>Ga0209798_10001839_pt1 | contig 12591 bp, 12 predicted proteins | sample DOMMetBare3Fresh_FD_187475 | JGI IMG/M metagenome (GOLD analysis project Ga0209798, IMG submission 187475) | Wetland sediment microbial communities from St. Louis River estuary, USA, under dissolved organic matter induced mercury methylation -... | ecosystem: Environmental > Aquatic >...
TTTCAGTGCAAGATTAACAACCGGGTTAGTTGCAGCGGGTGCTATTGCAAAAAAGTTGATGATTCGTGTGTTTATTCATGCTGAGGTAACAGAAATTGGCGGGAAAAAAGATGTAGAGTTGGGTTTGCAAAAAGCAATTGACTCAAAAGATTCTGTTGGCGGAATTGTTGAATGTAAAGTAAATGGGTTGCCTGTTGGTTTAGGAGAACCTTATTTTGATTCAGTTGAATCTAACCTGGCACATATCATTTTTGCAATACCTGCCGTACGTGGTATTGAATTTGGAACTGGTTTTGCTGCTGCAAGAATGTTTGGCAGTGAACATAACGATGCCATTGAAGATATGAGCGGGAAAACCAAAACCAATCATGCTGGTGGAATTGTAGGCGGCATCAGCAATGGAAATGAATTGGTTTTTCGCATTGCCATTAAACCTACCTCTTCTACACCTAAAGAACAAAACAGTTTAAACTGGGAAACACAACAGGTTGAAACTTTTTCTATCAAAGGCCGTCATGATTTATGTGTAGCACTGAGAGCACCGGTGATTGTTGAAGCTGCAACAGCATTGGTATTGGTTGATTTTATGCTACAGGAACAAAAAATTAAAAGAGTTTTATAATGCCGATTATTTATCATGTAACAACAGCTGCTGAATGGAAAGCAGCAGAAGAAAAAGGATTCTATGAAACACCTTCTTTAAAAGAAGAAGGGTTTATTCATTGTTCTCAGGAAAACCAGGTAGCAGGTGTTTTGGAAAGATATTTTGCCGGAAAAACAGATGTTATAAAATTGGTCATTGATTCTGATAAACTCAGTAACCGTTTTGTATTTGAATGGAGCCCTTCAACTGCAGATACATTTCCGCATGTATATGGACCCATTGATTTGGAAGCAGTGATTGATGTGGTTAAAATTAATTAGTTCTGTTTTTTATTTTTCTGAAATTCAAATCCAACACTTCATATTCTCTGTTATTATGCCAGTAATAATGCCACCACTCTGTTTCAAATAACTGAAAACCATATTTAAGCATTACCTCTTTCAGTAGTTTTCTGTTTTGTAAAACATCTTCTGGTAAAAATGTAAATGAATGATGTGCAGAATCAGAAAAATGATCAAAACCTGTACCCATATTTAGCTCAGTACCGGTATTTAAGTGAATAATAGTTAAGTCTACAGCTATTCCACGGTTATGGCCGCTTCCTTTAACCGGGTTTGCAACATAGCGATCATCTTTAACCAGTTCCCAGAATTTCACAGTAACACTATATGGACGGTATGCATCAAAAATTTTTAAACCTAATCCTTGAGTTTGTAATTCTTTTTGGATATTGGCTAAAGCCAAAGCAGCGGGTAGCCGTAAAAAAGTAGTTTTTGTTTCAACGGGATATAATGGTTTTTTCACAAAGTTATTTTCTGTAGCATAGCGTAAATCATAAACAATGGTTGGGATTAGTTGCTTTAATTCCAGCATTCTTTTCATTGAATCCTGTTCAGTGGATTTATGATAACTTTTAAAGGAAGAAATGTACTTTACACCGTAAGAACTTGTTTTTAGTTTTTGTGTAATGGCTGTTAAAGGCAGGAATAAAAAAAAGAGGCCAACGTTTGTTGAAGTTTGCAACCAATTTCTTATTTTAATTATCTGAAAAACATCCATTGCTTCTTAATCTTTAGTGATGGAAAGATAAATGTAGTAATTGCATGAAGTATTATCAAATTCTGTTTGTCAGGATTCTTTCTATTATGTTTATTGTTACATTTTTAAATGTTTGTAACAATAATAATGCACAGAATCAACATGACCCGGTTACACAACCGGAGAAGATGAATCAAAAAATCAGTGATCATATTCAGGATAAATTAAAAACAGCTCTGGAAAAAAACGGGAGAATAAATGATAGTATTAAACTTTCAATGTTTCAAACTGTAAATACATTTTATCAAAGCAACCAGTTTCAAAATGTTTGGAGCAATAAGGAAAACTGGATGCCATTAGCCGATTCATTAATCAGGTTTATTCAACTTTCGAAAGAGTATGGTTTGTTTCCCAAAGACTATCATGATACTCAATTGCAATCAATGGTACAAAAATTTGCAGCAGATACCTTAATTAAAGGAAGCAGAAGAGATGCAATGTTGTGGACTAATGCTGATCTCATGCTCACTGATGCTTTCTTCCGTATTTCATCACATCTGCATTTAGGACGTCTTGGGATTGATAGTGTTTATTTGAATCCCGATTCCAGTTTAACAGATAGTTTTTATCATAAAAATCTCAATGAAGTATTAGCTGGTAAAAGTTTAAGTGAAGTATTTCATTCAATGGAGCCCAAGCATAAGGGCTATCAAATATTAAGAAGTGCTCTCAAAGCGTTTGTTGATTCTGCTAATTTCAAAATAACATATACTTATGTAAGTTATCCATATAAAGACTCTGTTTTATTTTTAAAAACCCTGGTGAAGCGTTTAAAAGAAGAATCAGTAATAAGCTGGCAAACCAAAACTGTAGATTCTTCGGAATTAGCCAATGCTATTCTGAAAGTGCAGAGAAAAAGAAAATTAAAAGCGGATGGTAAATATGGTGTTCAATTAATTCGTTCATTAAATAATAATGATCAGGAAAAATTCAAACGCATTGCTATTAACCTCGACAGGTATAAAAAATTACCTCCTAAAATGCCAGAACGATTTATATGGGTTAATCTTCCGGCTTTTCAATTACAATTATGGGATCATGATTCACTCACATTAGAAAGCAAAGTTATAGTAGGTAAACCGGCAACAAGAACACCTATACTTACAAGCCAGATTAGTGATTTGGTTACTTTTCCACAATGGACCATTCCCAATAGTATTATTCTTAAAGAAATTTTACCAGCTTTAAAACGTAATCCCGGTTACCTGTACCGTAAAGGTTTTATGTTGATGACATGGAAAGATGAATTAATTGATCCTTATACTGTTAACTGGGCTAAGTACAACAAAGGAATTCCTTACAGGATTGTACAGGGAAGTGGTGATGATAATGCTTTAGGGATATTAAAATTTAATTTCCCTAATAAATATTCTGTCTATTTACATGATACCAATCAACGGTACTTATTTAAAAATGAATCAAGGGCATTAAGTCATGGTTGTGTTCGTGTACAGCAATGGGATAAGCTTGCTTTTTATATTTCTGGTCTTGATAGTATGAATTTTCAAAATGATTCAAGCCGTATTCAATCAGATTCAATAAAAGTATGGCTTCAACGAAAAGAAAAACATAAGATCCCGGTAAAATCAAAACTGCCGGTTTATTTTCGTTATTTTACAGCAGATGTAAAAAAAGGAAAGATTATTTTTTACGAAGATATTTATGGCGAAGACAAAGCTGCAAGAGAGGCCTATTTTCAATTAAATAAATTTTAATGCAATTAAAATTTCTGTTTTTTATTTTCATTTTAACTGTTCTTGGAACATCAGTATCAGCACAGGATTCTTCAAAATTATCAGATGCAAAAAAAGGAAAGAAAGGAGCTATTCAATATGGGGTAGCCAGTTTTTATTCAAATAGTTTTCAGGGAAAAAAAACTTCAAGTGGAGAGCTCTTTAATCAAAAAAAATTAACGGCTGCTCATAATACTTTGCCTTTAGGAACATATATAAGAGTCACAAATTTAAAAAACGGGAAATCTGTAGTAGTGAAGGTTAACGACCGGCTGCATCACCGAAACAAGCGTTTAGTTGATCTTTCATATGCGGCTGCTCAAAAACTTGGCTATGTAAAAAGTGGTTTAACCCGGGTTAAAGTAGAGGTTTTAGGTAAAAAGCCTCAATTAAAGTAAAAAATGCCCCCATTATTAAGAATGTGCGTAAATAATTTCAGGATTAACGCCTCTACCTTTATTTTTGCTCATTCCAAAACAATTCATATTATGAAACAATTGTTCTTATTGTTATTTGCCGTTATCTGTTTATTATCCGTAAACGGACAAACTAATGATTTAAAGAAACGACCATCAATTGGTTTTCAATTTAGCAGCATTGATTTTAAAACTGCTAATGATTTGAGAACTAAAAGTATTGCAACTGTTGTACGTGAAAAAAACTGGTATAAGCTGGCACGTTTTAATCCTGCGATCACATTAAATTATATGAATGGTATTACCAATAATTTAGATTTCATGGGTCGGTTAACTTCAGCTTTTATTGCGTACCCTCTCAGGAATTCTTTAACTACGAATACTAGTCAAAGATTTTATATGGAAGCTGATGCCAACGTAAATTTAAAATTGTTGACTGATAACTATTGGGTGGTTCCCTATTTACAAGCCGGTATAGGAGTGTCTAAAGAGAGGGCAACCTATCTTGCTTATTTGCCTTTAGGTGCAGGGTTACAATTAAATATTTTCGATCAGGTTTATGTTCAATTAAATACTAGTTATCGGGTTGCTGTTAGCTCAAGAGCAAACTACAGCTTATTACATTCAATAGGTTTAAGTGTACCTCTTACTGAGAAAAAGAAAGAGGTTCCACCACCTCCGCCTCCAGCACCAGAGCCTCCAAAAGACAGGGATGGTGATGGCGTATTGGATGACAATGATGATTGTCCAGATGTAGCTGGTTTAGCTGCCCTGAAAGGTTGCCCGGATTCTGATAAAGATGGCATTGCAGATAAAGATGATAAATGCCCAAATGAAAGTGGTGTTGCCCGTTATGGCGGTTGCCCGGTTCCTGATAGCGATAAAGATGGTATTAATGATGAGAACGATAAATGTCCAACTGTTGCTGGTGTTGCCCGTTACGAAGGTTGCCCAATTCCTGATGGCGATGCTGATGGTGTTAACGATGAAGAAGATAAATGCCCCGCTGTGCCAGGTATAGCTTCTAATGCTGGTTGCCCTGAAATTAAACCAGAAGTTATAAAGAAAGTGGAGTTTGCCGCTAAGAATGTATTTTTTAATACTGGCAGCTATCAGTTAATGAAAAAATCATATTCGCCATTAAACGAAGTTGCACAGATTTTAAAAGATAATCCAACTCTGCAATTAGATGTTGAAGGACATACAGATATTACAGGGGATGCTACCAAAAATCAAGTCTTATCAGAAAACCGTGCTGCAGCTGTTAAAGCATATTTAGTAGCGCAAGGTGTAGAAGCTTCCCGTTTAACATCAGCTGGTTATGGAGTTGATCGTCCAATTGCTGATAATAAAACATCTGCAGGAAAAGCTAAAAACCGCAGGGTTGAATTAAAACTAAGAAGTTATTAATATCAAAATTCATATATTTAAAATCCCCTTGCATGCAAGGGGATTTTTTATTTAAAGCATTAAGCTTTTGAGGGAAAAGCATTGCAGCATGTAGCAAAACTCTCTTTATCTTCGCCCACTTGGTTCAATGAAAAAGATTATGAGTAAAAGAAAAGAAATTGTAATGAGCGGCATCAGGCCAACAGGGTATTTACACCTTGGAAATTATTTTGGTGCCATGCGTAACTATGTAAAAATGCAGGATGAATATGAATGTTTTTTTATGGTAGCCGATTGGCACTCTCTTACTACACATCCCGATACAAAAGAATTAAAAGAAAATGTAAAAAGAGTATTTGCTGAAAATATTGCCTGTGGCTTAGACCCTGAAAAAGTAGCTCTTTACTGTCAAAGTCATATACATGAAACTGCAGAATTATATCTGTATTTAAACATGCTTGCTTATAAAGGAGAACTTGAAAAAACAACAACGTTTAAAGATAAAGTACGAATGCAACCGGATAATGTAAATGCCGGTCTGTTAACATACCCGGTATTACAAACTGCTGATATTATTTTACACCGTGCAACTTATGTACCGGTAGGAAAAGATCAGGAGCAGCATTTAGAAATGGCCCGCAACTTTGTAAACCGTTTCAATCACAGATATGGTGAAGTTTTTCCTGAACCTTCCGCTTTTAATAATGGTGTTGAACTGGTAAAAGTTCCCAGCCTTGATGGATCTGGCAAAATGAGTAAAAGTGAAAACCAGAATGCTACTATTTACCTGGCAGATAGTGATGAAATCATCAAAAAGAAAGTGATGAAAGCCAAAACCGATGAAGGGCCCAAAGAAATGAATGCTGTAAAACCTGAATATATTGAAAATCTTTTTCAACTCATGAGATTAGTAAGCAGTAAAGATGTTGTTCTTAAATATGAAAATGATTTTAATGCTTGCATTATTCGGTATGGAGATATGAAAAAGCAGTTAGGTGAAGATCTGGCAAAATTTGTATCTCCCATCAGAGAAAAGGCAGAAGCAATTCAAAATGATGATGCTTATCTGAAAGAGGTGATGATAAAAGGGGCTGAAAAAGCAAGAGTGAGCGCTAAACAAACCATTGAGTTGGTAAGACAGGCAATGGGATTGAATTATTTTTAAAAAACACAAAAACCAAAAGCCAAAATCCAAAAAGAAGTTTTACTTTGAACGTTCTACAATATAGGATTCTGAACATTGGAATTTAACCAAATATGGCAAAGAGTAAAAAACCGAAACACGTAGCAATAGCCGGTAATATAGGAGCCGGTAAAACAACTTTAACGGAGATGCTGGCAAAGCACTATAAATGGATTCCCCAGTTTGAAGATGTTGATCATAATCCTTACCTCAATGATTTTTATGAAGACATGCACCGTTGGAGTTTTAATCTTCAGATTTATTTTTTAAATAACCGTTTAAACCAGGTACTTGAAATACAACGTGGTACTGAAACTGTTATTCAGGACCGAACCATATTTGAAGATGCACACATCTTTGCCCCCAATTTGTATGATATGGGCTTAATGGGCAAAAGGGATTTTGATAATTATTTTTCTTTCTTTTCTACGTTAAAAACAATGGTGTCACCGCCCGATTTATTAATTTACCTCAAAGCATCAGTGCCTACATTAGTTGCTCAAATTCAAAAACGGGGAAGAGAGTATGAAGAAAATATAAGGTTGGATTACCTGAAAAAATTAAATGAGTATTACAATAAATGGATTGAAAATTATAAAGAAGGCGGATTGCTCATTATTGATGTGGATGCAAATAAGTTTGCTGAAAATGAAGAACATTTTGGAGAAATTATTAATAAAATTGATTCACAGTTATACGGATTGTTTTAACAGGCTTGTAAGAATAAATTAAAACCCCGCCAGGAATAGCGGGGTTTATTTTTTAAGCAAACAATCAATTACGGCCATTTACACGTGCGGCGCTGCAGCTAAAATTTCTTCACTGCTGCCGGAAGCATACTTTTTAAAATTATTTATAAATTGCTCAGCCAGGGCTTTTGCTTTTATTTCATATGCTCCTTTATCTGTCCAGGTATTTTTAGGATTTAGTATTTCATCTGGTACATTTTCACAACTGGTAGGAATGTCAAGATTAAAAATTGGCATCTTCTCAAATTGTACATCATTCAACTTTCCGTTTAAGGCTGCGTTTATTAATGCTCTTGTATATGCAAGTTTAATTCGGTTGCCTGTGCCATATGAGCCACCCGTCCAGCCTGTATTAACTAACCAAACAGTTACATTTTGTTCTTTCATCTTTTTACCAAGCATTTCTGCATAAATGGCCGGATGTAATGGTAAAAATGGTGCACCAAAACATGCACTGAAAGTGCTCTTTGGTTCTTTAATGCCTTCTTCAGTTCCTGCAACTTTGGCTGTATAACCACTTATAAACTGAAACATAGCCTGCCCTTCTGTTAACCTGGCTATGGGAGGTAATACACCTGTTGCATCGCAAGTAAGGAAGAAAATATTTTTTGGGTTGTTTGCAACTGCAGGCTCTAAAGCATTACTGATAAAATGCAAAGGATAGCTAACTCTGGTATTTTCAGTAATTGCTTTGCTGTTGAAATTAATTTTATTAGTTCCTTCAAAGAACAATATGTTTTCAACTAAAGCACCTGGTTTTATAGCATGAAAAATTTCAGGTTCTTTTTCTTCACTCAAATCAATACATTTTGCATAGCACCCTCCTTCAAAATTAAAAATAGAATCATCATCCCATCCATGTTCATCATCACCAATTAATTTGCGGTTGGGGTCGGCACTTAAAGTTGTTTTTCCCGTTCCACTTAAGCCAAAGAAAATGGCTACATCACCCTCTTTACCAAGATTGGCACTGCAATGCATACTCAGTACATTGTTGTTTTTTGGAAGCAGAAAATTTAAAACTGAAAAAACACCCTTCTTCATTTCACCCGTATAACCCGATCCTCCTATGAGGATCATTTTATGTTTAAAACTGATAACTGAAAAATTGCTATTTCTTACGCCATCCGTTTGCGGGTTGGCAAAAAAATGAGGGGCATGAATAATGTGCCATTCAGGTTCAAAGTTTTCCAACTTATTTTCAGAAGGCCTTAAAAACATATTGTATGCAAATAAATTACTCCAGGGTGTTTCTGTAATAACACGTATGTTTAAATTGTATTGATTGTTTGCACATACATATGCATCTCTCACCCATATTTCATCTTTTTGCGAAACATAATCAATCATTTTTTTATAAAGAATATGAAAATATTTTTCATCTAAAGATTGATTAAAATCATTCCAATCAACATCATCAGCTGTTATGTTATCATTTATAATGTACTTGTCTTTTGGTGACCTGCCGGTAAATTTTCCGGTTTCTATACAAAGTGCTCCTGTATCATTTAAAACACCTTGTCCCCGGTTTACAGTTTGATCAATTAATTCATCGGGCGTAAGTTGATAATGTATGTGGTTTGAAAGCTTTAATCCAAGCTTCATTAATTTCTTTTCAGGAATAAAAATAGTGGGTATCGACATGACAATTATTTCGTTTTAGAATGCGCCAAAAGTAGATGGTTCTATAAGACAAAAAAAATCTGTGCAACCATTGCAGTTGAATAATATTCAAGGAAAAGTACATTATGGAAGAGAAATAGTAAAAAAGGTTACATTATATGTGTAATTATTAAATAAAATCTAAGAAACAGTAGAGGCCATTGAATCTTTTTACAAACACATGTTAGTTTTTCACGTAATGTGGATTATTTAATGATAGAATTGGGCAGGCAGTACCTATACCCTTAATTTGCACTATAATATTAATGCAATGAAATTTCAACCCATCAAACCAGAGTTATTCAGCAAAAACAGGGAACGCTTTATTAAATCAATGCTCCCCAACTCTATTGCCATTTTTGTAAGTAATGATGAATGGCCTTTAAATGGCGATGCATTGAATAGTTTTAAACAAAACAGTGATTTGTTTTGGATTAGTGGAATTATGCAGGAAGATAGCATGGTAATCTTATTTCCTGATAATCCTGATCCAAAATACAGAGAGGTTTTAGTGTTAGTACGACCCAACGAGATAAAGGAAAAATGGGATGGGAAAAGATTGCGTGCTAATGAAGCAAAAGAAATTTCAGGAATACAAACTATAGTTTGGCTTGATGCTTTAGATGCATTATTACAGCCATGGGTTCATTTAGCAGATCATATTTATTTAGATAGCAATGAAAATGATCGCAAAGCATCATTATTAAGAAGCAGAGAATATCGTTTTATTGATGACATGCAAAGCAGGTATCCTTTACATAGTTTTCAACGTTCAGCTAAAATCATGAAAGAACTGCGTGGAATTAAAACTGCTGAAGAAGTTGAACTGTTACAAAAAGCTATTGATATTACAGAGAATACTTTCCGAAGATTATTAAAAGTGATTAAACCAGGAATACTTGAAAATGAAATTGAAGCTGAGATATATCATTCATTTTTATCACAGGGCTCTACTGGTCCGGCATATGGAAGTATTATTGCCAGTGGTGACAGAGCAAGAACTCTACATTATGTAAGTAATAATGAAGTATGTAAAGAAGGTGAATTAATTCTAATGGATTTTGGTGCAGAGTATGGAGGTTATTGTGCTGATTTAACCAGAACCGTTCCAGTAAGTGGAAAATTTGGAAGAAGACAGAAAACTGTTTACAATGCTTGTTTGCACTTACATGATTATGCAAAAAGTTTATTAAAACCCGGCATTACAATTATTGATTATACAGAAAAAGTAGGAGAGGAAGCCACGCAACAGTTTTTAAAAATTGGATTATTAAAAAAAACAGATGTGAAAAATGAAGATCCTGAAAACAGAGCTTACCGTAAATATCTGTATCATGGAATTTCTCATCATTTAGGTGTAGATGTACATGACCTGGGTACACGTACAGCTCCAATTAAAGCAGGGATGGTTTTTACTGTAGAGCCTGGTATTTATATTGAAGAAGAACAAATGGGTGTAAGAATAGAAAACAATCTCTGGATAACGAGAAACGGGAATAAAGATCTTATGAAAAATATTCCAATTACTGTTGAGGAAATAGAAGCACTAATGAAAAAGTAATGATTGTATTTTGGTTGAAGATTTATTAAAGAGTGTACTCTTATTTTCAAATGTTCAACCATTCAAATGATTAAATGAATGAAACAAATCCCTAATTTTTTTACACTCCTTAACCTGGCATTTGGATGTATTGCAATTATTCTCATTTTACAACCGGGTGAAAATATAACAGCAACACAAAACGGGAACCTAATAATTAATTTACCGGAAAAAATTACTTATGCTTGTTTTTTCATCTTTGCAGCCGGGATTGTAGATTTTCTTGATGGTTTTGTTGCCAGATTAATGAAAGCAACTTCTGAGATGGGTAAGCAACTCGATTCGTTAAGTGATGTTGTAACTTTTGGTGTTGCACCGGCAATGATTATGTACCAGTTATTGCGAATGAGTTACTTAAAAGAAGAATCTGCTTTAGGTACTTCTGTTTTATTACTCTTACCTGCAATCCTCATTGCCTGTTGTGCGGCATATAGGTTAGCTAAATTTAATATTGATGAACGACAAACAACTTCTTTCCGGGGAGTGCCAACTCCAATAACAGGATTTGTTGTTGCTGCATTACCCCTTATTATTTGGTATAATCAATGGAATCTTGATGTGATTATTTTAAACAGATGGGTATTATATTTCATTATAATGATTATCAGTTATCTCATGATTTCTGATATTCCGATTATGAGTTTAAAATTTAAAGATTATAGTTTTAAAAATAATCAGTCAAAAGTATTGCTTGCTTTGATATCGCTTTTATTGATTGTCTTTTTTCAGTGGGCAGCTATTCCACTTATTTATATCGTGTTTGTTGGTTTATCTTTGATTTTTCGAAAACAGATTTTATAATTTTAATCAGTATACAATGACTTATACAGTTCAGGTAAAAGTAATGCCGTTAAAAGATTTGTTAGACCCGCAGGGAAAAGCAGTTATGGGTGGCCTCAGTAATTTAGGTTTAAATGCTGTTACAGATGTGCGTATTGGAAAAAATATCAATATGCAAATTGATGCTCCATCACCGGAAGAAGCCAAAGCTATTGCTGAAGAAGCAGCTAAAAAATTATTAGCAAACCCGGTAATGGAACAATTTGAAATTTCAATACAATAAATAAGTACGAAGTATGAAGTTGGAAGTGCTCTAGTGCAATTAAAACTTCGTACTTCGTACATCGTACTTGTCTACATGCTGTTCATCATCCCAACTCCAATAGGAAATCTGAAAGATATTACCCTCCGTGCATTGGAAGTGATGCAGGATGTTGATCTTATTCTTGCAGAAGATACCAGAACCAGTTCTGTACTTCTAAATCACTATAAAATACAAAAGCCACTTTCTCCTTATCATCAGCACAATGAGCATAAGATTGTTCAACATTTGGTTGATCAGTTAAAAGAAGGTAAAAAAATGGCTTTATTAACAGATGCAGGTACACCCGGAATCAGTGATCCTGCTTTTTTATTGATTCGTGAATGTATTAAGAATGATATTGTTGTAGAAACATTACCCGGTGCAACTGCATTTGTCCCTGCTTTGGTAAACAGCGGATTACCGGCATCAAATTTTACTTTTGAAGGATTTTTACCACAAAAAAAAGGACGACAAACAGCATTAAAAAAACTGGAAGAAGAAGAGCGAACGATGTTGTTTTATGAATCTCCATTCCGCCTGGTTAAAACATTGAATGATTTTATTCAACACTTTGGTGAAGAGCGTAAGTGTTGTGTAAGCCGTGAACTTACTAAAAAGTTTGAAGAGAATAAACGGGGTACACTCAAAGAAGTACATGATTATTTTGCACAAAAAGCTGTTAAAGGTGAGCTTGTAATTGTTGTTGAGGGCAAACAAAATTAATTTGCATTCAACTTACAAATCTTTTTCAATGAAACGCTATTCATTCTGCTTCTGTTTTCAATTAGTTTCTTTTGTTCATATGCTCAGCTTATGAGCGTGTCTGATGTTGTAAAAAAAACTTTTGATCTGCAGTACCCAAATGCAAAGGAAGTGGATTGGACCGGCGGCTTAGATAACGATGTAGTTCAATTCAGACTGGAAGATAAAAAATTGAAAGCCAGTTATACAAAAAGGGCAGCTGGAATTGGACAGAAACTAATGTTGAGATTAGTAATCTTCCAAAGCAAGTACAGGAAGGCTTTAAAGATTGTAAATACAAAGATTGGCCGGTTAAAGATTGTTTTGAAATA
>Ga0209798_10001840_pt1 | contig 12591 bp, 8 predicted proteins | sample DOMMetBare3Fresh_FD_187475 | JGI IMG/M metagenome (GOLD analysis project Ga0209798, IMG submission 187475) | Wetland sediment microbial communities from St. Louis River estuary, USA, under dissolved organic matter induced mercury methylation -... | ecosystem: Environmental > Aquatic > Freshwater...
ATGCTCAAGCCCGTGTAAATCCTTTTACAAAACAGAAATGTTTATTACTTTTTAAAAGGAGGTATCCATGAAAACTTCAGCCATATCGAATGTCATTGTATTGTTGATAGCGGCAGCTTTGCTGTTATTTGCCATCTTTGTGCAGGGATACGGGATTTTGACAAAACCGATGATCGGCACCCTCTGCCTGATCGCCATGGCGATCCTTTTATGGGTGTTTCATCCAATTCCCATCGGCGCTACCAGCTTGCTTGTCGTATGCCTGATGCCACTGCTGGGATTAACCAAAACTCTCAACGAAGCCTTTGCCGGATTTTCAAACCCAGCCAATTATTTTGTCATCGCCTCTTTCGGGTTTGGACTGGCGCTTACCAAAACCAGCTTCGCTCAAAAATTGCTTAACCGGCTTCTCAAAAACTCCAAAGAAAGCGCATCCAAAATCACACTGGCGTTTATGGTCGTGATCTATCTGCTTTCGACTGTGATGAGCGACATCACAGCCGTTGTGATCGGTGTGGGCTTTGCGATGGAGCTGATCAACCTTATACAAAACGAAGCCGAAAAAAGCAAATTCGGCAGAATGGTTTTGTTGGGCATCCCCATCGCTTCCTTGTTGGGAGGCACGGCGACCCCGGTCGGTTCTACCATCAATGTGATGGCTTTGAATATCTTAAAAAATTATAACGGAGCGGATGTCTCCTTCTTGCAATGGATGGTATTGGGCGTGCCTGTATCCGCCGTTATGCTGTTTATATCGTGGTTTTTACTTTCCAGATTTTATCCTGCAAAAAAATTGGATCATAGTTTGTTGGTTGACTTTGCGAACAAAACAAAAAACATCGCCGCAAATATCAAAAAAGAAAAAATCATTCTAGCCGTATTGGCGATCATTATTGTCGCGTGGGTCGCAAGCTCGTGGGTGCCCGCACTCAATACCACCATCGTAGCCGTCATCGGCCTCGCGGTGCTGATGATGCCCGGCATCGAAGCTTTCGGCTGGAAGGAATTCAAGGATGCCGTGCCATGGGAGCTGCCTTTGATGGGCGGCGCGACCATCGGCCTCGGCACCATCGCAGTCAATACAAAGCTTGTCGCGCTGGTGATCGATTCGGTAACCGGAGGCTTTTCCAGTATCAGCGCGTTTATGCTGATTCTGGTCGTCGGCTTGCTTGTTACGCTGCTGCTGACCGCAATCCCCGTGGGGCCCGCCATGGTATCGATGCTGACGATACCCGCTTATCTGATGGCGGAAAAATTCGGCGTCAATCCCTTGATGATCGTGGTACTCGTAGGGATGTTCGCGTCGAATTCATCCCTGCTGCCGCTTAACGCCGTATTGCTTATTCCATATACCAAGGGATATTTTAAGATCGGCGAGCTTGCCAAAGTCGGTGTGTGCATTTCCGCCTTTTGGATTTTGATTGCCGCGTTTTGGTTTTCGCTGTCTGCACCATGGGTTTTCTGACAACAAAAAAACTTAAGGCAAGGGCTGCTTCTTACCGGAGCAGCCCGTTTTAATGCTCGTTTTTATGATAATCAAAGTGTTTCAGTGCCATCGGCAGATGGGCAATGATGTCGGATGCGACCATGCCGTAATGAGACAGCTTTTGCGCCGCCAGATCGCCCGCGTAACCGTGAATATAAACGCCTGCCGCGGCGGCTTCAAAGGGATGAATTCCCCTGGCCGCAAAGGCGCCGATGACTCCGGCAAGTGCGTCTCCGCTGCCTGCGGTCGCCATGCCGGGATTGCCGGTTGAGTTGATAAAAATCATTCCATCCGTCGATGCGGTCAGCGTGTTGGGGCCTTTTAAAACAGCCGTAAGATCATATTCCTTCGCGATTTTTTTGACCGCACCGATGCGGTCAGCCTCGATTTGCGCTTTAGTCAGATTCATCAGCCTCGCCATCTCAACAACATGAGGCGTTAAAATGACGGGGCAGCATTTATTCTTTAGTCTTTGCATATGCTTGGATAGGATATTCAGTCCGTCGGCATCGACGACCATCGGGATTTTACAGACATCAAGCAGCTTTAATACGATTTCCTCGGTATCTTCGCTCACGCCCATGCCGCAGCCGATCAATACGGCATCAAAATCATCCAGGCTGCCGATGACCGCATCCGCCGTGTCCTTAGAGAAGGTTCCGTCAATGGTATCCCGCATCGGTAGCGTCATGATCTCTAGGCACTTCGCGCTCACGGACGGCCAGATGCATTGCGGTACCATCAGCTTACCGATTCCGCAACCGCTGCGCATGGCAGCCATGGCTGCCAGCGCCGGAGCGCCGCCCATGGAAAGGCTGCCGCCGAGGATAAGCAGCTTGCCACAGCTGCCCTTGTGCTCGTCTTTTTTATATTTAGGGATGATTTGATCCACATTCGCTTTGTCGAACAAATGGATAGTTGCCCGTTCTTTCTGTGCCGCGCCTGCGGGGATTCCGATATCCTTTAACAACAATTCACCGCATTGTTCGCTTGACGGCATAAGAAAATGCGCAGGCTTATAAAAGGCAAAAGTAACGGTGATGCTGCTTTGCACGGCCGTTCCGAGTATTTGTCCCGTATCGGCATGGATGCCGCTGGGCAGATCCACCGAAATCACAGGAGCGCCGGTTGAATTGATCTGTTCTATCAATGTCACTGCTATGCTTGTAAGCTCTCCGCTCAGTCCCGTGCCGAACAATGCGTCGACGATGATCGTTTCTTCCGATGCAAAAGGTGCGGCCAAAAATTCCTCCGCACTGATAATGACTCCTCCCGCTTTCAAATAACGCTGACGCATCTCAAACGCATCCGATTGCGGCGCTGTCTTCTCGCCCAAAGCGACTGCCGTAACATTCGCTCCCGCTTCAAGCAGCAGCTCAGCAATCCGGTATCCATCGCCGCCGTTGTTTCCCTTTCCGCAAAAAATCATACATATTTTTTCGGCCAACGGAGCGAATCGTTCTTCGATCACTTCAAAAACACATTTGCCCGCATTTTCCATCAGCACCAACCCCGATACGCCGAATTGGGGTGCGGAAGCATCCATGCGTCTCATTTGTTCCGCGTTTACAACCCTCATGGCAAAACCTCAAATCGTTTTTGATTATTATACCACCGATTTTGATAAGCTCTTTTATTTTTTATTGTTTTAAATGCACGGATTGATATACAATAAACACCGGAGGATAGTATGAGTGCGGAAAATTGGCAGAATTTTGCGCGGCAGACAGCCGGAAAAATTATCACAAAAATATGCGGAGCACGGTATCATGGAGTTGATGCCGTTAAGGAACTGGAACCGCCTTATTTGATTGTGGGCAATCATACAACGGTTGCGGATCCTTTTTTATTGAGCATCGGCCTTAATCAAACGGTCTATTTTGTGACCAGCGATCTGTATTTCAGGACCCCTTTGCTTCGGTTTCTTGCCAAAAAAGCGGGCTGCATACCCAAAGCAAAATCAGTCTCGGAATTTCGGCTGATAAAAACTTTAACGGAGCACGTCAGCCAAAATCACTGCATCGGCTTATACCCCGAGGGATACCGCATATGGGACGGAGAAACGGACCGAATCCCCCGATCAACCGCAAAGCTGATCAAGCTTTTGAAAATACCCGTGGTGGCGGTTACCACAAAAGGCGGATATATGGCCATGCCGCGGTGGGGCAGACATAACCGCAGGGGGCAGATCGACTTGTATTATAACATGATCCTTTCACAAGCAGATACGGCAGAAAAAACTGCAAACGAAATTTTTGACATCGTTTTCGCTGCGCTCATCCACAATGAATATATCAATCAAAGAAGCCACATGGCGGAGTATAAAGGCAGAAAGCTTGCGGAAACGCTCGAATTGCTGCTGTATTGCTGCCCTTGCTGCCATCGGTTTGAAACCATGGTATCGGCCGGCAAGCGTTTTTACTGTGAGGCCTGCGGGTACGGCGTTAAATTGAATAAGTATGGTTTTTTTGATGGCGAATCTGTACTTTTTGACAACGTAAGGGACTGGCGCGAATTTTGCGACAATCAGTTGGCGTTTCAACTGACCTTCAACCCTCTCGCCGACATTTATAAACAGCGCAAAGTAACGCTGCTATGCGAAAAAAAACGGTATGGGGCGTTTTCATTTTTTATGAAAGGCATTGCCGAAATGCGCGCGGACGCTTTTGTTTTACGTTCGTCAAAACAATTTTTTGCCTTCACGTTTGCGAATATCAGCGGTCTTACGGTTTCAAAAAAAAATGCGATCGATTTTTATTTTGGCGAAAAAAAGTACCGCATCAAGCCTGTAAGTTCAAAACAATCGGCCGTCTTTTGGGAACAAGGATACCAGCTTCTTTCGAAAAAAGATGAACCGATGAATGAATAAATGATCGTGCCTATGTAAAATTTATGCATTTTTTAAAAATAGGCTTGACATTTCTGCGAGCCTGGTCTATTATATTGAAAAAGATAAACCAGCGATTGAGAGAAGTAACCGAAATTCGATGTGACAGAGATTTGCCGGAGGTGCAAGGCAAAATGCGGAGAATTCGGCGAATGGACTCAAGAGGGCAGCCCGAAACTTTTGGAGTAGGCGCTGACGGGAGCTCGACCCGTTATCAACAGAGCGCATATGATGGTATGCGAAAAGAGTGGATATTTATAATATCAAATTGGGTGGTACCGCAGGAGTTTCTCTTGTCCCTTTGGAGGGATAAGAGTTTTTTTATTGTTATCACGATCTTAACAGCGGTTATCCGGAAGCCGCAAGAACGGATCGCGCGAATTTGAAAGGAGAAAAATAATGAGCAAAATACCTTATAAAATTTACTTGAATGAAGATGAGATGCCTAAACAATGGTACAACATCAAAGCCGATATGAAGCAGCAGCATGACCCTTTTTTAAACCCGGGTACCTTGCAGCCGATCACCAAAGCGGATCTTCTGCCCGTATTCTGCGAAGAACTGGTCGATCAGGAACTGGACGAAACCAACCGTTTTATCGACATACCCGAAGAACTCATCGATTATTACAAGACCTACCGCCCTTCCCCCGTGGTGCGCGCGTATAATCTGGAAAAAATGCTGGATACACCGGCGCATATCTATTTTAAGTTTGAAGGTTCCAACACCTCAGGCTCGCACAAGTTAAATTCCGCTTCTGCTCAGGTCTATTACGCAAAAAAACAGGGCCTTAAGGCCTTAACGACCGAAACCGGAGCGGGACAATGGGGAACGGCGCTTTCGATGGCCTGCGCGTATTTCGGAATTCCGCTGACTGTGTTTATGGTGAAGATATCCTCCGAACAAAAACCGTACCGCAAGGCAGTAATGGAAACCTACGGCGCTAAGGTTATCGCTTCCCCGTCAAACACAACCATGATCGGCAAAAAAATTCTTGAACAAAATCCGGGCACGGGCGGAAGCCTGGGCTGCGCTATCAGCGAAGCCATTGAAATGGCAGTGACGGGAGAAAATACGCGGTATGTACTGGGATCGGTGCTTGATCATGTGCTTCTGCATCAAAGCATTATCGGTCTTGAAGCGAAAGCGGCTCTGGAAAAATACGGCGTTACGCCCGATATAATCATCGGCTGCGCGGGCGGAGGTTCCAATCTGGGCGGTCTGGCCGGCATCTACCTTGGCGAAAAAATAGCAGGAAAAAACAAAGCGCATTTCATTGCCGTGGAACCTTCCTCCTGCCCCTCCATGACCCGCGGCCGATTTGCCTATGATTTCGGCGATACCGGAAAAATGACCTCTCTCGCCAAGATGTATACTTTAGGCTCAGGCTTTATGCCTTCTCCCAATCATGCGGGCGGACTTCGCTATCACGGTATGAGCCCCATTATATCCAAGCTTTATCATGACGGCATTCTTGACGAGGCGCGCAGCGTAACGCAGCCCGATGTGTTTAAAGCGGCTACGATGTTTGCGAAATGCGAAGGCATTCTGCCCGCACCCGAATCGTCCCATGCAATTAAGGTTGCCATCGACGAAGCGCTTAAATGCAAGGAAAGCGGCGAAGCTAAGACGATTTTATTCGGGCTCTCCGGCACCGGATACTTCGATATGCAGGCGTATATCCAATATAACGCAGGACAGATCGATGATGTTGTGATCACCGACGAGATGCTTGAAAAGGGTTTTGCAAGCCTGCCGGTAATAGAATAAACTGCCTCTTCTTAAATTTTAAATAAATGCCGTTAAGGCAGCTTCGTAAAATTATGGATAAAGCTCATCGTCTTTATCTGTATGCCAAGCAGAAATTACTGCATGTCGCGAGGCTGTCTTTTCGATTTTATGAAACTCAATATGTGGCTGGTTATTCAGAATTTAACCTTGATTAAACTGTTTATGAAATCAATGGGATAATTTTACTATCTCTGCTTTCTTATGGATACATATTTGAACATTTTGATTCATATATATCATATAAGAACAAAATGCGAGCCGATGAATCGATTACAATCGGTTATCGAAATTGACTTTTTTCAGAGGTGATAAAGTGACAGAACGAAACCTGCAGGATTACATAAGCAAAATTGACGGGCTCAGTGAAGTTGAAGTAGGGCATTTACGAGAAAAATACGGAAGCAATGATCTTGCGCGAACGGAACGGCGCAGTTTTTTTAAGGAGTTTATCGCAAACTTCGGGGATCCGATCATTAAGATTCTAATGATCGCATTAATCGTCAATGTTGTCCTTATGGTCAGGGATTTCAACTGGTATGAATCCGCCGGCATTGCCGTCGCCATTTTGCTTTCAACCTTTGTATCGACGCTTTCCGAATACGGAAGCGAATCCGCTTTCGAAAAGCTGCAAGAGGATGCCTTAAAATCAAAGTGCAGGGTCATCCGTCAAGGCGGTTTGAAAGAGATAGCCGTCAACGAAACGGTTGTCGGCGATTTAATCCTGCTGCAGGCCGGCGATCGAATTCCTGCCGACGGAGTAATTCTCGCAGGCAGCGTACGGGTCGACCAATCCCCCTTAAACGGAGAAAGCAAGGAAATCGAAAAGCGCGCGGCGGACAATGAAGATATCGGATTTGAAAGCCCGAACGCAGTCTTTCGCGGCTGCATTGTTTGTTCGGGCGAAGCGGTCATGCTGGTGAAAAAAGTGGGAGCCGAAACCTATTACGGTAAAATCGCCTTTGAAGTACAGCAGGATGCAAGAGAAAGTCCTCTTAAGATGCGGTTGGGCGCGCTTGCCAAAACCATCAGCCGTTTCGGCTACATCGGCGCGGCTTTGGTTGCGATGGCCGATTTATTTAATTCAATCGTTATTGTCAACGGCTTCAATGTTGCCAAGATCGCCCAGAGCATCGGCACGTTTAAGGATATTGCGGAGTACGGCATCCATGCTGCGACTTTGGCCATTTCGGTGATCGTTGTCGCTATCCCCGAGGGACTGCCTTTGATGATCACCGTTGTTCTCTCATCTAATATGAAACGGATGCTCAAGGACAAGGTGTTGGTGCGCAGGCTGGTTGGCATCGAAACCTCGGGCAATCTCAATATACTTTTTACGGACAAGACCGGGACGCTCACCAAAGGCAAGCCGGAAGTCGTGTCCTTTATCGCCGGCAATACGCAGCTGTATGAAAACCGATATGCTTTGGCAAAGTCCAAACTCGGGGAGCTGTTGAAGCTTTCGATCTTATGCAATACCGGCGCTTCCATGATATACGAAGACGGAAAAGCATATGCCGTAGGCGGAAACGCCACAGAGCGCGCCCTATCGGAATTTATCGACGACCGGCAGCCGATTCACAACATACATATCATCGACTATCTGCCTTTTGACAGCGCCAACAAATTTTCCTGCGCGCAAGTCAACGGAGCGATGGTATGTACGCTTATTAAAGGCGCTCCCGAAAAAATCCTCCCGCATTGTTTGTATTATTATGACGAAAAGGGCGAAAAGAAGATACTGGGCGAATTAAGAAAGCTCAAGCTCAAGATGAATCAAATGACTTCGCGCGCGGTGCGCTTATTGGCCATTGCCATCAGCGAAGCACCCATAAATAGGGATGGAAATTTTCAAGATCTTACTTTGGTGGGCATTATCGGCATCCGTGATGATGTGCGCCGCGAAGCGGTGCAGGCGGTGCGCGGAGTCATGGACGCCGGGGTCCAAGTCGTAATGATCACCGGCGACAATAAAGACACTGCATTGGCTATCGCGCGCGAAGTCGGGCTTGTCAAAGAGCATCAGGAGGATGTTGTATTCAGCAGCGAAGAAATCAACGCGTTGTCCGATGCCGAGCTGAAGGAAATATTGCCGCATCTGCGGGTGGTGGCTAGGGCGCTTCCGACGGACAAGAGCAGACTGATCGGCATCGCGCAGGATTTGTCCATGGTGGCCGGAATGACGGGTGACGGAATCAATGACGCGCCGGCGCTAAAAAAGGCCGATGTTGGCTTTGCGATGGGCAGCGGCACCGAAATAGCAAAGGAAGCAAGCGATATCATTATTTTGGACGACAATTTTCTTTCAATATCCAAAGCGATCTTATACGGCCGCACGATTTTTAAAAGCATCCGCAAATTTATCGTGTTTCAACTTACGATCAATTTGTGCGCGGTGGGCATTTCGATCATCGGCCCGTTCATCGGCATCCGTTCGCCCATTACGGTCTTGCAGATGCTGTGGGTCAATATGGTGATGGATACCTTGGCCGGGCTTGCCTTTGCGGGAGAAGCGCCGCTGAAGGAATATATGGAGGAAAATCCCAAGCGCCGAGACGAACCGATCATCAACCGCTACATGTTTAATCAGATCCTTGTTGCCGGCATTTATGTGACCATTTTGTGCGTTTTGTTCTTGAAGCTTCCCGTTATCCGGCATATGTATGATGTCGGCGACGGTAACGAATATTTTATGACCGCTTTTTTTGCGATGTTTATTTTTGCGGGCATATTCAACAGTTTTAATGCGCGCACGGGAAGGCTGATCCTTCTCGCCAATATTTTAAAAAACAAGGCGTTTATGATCGTGATGGGATTTGTTGCGGTCGTGCAGCTTATGATCATTTATTTTGGGGGAGCCATTTTTCGCACCATCGGGTTAACGTTTGCGCAGCTGCAATTTGTGATCGTTCTGGCGTTTACGGTGATCCCCATTGATATGATCCGCAAGGTGCTTATCAGCGGAAGCCGGCGCGGCAGCGCATTCTGATTGATCCATTCTCAGTATAAACTATGAATTTGTCAACAATTGGATATCATTCGCATTTATGATATAATAGACAAAAACTTAGTATACATGAGAGGTTAAAGTATGACATCGGAAAATTTAACGCTGCGTCCGGTTTCCGATAAAGACCTTCCGTTGCTGCGCACATGGCTTAACAAGGATTACATATTAAAATGGTACGAGGATATTGAAGCATGGCTTTATGAGATCGAAAACCGAAACGAAGAATTTTCATGGATTCATCATTTTATTGTGATGGGAGAAGAAGCGCCCATCGGCTTTTGCCAATATTACGACTGTTATGATGCTAACGCGATGGAAGAGTGGTATTCGGTAACGCAGAAAGGAAGCACCTTCAGTATCGATTATTTGATCGGCGAAGAGAATTATCTGGGGATGGGTTACGGTAAGGCTATTGTACGCTTGGTTACGGAAGCCGTGGAACAAACAGCGCAGAGTTCAACGATCATTGTGCAGCCCGAGTCGGACAATATTCCTTCCAACCGCGCGCTTATCGCCAACGGCTATCGATTTAATGAAGATAAAGGATATTATGAAAAACGGCTTGTTAAGATTCTATAAAATCTCAACAGTAAAACACTTCATCCGAAATAAAAAAACAAATCGGCGGCAGTAAAATTTTACTGCCGCCATTTTTAGTTCCGTTCCGCAAATATATACGATAGAAATTTTAATCATTTAAATACGCTTTGCCCGGAATACGATAATTGAGAACATGATAAAAATGAATATGCCGGCAACCGTGATCGTTACAGAAAGCAATAATTCATGAGGAGAAATAATTCCGCTGATCAACGCGGCATTTTGTGTTGCCAAGCTGATGGGACTGAATTTTTTGACTTCGGAAAAAAGATTTGCAAACATCATCGCTCCCAATAAAGCGGCAGTTAAAAGAAGTCCGCCGTAATTTCCTTTGGTGAGTGTGTCGGCAAAAATCATCAGCGCCAAAAGGAAACCGCCAAACAGCCATAAAGCGAAGCAGGAAAAAATCAGGTAACCTGCGGCATGGCTGCCGAATAGATAAAGCGTGTAGACATAGTTGAGAACAGCCGAGCATAAGAAGGACAGTTAACTTCTAGTTAACAAAACGATAAGCTTGAATAAATATTCAAGCTTATCGTATCGACTGTTTAATTGACTGCCGTGGCAATCCGCAGCGCATCTTCAATAGCTTCATTTGCCTTGCCTGCTTTTTTTGCGTCACCGATGATGTAATATTCTCGGACCAGCTGCTTGATGTCCGCTCCCAGCGGATCATATGGCTCCGTGCCCAAAGCGAGAATAACAGTATCGAATCCGTCTAAAATCGCCGTAGCCTGCTTTTCGTATTCAACGCCGTTGTCCGCAAATTTTGTAATCTGCGCGCCGGTGATCATGATGGTTTTGTATTTCACAAGGTCTTCCATTAAGAACTGACGTACGCCTGCCGGCATGTCTGAGGCGATTTGTTCCGTTTTTTCGATGATGGTGACCTGATGGCCGCGTTCGCCTAAAAAGTGCGCCGTTTCGGCTCCTGCTGCGCCTCCGCCGGCGATAAGCACTTTATGACCCGCAATGGCTTTTCCGTCCAAAACATCAACGGCTTTTACAAAACGGATATTGTCGATCCCCTGGATTTGCGGCAGCAGTGCTTTTGATCCCGTGGCTACGATCAGCGTATCCGGCCTTTCGGCCTTGATCAGCTCTTCCGTGACTTCGGTATTCAAAACAAACCGTACGCCGTATTTATCGCACATCAATTTATAGTATTTGATCGCTTTCGAAAATTCCTGTTTTCCGGGCGGCAACGATGCGATACGGAATTCTCCGCCGATCACTGCTTGTTTTTCGTAACAGGTCACGTTATGGCCGCGGGAACCCAGTATCCAGGAAACATACAGACCCCCAGGGCCCGCGCCGGCTACCATTACTTTTTTGGGTTTAGTCGAAGGCAATATTTTGATCATGCCTTCATTTCCGGTGAGCGGATTGACAAGACAGGATATTTTACCGACATTCGGGTCAAACAAATAACTGATGCAAGACTGCTCGCAGGCGATGCAGGGCGCGATCTCTGCCGGGCGTCCTTCGGAGATCTTATTCGGAAATTCCGGGTCAGCTAGCGAGCCTCTGCCGATGGAAACCATATCGGCGCATTTGTCGGCAAGGATGCTGTCGGCGAGATGCGGATCATCGATCCTGCCTACCGCTATAACCGGGATATCTACGACGGATTTCACGGCTTTGGCCGCATGCACATTGTATCCAGGCGCGACGCAGGACGGCGCGATGAGCCATTGCATGCTTCCGTAGGAGCCTACCGAAACATGCAAAGCGTCCGCCGAAGCGTTTTCCAGCATTTTGGCGATCACCGCAGCCTGCTGCAGATCGATCCCGTCCTGCACGCGTTCTTCGGCGCTGAAGCGAAATACAACCGCAAACCCTTTTTTGGTTTTGCTGCGGATATTTTCGATGATATCCAACGGAAATTTCATGCGCGATGCAATGCTCCCGCCGTATTCGTCCGTACGTTTGTTTGCATGCGCGGACATAAATTGAGCAATCAAATAACCATGCGCTCCGTGTACTTCCACCCCGTCAAAGCCGGCATTCTCCGCTCTTTTTGCCGCATCGCCGAACTTCTCCGTCAGCTCCCTGATTTCAACGGCGGTCAGTTCTCTCGGCACAATTTTGGTGGAGGGACAGGATACAGCCGAAGGCGCAACCGGTTTTGATCCTATAATCTCAGGCGTCGTCTGGCGTCCCGCATGATGGATCTGCGCGATAATTTTGGCTCCGTTTGCATGCACGGCATCGGTAAGGGTTCTTAAGCCCGGCACAAATTCATCGCTGTGAAGGCCTATTTGATTTGGAATGGCTTTTCCCAACGGATCGACGGAGCATATCTCCACAATAATCAATCCGAAGCCTCCGGCAGCGCGCGCAGTATAATAATCGATCAATTGCTGCGTAACATAACCGTCCGGTGTTGCGAAATTGGTGCCCATCGGCGGCACGACCAGGCGGTTTTTGATCTTCAGCGGACCTATGTGTATGGAATCGAACAAATGTTTAAATGGCATATTCTCAGACCTCTTTCAGTATAATTTCATATAGCATTATTCTTGAATAGTTTGCTCAAATTATGCATGGAAATGCTACGGGGATCGGATCAAAGCCGATAAACGGATGCCGTAAATTAAATTGGGGCATTTTTATTGTGTTTTGAATCGTTACACCCTATAATGATAATCAGTAAATAATAGGGCGGTATCCATGACAAAAAGAAAAGTAAAAATCAAACGAAAAAAATCCAAATCAATGGCCGTTATATTTATTTTTCTGGCGGTGTTGATTGCCGGAGGTATTTATTTGGGTATAAAGTATTTGCCGTCCGATCAAGCGGACATCGATGTTCAGGCC
>Ga0209798_10001842_pt1 | contig 12585 bp, 11 predicted proteins | sample DOMMetBare3Fresh_FD_187475 | JGI IMG/M metagenome (GOLD analysis project Ga0209798, IMG submission 187475) | Wetland sediment microbial communities from St. Louis River estuary, USA, under dissolved organic matter induced mercury methylation -... | ecosystem: Environmental > Aquatic >...
GACGGCGATCGCGATCGGCCCCGTGTAGTCCACATCCGTGTAGAACACGTCTGTGTCCGGGGTCGTGGCGGCGAGGGCGATGCCGTTGTCGGACAGCCACGCCAACGCCTCGGCGGTGCCGGCCGACGCCACCGGCACCGAGAACACCGTTCCCTTGCTGGCGCGCACCAGGTTGGGGTTGCTCCAGTCGGTGACCGGATCGACGGCCACCACGGCCTCGACACCCGCGGCATCGGCCGTCCGCAGCATCGCACCGAGGTTGCCTGGCTTCTCGACCCCCTGGCAGATCAGGGCAAGTGGCGCCGGTCCCAGGCCCAGGTCGGCGCAGGAACGCACCACCGAGTCCACCACCGCGAGGAAACCATCGGGGCCCTCCCGGTAGGCGACCTTCTCGAACGCGACCCGCCCAAGCTGCTGGGTGTCCGAGCCGAGAACCTGCACCCGCCGCACGACGTCCTGCTGCTCCTGCGGGTCGAGCATCAGCTCGGGACAGTAGTAGAGGGTGCGCGGCACGACGCCCGCGTCCAGCGCAAGGGAGAGCTCGTCATACCCCTCGATGAGGGTGAGCCCCGTCTCATCGCGCGCACGGCGACGGCGCAGCGAGCCCAGTGACTTCAGGCGGGCGTTGGCCGGCGAGGTGATGATGAGCTCGGACATGACCTGCACAGCATGCCAGTAATCGGTCCCCGACAGAATGCCGCCATGGGTCCCCGCCGCCACCTGCGACGTCACGGACCTGACAGGTGGCTGCCGCAAGGAGCCACCGCGGGTCGCCGCCCTCAGGGGTGTGGGTCAGCGCAGGAGTGACTTCAGGACCGGGACAACGCCGTCCAGGTCGACATCTAAGGTGACCTCGTCGGCGATGGCCTTGACCTCATCGGGAGCATTGCCCATGGCGATGCTGCGAGCCGCCCAGTGCAACATCTCGATGTCGTTGCGCTGGTCGCCCACCGCTGTGGTCTGCGCAGGCTCGACGCTCAGCCGGCGCCGGACGATCTCCAGGGCCGAGGCCTTCGAGACTCCCTCAGGGTTGATGTCCAGCCAGGCGGTGAACCCGACGGCATAGTTCACCGAGTGCAGGCCGATCCGCTCGACCAGCGCCAGGAAGTCCTCGGCGGTGCCCGTGGGGGAGCGGAAGGTCACCCGGGTCGCAGGCGTGGCCGAGAGCTCGGCCCAGGGGACGACCCGAACCTCACCCATCAGCTCACCGTCGGGGAACGGCGCACTCACCTTGAAACCGAGGCCGACCTCCTCCACCGCGACGACGGCGTCAGGCCACGACCCCCGCAGCAGCGCGAGGGCCGGCGCCGGGTCGAACGTCACGATGTCCAGGATCTGATAGCCGTCGGGCTCGTCGGGGTCCAGCTGGAGTGTCACCGCGCCGTTGGAGCAGACGGCGAAACCGCGCTCCAGCCCGAGGTAGGAGATGATCGCCATGGCGGAGGCGATCGGACGGCCGGTCGCGATGACCACGTCCACACCAGCATCGGCGACCTCTCGCACTCCCTGACGGACCGCGGGCGACATGGAGCCGTCGCGCAGAAGCATCGTGCCGTCAAGATCGAGAGCTATCAGTCTCTTGTCCATGCTGTCGGCCAGTCCAGCCGAGCTCAGGCCGTCGGCATGAGGACGTCGATTCCGAGGAAGGGACGCAGCGCCGCAGGTACGACGACGGAGCCGTCGGCCTGCTGGTGGTTCTCCAGGATCGCCACGAGCCAGCGAGTTGTGCCCAGAGTCCCGTTGACCGTCGCGACGTGGCGGGTGGCGTTGCCCTCGGACTGCGGGTCCCGCTCGCGAGTGTTGAGACGGCGCGCCTGGTAGGTCGTGCAGTTGGAGGTCGAGGTGAGCTCGCGGTAGCGGCCCTGCGTCGGGACCCACGCCTCGCAGTCGAACTTGCGGGCGGCCGGGCCACCGAGATCGCCGGCCGCGGTGTCGATGATGCGGTAGGGAACCTCGATCTTGGCAAGCATCTGCTGCTCGCACTCGAGCAGCCGCCGGTGCTCAGCCTCTGCCTCCTCCGGGCGGCAGTAGGCGAACATCTCGACCTTCTGGAACTGGTGCACGCGGATGATGCCGCGGGTGTCCTTGCCGTATGACCCGGCCTCACGGCGGTAGCAGGCCGACCATCCGGCATACCGCTTGGGACCGCCTGACAGGTCGATGATCTCGTCTGCGTGGTACCCGGCCAGGGCCACCTCGGAGGTCCCGGTCAGATACAGGTCGTCGGCCTCCAGGCGATAGACCTCCTCTGCGTGGGAGTCCAGGAAGCCCGCTCCGGCCATGATGTCGGCCTTGACCAGCGTCGGGGTGATCATCGGGGTGAAACCGGTCTCGACCGCCTGCGCGATCGCCATGTTGAGCAGGGCCAGCTCAAGGCGCGCACCGACGCCCTTGAGGAAGTAGAAGCGCGATCCGGCGACCTTCGCGCCACGCTCCATGTCGAGCGCGTCCAGTCCCTCGGCGAGCTCGAGGTGGTCTCTGGGCTCGAAGCCCTCGGCCGCGAAGTCCCGTGCCGTGCCGACGGTCTCCAGAACCGTGTAGTCATCCTCGCCACCGCTGGGGATGCCCTCGATGACGATGTTGGGAACGCGGCGGATCAGCGCCGACAGCTCGACCTCGGCGGCGGCCGCGGCAGCCTGCAGATCCTTGACCCGGTCGGAGGTCGCCTTGGCCGCGGCGACCAGCGCGGCCTTCTGCTCGCCGTGTGCGGCAGCGACCTGTCGCCCGAACGACTTCTGCTCGGCCCGCAGCTCCTCGAACTCGGAGATGGACGAGCGTCGCCGTTCGTCGGCGGTCAGGATCGCGTCGACGATCCCCTCATCCTCACCGCGGGCACGTTGCGAGGCCCTGACGGCATCGGGCTGGTCACGCAGGAACTTGATGTCAATCACAGGCCCGAGCCTATCTTCGCCAGGCACGTGCCCTCGAACCCGTTGCCGACCGGGCACCCCACGCCGACCCCGGGCGATGTCGGTATGGCGGCGGCCGGGCTCAGCCGCGCACGTCGTGGAGGTGATGGATCACGTCGTGCAGGAAGTACTGGCCGAGGGTCTCGATGGTGAACCGGGAGCCGTTACCGCGCCGCCCCGTGCGCTGCCATTCGCCCGGTCCGACGGCCTCGAAGGCCTCGGCGGCCGCCTCGCCTGCCGCCCACAGCTCAACGCCCACCGCCACCGGCTCCTGCGCGCCGTAGGCGCCGGCGATCGCCGCGGCGTCCTGGTCCCAGTTCTCGAAGGCCGGATCCACCTGGGACCGCATCAGGTTCACCCGCGACTCGAAGACACGGCATACGTCCCGGACATGGCAGGCGTACTCCAGCGGAGACCACACCTGCGGCTGCGGCCGGACGCCGGCGTCGGGGCGGGCGCAGACCGCCGGCCAGCAGGCGACCTTCTCGCGCAGCCAGCCGGCCACCCGGGGCCCGGGCACGTCGCCGGCGTCGAACCCGCATTCGGGACAGGGGCACTGCAGGACCCAGGTCCAGTCCTTGTGGTCAGGTTCGATGACGGGAGCTGCTCTGCCCGAAGCTTCGATGTCCGGAGCTTCGCTGTCGGGCAAACGGTCCTCACGGCGAGCGGAAGGGGTCATGGCGCCATCTTCGCTGAAGTCGGGTCGCCGCGCAGATCATCTGCTCACCAGACCGTGAAGATGAGCGGTTGCTGACTTCGGGTAATCTCGCCACGTGCTGACAGACAACGCAGGATGGATCGCCATCGCAGCCATCGCCCTGTTGTTGCTGCTGGCCTGGCTGCTCCGCTCGGCTTCGGGAGAGACCATGGCTCAGGCTGTGGTGGGCGTGCGCCGCTTCGGCCGCCGCCGCCCGCCACGGGAACACTTCCGCCCCGAGGGGTCAGACAAGCCCCACACACCGAGACGGCTGGCTGCGATCATCGTCAACCCGACCAAGTTCAAGGACCTTGACGCCGTTCGCGAACAGGTCACCAGGGGCTGCCTGGCCGCAGGGTGGGACCAGCCGCTGTGGGCCGAGACGACGGCGCAGGACCCCGGCACCGGCCAGGCACGACAGGCCGTCCTGGACGGCGCGACGATGGTCTGCCCGCTGGGAGGGGACGGGACCGTGCGCGCCGTCGCTGCAGCGCTCGTCGGGACCGAGACCCCGCTGGGCCTGCTGCCCGGAGGCACCGCCAACCTGCTGGCCCGCAACCTGAACCTGCCCACGGACAGCCTGGACGACGCGCTCAGGGTGGCACTGACCGGCCAGAACAAGCGGATCGACGTGGGCCGGCTCACGGTGGACCGCTCCGGCGAGCACGAGCGCCCCGAGCAGCACATCTTCCTGATCATGGCCGGCATCGGCTTCGATGCCGCGATCATGGCGGACGCACCCGAGCGGCTGAAGAAGAAGGTCGGCCCGCTGGCCTACACCCTCTCCGGCGCGAAGAACCTGCGCGGCCCGCAGCTCAAGGTTCGGATCAAGATCGATGACAAGCCCGAGCTCAGCCGCCGGGCGCGCACCGTCGTCATCGGAAACTGCGGGAAGATCACCGGCGGTCTGGTGCTCATGCCCCAGGCAGAGGTCGACGACGGATGGCTGGACGCCCTCATCCTCTCCCCGGTCGGTGTCGTCGGCTGGGTCGCGGTGGCAGGTCGTGTCATCTCCAAGAGACGCAAGGGCCACGAGCGGGTGGACCACCACCGTCTGAGGTCGGTGGCCATCCGCTGCGACCGCCCCACTGCTCTCCAGGTCGACGGCGACACCGTCGGCGAGACCCGCGCCCTGTCAGCCACCGTGGATCCCCTGGCCCTGGTCGTCCGGGTGGGCTGAGCGGCCAGACAGGTCAGGCAGGTCAGACCGGTCAGGCCGAAGGGTTACGCAGGCTGGTCAGCCAGGCCCGGGCGTTGACGAACTCCCTGTCCCCGGTGCCGGGCAGGACCTGCGCCGCCACCCCGTCGGCCCGCGGATACGATCCCAGGAACCGGACGTCGGCACACACCCGTTGAAGCCCCATCAGCGTCTCGCCGACCCGCTCGTCCTCGACGTGTCCCTCACAGTCGATCGAGAAGCAGTAGTCCCCGAGCCGGCCGCCATTGGGGCGAGACTCGATCCGGGTCAGGTTGATGCCCCGGGTGGCGAACTGCTCGAGCAGCTCGAGCAGTCCACCTGGGCGGTCCTCGCGCTGGAACAGCACCACCGAGGTCTTGTCGGCCCCGGTCGGCGCAGGCAGCCGACCGGGCCGGGCTACGAGCACGAACCGGGTCACCGCCCCGCTGCTGTCACCGATGTTCTCCTGCAGGACAGTGAGCCCATGATCGGCCGCGGCGACGGGCGCGCAGACCGCAGCCTGGTATGGCGGGCTCCCACCTGTCAGCCCCGCTGCCGCGGCGGCAGTCGAGGCCCCGGGCAGGTACCCCGCATCGGGAAGGTGCGCCGCCATCCAGGCACGCACCTGCGCCCACGCGTGCGGATGCGTGGAGACGGTGCGGATGTCGGCGAGCGCGATACCGGCGGGTGCGGCCAGCACGAAGGTGATCGGGACGACCTGCTCTGCGATCACCACGAGCGGGTCCCCACTGGCCAACGCGTCCAGCGTGGCGCTGACCCCGCCCTCCACGGAGTTCTCGATCGGCACCATCGCGGCATCGAGGTCACCCGCTCGCAGCGCTGCGAGCGCGGCGTCGACAGAGGCGAACGGGATGCGCTCGGCGTCGTCGGCAGCCTGCTCGTACTGACGCAGCGCCATCTCGGTGAAGGTGCCCGTGGGGCCCAGGAATCCGTAGCGCCTGCTCATGCAGAGCCCTTTCCGGGTCGTACAACGACCTCGGTCGGGGAGGTGATCGGGCCCAGTTCCACAGGAGCAGCGTATTGCGGCTGGTCGTCCCGGGCGGGCATTGACCACCCCTGACCGGTCAGAGCCAGCTCGGACCTGGACGCGTTGATCGCCGCGTCCGTGTCGCCGACACGCCGCAGTGTCCACCGCTGCAGCGTGATCGGTCCGGCGTCGACGGTCTCGGGGATGTCCATCCACCAATTCTGCCTTGACCAGGGCGCCGGGCGCGTGCTGGGCCGAACCCTGCGCGGGCGGGTCGGGCAGGGGTGTGCGTCTCCCGCTCGCCGGGGGCGTCCTTCCAGCCGGGCGCCAACGTGTCCATCCCGCCATCTTCAGCACCGTAGCCTTGCAGGTGTGACCCGACGCCAACTGCTTGCCGCCACTCTGGCTGCACTGGTGCTCGTCGGTGTCGTCGCCGGCTCCCTCGTGATGGCTTCGTCGAACCGCGCCTCCGGCACGGCTGAGATCAAGAAGGCGACGGGGTCCATCGTGGTCATCGGCGCCGGAGGGCTGTCCTGGAGTGACGTCTCGCCGCGGACCACTCCGACCTTGTGGTCCTTGTTGCGGGACGGCGCGACCGCCAGCGTCACGGTCCACTCGGTTCACGCCAACACCTGTCCGGTGGACGGCTGGCTGACGCTGGGCGCCGGAGAGCAGGCGGGCGACGCGGACAGCCCGGGTGGCGCCGGGCTGGACCCCGGTGACGGGGCCAAGCCCCCCTGCAGGGCATACCCCGCACTGATGACAGCCGGCAAGGTGCCTCACTGGAGTGAGTACCGCGCAGCGGCAGGGGCCAGCAGGTTCGATGCCTCCCTCGGCCTCCTGGGCGACCAGATCGCCGGCCACGGCGGATGTATCCAGGCCATCGGCCCCGGCGCCGCCCTGGGTGCGGCCCGGGGCAGCGGGATGGTCGTGCGCTACCAGCAGTACGACAGCTCGACCCTGCCCGCCGCTCTCTCCACCTGCCCGGCGACGCTGATCGACGTCGGTTCGGTCCGCGACCCGGCCGACCTGGACGCCCGGGACGAGTACCGTCCCAAGGCTGTTCGCGCCCAGCAGGTCTCGGCCCTTGACGCCCGGGTTGCCCTCGTGCTCAGGGCCGCGCCCGCAGGCACCGATGTCGTGCTGGTCAGCCTCGCCGACGCAGGAGTCACCGAACGCCTGCGCATGATCGCCGCCACCGGGCCGCACTTCGGGGCCGGGACCCTCGAGTCGGGCTCGACCAGAGCGCCAGGGCTGGTGCAGCTCACGGATCTGGCCCCGACCATTCTCCAGAGCCTGGGCATCGCGCGACCGCCGAGCCTGGGCGGGACCCCGTTGCGGTTCGCACCCGCGGCCGACAGCTCCGATCAATCCGCCAACAGCCGTCTGCGGGCTCTGCTCGACGACGACGAGGCCTCACACAAGGTCCACAGCCTCGTCGAGCCGTTCTTCTACGGGTGGGTCCTGATCCAGCTCGCGGTCTTTCTCACCGCGGCCGTGCTCTGGAGGCGCCGGTGGGGCACAGACGCCCAGCGCGGTCACCTGTTGCGCGTCACCCGCCGGTTCGCCATCATTGCCGCGACCGTCCCGGTGTCGACGTTCCTGGCAAACCTCCTGCCGTGGTGGCGCTTCTCGGTGCCCCTGGTCAGTGTCGTTGCCTCGGTCGCTGTCTTCGCCGCGGCCATCTCGGCACTGGCCCTGCTGGGACCGTGGAGCCGGCACCGGTTCGGGCCGCTGGCTGTGGTCTGCGTCACGACCATGGCGGTCCTGTCGCTGGACGTGATGACCGGGTCACGACTGCAGCTGTCCTCGCTGATGGGCCTGCAACCGGTGATCGGGGGCAGGTTCTACGGGATGGGCAACGTGACCTTCGCATTGTTCGGCACGGCAACGATCCTGCTCTGCACTGCCGTGGGCAACCACCTGGTCACCCTCGGGCGACCCCGCCAGGCGGCCGCCACGGTGGCCGCGATCGGGCTGAGCGCAGTCGTCGTCGACGGATCACCGGCGTGGGGCAGCGACCTCGGCGGGCCGACGGCACTGCTGCCGGCAGTCATCTTCCTGGTGCTGGTGATCCTGCAGATCACGATGACCTGGCGCCGGCTGCTGGCCATCGGCGGTGGGATAGCCGGGTCCCTGGTCCTTGTTGGCCTCCTGGACTGGCTCCGTCCGGCCGACTCCCGCTCCCACCTGGGCAGATTCGTGCAGACCGCCCTCGACGGCGGTGCCTGGGACATCGTTGTCCGAAAGCTCGAGCAGAACCTCACGCTCCTGTTCAGCAACCCCCTTTCGCTGCTCATCCCGGTCGCGCTCGTCCTGTTCACCTACATCCTGGCCCGGCCGACCTCACCGCTGGCGGCGCCGATGCGCCGCCCCTTTGCATCCATCCAGCTCCTGAGGCCGGGACTGATCGCCCTCATGGTCATCTGGGTGATCGGCTTCGCACTCAACGACTCCGGGGCCGCGATCCCCGCCGTCGGAGCCACCCTGGCGCTCCCGCTCGTAATCGCGATCGCCCTCAGGACGCTCGAGGACGAGAGGGCCGCGAGACCGGCGACCACCCGCGCCTCGCGACTGCGGCGATAGCCAGCCACACCAGCCAGGCCGACAGCGGACCCGCGATCTTCCGGAACCCCAGGGTCAGCAACTCGACCTCCGAGCTCATGGCCACGACGCGGCCGGGAACATACGCCATGGCCATCACGGTCAGCCGGGCCAGGAGGATCCCGTCCAGTGCCGTGGCCAGCATCAGCGGGAGGGCCGCCCAGGTGAGCACGTCGTACCACGGCAGGGCGTAGGGAGCGCCCAGCGCGTAGGCCGTGGCGAGCACGAACGTCGCCGTCATGGCCGACTGGGTCTGCTCGATCGTCGAGATCTGGCCGGTGGTCGAGATCTGGCCGGGGGTCGAGATCTGGGCCGGTGCCGGACGCGAACGCACGAGATGCGAAAGCACCCACGCCAGCATGATGACCACGACGACGGAGGCCGCTGACACGAGCGTGCGGGCGGCTTCCAGCGGCATCACCGCGGAGAGCAGGTTGACGACCGGGCGCCAGGCCGTGGCCAGCGAGACTCCCTTGCCGGCCTTCTGCAGCTGTTCGAACACGTGGGGCCCCGCCCAGAGGTGCAAGGACACGAAGACGGCCAGGGACGACACCGCGAGCGCCAGCAGGTTGCGGACAAGCGCTCCCCTGGCCAGGGAACGCCAGGACCACAGGATCGCCAGCCCCACGATGCCGTAGGTGATCTTGGTGCTGACCGTCGCCCCCAGCACCAGACCCGCGATCCAGGGTCGGCGGGCGGCGAGGCAGACCGCGGCCAGCGCCAGCGCCGTGGCGATCAGATCGACGTGGGCACCGAGCACCGCGACGCCGAAGACCAGCGGGTTGGCCGTCCACAACAGGTCGACCCGTCCCCTGGCCGCATCGTCGACGGCTGCGCGACGCAGCAGGACCCGCACCAGCAGCCAGGCTGCCACGATGAGCAGCTGCCAGGCCCAGACGGTCTGACGCAGGTTGTCCTGGCCGACCACGGAGGTCAGAGCCTGCAGAGCCGTACCGAAGGGGCCGTAGACGCTCGGTGTCATGGTCCAGGGGGGCTCAACCGCGCTGGTCACGGGATCCAGCCCCGCGGCCCAGGTGATCGGCGCGACGAGGTACGGATCGCCGCCCTGTGCCGCGATCCGCCCGTATGCGGCGTAGTTGGTGTGGTCGGCCGACCCGATGGGCGCGGTCAACAGCGCGAGGGCGCCGAGCGCCAGAGGCCAGCGCCAGGGATGTGAGCGCGAGCCGGCGTCGACGCCGCCCGAACGTCGCCACAGGCCCAGGGCCACGGCCAGAGCCCCCAGCAGGTATGCCGCCCACAGGGCAGCCGTGACGGCCGCCGACGACAACGAGATGGGCAGATCCCCCGGAGCCCAGCCAGGTGGCCCGAGACCGGGTTTCGCCGCTGAGGGCCCAGCCGCCGCCACCGCCAGGAGCAGCCCGAACGAGAGGGCCAGCGACGTGGTGCGCAGCGATCCCGAGAACCTTCCCGGGAGCGAGCCGCTAATCTCGGACTCTCTCCCTGGCAGGCCCGCGACGGCGGCGAAGCCGGCGGACGGCAAGCGCAAGCCAGACGTCGCGATACTGCCTGGCGCGGTGGAGCTGACCTCTCCAGTCCGGGCCGGTCACCCGGTGGCGGAGATCGCAGGGGACCTCGAGCACTCGCAATCCTGCGCCGAGAACGTCGACGGTGAGCCCAACCTCGACGCCCCAGCCACGTGCCAACGGCAGGGCTGCCTCAAACGCCTCGCGGGTCAGACATCGCATTCCTGAGAGCGGCTGGGCCGGAGCCCAGCCCGCGAGCCGCTCAATACCGTTGCGTGCCAACCGCACCACGAACCCATGACCCCCGCCGGCGACTGCCTGCGGTGGAAGGACCGCAATGGTCATGTCCGCCTCACCCAAGGCCACCGGGGCGAGCAGGACGGCCGTGTTGGCGGCGCTGTCCTCCAGGTCGGCGTCGATGAACAACAGCCCCCGAGCGCGCCCCGAGCCCGCCGGCTCCCGCCGGTCCAGATCGGCGGCAGCCCGGGCGCCGGTGGACATGGCCGCGGCCTTGCCACGGTTGCGCGGATGCACCAGCACGACCGCACCGGCCTCACCTGCCAGTCTCGCGGTGGCATCGGAGCTCCCGTCGTCTACCACGATCACCACGTCGACCCCGTCGATCCCGCGAACCGCACGGACCGTCGAGGCGATCCGGGCGGACTCATCCTTGGCCGCGACAATCGCCACGACCGGGGTAGCCGTCGTCACGGGCTCCATGGCGGCCGTCTCAGCGCAGGGTGACCTGGCGACTCAGCAGGCCCGAGCGGGCCCGCCTCTCCTCGGCGCTGAGGCCGCCGCCGCGGGCCAGGGCCTCATCGAGGCGGACTGCCATCTGCGCCACCGCCTCCTCGTAGTCGGCCCCCTCAAGGCTCGGGTCCAGGTCCCAGACCGGGACGAGCAGGCCACACGCCCGGAAGGCCCCGAGCAGCCGGGTCCTCTCACCCAGCGAGGTGGCCGAGGCCGCGTGCAGCCGGGCGAGCGCGTCGGTCGCGGCATCCTCGTCATGGGGGAGCACCCAGCGCAGGTAGGTGCGCGTCCCCACCCGGCACCAGTACGCCGCGGACGCCGACTCCAGCCTGGTCGTCGGGATCGCTGCGGCGTTCGCGCGCTCCAGGGACTCCCTGCCGGCGTCATCGAGGTCACCGGTGTCCGGAACCCAGAAGTCGAACCCGCCATGCACGGTGACCTCGAAGGGGGCAGCCGGGTCCAGGACCTCCTGCAGGCGGGGTGTCGCCGCGGTGGCAAGAGGCGCGGAGGGCAATGGCGTGCCCGCCTCCGCAGCCGCGGTCGCCAGCAGCATCTGGGCCACATCCCGACTGGCGTCACCGGTGGTGGAGCCGGACTGCAGTGCCACCATGACGGCGCCATCGGCTCGCCGCAGACCTGACCAGCTCAGTGGCAGGACCGTTGCCACCGTTGCGGTCTGCGGGCCCTCGGCGGCAACCGCGCCCGCTGCGAAGGTCACGACCGCCGTGGCCGCCGGGACGACCTCGCGGATGGCCACCCAGTCGGTCTCGCCGGTCAGCCCCTCGAAGGGCCTGGACACGAACGGGGCCGGTGCCACCGAGCTGTCCCGACTGCGGGTCGTGTGAACCTTGTCGCTGCCCGTCCTGCGACGCCTGGATGCTCTGCCCATGGTCGCCAACCCTAGTGCGCCGCCGGCAGGACGTGTTGCAGCGGGGATCACTGACTTCGGCGGCGAGACGGGCCGCCGAGCGAGACCCAGACCGTGCGGCCCACGCGATCCTCGTGAACCCCCCACTCGTGGGCGAATCCGCGCACGATCCTGAGCCCCCTGCCCCGGGCCGCCATCAACGAGCGTGGCGCAGGACGCGGGATGGTGGGCCCCCCGCCATCGGTGACCTCGACCTCGACCACGCCGGCCCTGACCGTCCAGCTCACCCGGATCGTTCCGTCCGCCAGGGGTTTGGCGTGGCGGACCGCGTTGCCGACCAGCTCGGAGACCACGATCTCGGCCTCGTCGACCACTGTCGGATCCACATCGAGCTCACGCAGCGAAGCGACCAGCGCACGTCGCGCGTCGCGCCCGGAACTCTGCTTCCATGGCACCCGCAGAGTCTGCGCTGACATTACTGTTCCCCCCTGCTCACGCTGTCCGAGGCCCGGCCCCCCCTGACGTTAGTCCCTGCCGAAGATATAGTCGCGCACAAAAGCTGGACGGTTTGAGATGATCCCGTCCACGCCGAGCTCCAGACACCTGTCGATGTCGGCCTCGTCGTCAACAGTCCACACATAGACCTGATGTCCGCGATCGTGCTGTCTCATCACCGTCTTGGGCCAGCGACGGATGATCGCCTTGTCCAGACCCGCGATCCGCGACCCCCTGGGCAGGCCACCATCACGGAAGCGCAGGGGCACCGAGTCCTTCATGAGGAAGACCAGCGGCACCTGCGGACAGAGCTGTCGCATCCGGGCGACCGCCACCTGCGACATGGACATCACGCACACGTGTGGCCTCCCCGGCACGTACGCACGGTCCAGCCCGAACTCGCGCAGCACGTTCGCCAGCTCCCGCTCGACCTGACCGGCGTAGCGGGTGGGGTGCTTGGTCTCGATCGCCAGGCCGACCTCACGGCCACAGCTCAGCGCCGTGTCTATCAGGTGACGCAGGGTCAGGAGCATGTCCCGCTCGCGGTCCACCTCGGGCATCTCGGCGTCCGAGCCGTGGGCCTGCTTCCAGGAGCCGAAGTCCAGGCCCTGGA
>Ga0209798_10001843_pt1 | contig 12582 bp, 10 predicted proteins | sample DOMMetBare3Fresh_FD_187475 | JGI IMG/M metagenome (GOLD analysis project Ga0209798, IMG submission 187475) | Wetland sediment microbial communities from St. Louis River estuary, USA, under dissolved organic matter induced mercury methylation -... | ecosystem: Environmental > Aquatic >...
CCCAACGTAGACCGGTACATGGGCGACGAGGCTGTTCCCCGTGACCTGCAGGTCGCCGCTGCCGGTCGGACCGATGCTGGTGACCAGCCCGGTCTGACTCACGCTGAACAGTGCCGGCGCGCCTGACTGGAAGCTGACCGTCGGCGAGGGGATGACAAGACCCAGCGAGTCCTTCACCACGACCGATACCGGACGGGTGCTTCCGGGGGAGAGCACGACGACGAGCGGCGACGTCTCGACCGAGGCGGGGAATTGCACGACCCGCGCCTTGACGTGGGCGACGAAGTTGTCGGCGGTGACAGTGATGGTGGCGGTGCCGGTCTTCTGGCTGGTGGAGTACACCAGCCCGAACTGATCCACCTTGGCGACGCTAGTGTCGGAAGAGACGTAAGTGACCGGATTCGTCGGCGACACCGGCTGACCGATGAAGTCGAGCAGCTCGACGAAGAGCTGGTCGCTCCCGGTGACGTTGATATACACGGAGTCCGGCGTCACATGGATCGCGACCGCGCGTCGTACGACCGCCAGGTCCACGAAGCTGCTGATCTGTCCGAGCGACGCGGTGATGCGGACGCTGTCGGCCCGGCCCACGGAGGTCACCAGGCCGGTGTTGCTGTCCACCGTCGCGACCGTGAGATCGGCGGAGGAAAAGCTGGCGTGCTGGCCGGGGATGGCGGCGCCGTTGGCGTCCACCACCGTGGCCTTCAGGCGGAGGGTATCCCCCTGACCGAGCACGGGATGGTTCGGCGTGACCACGATGTTGGCGGGCACCCGCGGGCCGGTGCTGTTGTCGCTGCCGCAGGAGACCAGGAGCGCGCCGACAAGAATGCCGTAGAGCGTCCGTCGGGATTGCATGAAACACGGCCGGGGTGGGGATGGCGCTCAATGTACGCCTCCCCCCTCCGGCCGCCAGTCCCGCGCGGTGCTATGGAGTGAATTGCGTCTTCTTCGGCTCGACCCGCATCACCCAGAGGCCGCTGTTGATGTCAGGCACGTACATCACGCCGTCCTTCACCACCACACCCCATGCAAACGGCACACGCGGCTTGTGGCCCATCGAGTCGGCGGTGAAGATCCAGCTGATCTCGCGGCCCTGGCGCAGCAGGTCGCCCTTGAGCTCGCCGGAGATGTCGAGCACCCGGGCGCCGCCCTGGTAGTTGCCAAGATAGAGTGTGTCGCCCACCACCCAGACGTTGTGCACGCCGCCGTCAGTCGGCTCGTACCAGGCGACCTCCTTCGGGTGCTCGATGTCGGAGACGTCGATCACGTGCAGCCGGCCCCAGGTGAGGTTGTTGCCGTCCTTGAGTCCCGTCGACTGGCGCGAGGCGTACACCTCGTCGCCGGCGAAGACGTACTTCCCCGCCCGCCAGGCGGTATGGGTGCCGCGGAAGCCGAGCCCGTAGAGCTGGTCCACCCGGGCATAGGTCTCGGAGAGGTCGTACTTGTACTGCGAGACCAGCACCGGGTTCTCCGGCGTCCCGCCCTTCATGCCGTTGCCGACATCGAGGACGATCAGCCCGTCGTTCCAATAGGCCAGGTAGGCGAGACCGTCCACCACCATGATGTCGTGCAGGTAGCGCCCCGCCTCGGTCTGCTCGGTCTGCCAGCGGCCGACTTCCTTCGGATGGTAGGGATCCTCGATGCTGATCACCCGCATCGAGCCGGTGGCGTCGTCGGTGATGTAGGCGTGGCCCTGATAGACGTAGCTCGAGTGGACGCCACCGGTGACGGTCTCGTTGTAGTCGGCGATGACCTTCGGGTGACAGGGATCGCTCGCGTCGAAGACCTTGATGCCGTTCTTCCGGTTGGAGGCGCCCTCACGGGAGAAGACGCCGTACTTGCCGTCTTCCGTCGTCATGATGTCGTTGAGCAGGCGGGCATCGGCCATCATCGAATCGACGATCGTCGGATTGGCCGGATCCTTGATGTCGATCACGTAGGCGCGGTCGGCGATCGTGGTCATGTAGGCGCACTGCCCCGAGGGGTGCACCCACACCTCGGCCGCGAGGTCCTTGATCGGCAGCCGGCCGAGCACCTCCATGCCGCGGGTCACCCGTCGGAGCGTCACATTGACCACCAGGTCGGCGCTCTGCGTCCCCGCCTGTGCCGTCACCGTGTACCGCCCCGGCTTCTCGGCGACAAAGGCGCCATCGTGATCGATCTGCGCCACGCCGTCCCCGCCGGCGACCGACCAGCGCGCCGCGAAGCCGGAGACCTTCTTCCCTGTCGGCGCGCGGCCGACCGCGGTGAAGCGCACCACGTCGCCGGTCCGCACCGCCTGCGCCGCGGGCTCGATGTCGAGACCGGTGAGGGTGTTCGGCACCACCTGCAGCACCAGGCTGCTCTTCGCGCTGCCGGCCGAGCCGGTGATGGTGACCTTGCCCGGCGTGAGCGCGCGCAGCCGGCCGTCGCTGGTGATCGTGGCGACGCGCGGCCTGCTCGAGGTGTAGCTGATGGCGTCGTCACGCGGATCGTTATGCACGCTGTACGCGGAACCGGAGACGGTGATCCGGCTCCCGACCAGGACGTTACCACTGATCGGCGTGAGTTCCACCCGCGCCGCCGCCTCCGGCGCGACCTCTGCCGTCGCGCGGCCGAAGACGGGCTTAGCGTCCTTGGTGGACGCCACGGCGGTGACCAGCACCGTGCCGCGATAGCCGGCGGTGAGAAGGCCGGTGGAGTCAATGTCGCCCTGTCCGCCGCCGTCGAACCACGAGATGTGCACGTCGGGGACCGGCTGTCCCGCAGCGTCTAGCGCGCGGGCAGAGAATTGCAGCGTCTGGCCGATCTGCAGCGACGCGGTGGCCGGCGAGACTTCGACCTTCGCAATCGGCGACGGCGCCTGGGGCTGCTGGATCAGCGCGAGCAGTAGAACTGGGAGCATGGACTAGGAGGGGTGAGAGGGACGCCAGCCGTTAAGTACTCGGCACCAGGCACTACCACTAAGGACTCGGAACTCGGAACCAATCTAGCGCCGGTCCCCGCCCGCGCGAGGACGGTGCCGCGCCCCGTTCCCTCCGCGCGCTTCTCCCTTATCTTTCCGCCCCATGCCGACCGCCCACCCTTCCGAGATCACCCTCGGGCTCATCCAGATGCGGATGAGCCCCGATCCCGAGGACAATTTCTCCCGCGCCGTGGAGCGCATTCGCGACGCGGCGAAACGGGGCGCGCAGGTGATCTGCCTCCCCGAGCTGTTCCGGAGCCCGTACTTCTGCCAGACCGAGAACCACGACTTCTTCAAGCTCGCCGAGCCGATGCCGGGGCCGAGCACCGAGCGGCTGGGGAAGCTCGCCGGCGAACTCGGCGTCGTGATCATCGCCTCGCTGTTCGAGAAGCGGGCGGAGGGGCTCTATCACAACACCACCGCGATCCTCGACGCCGACGGGGCATACCTCGGCAAGTACCGGAAGATGCACATTCCGGACGACCCGAATTACTACGAGAAGTTCTACTTCACCCCCGGCGACCTCGGCTACCGCTCCTGGGACACCAGGTTCGGCAAAGCCGGCGTGCTGATCTGCTGGGACCAGTGGTACCCGGAGGCGGCCCGGCTCACGGCGCTCACCGGCGCGCAGATCCTCTTCTATCCAACCGCGATCGGCTGGCTGGTGCCGGAGAAGGCGGAGTACGGCGCCGCACAGCAGGCGTCGTGGGAGACGATCCAGCGCAGCCACGCGATCGCGAATGGCGTCTTCGTCGCGGCGGTGAACCGGGTCGGCGTCGAGAGCGGCCCCAACCAGGGGATCGAGTTCTGGGGCGGGAGCTTCGTCTGCGCGCCCAACGGGGAGATCCTCGCCAAGGCGGGCACCGGCGAAGAGACGCTGCTGGTACCGATCGACACGAGGAAGGTGGACTTCGCGCGCACCCACTGGCCGTTCCTGCGCGACCGGCGAGTGGATAGTTACGGCGATCTGACTCGGCGATACATCGATTAGGCGGAATGCCGGGAAGGCGGACAGGCGGAAGAACCTCCCGCCCTCCCGCCTTTCCGCCCTCCCGCCCTCCCGCCCTCCCCCTCATGACCTTCTCCCCCAACTCCCCCGCCTCACTCGGCTTCACGATGCCCGCCGAGTGGGCGCCGCATCGCGGGACGTGGCTGAGCTGGCCCCACCGCCAAGAATCCTGGCCTGACAAGTTCGCCCCCGTCCCCGGCGTGTTCGTGGAGCTGGTGCGCCACCTCGTGCCCCACGAGGAGGTACACATCAACGTCGTCAGCAAGGAGATGGCGGCCGATGTGCGGTCACGGCTGGACGCGGCTGGGGTACCAGCGACGCGGGTCTTCCTGCACCAGAATCCCACCAACGATGCCTGGTGCCGCGATCATGGGCCGGTGTTCGTCGAGCGGGAGACGGCGAGCGGCCGGCGGGAGCAGGCGATCGTGGACTGGGGCTACAACGCCTGGGGCGGGAAGTATCCGCCGTTCGACAAGGATGACGTCGTCCCCACACGGATCGGAGCGAAGTTCAAGCTGCGGGTCTTCCATCCGGGGATCGTGATGGAGGGGGGCAGCATCGACGTGAACGGCCGGGGCACCCTGCTCAGCACCGAGAGCTGCCTGCTCAATCCCAACCGCAATCCGTCGCTTTCGAAGCAGCAGATCGAGCAGTATCTCAAGGACTACCTTGGCGTCAGCCACATTCTCTGGCTCGGGGACGGCATCGAGGGGGACGACACCGATGGCCACGTCGACGATCTCACCCGCTTCGTGGACGAGAAGACCGTGGTCACCGTGGTCGAGGAGGACCTGCGGGACAAGAACTACGTGCCGCTCAAGGAGAATCTCGAGCGGCTCCGGCGGATGGCGGACCAGGATGGCCGGCCACTCCAGGTGGTCACGCTGCCGATGCCACCCGCCATGTACGTCGGCGACCAGCGGCTCCCAGCGAGCTACGCCAACTTCTACATCGCCAATGGCGTGGTGCTGCTCCCTGCCTACCACCCGCCGACCGACGAGATCGCACGAGCCGCGCTGCAGCGCTGCTTCCCGACCCGTCGCGTCATTCCGATCGATTCGACCGACCTGGTCTGGGGCCTCGGCTCCTTCCATTGCGTCACGCAGCAGTGGCCGGCGCTGCAGGCGTGAGAGCCCTCGCGCCGTCCCGCCTTCCAGCCTCCCGATTGACACCCCGCCGCTGCTCCCCGATATAGCAGAGACCCTCAGCCACGAGTCTCGATGCGTCGCCTCATCGCCGTCAGCATCCTGCTGCTGACCCTGCTGGTCGTGGTACCCATCTCGGCCCAGAGCTACAGCGGCACCTACCTGCTGCAGGCCCCCAATGGCGGGACGATCACACTGACGCTCAAGCAGGACGCCAGCGGCAAGGCTGCCGGCACCATGAGCGGCAACGGCGCGAGTTTCCAGCTCGACGGCCAGCTGCAGGGTCCCGAACTGGTCGGCAAGCTGACCGGCGGCGGCAATACCGCATGGTTCGAGGCGAGTCTCGAGGGTACCGAACTGCACCTCGTGGTCGCGGATGTCGGCGCCAACGGACAGCCGGACCTGGAGAAAGCACGAGAGATCACCTTCACCCGCTCCGGCACCGCGATGGCCGCACCGGCTCCCGCGCCGGCAACGCGCGGTGCCCCCGCACCCCCGCCGGCACCGACGCCCCGGTCCCCCCCCACACCGGCCACCCCGCGGACTCCGCAGACGGCACCGCGTGCACCCACTGCCGCGCCGGCCCCGCAGGCGGCGGGGAGCCCGCAGGATCAGCAGCTCCGGAATTTCCTGCTCAGCTCGGCGTGGTGCAGCTTCTCGTACAATCAGCGGACGGGAAGCTCCAGCACCAGCCGGAATGTCTTCCTTGCGAATGGGATCCTGATGATCGGGACCAACCGCGAGGGGGGCACCGTCAACCAGAACGGCGGAGGGAACGTTGATCTGGGCGGAGGCGCGTCGGGGAGCTACTACAGCCAGAGTCAGGGCGGCCAGCAGGCGCGCTGGCAGGTGCAGGGCGGACAGCTCTACGTCGATCTGGGTCAGGGGATGCAGCCGGTCGCCATGCAGATCACCCGGAACTCGAGCGGCTACCCGATCATCAACGCGGACGGGACCGAATACTCGCAGTGTCAGTGACCTGAGCGCCTCGCCGCCGAGGAGTTCCGGAGCCGCTGGGGAGTGGCTACCCTTCCGCGTGGGTATTCACTCCTCCTTTTCCAATTACCAGATGCCTCTTCCCGTCTTCTCCGACGCCTGGGCTTCCGCCTGTGCGGAAGTGATCAATCGAAGCAGCGGCTATCGCGCCGCCGCCGCGACCTGGGAGGGCGCCCTCATCCTCCTGATGACGCCGGACAAGGCACCCGGCGAGGAGCGCAGGGTCTTCCTCGATCTCTGGCACGGCGACTGTCGCTCGGCGCGCGCCGCGACGCTCGACGACGACGCCACCGCGCGCTACGTGCTCGCGGGCACGGTGTCATCCTGGCACCTCGTGCTGACCGGCCGGACTGCGCCGCTGCTCGCGATCATGACCGGGAAGCTCAGACTGGCCAAGGGCTCGCTTGCCGAACTGGTCCCCTATACCGCCGCGGCGAAGGAGCTGGTCACGGCGGCATCCATGATCGAAGCCGTCTTCCCCGGCATGGAGTAAGCATGCGGCAGTTCGCGACCACCAGTCCCCGTGGGCTCGATCACGGGCTGCCGCCGATGCGGCTCTGGCACAAGTCCAAGAAGCTCGGCATCTGGGACCCGCGCGACATCGACTTCACCCAGGACCGCCGCGACTGGCTCCGCCTCGATGCGCAGCAGCAGGACACGCTGCTTCGCCTCTCCAGTCTCTTCCAGGCGGGCGAGGAGTCGGTCACGATCGAGCTGCTCCCGCTCATGATGACGATGGCGGCGGAGGGGCGGCTCGAGGACGAGATCTACCTCACGGCCTTCCTCTGGGAGGAGGCCAAGCACGTGGAGACCTTCCGCCGCTTCCTCGATGAAGTCGCGGAAGAGCATTCCGACCTCTCCCGGTATCACACCCCGAGCTACCAGGTCATCTTCGGTGATGCGCTGCCCACGGCCCTCGGCCGACTGCGGCACGACCGTTCGCCGGTGGCGCAGGCGGAGGCGTCGGTCACCTACAATCTGATTGTCGAGGGAGTGCTGGCGGAGACGGGCTATCACGCCTATCACGCGATCCTCGCGCGCCACGGGATCATGCCCGGGATGCAGCAGGCGGTGATGCTGCTCAAGCGCGACGAGTCCCGCCACCTCGCCTACGGGGTCTACCTGCTCTCCCGGCTCGTCGCCGAGCACGGCGAGCCAGTGTGGCAGGCGATCGAATCGCGGATGGGGATGCTGATCGAGCCGGCGCTCGGCGTCGTGAACGAGATCTTCGACGCCTATCCCGTCATGTCGTTCGGGCTCGAGATCAGCGAATTCACCAACTTCGCGCTGGCCCAGTTCCAGGCCCGCACCCAGCGTATCGAGCGGGCGCGGGATGGAACCGGGGTGGAAGAGTGGGAGGAGCCAGCGGGCTGACTCGCCTCAGGGCGTCGCCGGCTTGCGGTCCACCCGCCAATCCCCGGTGTCGGGGGGGCCGCCCTGCTCGCGGTAGGAGCGATACCTCCCTCGCAGCGTGTTGCCCTTCAGCCGGCCACGGAAGGTCGTAATCTTGCCGCATTCGCACGCCGGATCGTAGTACCGCTGCACCTCCCCCGACACCTCGCCGCGATCTACCCGCACGAACCGGATTTCCAGCGCCCGGGGGATGCCCGGATCGGGCATCTGATCCAGCCGACCATCATGCGACTGCAGCGGCCGGCCCCAGCCCTGGGGCACCATGACCAGCTCGCCGTAGGCGGTGTCGTGCGGTGCCTGCAGGTGAAAGTCGATGGAGCCGCGCCGCGCGCCGTCGTCGGATTCGTAGGTTCCGTCCCACTCGCCGACGAGCGCGGCAATTTCCGCGGGGCTCCCCTGGATGGGTATCGGTTGCGCGGGCGAGCCGCCGCAGGCGGCCACGAAGGGAAGCAGCAATGACCAGAGACGGGCGTGGCGCATGGGAACACTCCTCCACAGGATGCCGAAAGGTGGCCGGGCCGGCGTGAAGGAACCCTGAATGGGGGCCGTTGGGATGCTCATCAGACGAGAACCGGCCTGCGGCACTCAAGCGGGTCAGGCCGTGAGCCGACAGTACAGACATGGCCCCTCAGCCTTTTCACGCCAGCCACCGGGAGCGCCGGATCGCGCTCCTGGGAGCGACGGTCCTTGTCCTCGCGGCGCTCTTCAGTCTGGAGCGATTCCTCGCGGCGAGCGCCCTGCATGCCCAGCTCTCGCTCCCCCGGCTCTACGCCGAAGAAGCGGCGCGGTGGGCGCTCTGGCTGACGCTGCTCCCCTGGCTGGGCCGTGCGGGCGGCCGCTTGCGCCTGCCGCGGTTCCAGACGGCGGGGGCCGCGCTGCTTCACCTGCTCGCCGCGCTGGTCTTCGCGGCTACGCATCTGACCCTCCTCGGGGCGATCACCCACGCCACCTCTGCCCCGGGGGCCGTTGCGGCCCCAATGCCAGACGTGATTCCGCACCTCGCGGCCAACCTGCTCAGAAGCCTGCTGGAGTTCCTGGGCGTCGCCGGCGTCTATCACACGCTGCGGCATATCGCCGACCTCAAGGTGGCCGAAGAGGCGCTCCGCAAGAGTCAGGAGCAGCTCTTCCAGGCACAGAAGATGGACGCGGTGGGACGGCTCGCCGGCGGCGTCGCGCATGATTTCAACAATCTGCTCACCGTCATCGGCAACTATACCGCGCTGGTCATCGAGGACCTGCCGGCGGAGGATCCCCACCGCGCGGATCTCGAAGAGGTCCACAAGGCGAGCGAACAGGCCTCGCGGCTCACCCGGCAACTGCTGGCCTTCAGCCGGCGGCAGATGATGCAGCCGAGGCCGATCGACCTGAACACCGTCGTCGCCGACATGGCCGGGATGCTGCGCCGCCTCATCGGCGAGAACATCGCGCTGCTGGTGCGCGCCCGTTCCGGAGTCGGCCTCGCGCTCGCCGACCCAGTGCAGGTGGAGCAGATCCTGCTGAACCTGGTGGTCAATGCCCGTGATGCGATCAATGGCCACGGCACCATCTCGGTGGACATCGGGAACGCGGACCTGGATCACGAATTCGCCCGCCTGCACGAGGGCGCCCGGCCCGGCTCGTATGTGATGCTCGCCGTGAGCGACACCGGTGCCGGGATGGACCGCGAGACTCAGCGCCGGATCTTCGAGCCGTTCTTCACGACCAAGGAGCTGGGCAAGGGGACGGGACTCGGACTCTCGACGGTGTACGGGATCGTGAAGCAGAGCGGCGGCTACGTAGCGGTGTACAGCGAGCCGGGTCAGGGGAGCGTCTTCCGGGTCTACCTGCCCCGGGTGGGCGTGGAGGAGCCGACGCCGCTCATCCCGACCCGGAACGTGCCCATCGCGGCGACCGGGACCGGCACGATTCTCCTCGTGGAGGACGAACGCAATGTCCGGGAGCTGGTGCGCAAGGTGCTGCTCCGCCACGGGTACGAGGTGCTCGCCGCCGAGAACGGCCACGCGGCGCTGGAGGCCATGGCCCGGCATCCCGGCGCGCTCCACCTGGTGCTGACCGACGTGATCATGCCGCAGGTCTCCGGGCGGGAGCTGGTCGCGCACATCCGGCTCAGCCATCCCGGGATCAGGGTGGTCTACATGTCCGGCTACGCGGATCAGGCGCTGACCGACCGGGCGGCGCTTGGCCCCGACGTCGGCTTCCTGGCAAAGCCCTTCGCGACCCGGGACCTGCTCAAGACCGTGCGCGACGCGCTGGCCGACCTCTCCATGGGCGCGGACTCATCCCAGTTGCCGACCCTGCCGCCGAGCGCCTTCGGACGCGCGGCGCTCCAGCCACCCAGATAGCAGAACGGGCGACCCGTCGGGTCGCCCGTTCTTCCCTGAGGGCGAGCGTGTCGCCCGCCCGTCGATCCCGCTCAGCTCACTTCAGGAACAGCAGGTCGCGATAGGTCGGCAGCGGCCAGAGATCGGCCGCGACCTGGGTCTCGATCGCATCCGCGTAAGTCCTGAGCTCCGCCATGGCCGGCCTCACCTTGTCCCGGATCCAGGTGGCGTGCTTCACCGGATCGTCGTCGTGGTGGGCGACCACCTTCTCGAGAGCGCCGAGCGCCTCACGGAACCGGGAGACGAGATTCACGAACTCGCCCAGCGCGGCGAGGGTGTCGTTGCACTTGACGCCCGCGGCCTCGGTGGTGGCCACGGCCCCGGCAATCCGCGACTGATTCTGCAGCGCCGCGGGCAGGATCTGGGTGCGGCCGATGGTGATCATCGTCTCGGCTTCGATGGTGAGCTGCTTGACGTACTTCTCGTACGAGATCGCGGTCCGCGAATCGAACTCGGACTTGTTCAGCACGCTGTACTTCCTGAACAGGTCCACGTTCTTCCGGGCCTTGAGGGCGCCCAGCGCCTCCACGGTGTCCCGCAGGTGCGGCAGCCCGCGCTTCTCCGCCTCCTGGTGCCACTCGGAGGAATAGCCGTCGCCGCCGAAGATCACCCGCTTGTGCTGCTTCACGATCTTCTTGAGCAGCGCCATGGCGCTCGCCTGCACCTTGGCCGGGCTCGGGTTCTTGCCGACCACCCGCTCCAGCTCGGTGGCGACGTAGTCGAGCGACTCGGCCGCGATGGTGTTCAGCACCGTGTTCGGCCAGGCAATCGACTGGCTGGAGCCGACGGCGCGGAACTCGAACTTGTTGCCGGTGAAGGCGAACGGCGAGGTCCGGTTGCGGTCGCCGCTGTGCCGCGGCAGCATCGGCAGAGTACGCGCCCCGAGGTCGATGGTGCCGCCCTTGAGGGTGCGCTTGAGCTGGCCCTTTTCCACCTGGTCGAGAATGTCCTGCAGCATGTCGCCGAGGAAGATCGAGATGATCGCCGGCGGGGCCTCGTTGGCGCCGAGCCGGTGGTCGTTGCCCGCGGCGGCGATGGAGGCGCGCAGCAGGTCGGCATGGATATCCACCGCGCGGATGACGGCGCAGAGGAAGACCAGGAACTGCATGTTGGTGTGGGTCTCGTCCTGCGGATCGAGCAGGTTGTGGCCCGCATCGGTGGACATCGACCAGTTGTTGTGCTTGCCCGAGCCATTGACGCCGGCGAACGGCTTCTCGTGCAGCAGGGCGACCAGCCCGTGGCGGATCGCGACCCGCTTGAGGGTCTCCATCGTGAGCATCTGGTGGTCGCTGGCCAGCTGGCTCATCTCGAACAGCGGCGCGATCTCGTACTGACCGGGCGCGACCTCGTTGTGCCGGGTCTTCACCGGCACGCCCAAGGCATACAGCTCCCGCTCCGACTCGGCCATGAAGGCCAGAACCCGTGCCGGAATGGTGCCGAAGTAGTGGTCCTCGAGCTGCTGCCCCTTGGGCGGACGGGCGCCGAAGAGCGAGCGCTCGGCGATCACCAGGTCAGACCGCTTGAAGTAGAGCTCGCGGTCGACGAGGAAGTATTCCTGCTCCGGGCCAACCGTGGTGAAAACGCGGGTGACGCCGGCATCGGTGCCGAAGATCTTGAGGATGCGCATCGCCTGATGGGACAGCGCCTCCATGGAGCGGAGCAGCGGGATCTTGGTATCGAGCGCCTCACCGGTCCAGGAGACGAAGGCGGTGGGGATGACCAGCGTGACGTTATTGGAGCCGCGGATCAGGAAGGCCGGGCTGGTCACGTCCCAGGCGGTGTAGCCGCGGGCCTCGAAGGTCGCGCGCAGTCCGCCGGAGGGAAAGCTCGATGCATCGGGCTCGCTCTGGATGAGCTCGGAGCCGGAGAAGTTGAAGATCACCCCGCCCAGCCCGTCCGGCGCGATCAGCGAATCGTGCTTTTCCGCCGTGGAGCCGGTAAGCGGCTGGAACCAGTGGGTGTAGTGGGTGGCGCCATTCTCGATGGCCCAATCCTTCATGGCGGCCGCCACCACATCGGCGACGGAATGATCGAGCGCCTCACCGAGATCGATAGTCCGAATCAGGCGCTTGAAGACGTCCTTCGGGAGCCGCTGGCGCATCACGGCACGCGTGAAGACATCGCGGTTGAAGAGCGCGTCGATGGATTCGAGCTGGCCGCTCGTCGCTGCTGGGGAGGTCACCGGGGAAGCCCTCAGGCTGAAAGGTTGCGCACGGGGGCGCGGACTGGCGGCGGGAAGATAACGACTGGGGAAACGCTGTCAAAAGTGGAGGGGCGGGGAGGCGCCAAGCGCCTCCCCGCCCCTCGGGATTTGGTCCGGACCCGCGCCGAATCAGCGGTCGCCGCGGCTCGCCTTCCGGCGCCGGCGGCGCTTCGCCTCGGCCTGCTTGAGCGCCTTGGCGACGCTCGGCTTCACGTAGTAACGACGACGGCGGACCTCACGGAGGATGCCCGACTTCGCCAGCTTCCGCCGAAAGGCCTTCAGAGCCCAGTCCAGGCGGTCATCTTCACCGAGAACGATTTCCATGAGTCTATCGCCTACTTCTGCATGCGGGTGACCTTCTCTGCCGCCGGACCCTTCGGACCCTGCACCACGTCGAACTCGACCACTTCACCCTCGCGGAGCGACTTGAAACCGCTGCCGACGATCGCCGAGTGGTGGACGAAGCAGTCCTTCTGTCCATCATTCGGGGT
>Ga0209798_10001844_pt1 | contig 12577 bp, 11 predicted proteins | sample DOMMetBare3Fresh_FD_187475 | JGI IMG/M metagenome (GOLD analysis project Ga0209798, IMG submission 187475) | Wetland sediment microbial communities from St. Louis River estuary, USA, under dissolved organic matter induced mercury methylation -... | ecosystem: Environmental > Aquatic >...
GGTGACCTCTGCATCAACGCCCGTTCCAGCATCGACGACGAACTGCGGCTCAGGCGCGCGCGCATCGAGGGCGATCTCGACTGCACGCGGCTCGACCTGTGCGGGAACGAAGACGGGGCGCCGCCGCGCTACGCCCTCGTCGCTGATGCGATCCAGGTCGCTGGCGATGTACGCCTGTCCGACGGCTTCCAGTCGGTCGGCGATGTGCGATTCAAGGCCGCGCGCATCGAGGGCGACTTCCGCGCCAGCGGCAACCTCACCGCAAGCCTGTTGCCCAGCGGCGCCCGCGGCGCCGCGCTGATGCTCGACCGCATCACGGTCGGTGGCTCGGTTCACTTCGACGGCGGCTTCTTCGGCGCGGCCGGTCGCGTCAGCCTGCGCCAGGCCCACATCGCCGGTGACCTCGACGCCACCGGCGCGAGCTTCGACCGCCTGGGCGAGGCGTCCCGCGGCGAAGACGGCGCTCTGGTCCTCGACCGGGCGCGCATCGACGGCTCGCTCGTCCTGTGCAACCTGCAGTCGCCGCTGATCGGTGCCTCGTTCGTCCGCGCGCGTGTGGGCACGCTGGTCGATGACCAGACCACCTGGGGCGCACGGCTTGCGCTGGACGGGTTTGCCTACAGCCGGCTCGGCGAGGATTCGCCGATGGACACGGTCTTCCGGGTCGACTGGCTCGAACGCCAGGATCCCTCGCACCTCGAAAGCCACTTCCGCATGCAACCCTGGCGCCGGCTGATCCGCGTGATGCGGCGCATGGGGCATGACCGCCATGCAGCGAGCATCGCGGTGCGGCGTGAGCACCGGCTGCGCACGATCGGCTGGATCGGGTCGTGGGCGCCGCCTGCGCTGCGCTGGCTGCCGCAGGCGGGGCACCGTCTGCTGGGGCTGCTGGCCGGCTACGGCTATCGCCCGGCACGCCTGCTGGGGTGGCTGGCCGCCGTGTGGCTGTTGTGCGGCGGCGTGTACTGGGTCGCCGCCGACCGGGCCGTCGCGCACGCTGGCGCGGCGTCAGCCGACGTCGTGTTCAGCCCGCTGATCTATTCGCTCGACCGGCTCCTGCCCTGGGTGGCGCTGGGCCGGCCGCGCAGCTGGCCCGCGGGCTCGGCGTGGGCCGATGCGATGCACTGGCTGGCCCACCTCGAGAGCGGATTCGGCTGGGTGATCGTGCTGCTGCTGCTGGCATCGCTGACGGGCTGGATGGATCGCGACCGGCGGCGCTAACGGCCCGGCACGAAGCGCTGGCGGCTGCTTTCGTTCTGGCGCAGTTCGTTGCGCCCGAACAGCAGGGGCACCGTGTCGTTGGTCAGGTAGCGCGGCAGCAGGTTGACGTAGAACGGGTTGCCCGGCAGCGCGCTCGTTCCGCCCGGCCAGATCGACTCGGCGTAGACGCTCGGCATGCCGGCCTCCGCGACGAAGCGATTGACCGGCCCGTTGCCGAACATGAACTCGTTGGCGCCCTGCGCACGCGGGTCGTGGTTCGACGCGTCGACCGCGCCGAGCCCGCCGTCGGTGGGGAACCCCGGCAAGGCAGCGCCCAGCGGATGCGGCAGCGCACCGAACGCCGGCGGCAGCTCAAAAGGCCCGCCCAGCGGATGGTTCATCACGATCCGGTGCAGCTTGCCCCAACGGTAGTCGTCAAGGTTCGTCGAGTTGGCGAACGCCGGCGCGAAAGGCGGGCCGGCCAGCCGCGTCAGCGCGTTGGCCATGCTCTTGAGGATCAGGATGTCGCGTCGATCCTCGGCGCTGACAGCGGGCGCGTTGAAGAAGTTGATCCCGGAGGCACCGATACCCGGCTGCGGACGCTCGAGCAGGCCCTTCAACGCCGTCACCACGAGTTGCGTGCCGGGCTTGGGCAGCGAGACCCCTGGCGGCAGCGGCACGCCTTCGAGCGTGGCATCGATCGTGTTGCGGATGAACTGTCCGCGCCAGACGTTGTACAGCGTGGCGGCCACGCTCTCGGCAATCTCCTGGCTCGACGGTGTGCCGGGCAAGCCGTCGCGGTCGGCGGCGTCGTAGCCCTGCGGGATGCCCGTCGGCGCCCTGAAGTTCCACGCCGCGAGCCGAGCGACGGCAGCCTGGACCGCCGGTTGGCCTGCAAGTCCGCGCAGCATCGGGTCGGCCGACGCCGCGCCGCGCGACAGCGCCTGCGCGACGTACGGGACGAAGAACGGTGCATCCGGCAACACCACGTCGGCCTGGATCGCCTGCATGTCCTTGAACGACACGCGACCACCGGCGACCTTGCCTCGGATCAGCTCGGTGATGCGGCCGGCGCGCAGGCCGAAGTCGTAGCCCGCGTTCAGGTAGTACAGGCCGCCGCCAGGGCGTTGCGTGTTCAGCGGGTTGTTGTCCAGCACCGTGCCGGCCGGGTCGTTGTTCGCATTGACGAACCAGCCTGCGGCCGGATTGACCAGATGCGGCATCTCGTCGAGCGGCAGGATCTCGTAGGGAGTCGCCTGCTCAGGCTGCGGGTGCTGCACCGGCAGCCACTCGTTGCCGCCCTGTCCATTGCGGATGAACCACGGCGGCAGGCCCGCCACCGTGTTGGCCTGCAGGTCCTCCCGCACCGGCACCTCGGCGGTGGCGAAGTAGGCGATGTTGCCCTGGACGTCGGCATAGGCGAAGTTCTGCGTGCCGGAGTCGAACCACTGCAGCCCGCGCCTGAAGTCGGCCAGGTTGCGCGCGTGGTTCCAGGTCCAGATCGCATCGATCTCGCGGGTGCCGGAAAAGCCGGTGTACTGCACGCTGATCGCGCTGCCGTTGGCGAGGTCGAGCTGCACGATCGGGCCGTTGTTGCGGCGAGGCACGATCAACGTGACAGGTGGAACAGAGCCCGCCGGCGGTGGCACCAGGTTGTCGAGTACGCCGTCGCCGATGACGTTGACCCGGTACGACTCGGGACTCGGAATGATCGCTTCGTTCTTGCCCTTGTAGACGGTGGCCAGTCCGCTCGGCGAAGTCGCATCCACGACCACCTTCTCCTGGTAGACGTCGGTCACGTCGAGCGGACTGACGGTGGCGCCCCAGGCGAAGTTGCGGCTCTGCCCGACGATCACGAACGGAACCCCAGCGAACCCGCTGCCCATCACGTCGGAGTCGCCCGCGGTCAGGTGGATTGGATAGAACGTCGACGGCGCGTCGAGCGCCAGGTGCGGATCGTTGGCCACCAGCGGCAGGCCGTTCGCAGTGTGACGCCCCGACACCGCCCACTGGTTCGAGCCTGGCCGGTTATCGCGGTCAAGCCGCTTCTTGAAGAAAGGCATGTCGCGCACGCGGTCGAGGTAGGCCTTGCCCAAGGCGGCGGCCGCCGCGTCGGCCGGTTGGTCATGCCCCGGTGGGTGCGCGCGCGGTCTCGGTGGCGTGCCGACCGATGCATCCGGAACGGTCGAGGCGAGGGTGAAAGGCTGCGACCGCCACAGGTCCTGGCTGAACAGGGCCGCGCCGACGGCCGGCCCGAACACCGCCGAGTAGGTCTGCAGCGCGACGGTGTTGTCGATGTCGTCCAGGCCGAACGACAGGTTGAACGAGATCGCCTTGGCGACCGCGATCGTGTCGAGTGCGGTCCAGGGTTGGATCTTGCTGATTTCCAATGCCTGGTACTCGGGCGGCAGCTGTTTGAGCGTCGCGACGTACGCGTTGACCCCTTCGGCATAGGCCTCGGCGGCGGCACGCCCCTGGCTGGAGATCGCGGCCATCGATCGCTCGGCCGCGCGGCGGATGCCGATCGTGCGCAGTTCGACGTCGGCGGCCAGCGCGCCGGGGCCCAGCAGTTCGGCCAGCGTGCCGCTGGCCTGCCGCCGGTTGGTGTCCATCTGGAACAGCCGGTCCTGCGCGTGCACGTAGCCCTGCATGAAGTACAGGTCGTGGTCGTTGCCGGCCTTGATGTGAGCGATGCCGTAGATGTCACGAGTGACTTCCGCGGCCGCCTTCAGTGGCGCCAGCTTGATCGGCGCGTCGGCATCGGGGCCGTGGGCGGCAGCCCCACCCGACAGCAGCGCGCACAGAACCAGGGTTGGGCACAGTCGACTCATGGTCGGTCTCCGGAAGTCTCATCGAGTGACACAGCAGGGCAGTCTAGGACCCGCGTCGATCGATGAACAGACTTGAGTCAATATACGCACAGATTCCCCGATCGGCAGGCGCGGCAGGCCCGCCGCCGACTGTGGCTCGAGCTCAGGGGTGCGACGTGACCGTGCCCAAGATCGTCACGGCCAGGCCGCCGAGTCCTTGCGAGGTGCCGGTGACGATGTCCAGGCCGTGAACTTCGGCAATTCGCTTGACGATCGACCAGCCGAGACCGCTGCCGCTGGCTTCTTGGCCAAGCCCGCGCCGAAACCGCTGCCCCAGGCGCTGCGCCTGCTCGCTCCCGAGGCCCGGGCCGCTGTCTTCGATCGAGACCACAGCGCGGTCGCCAGCGCGGTGCACCGTGACGTTGATGCGTGCGCCGCGCGGGCTGTAACGCAACGCGTTGTCGACCAGGTTGCGCAACAGGACGCCGAGCAGCGTCACGTCGCCATCGACGATGCAGCCGCCCTCGGCCTCGAGCCCGAGATCCTGCTGGCAGACCAGCGCCCTGGGCGCCAGGTCGGCGACGACCTGACGCGCCAATGCGCCCAGATCCACCGGCTTCATCGGGACCACTGCCCCCGCTTCCAGGCGTGACAGCGTCAGCAGTTGCTCCACCACGCGGGCAGCACGGTCACAGCCTTCCAGCGTGGCCTGCAGCGCGTGCCGGCGGGGCGCTTCGCGAGTCTCCGCCAGTGCCACCTGCGCCTGCGCCCGAATCGCAGCGATGGGCGTGCGCAGTTCGTGCGCCGCGTCGGCGGTGAAGCGTCGCTCGCCCTGCAACAGGGAATCAATGCGCCCGAACAAATCGTTGAGCGCGCCGATCAGCGGTGCCAGCTCCGAGGGCGGCTTCGGCAGCACGAGCGGGTGCAGCGCACTGGCCGAGCGCGCCGAGAGCTGGTTGCCGAGCCTGCGCAGGGGCTCGAGGCCCCGAGCGATCGCCCACCAGGCCAGGGCCGCCAGCAGCGGCAGCGCCACGCCCAGGGGCCAGAGCGTGCCCCACAGCACCACGTTGACGATATGGTCGCGGGAGTCCTCTTGCTCGCCGACGAACACCTGGACGTCCCTGCTGCCGCCGCGGGTGGCGAACACACGCCACGCAACGCCGTCGACCCGCACCGTCGTGAAACCGCTGGCGGCGCGGGCGCCATCCGTCACCAGAGGTTCGAGCGGTGCATCCGCCGAGCGCAGCACCAGCCGGCCCTCGTGGAACACCTGGAACACCGCGCGTGGTGCATAGCGGTGAAGCGACGGTGCGTCGAGCGTGCGATCATCGTCGTGCTCGAGTTCGCCGGATTGCTGCACGACCAGCAGCGATGCGGCTTGCGCCAGGTGGGCATCGAGCAGCTCGTCGAGCTCGTGTCGCACGTCAAGCCAGGTGATCGCCGCGGCCGCCAGCCACACGGCGGCCACCCCCGCGAGCATGAGCCCGAGCAGCTGACCCTGGATCGAACGCGATCCGCGCATCAGTCCTTGGGCACGTCGCGCCGCACCAGGTACCCTACACCGCGCACGGTCTGGATGAAGGCCGGCCCCAGCTTGCGTCGCAAGTGGTGCACATGGACTTCGACCGCGTTGCTCTCGACCTCGCGGCCCCAGCTGTACAAGTGCTGCTCGAGCTGTTCGCGGCTCATCACGCGATCGGCATTGAGCAGCAGCGCGTGCAGCAGGTCGAACTCGCGGCCCGCCAGCAGCACCTCCTCGCCAGCGCGCAGCACGCGGCGCGCCGCGGGATCCAGCGTCACGTCCTGAGCGGTCAGCACGTCGCGGGAGTGACCGTGCGCGCGGCGCACGAGGGCGCGCAGCCGGGCGGCCAGTTCGACCAGGTCCACCGGCTTGACCACGTAGTCATCGGCGCCGGTGTTCAGGCCATGCACGCGGTCAGCGACCGCATCGCGCGCGGTCAGCACGAGAACCGGCAACTGGACGCCGCCGCGGCGCACGGCGGTCAGGACATCGATGCCGTCCTTCCTCGGCAAACCCAGGTCGAGCACGGCGGCGGCATAGCCCTCGCAACGCAGTTCTCGTTCGGCGGCTGCGCCATCGCGCACCCAGTCCACCTGAAAACCCTGCTGGAGCAGTCCGGCGCGCAGGCCATCGCCCAGCAGCGGGTCGTCTTCAGCCAACAGGATGCGCATGGGCCGATGTTAAGGACCTGCGCGGCCGCTCAATCGTCGTCGTGCCGAACGCTCTTGCTGCCGTGCGCGCGTGAGGCCGTCGTCGCGGACGAACCGGCGGCTGGCCCGTTGTCCACGGGCGCCGCCCATTGCCACCACCAGAACGCCAGCACCGCCGCCAGAATGAGCGCGGCCATGCCGTGCCACGCGTTGTGGATCGCCTCGCGCGGCGCGCCGGACTTGCGGCCGTTGATCATTGCGCCCACGAGGTTCTCGCGGTGCAGGATGCTGGAGACCGCCACCGCGACAACGTGCACCACCACCAGGGCCATCAGCGCGCCGGCCGCGATCTCGTGCAGTTCCTCGAGCCGGTGCGGCCACAGGTCGGTGTAGGCAGCCCATCCGCTGAGCGTCACGGCTGCCGCCAGACCGAGCATGGCAACGATCGCCAGCGCGCCTGCCGGGTTGTGCCCGGTGTGATGCTCGGGTTGCCCGCGCAGCAGGCTGCCCAGGTACCGCACCGCAGCCCTGGGCCCACGCAGGAAGGTCGTGAAGCGCGCGTTGCGGGTCCCCACGAGACCCCAGACCACGCGAAACACCAGCAGGCCGGCGAGCGTGTAGCCCAGCGTCACGTGCAGCGATCGCCAACGCTCGCTGTCTGCAGTGAGCCAGGCGCCGGCAAAGCACAGGGCCGTCAGCCAGTGGAACATGCGCAGCGGCGCATCCCACACCAGGACGCGTTCGGCGGCCGGCGCGGCGCCGGCCCGCTCAGCGGGGGATGCGGACGGCATGTTCATTGAAATCTCCTTGTTCGGCCCGGACGTGGCAAGCCGCGCAGTTCGATGGGCCCTTCACGGCAGGCCGTTGCCACGTGGTGGTGGCAATCTCGCGATGCTCGCGCTGGAACCAGGCACTGCGGGTGATGCGGTCCTCGGGTGGCGCCGACGGATCGCGCCGCGACCGGCGGTCGCCGCCGGCAGCGGTCTGCAGCCAGCGATCGATCTCCTGCGCTGCGGCCGCGTCGAGCGATGCATCCGTGCCGAAGTGGCGCGCCAGATCGCCCATCAGCCGCCGCCACGATGCCGAGGGCAGCAGGCCCGGGGGAAAGGCCACATGGCAACCAGAGCATTCCTGCTGGTATTTGGGCAGCATGGCAACGCGGCGCGCGGCGCGATCGTCGTCGGCCCGGGCCGTAGCGGCGAACCACAGCGACGCAAAGAGGGCTGCGGCCAGGGCCATCAGGCGCCAGCGCGGTGTTCGGACCTTGTGAGTGGACATTCCCGTGGCCTCAGGGCTTGAGCGTCATCAGCCACGCCAGCACGTCGGCCTTCTCGGCCGCGGTGCACTCGCGACTCAGGACATCGCTGCAGTTGCGACGGAACCATTTCTCCGCCCTGGCCGCGTCGATGAAGCGTTCGCCGTTGGAGGCCGGCGCCAAGGGCGCGATCAGCTTGCCCGTGCCGGCATGCCTGCCCTGTTGCGTTGGGCTCGGGCCATGACACGACGCACAACTCCACTCGCGGCCATGCGTGGTGGTGAACAGTTCTCTGCCACGCTCGGCGGCCGGCGCGATCCCCGCTGCGCCGCGGTAGCCCGCCAGCAGGTCGGTCGGCGTGACCGCCTGGGCAGGCAGCGCGGACACCAGGGTCGCAGGAAGCAAGAAGGTCGCGAGGATGCGGGCGGTCGCGGATCTGTCGTTCACGTCGAGGTTCTCCTTGAGCGGCATCCTCGCCGCGCGGCCTTAGGGCCGTCTTAAGGGATCGCCGGCCGCGCGCTTGCGGTTGCGCTCGCGCTACTCGAGGCCCAGCGCCACCCGCGCGTCGTACTCGCGGTCGAGCATCGACATCACGATCAGCGAGTCGTAGCCGTCGTCGGCGCGCACGCTCTCGCGCAGGCGCCCCTCCTCGACGAAACCCTCGCTTTCGTAGAGAGTCAGCGCCCGCCGGTTGAGCGACTTCACGTCGAGCCAGAAGCGGTGCGTCTTCAGGTCGCGGAACGCCATCTGCTTCAACAGCCGCACGCAGGCGCGCCCGTGGCCCTGCCCATGCCCCGACGACTGCAGCACGATGCGCTTCAACTCCATGCTGCGGTTCGGATTGCGGCAGCCCTGCAGGATCACGAAGCCGGCACGCTCGCCGGGCGCGCTGGCCTCGACGATGAAGTGGCGCGAGTCGGGGAAGCGGATCGCGCCCTCGTGCTGCGTGCGCTCCCAGGGAGTGATGAAGGGCCGGTTGGCGGGATCGGTCTCGACGGAAACCACCCAGTCGAGGTCGGACAGCATGGTCGGGCGCAGGCGCACCGGCGCTGTCTCAGACATCGACTTCGACCGCATCGCCCCGCAGTTCCATCAGCTCGCGCCGCGCCGCGGCCTCGCCCTTGCCCATCAGCTTGGTCAGAGCGTCGGTGGTCGCGCCCGCGCCCAGTTCGGCAAAGCTCACCTGCAGCAGTCGCCGTGTGTCGGGGTTCAGCGTGGTTTCCCACAACTGCTCGGCACTCATCTCGCCCAGGCCCTTGAAGCGGCCGATGCTCCACGAGTTGTCGCGCGCACCTTCCTTGCGCAGCTTGTCGATGATGGCGTCGCGTTCGCCATCGTCCAGCGCGTAGATCTTGGCGGCCGGCTTCTTGCCGCGCGCCGGCGCGTCGACGCGGTACAGCGGCGGCTTGGCGATGTAGATGTGGCCGCGCTCGATCAGCTTGGGGAAGTGTCTGAAGAACAGCGTGAGCAGCAGCACCTGGATGTGCGAGCCGTCGACGTCGGCGTCCGACAGGATGCAGACCTTGCCGTAGCGCAGCCCGGACAGGTCCGGCTCGTCGGTGGCGCCGTGCGGATCGACGCCGATCGCCACCGCGATGTCGTGGATCTCGTTGTTGGCGAACAGCCGGTCGCGCTCGACCTCCCAGGCATTGAGCACCTTGCCGCGCAAAGGCAGCACCGCCTGGGTCTCCTTGTTGCGACCCATCTTGGCGCTGCCGCCGGCCGAGTCGCCTTCGACCAGGAACACTTCGTTGAAGGCGAGATCGCGGCTCTCGCAGTCGGTCAGCTTGCCGGGCAGCACGGCCACGCCGGAACCCTTGCGCTTCTCGACCTTCTGCGATGCGCGCTGGCGCGTCTGCGCCTGCTTGATGACGAGCTCCGCCAGCTTCTTGCCGTGCTCGACATGCTGGTTGAGCCACAGCTCGAGCGCCGGGCGCGTGTAGTTGGCCACCAGGCGCAGCGCGTCGCGCGAGTTCAGGCGCTCCTTGGTCTGGCCCTGGAACTGCGGATCGAGCACCTTGGCCGACAACACGAACGAGGCCCGCGAGAACACGTCCTCGGGCATCAGCTTGACGCCCTTGGGCAGCAGCGAATGCAGGTCGATGAAGCCCTTGATCGCGGCGAACAGGCCGTCCTTCAGGCCGGCTTCGTGGGTGCCGCCGGCCACCGTGGGGATCAGGTTGACGTAGCTCTCGCGCAGCGTGCTGCCGTCCTCGGTGAAGGCCACGCACCAGGCCGCGCCCTCGCCTTCGGCGTTGTTGTCGGCCTCGCCTTCCTCGGCGTAGTGCTCGCCTTCGAACAGCGGGATCAGCGGATCGGCGAGCAGGCTTTGCTGCAGGTAGTCCGACAGGCCGCCCTTGTACTGCCAGGTCTGGGTCTCCTTGGTCTTCTCGGTCGCGAGCGTCACCACCACGCCGGGCATCAACACCGCCTTGCTGCGCAAGAGGTGCATCAGGTCGTGCCGCGGCAGCTCGGCGCTGTCGAAGTACTTGGCATCGGGCCACACGCGCACCGTCGTGCCCTGCTTGCGATCACCGGCCACCGCCTTGCGCAACGCGAGTTTCTCGATCACGTCGCCGCCCGAGAAGGCCATCGTGGCGACCTGCCCTTCACGGAACACCGTGACCGCGAGCTTCTTGGCCAATGCGTTGGTCACGCTCACGCCCACGCCGTGCAGGCCGCCGGAGAAGCTGTAGGCGTTGCCCGCGCCCTTGTCGAACTTGCCACCGGCGTGCAGGCGCGTGTAGACAATCTCGAGCACCGACACGCCCTCTTCGGCATGCATGCCGAAGGGAATGCCGCGGCCGTCGTCCTCGACGCTGACCGAGCCGTCGGCGTGCAACGTCACGGCGATGCGCTTGCCGAACCCCGCGAGCGCCTCGTCGGCCGCGTTGTCGATCACCTCCTGGATCGCATGCAGCGGGCTCTCGGTGCGGGTGTACATGCCCGGACGCTGCTTGACGGGCTCCAGGCCCTTGAGAACGCGGATCGAATCCTCGGCGTACTTCGCCGGCTGTTTCACGGATGGCATGGCGAAGGATTCTAGGCAGCGCCTGCCGAGCACGACTCCGAGGTCTTGGCTACAGTGGGCCCATGAGTGCGACCTTGCCCGCGCCCCGGCTTTCGATGACCCAGGTGCTGCTGTGCGGTGCCGCGATCGTCACGCTGAGCATGGGCATCCGCCACGGCTTCGGGCTGTGGCTGCTGCCGATCACGATGGAGCGCGGCTGGACGCGCGAGCACTTCGCCTTCGCGATGGCGGTTCAGAACCTCACCTGGGGCGTGGCGGGCCTGTTCGCGGGCATGCTGGCCGATCGCTTCGGCGCCTACCGCGTGCTGCTCGGCTGCGGCGCGCTCTACGCGCTCGGCCTGCTGCTGATGGCGCTCGCCCCGACACCCCTGCTCTTCACCGCCACCTGCGGCGTGCTGGTGGGCATTGCGCAGGCCGGCACCACCTACGCCGTGATCTTCGGCGTGATCGGCCGCAACGTCGATCCGGCCAAGCGCTCGTGGGCCATGGGCCTGGCCGCCGCCGCCGGCTCGTTCGGCCAGTTCCTGATGGTGCCGGTGGAGAACGGCCTGATCGGCGGCGTGGGCTGGCAGGGCGCGCTGTTCACCCTGGCGGCCTTGGCGCTGTTGATCCTGCCGCTGGCGCGCGGGCTGCGCGAGCCGGGCCTCGAGACGGGCGCCGCGCGGCCGCAGCAGAGCATCGGCCATGCGCTGCGCGAGGCCTTCACGTACCCGAGCTTCCAGTTGCTGATGGCGGGCTACTTCGTCTGCGGCTTCCACGTCGTGTTCATCGCGGTGCACCTGCCTAGCTATCTGAAGGACAACGGCCTGACGCCCGGCGTGGCCAGCACCGCGCTGGCGCTGATCGGCCTGTTCAACGTCTTCGGCACCTATGGCGCCGGCGTGATCGGACAGCACTGGCCCAAGCGCTACCTGCTGTCGTCGATCTACATCCTGCGCTCGGCGGCGATCGTGATCTTCGTATCGGTACCGTTGTCGCCCTGGAGCGTCTACCTCTTCTCGGCGGTGATGGGCTTGCTGTGGCTGTCGACCGTGCCGACGACCAGCGCGGTGGTGGCGCAGATCTTCGGCGTGCAATACCTGTCGATGCTCGGCGGCTTCGTGTTCCTGAGCCACCAGGTCGGCTCCTTCGTGGGAGTGTGGCTCGGTGGCCGGCTCTACGAGGCCACCGGCAGCTACAACGTGGTCTGGTGGATCGCCGTGGCGCTGGGTGTCTTCGCCGCGCTGATCAACCTGCCTGTGCGCGAGCATGCGATCGACCGCACCGTGCGCCCCGCCGGAGCCACAGTGTGAAGCCTGCCGTGACGCGCGCTGCGTGGATGGCCGGCGCGCTCGCGGCCTGCATGCTGGTGTTCACGGCCTACCTGCGGCCGGACATGCTGTTCACGCTCGCCACCGCGGTGTGGAGCTGTTTCTGAACCCTTCACCCTGGGTCGTGCGCTGGGCCCATCTGATTGCGCCGGGCGGCAGCGTGCTCGATGTCGCCTGCGGTGGCGGGCGTCATCTGCGCTGGCTCGCCGGGCGCGGCTTTCGCGTCGCCGGCGTCGATCGCGATGCTTCGGTGCTGGCGGCCTTGCACGGCCTCGGCCGCATCGTGCAGGCCGACATCGAGGACGGCCCTTGGCCCTTCGCCGGGGAGACTTTCGATGCCGTCGTCGTCACCAACTACCTCTGGCGCGCGCTGTTGCCCACGCTCACGGCCAGCCTGGCCGAGGGCGGCGTGCTGATCTACGAGACCTTCGCGCTCGGCAACGAGGCCTTCGGCAAGCCCTCCAACCCGGCCTTCCTGCTGCGCCCGGGCGAGTTGCTAGAGGCCTGCCGCGAATTGCAGGTCGTGGCCTACGAGGACGGCCTGCTCGACGGCCCGCCGCGCCGCATCCAGCGCATCGCCGCCCGGCGCCGGCCGGCGCCACCCGCCCCGCTAGGGCCTGCCAACGCTATGGGAGGACTCGCGTGACTCACCAAACGGCCGCCAGCAAGGCGCAAACCGCAGCCATAGCCGCAGCTATGGCGAGGATTTGCAACGCCGCTGGCGGCCGCTTGGTGAGATCACCCTGCGGGCCGGGTCGCCGCAGGCCACAGGGCGTTGTTGCTCGCTCGTTGCGTGCTG
>Ga0209798_10001845_pt1 | contig 12571 bp, 11 predicted proteins | sample DOMMetBare3Fresh_FD_187475 | JGI IMG/M metagenome (GOLD analysis project Ga0209798, IMG submission 187475) | Wetland sediment microbial communities from St. Louis River estuary, USA, under dissolved organic matter induced mercury methylation -... | ecosystem: Environmental > Aquatic >...
CTTCAGCAACCCGCTGACCGGCAACACGACCACGCTGACGGTGCCTGCCGGCGCGCCTCTGGTGATCAAGCCGTCCACCGGCGCGGTGTCCAACGCCTGCGGCTACAGCATCGACGGCCAGGCCCAGCTCGCGGTGGCGGGAGCCGGCGGCACGCTGCGCTCGACCTGGATCTTCTCTTCGGCCAACGCCAGCGTGGCGGTCAACGGCGCGACGTTCACCGACCCCAGCGGCCAGAGCACCACGATCGGCGACTCCAGCGTCGACCTGCGCTGCGGTGGCAACGGGCGCATCGAGGACTGGGTCGCCACCTTCGACCAGCAATGGGCCTGCCTGCCACGCGAGTCGGGCAGCGCGACGATCACGATCGCGGCCACTGGCCCGAGCAGCGTGACCATCACCGATGAGGACCCGCCCGGATCGGGCAGCCGCAACACCTACACCGCCACCATCGTCGGCGCGAGCCCGCATGCCGTGCGCGGCTTCTTCCTTGGCGGTGCCGCCGGCAACCAGTACCGTGAGGACTTCACCTGGACGCTGGGGAAGAACGCGAGCGGCTTCTCGGATGTCTCCACCTACGTCTACCAGCAAGGGCCGAAGGCGGGCAAGGGCGGAATCTGCGTGGCGTCGGCGAGGAGGCGCTGAAGGGCAGGTCGTTCAGCGGCTGTCGGGCTGTCCCTTCAGCTCGACGACATTGCCTTCGGGGTCGTCGAGGTAGATCGACGGCCCCTCGCCCTCGGCGCCGTAGCGCTGCTCGACCGGGCCGTGCGCGACACCGTGCGATGCCAGGTGGCGCGCGATCGCGTCGGCGTCGAACGCTTCGACCCCGAAGCAGAAGTGGTCGAGGTTGCGGCCTTCGCGCCCGGGCGGCGCGCCGCCGGCCGCACCGAGCTTGCCGGACACCGGCACCAGATCGACCAGCGAGCGGCCGGCGCGCAACTGGACGAGACCGATCGCATCCTGCCGCCGCTCGACCGTGCAGCCGAGCACCTCGCAGTAGAAGCGCTGCATGCGATCGAGGTCGATCACGCGCAGGACGAGGTGGTCGATGGCGCGCAGGCGGATCATGGTGTCTGGCGGAGGCTGTGAGATTCGAACTCACGGACCCTTGCGGGTCGGCAGTTTTCAAGACTGCTGGGTTAAACCGCTCCCCCAAGCCTCCGGGGTGTGCAACGCGAATTGTCGCGCAGGCTGCATGCGACACTGCGCGCCGCTGATGAACACCACCGAGATCTACCTCATCGCGATGATCATCATCTTCGCGGTGCCTTACCTCATCTGGCGGCTCGGCCGCACCGACTACTGGGCGCCGCTGGTGGTGGTGCAGATCGTCACTGGCATCGTGCTCGGGCCGGGGGTGCTGGGCGCGGCGTTCCCTGACTACTACCGCTTCGTCTTCAACCCGACCGTGATCACCGCGCTCAATGGCGTGGCCTGGTGGGCGGTGATGCTGTTCGTGTGGATTGCCGGCATCGAACTCGACCTGCGCTCGGTCTGGGTTCATCGTCGCGAAAGCGGGCTCACCGCGGCGCTCGCGCTCTGCGTGCCGCTGCTGATGGGCTGTGGTGCGGCGCTGCTGCTGCCCGGCGGCGGCTGGATCGGGCCTTCGGGACAGCACTGGCAGTTCGTGCTCGGCATCGGCATGGCCTGCGCGGTGACCGCATTGCCGATCCTGATCCTGCTGATGGAAAAGCTCGCGGTCCTGCGCCAGCCCCTGGGCCAGCGCATCCTGCGCTACGCCAGCCTGGACGACGTGGCCATCTGGGGCGTGCTCGCGCTGATCCTGCTCGACTGGCAGCGCGTGGGCCGCCAGGCGGCGTTCCTGGTTCTGTTTGCCGGCGCCGCCGCGCTTGCACGCTGGGTCATGCCGCGCCTGCCCGAGCGCGACCGCTGGTACCTGGCGATCGTGTGGCTGGCCGCGGTGGCTTTCGGCGCCGACTGGTCGGGCTTGCACTTCATGGTCGGTGCCTTCCTGGCCGGCGCGGTGCTCGACGCGCATTGGTTCGAGCAGCGCGATATGGATCAACTGCGCCACCATGTGCTGCTGGTGCTGATGCCGGTGTTCTTCCTGTCCACCGGCCTGCGCACCGCGTGGACCCTGGGCGGAGCCTCGGTCTTCGTCGCGGCAGCAATGCTGCTCGCGGCCGCAGTGGTCGGCAAGCTCGCGGGCGTGGGTCTAGCCGGCCGCCTGCTCGGCTGGCCGCGTCACGATGTCTGGATCATCGGCTGGCTTCTGCAGACCAAGGCGCTGATCATGATCATCTTCGCCAACGTGCTGCTCGACAAGCAGATCATCAGCGCCGACACCTTCACCGCGTTGCTCATCATGGCCGTGGCCAGCACGATGATCACGGTGCCTGCCGTGACGCCGCTGCTGAGGTCGATGGCGCCGTCCGGCCGCCCGTCGGGCGGGTGATTTTCCGCGCGCGACCACGCGGCCGTCGAACGGTGGTCGGCACGATGGCGGCGAGCGCTCCCGCGCTGCCGCTCGATGAGGTCAGCGCCGCGTCGATCCGACAGCCAGCAGGTCGCGCCCGAGCGGGTTGCGTCCGGTCTTGTCGACCCACTTGGAGTAATGCGGCAGTTCCCCGAGGCCGCTGTCGAGCGACTCGCCGATCACGCGCGTGCCCATCGGATTGCGGCCGGTCTTGTCGACCCACTGTGAATAGTGCGGCAGGTCGCCCAGGCCGCTGTCGATCTTCTGGCCGTTGGTCGGGGCATCGCCCTGACCGTGGGCGGTGCCGAAGGCGAAAGACAGCGCGACGGCACTCAACGAGATGGCAAGTTTGCGATTCATGTTCGTGGGCTCCAGGAAGTTCAGGGTCGTGCGGCGTGCCCTCGTGGGGCGGTACGCCAGTGTGTACAGGTAGTTACCGTTGCGACGTGCGCGTTGGCCACTCGCGTGACAAGGTTCCGTGGCAGGGTCCTCGACGGGACCTGTATCGTGATGTGTCGTTGGCAATCCGGGAGATCTGCACGCTCGAGCCGGCGCCTTCGCCGGTGACCCGCTGCGATGGTTCAGGGCCGTTGAGCTGACGTGCAGCGCAACTGCACCACGTCTCGCCGGCCCCCGTCGACGCGCACCGCGGTCAACGATCCGCCCCAGACACAGCCGGTGTCGATCGACAGCAGCACGGGCGTGTTGAGCAGCCCGAGCGTCGACCAGTGGCCGAACGCGATCGGCGTGCCGGCGCTCGCGCGGCCGGTCGCTTCGAACCACGGCACCAGGCCCGGGGGCGCGGCCCCGGCGCCTTCCTTGATCTTGAAGTCCAGCGTGCCATCGCTCGCATCGACGAAACGGATGCGCGTGAGCACATTGATCACGAAGCGCCAGCGGTCGGCGCCTTGCAGCAACTCGTGCCAGCGCGACGGTGCGTTGCCGTACATGCGCGGCAGGAACTCGGCAAGGTCAGGGCCGCGCAGCATCGCCTCGACTTCGGCCGCCAATGCCAGGGTCTGGAACGCGCTCCATTGCGGCGCCACGCCGGCATGCACGCACAGCCAGCCATGGCGCTCGAGCGCCAATGGCCGCGCGCGAACCCACTCGAGCCAGGCTTCGCGCTCTGGTGAGTCGAGGATCTCGCGCAGCGTATCGGTGCGGTGCTCGGGTCGCACGCCGTGCGCCACCGCGAGCAGGTGCAGGTCGTGGTTGCCCAGCAGCGCCTCGGCCGCCGCGCCGAGCGACCGCATGCGCTGCAGCACGGCCAGCGACCGCGGACCGCGATTGACCAGATCGCCCAGCACGGTCAGGGTGTCGCGCGACGGCGAGAAGGCGAGTTCGGCCAACAGGCGATCGAACGCATCGCAGCAGCCTTGCAGATCGCCAACGAGGTAGTGCATCAGCGACCGCCCGGCCGCCCGAAGGGCGCTGAGCGCCCCCTTGGGGGGCAGCGAACGAAGTGAGCTCGGGGGCTGTGCATCAGCGACCGCCCGGCCGCCAAAAGGGCGCTGAGCGCCCCCTTGGGGGGCAGCGAACGAAGTGACCTCGGGGGCTGTGCATCACGGGATTCTGCTACGCTGGCCGCTCCTTCACGCCTGCATCCTGCATGGACGTCGCGCTGCTCGTCTTCCTGATCCTGCTCAACGCGGTGTTCGCAATGTCGGAGATGGCGCTCACCGCCTGCCGCAAGGCACGCCTGCAGGTCATGGTCGAGGCCGGCGAGCGCGGCGCGCAGACGGCCATCGAGCTGCACGAGAAGCCGACCAAGTTCCTCTCGACGGTGCAGATCGGCATCACGTCGATCGGCATCATGAACGGCATCGTCGGCGAGGCGGCCTTCTCCGATCCGCTGTCGAACTGGCTGACGACCACGTTGCCGATGTTCACGCCGCGGGCTGCGGCGCTCACCGCCACCGGCCTGGTGGTGGTGTGCATCACTTTCTTCACCATCATCTTCGGTGAGCTGGTGCCCAAGCGCCTCGGGCAGATGTTCCCCGAGACGATCGCCCGCCTGGTGGCCACGCCGATGAACTGGCTGTCCACCGCGACGCGGCCCTTCGTCGCGCTGCTGTCGATGACCACCGAGGCCACGCTGCGCCTGTTCGGCATCAAGGGCAATTCCAACCGCAGCGTGACCGAGGAGGAGATCGCTGCCAGCCTCGAGGAAGGGCTGGACGCCGGCGTGATCGAGCAGCAGGAGCACCAGATGGTGCGCAACGTGTTCCGGCTCGACGAGCGCCAGGTCGGCTCGATGATGATTCCGCGCACCGAGATCACCTGGCTCGACGCTGAAGCCCCGCTCGCGGACACGCTCGCGCGCATGGCCGAGCACCAGCACACCCGCTACCCGGTGTGCCGCGGCGACCTGACCGACGTGGTGGGCGTGCTGGCGGCGCAGGCGCTGCTGCCCGCGCTCGCGCGTGGCGAGCGGCCCTCGATCGCCGAGCATCTGACGGCCCCCGTGTTCGTTCCGGAGACGCTGACCGGCATGGAACTGCTCGAGCAGTTCCGCAATTCGGACGCCGAACTGGTGTTCGTGGTCGACGAGTACGGCGAGGTGCAGGGCGTGATCACGGTGCGCGACGTGCTCGAGGCCATCACCGGCGAGTTCAGCGCACCAGCCGACCCCGACGCCTGGGCCGTGCCGCGCGGCGACGGCAGCTGGCTGCTCGACGGCCTGATCCCGGTGACCGAGCTGAAGGACCGCCTCGAGCTCAAGGCCCTGCCCGAGGAAGACCGTGGCCGCTACAACACGCTGGCTGGCATGATCATGCTCCTGCTCGGGCGCCTGCCGATCACCACCGACCGCGTGGACTGGGAGGGCTGGCGGTTCGAAGTCGTCGACATGGACGGCAAGCGCGTCGACAAGGTGATGGTCGCCCCCCACCACGAACCCGGAGAACCTGCATCTTGATCGATCCCACGCTGTTTGCCGAACCGATCGCACTCGACCGCGTCAAGCACGCCAGGTCGCGCCTGAAGACGCAGGGCGTGCGCGTGGACCGCATCGCCGGCATGAACGCATTGTTCGTCACCGCGGTCGAATTCATCGACGTCTCGCGCGAGTACCCGATCGTGTTCGTCGAGGCGGGCCAGGGTGCCGACGGCCAGCGCGAGGTGGCACCGATGGCGGTGATGGGCCTGTCGCAGGGCGAGAACCTGATGCACGGCCCCGACGGCCGCTGGGACGCGCGCTATGTGCCGGCGCTGCTGCGCGGCTATCCGCTGGGCATGGCGCTGGCCAACGACAACACCTACGTGGTGGTGATCGACGCCAAGGCCGATGCACTGTCCGACACCGAAGGCGAGCGGATCTTCGACGACGCCGGCGCGCCCACGCCGATGATCGAGGAGCGGCGCAAGTTCCTCGAGCAACTCGAGAGCGAGGCCCAGCGCACGCGTGCGTTCGGTCGCGCGCTGCTCGAGCTCGAGCTGTTGCAGCCGATGCGCTTCGACGCCACGCTGCCCGACGGCAGCAAGCTCACCGTCGACGGATTCCTCGCGGTGGACGAAAAGAAGTTCTCCGATCTGCCCGACACCAAGGTGGTGGAACTGCACCGCAACGGCGTGCTCGCCCTGATCCAGGCCCACCTGTCCTCGCTCGCGCTGATGCGCGCACTGGTCGAGCGGCGTCTGGCGCGCGCACCGGCGAGAGCCTGACCGGGCACGCTGCGCTCGCATGCCGACGCGGGGTGCCGCATGAACCCGAACGCCAAGACGCTCGACCTGATTGCGCTCGGCGAGGCGATGGTCGAGTTCAACCAGCAGCAGGGCTCCACCTACCTGGCCGGCTTCGGCGGCGACACCTCCAACTGCGTGATCGCCGCAGCGCGCCTGGGGGCTCGGGCGGGGTACATCACGCAGCTCGGCGACGACGTGTTCGGCGACCGGCTGATGGCGCTGTGGCAAGCCGAATGCGTCGACACGCGCGGCGTCGTGCGCGTGGCCGGCGGCGAGACTGGCCTGTACTTTGTCACCCACGGCGAGCACGGCCACCGCTTCTCGTACCGCCGCGCCGGCAGCGCGGCCAGCCGCATGACCCCGGCCGCGCTGCCCGCCGGCCTGGTCGAGGGCGCGCGCTGGCTGCACGTGTCGGGCATCTCGCAGGCCATCAGCACCAGCGCCTGCGACACCGTGTTCGAGGCGATCGCGCGCGCCCGCGCGGCCGGCACGAAAGTCAGCTTCGACCTGAACTTCCGCCCCGCGCTGTGGCCTGAGCCGCGCGCGTTGGCGATGGCGCGCGCCGCGCTGGCGCAATGCGACCTGTTCTTCCCGAGCGTCGACGAGGTCCAGGCGCTCACCGGACTCGACGGCCCCGACGACATCGTGCGCTGGTCGCACGATCAAGGCGCCTCGATGGTGGCACTCAAGCTCGGTGCCGCGGGTTGCGTCGTCTCGAGCGGTGCCGGCGCACTGGCGGTGGCGCCCTACCCGGTGCGCCCGCTGGACGCCACCGGTGCCGGCGACTGTTTCGCCGGCGCGCTGCTGGCGCGGCTGTCCGCCGGCGATGAACTGCCCCGGGCGGCGCGCGCGGCCAACGTGGCGGCGGCGCTCAGCACCCAGGGCTACGGTGCGGTGGCTCCGCTGCCGCGCTGGGCCGACGTCCAGTCCAGACTCGAGCCCTGACCGGCTGCCGACCCGCCAGCGTGGGTCTGCGCGAGCGCTCTCGCGAGTGCCGCCGCACCCGTGCCGAAGGCGTAGTCGTCCATCCCGAGGCTGCCGAAGGTCACGCTGTCGTGCAGGCGCACCGGCGCCGCGTCGCGCCCGCCAGCGCCGGCGGCGATGTACCAGGGCAGCAGGTGCTCGTCGCTGGGGTGCATGTCCACCGCATGCGGCGCGCGCCGGCGGTAGTCGAACAGCGCTTCCCAGTCGCGTTCAGCACTGCGCGCGAGCACCCAGGCCCGGAATGCCGCGCTCTCGGCGATCTCGGGTGATCCGCTGTCGTGCAGGCCCTGCGAGAACACGCGGCGCAGGTTGTGCGTGATGCTGCCCGTGCCCAGCACCAGCACGCCTTCGTCGGCCAGCGGCGCAAGTGCGGCGCCGAGCGCGAACAGGCGCTCGGGGCTCTCGCGCGGCGACCAGGCCAGCGGCAGCACCGGTACATCGGCGCGCGGATAGAGGTACTTCAGCGCGGTCCAGATGCCGTGGTCGAGCCCGCCCTGTTCGGCGCGATGCAGCCCGGGCACCAGCGCACCCACGCGCTCGGCCAGCGCGGGTGCGCCCGGTGCGTCGTAGCGCATCTCGAACAGGCGCGCGTCGAAGTTGCCGAAGTCATGGACCGCCTCGTGGCGCGGCGCGGCCAGGGCCACCGGCTCGCGTGCCAGTGTGTGGGCCGACAGCGCGAGGATGGCCTTGGGGTGGCCGAACTCGGCGTCGATCGCCGGGCCCAGGCGTTCGAGGAATCGCCCGGCCGCGCCCGGTTCGAGCGCGATCATCGGCGAGCCGTGGGAGATGAACAGTGCAGGCAGGGTCGTCATGCCTGCATTGGAAACCGTTTCGGCGGCGCGCGTATTGCGAGGCGCTGAACGCCGCATTCAAGCCTGTGCGGTATCGTCGTGGCGCCGCCCCGCCAAAGAACTGCCGTGACCGACGACGCCGACCTCGAACCCACCCGGGCACCCCACGCCTGGGCCCTGGCCTGGCGCCAGGGCCTGCGAGACCTGCGCGCGGGCGAACTGCGGCTGCTGCTGGTGGCGGTGACGCTGGCCGTGACCGCGCTCACCGCAGTGGGCTTCTTCTCCGATCGGCTCGAGCGCGGCCTGGGGCGCGACGCGCGCCAGCTGCTGGGCGGTGACGCGATCGTCGCAAGCGACCGGCCCACGCCACAAGGCTTCGTCGACGAGGCGCGCCGGCGCGGCCTGTCGGTGGCCACCACCACCTCGTTCCCGAGCATGGGCCGCGCCCCCGACGACAAGGGTGGCGCCACCAAGCTGGTCGCGGTCAAGGCGGTGAGCGAGGCCTACCCGTTGCGCGGGCGCCTGAAGCTGCGCAATGCACCCGGTGCGCCCGAGCTCGACGCGGCCGGCGCGCCGGCGCCGGGCAGCGCGTGGGTCGACGCCTCGCTGCTCGACGCGCTGCAACTTCGGGTCGGCGACACGCTGCTGCTCGGCGACGCGGCGTTGAAGATCGCTCGCGTGGTCTCGATCGAGCCCGACCGCGGCGCCGGATTCACGAGCTTCGCGCCGCGCGTGATGCTCGGGCACGCCGACCTCGCGGCCACCGGGCTCGTGCAACCCGCCAGCCGGGTGACATACCGCCTGGCCGTGGCTTCGCCGGTCGGCCGCGACGCCGACGTGTCGGCGTTCGTGCGCTGGGCCGAGGAGGCGATTGCCGCGCAGCAGCTGCGCGGCGTGCGCGTCGAGTCGATGCAGTCGGGCCGGCCAGAGATGAAGCAGACGCTCGACCGCGCAGGCAAGTTCCTCAACCTGGTGGCCCTGCTGGCCGCGCTGCTGGCGGCGGTGGCGGTGGCGATCGCCTCGCGCGAGTTCGCCGAGCGCCATCTCGACGACTGCGCGATGCTGCGTGTGCTCGGACAGCCGCAGCGTTCGATCGCCTGGGCCTATGCGATCGAGTTCGGCGCCGTCGGAGCGCTGGCCAGCCTGGCCGGCGTGCTGCTGGGCCTCGCGGTGCACAACGTGTTCGTCTGGTTGCTGGCCGGGCTGATCCAGGTGGACCTTCCGGCCGCCGGCCTGTGGCCGGCGCTGTTCGGTGTGGGGGTCGGGTTGACGCTGTTGCTCGGCTTCGGCCTGCCGCCGGTGCTGCAGCTCGCGCGCGTGCCGCCGCTGCGCGTGATCCGGCGCGACGTGGGCGCCTCCAAGGCCGCTTCGGTGATCGTGCTGGCGGCCGGCACGCTCGGCTTCGCGGCGCTGCTGCTTGCGGTCGCGAAGGATCCGAAGCTCGGGTTGATCGCGGTGGGCGGCTTCGCGGCCGCGATCGCGCTGTTCGCACTCTTCGCCTGGCTGGCCGTGATGGGCCTGAAGAAGGCGGTGCCGTCGGCCTGGATGGGCGCGCGTGCGCCGCGCTGGCTGGTGCTCGCGACGCGCCAGCTCGCCGCGCGGCCTGCGTTCGCGGTGCTGCAGGTCAGCGCGCTGGCGGTCGGATTGCTGGCGCTGGTGCTGCTGGTGCTGCTGCGCACCGACCTGATCGGTAGCTGGCGCGCGGCCACACCGCCCGATGCGCCCAACCGTTTCGTCATCAACATCCAGCCCGAACAGGCCGAGGCCTTCAAGCAGGCGCTGGCCGCCGCAGGCGTGCGGCGCTACGACTGGTACCCGATGATCCGCGGCCGGCTGGTGTCGATCAACGGCCGGCCGGTGGCGTCCGATTCGTTCGAGCAGGACAATGCCAAGCGCATGGTCGAGCGCGAGTTCAACCTGAGCCACAGCGCCGAACTGCCAGGGCACAACACCGTGTCGGGCGGGCGCTGGACGCCGCGCGAGGCCGACGGCGTCAGCGTCGAGGATGGGCTGGCCAAGACCCTGGGCCTGAAGCTCGGCGACCGCATCGCCTTCGACATCGCGGGCCAGCCGCGCGAGGCACGGATCACCAGCCTGCGCAAGGTCGACTGGGGTTCGATGCGGGTCAACTTCTTCGTCATGTTCCCCGTGGAGGCGATGCCCGGCCTGCCGGCCACCGTGATCAGCGCTTACCGCGCTCCCGATGTGCCGGGCTTCGACAACGCGCTGTCGCGCGACTTCCCCAACATCACCAACGTCGACGTGTCGGCGCAGATCGACCAGGTCCAGCGCGTGCTCGACCAGGTGATCCGCGCGGTCGAGTTCCTGTTCGCCTTCACGCTCGCAGCCGGGCTGGTGGTGCTGTTCGCCGCGGTGACCGCCACGCGCGAAGCGCGCGCCAAGGAGTTCGCGGTGATGCGTGCGCTCGGCGCAGGCAAGGTCTTGCTGGCGCGTGTGCAGCGCGCTGAGCTGGCGGGCGTGGGCGCGCTGGCGGGCCTGCTGGCGTCGATCGCCGCGGTGGCCGTGGGCTGGGCGCTGGCGCGCTATGCCTTCGAGTTCCGCTGGACCGCGTCGCCCTGGGTGCCGCTGGCCGGCACGGTCGCCGGCGCGCTGCTGGCGCTGGCGGCGGGCTGGTGGGGCTTGCGCGACGTGCTGCGACGGCCCGTGGTCGAGACCCTGCGCCGAACGACGGTCGAGTAGCGCGGCGTAAAGTCCGGGCAGTTCCTCACTCAAGCGATGGCGCGCCTCAGAAGCATTCGTCTGCTGCACCTGGAAGACTCGGAAGTCGATCACCAGCTGGCCGTGGCCTGGCTCGAACGCGACGGTCGTCGGCTGCAGACCCTGCGCGTCGAGGACGAGGCCGGGTTCCGCGCTGCGCTGGAGGAGGACTGGGACGCCGTGCTGTCCGACTACAACCTGCCCGGCTTCTCCGCGCTGGCGGCGCTGGCGATCGTCAAGGACAGCGAGCGGCTGCTGCCCTTCGTGATCCTGTCGGGTGAGATCGGCGAGGACGTCGCGGTGCAGGCGATGCGCGAGGGCGCGAGCGACTACCTGCAGAAGAGCAACATGACGCGCCTGGGGCCTGCCCTGGATCGCGCGATCGAGGCCAATGAGACGCGGCGCGCCCGCATGGCCGCCGACCGCGAGCTGGCGGCGTCGCGGCGCCAGTTGTCGGAACTGGCGCAGCACCTGCAGACCAGCATCGAGGCCGAGCGCTCGGCGATCGCACGCGAGATCCACGACGACGTGGGCGGTGCGCTGACGGCGCTGAAGTTCGACCTGGCCTGGCTGGCGCGGCACGCCACCGAGGCGTCGATGCTGCAGCATGTGCAGTCGGCGCTGGAGCAGGCCACCCAGGCCACCGAGGCCAGCCAGCGCATCATGCACAACCTGCGCCCGGCGATCCTCGAGCAAGGCCTCGTGCCGGCGCTGCAATGGATGGCGCAGCGCTTCGAGAAGCGCACCGGCATCGCGTGCGGGTTTCGCACCAGTCATGACCACCTGGAACTGCCTGCCGGCGTGCCGCTCGTGGCCTACCGTGCCGTGCAGGAAGCGCTCACCAATGTCAGCAAGCATGCCCAGGCCCGGCGCGTGTCGATCGACGTGTCGTTCGTTCGCGGCGTGCTGTCGGTCGAGGTCAGCGACACCGGGCGCGGCCTTTCAGCCGACGATCTGGCCAAGGCGCGCGGATTCGGCCTGCGCGGTCTGCGCGAGCGTGCCGAGACGGTCGGCGGCTGGGTCGACGTGTCCAGCGGCACCGAGGGTGGCACGACGGTGATCCTGTCGGTGCCGGTGCGCTCCGGTGCACGCCCGGGGCGCGACGAACGCGTCGAGGACAGCGGCCTCGACGCGTTCGGCAACCAACGCCACAATCCGTCGGCGTGGGGGGAGTCGGATTGATCGAAGTCATCGTCTGTGACGATCACGCGCTGGTGCGGCGCGGCATCCGCGACACGCTGTCCGACGCGAGCGACATCCGCGTCGTCGGCGAGGCTGGCGACTACGGCGAGTTGCGCTCGCTGATGCGCACGACACGCTGCGACGTGCTGGTGCTCGACATCAACATGCCCGGTCGCAGCGGCCTGGACGTGCTGCTCGCGCTCAAGGACGAAGGCAGCCCGGTGAAGGTGCTGGTGGTCAGCATGTACCCCGAGGACCAGTACGCGATCCGCGCGCTGCGCGGCGGCGCCTTCGGCTACGTCAACAAGGGCGGCGACCCGCAGCTGATCGTGCAGGCGGTGCGCACCGTGGCACAAGGGCGCAAGTACGTCACGCCCGAGATCGCACAGATGCTGGTCGAGAGCCTGACGGCGCCGGCGCCGGCACAGCCGCACCAGAAGCTGTCGGACCGCGAACTGCAGACGCTGATGATGATCGCCTCGGGCAAGCGCCTGTCGGACATCGCATCGGAGCTGACCCTGTCGCCCAAGACCGTGTCGGTCTACCGGGCGCGGGTGCTGGAGAAGCTCAGCCTGTCGAACAACGCGGAACTGACGGTCTACGCGATCCGCAATGGACTCGTCGGCGAGTGATCAACGCCTAGGGCCTGTTAACGCTATTGGAGGGCTCGCGCCGGGGGCTGGCACGCCACAGGGCAAGGCGCACGCGAGGCCGTGTGCTCGGTGCACACAACGAGCGTGCAACGCGGCCCTGTGGCGTGCCAACCCCCGGCCCTTC
>Ga0209798_10001846_pt1 | contig 12571 bp, 8 predicted proteins | sample DOMMetBare3Fresh_FD_187475 | JGI IMG/M metagenome (GOLD analysis project Ga0209798, IMG submission 187475) | Wetland sediment microbial communities from St. Louis River estuary, USA, under dissolved organic matter induced mercury methylation -... | ecosystem: Environmental > Aquatic > Freshwater...
TGGGGGGATGAATGACGGCAGTCGCCGAAGTTTTCCGAAGGATGCAGCCAGCCTTTTCCGACCAGGCCATCAATGGTAATGAAAGCCGGATTACCGGCATGAGCCGATAGGCATTGATAGGGCGAGCCGTCGTTATGAGTGGCACCCAGTGGTAAGGTCTGCCAGACAGTAAGCCCGCAGTCATGCAGAAAATTGACAAAATAATAAGCATCCTGACCTAAGTCGCCGCCAGGCAATGACGAAATATGTAGTAAAATGCCGGCGCGGCGTTTGTCTAAAATATTGTGCACGCTTAATTCTCTATACCCGCTGCTTATGAAAAGTGGTTTTTATTGATTCGACAGAGACTAATTTAGCTAATGTTCAATGCCCGGCCGCATGGCTCCACCCATTACGGGATCACCGGAGCCCTGAGCAAATGATAGTGACAGGTAGGCGGGCGGCTCTTCGCCCAGTAATCGGTACAAATTCGCCAAATTAAGCCTGAATTGTTTTTCAAAGTTGCTGACGGCTTCCCCCGGGTTATAGTCACCGAACCACCAGAACCAATCGGAGCCTTCACAAACAGCCAATTGCAATTCTATTGCTTGTTTTTGTTTATCAGTCAACCATTTTGCTGATAAGACTTGGTCATAGGTTTTTTTGGCATCACCCAGCATCTCCCAGCCACGATTTTTGTCGACATTTCCTATCCACGTTGAAAAAGTACCATAAACCCAGCTGCCCGCCACCAATTTGGCCAGGGGTAGAACAACCACCTTGCTTTTTAGGCATTCTGAAAATGTCGTCAACTCAATGGCTGGATGATCGGCCAGACGGTTATATAAAGCGCTTAAAAAATGATAGCCGTTATCGTAGAAATATTCCCAGGCATTTTCACCGTCCATAATGATGGAAACTAGTGAATCGGGTTCGTGAGCGGCAATATTTTCCAAATGATGAATCAAGTGGCTAACTGCGTCATCGGCGTGCCATTTTGAATACTCAAAACCGATAAGATCTGATAAGCCGTCATCCCTAAAAAAACAGGCAATTTTGGTTTTTTTAAGTTTAAAGGGGTGGTGGATGCCATGGGGTTTGTTATTTTCAGGCAGATTGAGACTATTTTGCAAAACAGAACCGCCGCTTGCTGTCCAGGTAAAGCCAAAATCACCCAGTATCTTAAGCACCTGTTGACTGATGCTGCCTTCTGACGGCCAGCACCCTTTCGGCTTAAAACCAAAAAAGCGTTTAAACGTTTGCAGTCCTTTTTCAATATGCCAGGCAACTCGCTCTGCTCCACCCGGATAAGTCTCAAGATCAGGCATGGCAGCAGCAGGCATGGCTTCGTAAGTGCTATTTAAATCCAGCAACAGCGGCATGATCGGGTGGGCGTAAGGTGTCATCGAAAGCTCAATTTGTCCTTTTCTGGCCAACACCTTATACCGTAATATGACATTGGCCAGGAGCCCGCCGATAACTTCCAACAGCTCAATGCGGTCATGCAGGGTATAGCCCGAGCCTTTTTCAATTAAATGTTTAATCCTGCTATCGTTCAGTTTAACGGACTCAGCCATCCAGGCCAGATGATACCAGACCAGCATATCGTAAATAAATTGAGAATTTACATAAATTAATGCTTCGTAGTGCTGGTCAAGCCAATCAGTCATTTCGGCTAATTTTTTGAACGCAGGGTAGCGGTTTATTTGTCTTTCCCGGTTTGCCCTTAAACAGTCTTTAATCAGTTTAAACTGATCTTCGGTGTTGTCAGGTACAGTTTGGCTAACCAGCGCTGCCAATAAAGCATCTTTGATGGGAGCGCCATTACGCAGATAAGCATTGACTTGCCGAGCATATTCTTCAATTTGTTCCAACAAAATGGGCGCGAAATTAACGACCGCCTTGGCTTTCGGTACGGATTCCAGATGTGCCACCATGTCAATATAATCCTTAATGACATGGAGATAGCTCCACGGTAAACTGAATTCACCCGTAGCAAGATCTCGATATTCAGGCTGGTGCATATGCCAGCATAAAACCAGTTTCACCAACAGTTACCGGACGTAATGTAATTTTTGCCCCAACATATCAGGTGTTACCAGCACGACACCGCCTTCGCTAACATAAAATCTTTTTTTGTCTTCTGCAGGGTTTTCGCCGATGATGGTTCCTTCCGGCACTTCACAGCTTTTTTCAATAATTGCTTTGGTGATGCGGCAATGCCGGCCTATATTGGCTTGTGGCAAGATGATGCTGTCCTGCACGGTGGTATACGAGTTCACCCGGACATTGGAAAAGACCAGCGAATGCCGGATTTTTGCGCCCGAAATGACACAACCTCCCGAAATCATCGAATCGACGGCTTGACCTCGTCTATCGTCTTCATCAAAAACAAATTTGGCCGGAGGTGTTTGTTCTTGATAAGTCCAGATTGGCCAAGTTCTGTCATATAGATTCAAATCGGGTTTTACGCCAATTAATTCCATATTGGCAGCCCAATAGGCATCGATGGTTCCCACATCGCGCCAATAACTTTGCTCACCACTTTGCAAGTCCAGGAATGGGTAGGCATTAACCACATATTTGTCGATAACGGATGGAATGATATCCTTGCCGAAATCATGGCTGGAAGTTTTGGTATCGGCGTCTTTAAGCAGTTGCTCCCACAAAAAACCGGCATTGAATATATAGATGCCCATGGAGGCGAGGGCAGTATCGGTTCGGCCCGGCATGACGGGCGGGTTTGCCGGCTTTTCGACAAATGCCCTGACCCGGCGGTTGGCGTCAACATTCATAACGCCAAATGCAGTTGCATCTTTCAAGGAAACTTCCAGACAGCCTATCGTCAGATCGGCATTTTTTTCAACATGGTCGGCCAGCATCGCCGCATAGTCCATTTTATAAATATGATCACCGGCAAGAACTAAAATATAGTCGGGTTTGCGGGTACGCAGAATGTCAATATTCTGAAAAATGGCATCGGCAGTGCCTTTATACCACGAGGTCTCATCGATTCTTTGTTGGGCGGGCATCAAATCAACATATTCATCAAATTCACCACTCAGAAAACCCCAGCCCAGTTGAATGTGACGGATCAGCGAGTCTGCCTTGTACTGAGTCAAAATGCCGATTTTGCGTATACCGGAATTCACGCAATTGGACAATGGAAAGTCAATGATGCGAAACTTACCGCCGAAGGGTACAGCAGGTTTTGCGCGCCAATCCGTCATGTTCATTAAACGCGAACCTCGGCCACCTGCCAGGATTAATGCGATAGTATTTCGAGTTAAATGATGGATATTATGATGACTCTGTGTAGGCATTTTTCATCTCCGGGTGGAATAAACTGACAATTATTGTTGTGTTTGGTAAGATTTACGCGACAATTATTCTACTACACTGAGGCACACAAAGTGAAAAAGCGTTCAAATAATACCCTTGACTCCGATACAACAAAAATCGCCGAAGCAAGTGCGGTTGATTCTGCTGACTCAGCAACGACTAAGCCCAAGAAATCACAAACACAACATCCCGATGCTCAGCAGGAGCCGATAATAACGGAAAAAACGTCAACAACCGTTTCAGCTTCTGATCTGGTAGAACCCCGAAAAGCCATAACCAAATCCGAAGCCGTCAAGACCATAACCGCGCCCCTACTTGATGCCGATGCTATAAAAATTCTTGAAGCGAAACATCATGACCCTTTTTCAGTCTTGGGGCGCCATCAAAAAAACAATCAAATTCAGATCAAAGTCTATCTGCCTTATGCGGAATCGGTTCGTCTCGGCAACAATGGTCCCTATTTAAACCGTATTACCGGTACAGATTTTTTTGTCCATGACGCTGAAATCGGAAAACTACCCGATGCACATTATAAACTGACCTGGCTGGACAAAGACGGATACAGCCACGAAAACTATGATCCCTACGACTTTGGTAAACAATTATCGGATTTCGATCTGCATTTATTCGGTGAAGGCAGGCATTGGCATATTTATCAAAAACTTGGCTCGCATTTGCATAACGTTGATGGTATTGACGGTGTCTTGTTTGCCGTCTGGGCGCCAAATGCCGAACGTGTCAGTGTCGTGGGCGATTTCAACCGTTGGGACGGTCGTTGCAACCCCATGCGTAATCTTGGCGGCAGCGGAGTCTGGGAAATATTCATCCCGGGACTCAAAGCCGGTTGTTTGTATAAGTTTGAGATTTTAAACCGCAGTACTAACGAGATTCTCTTAAAAACTGACCCTTATGGGCAACAGTTTGAATTTCGTCCGAATACGTCATCCATTGTCATCAAGGAAGGGACTTACAAATGGCAGGATGATCAATGGATGACGCAAAGAGTCAGGAACGACTGGCTGCATGAACCGATGGCCATCTATGAAGTCCATCTGGGTTCATGGCGACGCGACAATCAGGGTAATTTTCTCAGTTATCGTGCGCTTGCCATCGAGCTGGTTGACTATGTCAAATACATGGGATTTACCCATATCGAATTATTGCCGGTCACCGAACACCCCCTGGATATTTCGTGGGGCTACCAAACGACCGGCTACTTCGCTCCGACCAGCCGTTTTGGGACGCCGGACGATTTCCGCTTATTTGTCGATACCTGTCATCAAAACAACATTGGCGTTATTCTGGATTGGGTTCCCGCGCATTTCCCCAAGGACGCCTTTGCGCTGGCTCGTTTTGATGGCAGCGCGCTTTATGAACACGAAGATCCCCGTAAAGGCGAACACCGTGATTGGGGTACACTGATCTATAACTACGGTCGTAATGAAGTTAAAAACTTCCTGCTGGCCAGTGCCATTTTCTGGCTGGAAGAATTTCATCTTGATGGCTTACGGGTCGATGCCGTCGCTTCCATGCTGTATCTGGATTATTCGCGCGAAGGCAATGATTGGATTCCCAATATGTATGGTGGCAACGAAAATCTGGAAGCTATCGATTTTTTGAGAGAACTCAATACGGTAACGCATGACCAGCACCCAGGCACGGTTATGATGGCCGAAGAATCGACGGCCTGGCCGCAGGTTACCCGCCCGACCTGGACCGGCGGGCTGGGATTTTCGATGAAATGGAATATGGGCTGGATGCATGACACGCTTGCCTACATGAGCGAGGAGCCCATACACCGTAAATACCATCATGATCAGCTGACGTTTGGGATGCTTTATGCATTTACCGAAAACTTTACCTTGCCTTTTTCGCATGATGAAGTCGTCCACGGCAAAGGCTCTCTTGTTAATAAAATGCCGGGCGATGAATGGCAACGTTTTGCCAATTTGCGGTTGTTATATACCTATATGTATACCTACCCCGGCAAAAAATTGTTGTTTATGGGCTGTGAATTCGGGCAGGGCACCGAATGGAACTCAATAGGTCCATTGGACTGGTATGTTTTGGATTATGCGCATCACCGGGGCATACAGATGCTGGTCAAGGATCTGAATCATATCTATAAAATCCATCCCGCTTTGTTCGCGCATGATTTCGATCATCACGGTTTTGAATGGATCGATTGTCATGATGTGCAGCAATCAGTCATCAGCTATCGTCGTAAAAATAAATTTGAAGAATTGATCGTCGTGCTCAATTTTACGCCGGTACCGAGAGAAAACTATCGGATTGGCGTTCCCGAAGCAGGTACTTATACTGAAATTTTCAATTCCGATTCCAAATACTACGATGGCAGCAATACAGGCAACGGTGGGGTTCTATCTGAACCGGTTAGCTGGATGAATCAACCTCATTCGATCAACCTGACCTTACCGCCATTAGGCGCTATAATTTTAAAATTATAACCGATTGCAAGGAGCCATGAAAAAAGTACTTTTTGTCACCAGTGAAGCGCATCCTCTGATCAAAACCGGAGGCCTTGCGGATGTTTCCGGCAGTTTGACCAAAGCGTTGGCCGAACTGTCGCAGGATATCCGACTTGTCATTCCTAGGTATCAGGCATTAAAAACAAGCGGAGATGTACGCTATTTATGTTCTCTGCGCGTTGATAACAAGAATGTCAAAATACTTGAAACACGCATGCCTGATAGCCAGGTTACCGTCTGGCTGATCGATTACCCTGGTTATTATAATTACCCCGGCAACCCCTATATAGACGAACAAGGGGAGCCCTGGGCGAATAACGCCGATCGTTTCGGTTTGTTTTGCCGTGTCGTTGTGGAAATAGCTATGAACAGGGTATACCAGGACTGGAAACCTGATATCGTTCATTGTAATGATTGGCAGACCGGTCTTATTCCTGCCTTATTGTCGCTGGAGCACGCTAGGCCGTCGACGGTATTTACTATCCACAACATGGCTTATCAGGGCTTATTTCCTGCCAGCACTGCTACCACCTTGAATTTGCCGGGCCAGTTGGTACATCCATTGGGACTGGAGTTTCATGGCATGTTGTCCTTTATTAAAGGCGGCTTGGTTTATGCTGATTACATTACCACGGTTAGTCCGACCTATGCACTGGAAATTCAAACGCCCGAATTTGGTTATGGACTTGAAGGCTTGCTTGATCATCGAAAGGAATATTTAGGCGGCATTATCAACGGCATTGATCTGGATCAGTGGAATCCCGAAACCGATCCTTATATCAGTCAGAACTTCAAAGAATCGTCACTTGCCAAAAAACAGATTAACAAAGCCGAATTACAAAAAAAAGTTGGGCTTCCAGTTGATCTTCGCATCCCGCTATTTGGACTAATCGGCCGGTTGGTTGAACAAAAAGGCATCGATTTAATCATTGATTGTCTTCCCGAAATGCTGTCCATGCCCTTGCAATTGGTATTGCTTGGCAGTGGCGACAAAGACTACGAGAAGCAACTGGTCAACCTGATGCAGTTATATCCCGATAAAATAGCCTTGAAGATCGGGTATGATGAAACTTTGGCGCATCTTATTGAAGCCGGTGCAGATGTTTTTCTGATGCCGTCACGGTTTGAACCCTGTGGTCTGAATCAAATGTATAGTCAACGTTATGGCACCGTGCCAATTGTCAGAAAGACCGGAGGTTTGGCTGATACCGTTGTTGACGCCTTGCCGAAAACTATAGCCAACGATACGGCAACTGGCATTGTATTCAATGATGCAACAGGGGGATCATTACTCGAAGCCATTAAGCGCGCTTTGCTATTATACAGCCACCAAGAAAGTTGGAAAAAAATACAGATTAATGGCATGAAAAAGGATTTTTCCTGGCATCAGAGTGCGCAGCGGTATTTGGATTTGTACCGGAACTTATAATTTAGCCGGCTATTTTCCATTGGCTGACTTCAACATACATGAAGGTCACAAAATTTTCTTATTATCGGTGTCCTTCATGACCTTCACGGATAATAATTCAATTTATTAGGGGCAACTGGTAAATAAAGCTGGCATTTACTAGCAAATACTGCGAACCGGACTTAACCATTTCAGAAATCTATTTGTCATTTGGCACAGGACATTGGATGAACAAAATCCAACTGCTATATGTAGAGAATGTCATTACCCGAAAAAAACGAGAGGTGCGGCAACACCTGGCGTTTTTTATCCAGGTGGAAAATGTTGGCTACGATAAACAGGTTGACGTTATTTGGCGTGGTGAAGAGGGGGCATGGGAAACGCTGCCAGCCAATTATCACAGCAAGCTGGGGCCCCATCAAGAATACTGGTTTGCCGATGTCGAATGCCAGCTTACTTCTGAAAAATCCCTGCCCGGCAATATTGAATTCGCGTTACGCTATCGGATACCAGGAAACGAATATTGGGATAATAACCAGTCACAGAACTATTCAAGCCAGGCTGACTCGGGTATTAAAATATCCGATCACCGGCAATTATTGAATATCGGTTTCAGCAGCACGATGCCAGAAGGCCAAAATTATTTGCCGGTCACCGTTGCGGTGAACCGGTCTTTTCATGCCGAAAAAGTTACCGTGCACTGGACAACCGATAATTGGCGGCATAGTCGTAAGACTGCCTGCCATTTCAAACGGAACTATTGGGATAAAGAGTTTTTAAGCAATGCCCGAAATCCAAACCAATATGGAGTCGAACTTTGGAAAGGGTGGCTTAAAGTTTCCAATGTTTTCCGCTTGCAATACAATATTTCCTGTGAAAGTAAAGGACAAATTTTATGGGACAATAACGACGGGAATAATTATTCGGCTAGCCGGAATCCAATCAAGGTATTGATCCTTAACTTGCACTGTTATCAGGAGGACGAGCAGGATTATAAATTTAATCAAATAGCCCGTGCCATTAACGAACTTGAAATCGATATTGTCTGTCTCCAGGAAGTCGCCGAACTTTGGAATGACGGCAGGGGTGACTTAGAGACGAATTCGGCCAAAATTATCAAAGATCGTCTCGACCGGCCATTTCATCTCTATACCGACTGGTCACATTTAGGTTTTGACAAATATCGGGAAGGTGTTGCCATTTTGAGCAGATACCCCTTATCCCGGCAGGGGTCGAAATATGTCTCGGACAGCGACGATATTTACAGCATTCATTCAAGAAAAGTGGTGATGGCCCAGATTAAAGTCCCTCATATCGGGCTTATCAATGTGTTTTCGGCGCATTTGAGCTGGTGGGAAGACGGATTCGCAGAGCAATTTAACCGTTTACGCGATTGGGCGGCGGATGAGCAGGAGCAGCCGGTCAAAGCAACCTTTCTTTGTGGTGATTTTAATATCGCTGCCGGGTCAAAGGGCTATCGTATGGTTGTCGATGCCAACGAATATGAAGATCAATTTTTGGCGGCCAATGCCCATGGCGTATTTGAAAAAATTTTCAGGGTCAACGATCCCTACTGGCAACAGTATCTGGCCGATGATTATCGTATCGACTATATTTTCTTAAATAAACAAAGTGATTTCCTGGTAACGTCAGGGAAAGTTTTATTTACAGAGCATGATTACGGACGCGTTTCCGATCACTGTGGCTATTTAATGACATTTGAACCAGGCATTGGTTGATCCAGTTAGCTCTTATCCGAATATATATTTAGTTATCGGCCTGGAGTAGTCAGCCTAACTGTCTATATAACCATCCTCTTTTAATTTCTTATCGGCGATATATTCTCTGACGACCAGCGATATGGCCAGTACTACCACAAAGAGAGCGCCGGCAGTAATGGTAAGTTTCCAGAACATATTCGAACTGAGTATGCTGAACCAAAGTTGCAGCAAAGACATAAAAACCCAGGCTACGAATATGGACAAACAGATTATGGCTCCGATTTTCATGCATCGCGCTCCATAACAACAAGATAGGCTTCGCGGGTCCACAGTAGCAACATTCGGCGAATGTCTTTTTCCATCGTTATAACCCGCCAGCCTTGCTTGGCATTGGCGTTAAGAAACTCGGAAAATTTGACGGGATCCACTTTAGATGACCCCAATATCAAAGAACCGAGCAAACCTTCCTGATAAATGACCACTTTGTACTCTTTCATAGCTGTCTCTTGGGTAATGAATTAATCTAAAGTTGGCGTGAAAGCGCTTAATGTCATATCGAGCAGGTCTTATCTTAGCAAAATGACGTTGATCGGGCCAACGGTTGTCCAACTTTCACTTTTGAATTTAATTGAGCAAAGGTTAAAACTATTGCCGTTCGAATTGAATTGATCTGGCGTCGTGATGTTTAAATCCCGTGCACCAGGGACCACGTAACAAGTGGATGTGAAGCAGGCCAGGCAAATACTGGGCAAACGCAAATCTCGTTTGCCCAGTTAAAGCAACCGTAGCCAGCATTGTTCGTTGGACTTAACGGGCTAAACCACTGGCTTAATAAAAGTTACAGTGGTGCTCATTAGCAGAGGCAGATCACTCCCACTTATCTTCACCCGCGTCAGTCGTGTCATTGTCGCCATTTTTATCCCAGCCCCGACTTCCTGTTTGCCGTAGCTCAAGAATGCCGTCTCCAGCTTGAGCGCCTGCCGGTGTTGCACGTAAAGTATAGGTGCTGGCAGTCACTTGATTGATCGTCAAATCGTAATACTTGGTTCCGCCATCTACCGGACTTTGTACTGAAAAAATTGTCGGTGATCCCGTGTCATTGGTGCCTGCTGCACCACATGAATTTGCACCGCCTGCGCCTCCGGCATCACAGTAACTGTTGGTTTCGGTAAAGCGCCGTTCCATGGCATTGGCGAATCCCAGCAAGGCGCCAGTGGCATCTGATCTACGTGATTTTTTAACGCTGTTGATATAGCTGGGATAGGCAACGCTGGCAAGAATGCCGGCAATTAAAACGACAATCATCAGTTCAATCAAGGTGAAACCGTTATTTTTCTTTTGCATAAGCATCATGATTTATTCCGTAATCTGAAAAGTAGACATAAATTTACCCGGGATTTTGCAGTCGGCGCCAACATAAAAGCGATAATTTTTTATTGGGATCTTGTTAAAAAAGTATCTTTGTATTTAAGATTGCGGCTATCTCACTCCCGAGCATTTGAATAGCCGCAACCGTTACCGAGGTTAAAGCTCCTCTCAAGATGAAGGCGTTCGATCAGCGCAGCTGTCTCCAGGAAATACGTTTTCCCACCACAGCGCCACAAGCGCCGCCGGCACAGGGCGGGGCCGTGGGGGCGGACTCTTTAATGGTCATCAAATTGCCACTGCTGCCACTGGCATATTTACAGTCCAAACCGTCTTCGCATGCCACGATGGCCGGTGTTTTGATAATGCCTACCGTTGATTTTACGCCAGATGCCGAGACGGAAGCATTACCCAATAAAACCATATCGGTGGCGTTTACTTTGCCATCATTGTTAATATCGAAAGGCGTGCCGGTCAGCCGCGCCCCCGTGTTTTGATCCAACTCCATTAACCAGCCTGTGCCGCCAGGACTGCAGGTGACGTTTGAAGGTATCAGCGTAGGAAAAATAACCCGGCCATGACGCAATATCGGTGTGCTCACCGCCCGTTCCCCTTGAGCTGTTCCATTTGGCGGGATAAGATCCATAAACCAGCCGCGCCTGTTAATGTTGCTGGTACAGGGCGAGCTCGTCGTGGTGGGTGTGGTAGAACCGTAGCCTACTTCACAGTGCGAGGTGATTCTGATATCGCCTGCAACCGAAGTTCCATCCGCCAGCGTGGTGGTGCCACCACTACCTTCCGCTAAAATGGTCTGCTCCTGCAGTAAATTACGGCCGGAAACAACGCCATTGCAACTTGAAGAACTGGACTTGTCACAAATGTCCCAAATGGCATAGAAACTCTGAACTTGAGAAGCGCTGGACACGACATTGTCACCGGTCTCAAAATATTTGCCGGTACCGAAATAAATCATGACACCGCTCGATTGGCCCGTTGCGGCGGCTTTGCTAATGGCCAGTTTTGAGGTAATGGGTTGCCTGACCGAAGGCGTCGCTCTATCGCTGGCTACAAATAGAGGTGAGCCATTGTATGCCACCCCCCAGTTAGCGGTATTGCTGCTGCTGACATCGAATTTCCACAGGTTGCCATTACGATCGCCGGCATAGATATAATCGACTATTTTGTCGTTGTCGACATCGGCAGCGATCGGGCTGGATAAGCCATTAGTCCCGGTCGCTGTTTCTGCCTCCATCTTCTTGATGACGCTGCCGGTTTCAATATTAATGATAAATAGCGCCGCTTTGCCGCTGGTGCTGCCATAGCCATTGGCGACGATGGCGGCCCATTGCCCATTGGCCATCATCCGGACGATGCCTGGCTGCGGTATCGTGTAACCCAAATCGGCGTCATCCCGGTTAGAAAACTCCCACAGCACGTGGCTGGCACCGGTAGACGGGTTGGTGAAGTCATCCGGGTTGGTAATATCCAGGGCAAACAGGGATCTGCCGCCGGTACCGGACGGCAAGCCGGTGGCGCCCGATTGTATGGTGGTGCTGCCAGCACCCATCGACCCGACCAGGACGGTATGCCAGCTGTTGTTGAAATACGCGTCGCCATATTGCGGCGAACCGTCGACAAAGTACTGATGGCTATAGTTGGATGAAGTGAGATTCACCAGGTCGGTAGAAATAACGGCGTTAGGCAGAAAGGCGAAGATTTCCTTACCGCCGTCAGCGCCGATTCCCGAGTCAAAACCGTGCAGCATGCCGTCGTTGGCGCCGGCATAAATCATCGGTCGCCTTGACGTATAAGCGGGGCTGGCGCGAAATGTGGTATAGCTTGAACCTTCTGAGCCGGCGAGGCTGCTGTAGCCTAGATCTTCAGTGCCGACAAATAAGGGATCGGAATTGATGATATCGCCAAGCACGGAAGAGCGAACTCGATATTGACCCGTCGCGGTGCCCTCATTGGTTTGATCGCCGCGCAAGTAGTTAAGAATCGGGCTGGACGGCGCATTGACATTGGCATTATCCAGCACTTGTTTCTGGGTGGCGTTAAGATTACCCCATAACAGTTCAATTCCTTTGGTCCCGCTCGCAGTCGGGTTGTAGGAATAAATATGCCGGTTGCCGGGGCTTGGGATCAATGTTGAGGAATCCCATAAAGTGGGGCCAAGCATGCCGGCGTCAATTTTGCCATTGCTATTGGTATCTTCACCGGTGTCTAGTTTATTATTTCCATTGGTGTCTTCAGTCAGAAGTTTTATG
>Ga0209798_10001847_pt1 | contig 12568 bp, 10 predicted proteins | sample DOMMetBare3Fresh_FD_187475 | JGI IMG/M metagenome (GOLD analysis project Ga0209798, IMG submission 187475) | Wetland sediment microbial communities from St. Louis River estuary, USA, under dissolved organic matter induced mercury methylation -... | ecosystem: Environmental > Aquatic >...
ATTGTCTTTATAAGTCATGAATGTATATGAAAGTGCAAACAAACCATAACCTGCCTCCAAAACCATACCCGGTGATGAAGTGAGTTTTGAGTTGTCTCCTATACCATCAAAATTAAGGCGTATGGCCTGGTGTGTAACTACACCAGCAGCTAAACGTATTTTATTTGCCGGCATATAGTTGAATGTAAGTTGAAACGGAATACGGGTGAGTCGGATATGTGCATTATCAGCTTTTGTAGTTACATACTTAATGCCAATACTACTGCGTAGAAAAAAAGTTTCTTTTTGATTGAGCCGGAATTGTGCACCAGCAAATACAGTACCGCCCTGCCCTGCTTTTATAGATTGAGCACTGCCATCTGTAAAATACACTTCAGCTACTTTATCACCGCCCAGTTCAAGTGCTGCGCCAGCTAAAAAACGTACGGGTTTATTGGTTTTTTTCTTTTGTTGTGCTTCTGCAACTGTGCCAAATATTGTTATCATAGATACTACTAAACAAATCGATTTCATCTTTTTTTTTAAGCGCAAAATAAATGGTAGCATGTAAAAAAATAAAATTTTTTTTACATGTGGTTTTTAGTTAATCACTTCTTGTATTCACGAAGCTAATACTGTTTTATTATTTCTTGTTCGTGGAGACACTAGCATGAGCGGCGGCTGAATAACCATTTTGAATGTAGATAAAACGACTTCTAAAAAATTATTCCCATAAGTATTATTGTACAAGAGTCCGCCAAAGGCGGAAGAGACGATGCCATGAAATACAAAAGCTTGTATCAATAAAAAAAGGCACAAAGATTATTTCTTTGTGCCTCAGTGCCTCCGTGGTTAATTCCTTACATCTCCGCAAAATGCTTATGGAAATAAGGAATGGTTTCAATGCCTTTATAAAAATTCACCAGATCATATTTTTCATTTGGGCTGTGCAGGTTATCACTGTCTAATCCAAAGCCCATGAACACAATTTTAATTCCCAGCTCCTGTTCAAACAATGCACAAATGGGAATGCTGCCGCCACCACGTACAGGAATGGCATCTTTTCCAAATGTATCTTTTATAGCAGCTGCTGCTGCTTTATATGCTTTACTGTCAACTGGTGTCATGTAAGGTTCACCACCATGATGTTCACTTGCTTTTACCGTTACACCTGCAGGAGCAATGCTTTGAAAATAACTGATTAATTTTTCTGTCATAACTACAGATGATTGATTGGGAACCAACCGTGCAGAAATTTTAGCGTACGCTTTACTAGGTAAAACGGTTTTTGCACCTTCGCCTGTATAACCACCCCAGATGCCATTCAATTCAAGTGTTGGTCTTATACCAGTGCGTTCATTGGTAGTAAATCCTTTTTCACCCCAGAGTTCTTTTACCCCTAAATCTTTTTTGTATTCATCTTCACTAAAAGGAGCAGCTGCCATTAGTTTTCTTTCTTCTGCAGTTGCTTCAACTACGCCATCATAAAATCCGGGAATAGTAACATGGTTATTTTCATCGTGGCAACTTGCAATCATCTTTGCCAGCATTGTTACAGGATTTGCAACTGCACCGCCATAAACTCCACTATGTAAATCACGGTTAGGACCGGTAACTTCCACTTCAATGTAACTTAAGCCACGTACTCCTATATCTATAGAAGGATTTTCCATACTGATCATGGCTGTATCGCTTATGAGTATTACATCTGCTTTTAATAATTCTTTGTTGGCTTTTACAAATGTTGAAAGGTTGGGACTGCCTACTTCTTCTTCACCTTCAATACAAAATTTAATATTTGTAGTAAGGCTATTGGTTTGCACCATTGTTTCCAATGCTTTCACATGCATGTAAAACTGTCCTTTATCATCGCAGGCACCACGGGCAAAAATTTTACCGTCTTTAATGGTGGGTTCAAAAGGCGGACTGTTCCATAAATTCAATGGATCAATGGGCTGTACATCATAATGGCCATACACCAACACTGTAGGAAAAGAAGGATTCACCATTTTTTCTCCATAAACCAGCGGATGCCCGGCAGTAGGATAAATTTCTACTTTATCTGCACCGGCTTCAAGCAAACGTTTTTTAACTGCTTCGGCACAGGATACCATGTCGGCCTTATTTTCAACTTTAGCACTGATAGAAGGGATGCGTAACAATTCAAGCAATTCATTTAAGAACCTGTCTTTGTTTTTTTCCTGGTAATCTTTCCAAGCTTGCATAAAATGTATTTTGAGATTTGAAGATTAGGAGAACGAAAGTAGGATATTCACTTTAAAGGAGAAATGATTTTCCACAGGTTAAATATTTGTGAAGATGAAATAAAGAAGCAGCATTGTAAAACAAAATGAAATATGTTCCGTTTTCTATTCAGAAAATAAATAACAGCCTCTGCCGGTGCTACTTCATGCTTGCCAAAAAAGAAGATGATTCCGACAGAGGCTGTGCCTATTTAGTTACTACGGGTTTATATCTATATTCTTTAATCCTGTTCATCATATTATTTAAATTGTTGTTCCCAAGCATACTAACCTTGCACAATTTCTCAATACTGTTAATGGCTGCCCTGGATAATACCCAGTTCATAGGAACATCTTTGCTGTTTTGAGTCATATCCATGTTAATATAGTGGCCGTTATACTTTTGAATAATACTTTTCATATAAACCAGGCTGTAATCTGTATGACCACCTCTAGCATTATAAATACCCAAAATAATTTCAGCTATTTCATTGCCAAACTTAATTCCATCTGGTTTTGGAATTCCATCTTCACTGAAATTAAATTGCAAAACATACACATCGGCCCTTGCACCATATTTTGAATTGGTTTTAATAGCTTCAATAGCTTCTGCAGTGGTTAGTGCGCCTTTATTTTCAAAATAACCACCATCCACGTAATGGAGATATCTTCCATCTTTTAAATTTATGGCACCACCAGGCGATACCAACGGAAATCTTGCACTTAAGCTGATGGCAGTGCTGTAATGCAAATCATACTTGCTGCTGCTTCTTAAATCAACAGCCCGTTTAAATGAATTGTCAATTTTTACATTGCTCCAAATGCTGCGGTATCCGCTTTCGGCTTCCAGGATATTAATTAAAACAGCAGCGTTCCCTTTGTTTGAAGTATTGCCTGCTCCTGAATCAAAAGGCATACTTAATACATTCTGTTTAGCATGAGTTGCATCTTGCCAGGCTTCTTCCCATGCAATTTCCAGTGCACGTGCCCTGTCAAAAGGAGTAATTGTTCTGGGCCAGAACAAATTCAATACATCGGCAAAAACCAATTTACCGGTCACAGGTGCAAGAAAATCATGTTGATAAAATGTTTGCGTAGCTGAAACATATTTTTCTGCAGGTAAATTGATTAAATTAAAACTGTTGAATAAATTAGATCCTAAAGAACCACCTGAAACACTACTTAAACTAAATACGTGATCTCTGAAATTAAAATCTCTTTGTTGCAGGTAGGCTAATAAAAAAGAAGTAAAAGCACCGGTTCTTAACGCACCACCTTCGGCCCCAACAAATACAACAGGGAAATTTCCTTCTTTTTTATCAAAGCCTTTTGCAATTACCCAATCATCAAAGTATTCTGCAATGGGTTTTCTTTCGGGAAGTGTTGTGTTTGCTTTAAAGTGCCGTGCAGGATGATCTTTGTTGATATACGACATGAGCAACAGAATACAGATAAAACTAACCTTGTATGGAATTTTTAAGAGAAAGGGTTGAGCTTTATCCATAATATCGAGTAAACAATAAACAATGATCCAGCATGCAAATGCCAAACAGATAAGTGCCGTTGATCCAAATATTGAATACCATGAAATTTTAATGAAACTGAAGAGAAGAATAAAACCAAAAGCTGCAATTACAAATAGGATAAACCGTTTTACCAGCGGATTAAAATATTTTAATCCATTAACAGGTAATTCCAGTTCCCTTAAAGGCAATCCGTCATTTAATTCTTTTGGATAAACATAGGAGTCGTTACTTACTGAAACCAAACGAGGTTTTAAAATGCTATAGAGCTTTGCCAGAATAAAACTCTGGCTCCTTTTCAACTTCAATACATAAAGTTTTTTGCGTAAAATGGTTTTTCTGAAATAAATTAAATAAAGCATCAGCCAAAGAAAAAATAATACACAAATAATATAAATAAATTCACCCGTGGCATTTTGTGAATCAAGAAGCTCATCTCTTATTTTCATTGCACGGATATATGCTTTAACAAATCCAATGGCTAACATAATAGATGGCGCATAGAGTAATGCTTTAGTAAACCTACGTTGTGTTTTTTTTCTGAAACGCACTCTTCTTGAATGAATATTGTGTGTTGATGTATCAGAGAAATAAAGTACCAACCGGCTTCCAAGTTCTGAAGAGATAGACCAGAGGAATAATGAAATAAATAACCAAAACAATGCAAACTGGTTCGATGATGAATCAACCAATAAAGTGAGTAGCATATCCTGGCCTTGAGAAATACCAGTGAATGCATAAAGAATGATTGCCTGAAAAAGCCAAATGAAGAATAAAGGCCTGAAGACAGTAAAAAAATCAATGGCCTTCAGATCCAGCGTGTATTTAAAATCTGGTAAATCTGTAGAGTTACTCATGGCAAAGGATTTATATTGTAAATGTTACTGCAACAGGACAATGATCTGATGCTCCCTGCTTATCTGTTACTCCCGTAAACCTAGGGCCTGTGTACTTTGTTGCTTTGCTGATTAATCCTTTACGTATAATGTTTGGTACAGAAGTGGGATTGGCATCTGCAATTTTTTTTGATAGAAAAATATAATCCAGTTGTTTATAACGTTCATCAACAGGAACGGTTGTGGTATCCCAGAAATGTGTCCATCGTTCAGCAGGATTGATGATTCTTGTTTGAACTATATTTTCCATCCATGGGCTTTCAATCAGTTTTTTCAAACTTGTTTTATCATCGGGATAGTCATTTAAATCGCCCAGAACAACCCAGTTATCTTTCTGAGGTGAATTTTTAAATTTTTGTTTGATGATGTTTAATACAGCTTCGCATTGTGCCATTCTTTTTTCTCCGGTTTTTTTTCTTTTTTCTTCAGCGGAGAGTTTGCTTTTATCGAACATCGATTTAAAATGATTTACAAATACGGTGAGTGGCTTTCCTTCAATATCATAATTTACTTCCAGGCAATCTCTTGAAAAAACTTTTCCTTCATCACCAAACTGATGTGTTTGCACACTGCTGAAAGGAATTTTACTGATGAGCGCTACATCAATAAAGCGGGGATCTTTTGCATCAATCAACATCCTGTATTTATATTCCGACGAGGGCATGTGTGTAGTTAAAAAATTTTTCAAAGTATCCATATTCTCTACTTCCTGCAGGCAAACAATATCTGCTTTGGTAGCTTTAATGGCATCAGCAGTTAGTTTACGCTCAGTAAGTGAAATGGTGCTTAATACTGTTTTGTCAATAATAAATCCATCTTTCAGTTTCTTTTCAATTTGTTCTTGCTTAAGATTACTGTTGAATTTAAAACGGCGGAATAAATTTTCACAGTTAAAAGTGGCAATGGTAATTGTGTTCATGATGTTAAGGTTTAGGTTTTGCTATGATGAAGTAAAGAAGGTTGATTAAAATCCAAAAAACGGCAATAGCAGCTAAAATGAATTTTAAAGTAGCCAGCCACCAGGTACTGATTATTTCTGCATCGGTACCGGCAAATGAAAGCATTTTAAAGAGAAAGAAGTTTTCAATTACATCAAACAATGCTGCAGTAAGACCAAAGAAAGCCATTGTTTGTGAAATTGATTTGTATGGATTATTTTGTCTGAGTGAAATCAGCCAATTGGCGGTAAATAGAAAAAAGCCATAGAAAAAAATAAAGAGATAATCAATAGAAGTGTTGCTGATTGCATGCTGTTGTAATTCATTGTTCTTCCAAACATTTACAATTTCATCGGCACGTTGTTTTGTTTTTGCAAATTCTAAAGAAACAATTCCTGCTTTGGTGCCAGGTGTTTGAGTTAAAGGTTTGCCATGCCATCGCATTACAAAGAAAAGCAACATGGTTCCGCTAAATAAAAATAATAGAAGAGGCAAATTCTTCATGTCAGTTGGTTCTGCTATGAAGATAAAGGTTCATTCAGTTATTTGCAATACCTGAAAGCGGTAAAACTACGAAGTGTAAAAATTAAATACCAGCATAACGTTGCTGTACAAAATCCCAGTTCACCACATTCCACCATGCATTAATATAATCAGCTCTTTTATTTTGATATTTTAAGTAGTAGGCATGTTCCCAAACATCCAGGCCAAGTAAAGGGGTTCCTTTTAAATCACTTATATCCATTAACGGATTATCCTGATTGGGTGTTGAACCAATTTTTAATTGTTTGTCTTTATCAATGTATAACCATGCCCAGCCGCTGCCAAAACGGTTTTTGCCAGCATCACTGAATTGTGTTTTAAAGGAATCAAAACTGTTGAAAGATTGATTAATGGCTGTAGCCAGGGTTCCTGCAGGAATTCCTCCACCATCTTTTTTCATACATCTCCAGAACAACTCATGATTATAATGTCCACCGGCATTGTTGCGCATCTTAGTTGAATATTTTGATACAGTTGCCAATACATTTTCTATTGGCTTAGTTATATCAACCCCTTCTGCAACTGCGGCATCTTTTGCATTTTTTGAATAAGCAGAAGCATGTTTGCTGTAATGTATTTCCATGGTTAATGCATCAATCATTGGTTCAAGTGCATTATATGCATAGGGTAACGGGGTTTGATCATAACCCATCATTGTTTTATTTATGCCCGTCACTTTTGCTGATGTACAACCTGCCAGTATATCGCCACTCATTAATCCTGTTAAAGAAACAGCAATGGTTGTTTTTGCTGAATTATGAATAAAATTGCGACGTGAAATATGTTTTGACATGGATAAAAAATTTAATGCTATAAGTTACTTCAAAAAACGAATTCTATGTTTGTTTTTCTTTGAAAAAACGGTGCAGTTTAAGTCTTCTGATTGTTCTGTAATAAAATTCAGCATTAAAAAGTGTTGAATCTTTCATGGCTTTATATGTAAGAAAAATGCCAACAGGAATCAGAATCATAGTAGAAAGCCACATGCCGCTAAAAGGTATTAATACATCCTCTTTTACCATTTTCTCACCACTGGTATTGGTTATATGAAAAAGAATAAAAAACAATACTGATATTACAAGGGGTAAACCAAGACCCCCTTTTCTGATGATTGAACCTAACGGAGCACCAATTAAGAACAAAACCACACATGCAAACGATAAAGTAAATTTCCGGTGTCTTTCAACTTTATGTAAACGTAATTGTCTTTCCTGTTCCAGAAAATCAATAGCAAGAAAATCATTTTGATTTTTTATTGAAGCAAGTTTTGTCATAACATTACCGTAAATATTATGCCTTAAAGTATCAGGAATTAATTCTTCAATACTTTTTATTTTTTTATTTAAAGGTTTCATTTTTATCCAGTCACTGTCTTGAATTGATTGTAAAGGGAAAAAAGGAGTTAAATCTCTTTCAGATTTTGTTTGAAAAGTAGCAACCGATTTTTTTAAAGAATCTACAACTGTGGTAAGTTGTTTTAAGCTGAGCATTTTATAAAAATTCTTGAAAGTAGAGTCGGCTGTTTTGGTTAATTTAAATGAAGAAAGATCAAACACTTTTTTATATTCTTTAAAACCAAGTCTGTAATACTCAGTTTCCGTTGTTCCTGTATTTCCTTTTTCCTGGTACCGCCATCCATTTTTAAGATTAAAGTTGAGAAAACGTTGATCTGGAGAAATAGTCATAGTGCCTTTTTCAGCAAGCAGAATATTATCCTGTAAAACATAGTTGTGTTCATAGATTACAACATTATAAATAATGGAATCGTTTTCTTTTTTACCAATTTTAATGGTATAGCCATCCAGTTTTTTATAAAAAATTCCTTCTTTAATATCAAAAGCAGGCTTGGCAACTCGAATGTCGTACAAGAGTGTACGCATTTTTAATTCAGCAACTGGTATAACATAATTAGCAAAACTAAAAGCAACAAGTCCTAGTAAAATGGAAACAATAAAAATAGGCCGCATAAAACGTATTAATGGAATGCCGGCACTTTTTATAGCAACCAGTTCAAATGATTCGCCCAGGTTACCAAACGTCATAATTGAAGAAAGTAAAATGCCAAGTGGCAAAGCAAGCGGAACAAGTGTTGTACTTACGTAAGCAATAAATTGCAACAATGTAAACAGATCAATTCCTTTTCCTACAAAATCATCAATATATAACCAGAAAAACTGTATAACAAGAATGAATAAAGCAATAAAGAAAGTTGCCAGGAAAGGGCCGATAAATGCTTTTACAATAAGTTTGTCTAACTTTTTTATCACAGTCAATCCTTTTTATGCAGAATTCAGCAAATGTAAGTCTTTCAGCTTTTGAGAAACAATTGGTAATGAATGCTGATTTTATTTTAACAAAGAATACAATTATACAAAAAGTATATCAGCTATTTGGTGAGGTAAGCCGTGGTTATCAAACGAATTCCTTATTGCAAAGTTTACCCGAAGAAATAGTAGTACAATCACCCAAAATAGCAAGAGGAGAAAATTATGAAGGACTACCATATGTAATGCTTGATTATCCACGTTGTTTTGGCAAGGAAGATGTTTTTGCTATCAGAACTTTTTTCTGGTGGGGACATTTTTTCAGCTGTACACTTCAACTCAAGGGGAAGTATAAAGATTTATTTCAATTGGCCATAGCAGAAAACATAAAAAGCGGAATGATGGATGGATTAGGAATAAATATAACAGATGAAGAGTGGATTCATCATTTAAATGATGATTATGTACAAATGATCAATTCAGATTCAGAAATAAAATTAAATGCAAAAACTTTAATTAAGATTTCTTCAAAGCATAGTTTGAACGATTGGGATTTTGCCGAAGAATTTTTATTGCATTGTTTTAACCGTTATCTGGAGTTGCTTCAATCAACTTCCCACACGGTGAAATAAATCTTTTATCTGATATTCCCACAAACGACTTTGATCTTTAATTTCTTTTTTATCTGCAAAGTCTTTTACAACAAGAATTGTTTGATTAGAGATTTCCGTTTTTTCAATCCGGAATTCAAAGTATTCATCCTTTGCCATACTCAACCAACGGTAACGAATAAATTTGTCTTGTTCTTTTTCTAAAATTTCTGCTTTTTCTTCAGAACCATTCCAACTAAAAGTAATTACGCCATCTTTTTCATCAACATAATCAGCAAACCATTCCTGTAAACCTGATGGGGTAGATAAAAATTCATATAAAATTGACGGAGAACATCTAATCGGGAATTCTAAGGTGTATAATGTTTTTTTGCTCATTTGTTTTCTTGTTCACCAAGTGATTTCATGCAATAATAAAAAAATAAAACAGTAAACAAAATTTTTGTTCAGATATTTTTGTTTAACAATATACCTAAAAAGATTAAACGGGTATAGTATAGTTACTACATTTTTGGACTTAATTGGGGATTTTTTTGGCTGATTTAGCAAATAGTAATAAATTGATTAACGTTTAAGGATAAGAATTCTGTGATTGTAATTTTTACTATTTGTACTTTTTACAACATCAGATGAGATACACCGAAAACTACAAAACCTAATCATTAACCTAAACCTAAAAATGAACGCTTATGAGTATGCGCCAACTCAAAATCACAAAATCTATCACTAACCGTGAATCACAAAGTCTTGAAAAATACCTTCAGGAAATTGGAAAGGTTGAATTAATTACACCAGAAGAAGAAGTAAAACTTGCCATTAGAATTAAGCAGGGAGATCAAAAAGCACTGGAACGTTTAACAAAAGCTAATCTTCGCTTTGTTGTTTCAGTAGCAAAGCAATATCAAAATCAGGGACTTTCTCTTCCAGATTTAATTAATGAGGGTAATCTTGGATTAATTAAAGCAGCACAGCGTTTTGATGAAACAAGAGGCTTTAAATTTATTTCTTATGCAGTGTGGTGGATTCGCCAAAGTATTTTACAATCTTTAGCAGAGCAATCGAGAATTGTTCGATTGCCTCTGAATAAAGTTGGGCTCACAAACAGAATTAATAAAGCTTTCTCTCAACTTGAGCAGGAGTTTGAACGTGAACCATCTGCTGAAGAATTAGCCGATATTCTGGAAATTGATATTGAAGAAGTCAATTCATCATTAGGTATTTCAGCCAGGCATTTAAGTATGGATTCACCCTTAATGGAAGGAGAAGAAAATACTTTGATTGATGTGCTGGAAAACCACAATGCAGCTGCAACAGATGAAGAGCTAGATCACAATCAATCTTTACAAACAGAAATTACACGTTCTTTAAAAACACTCACAGAAAGGCAACAGGAAGTTATCCGCTTCTTTTTTGGTATTGGAGTTGATCATCCCTTAAGCCTGGAAGATATTGGAGATCGTTTTAACTTAACACGTGAACGTGTAAGACAAATAAAAGACAAAGCCATCAGTAAATTAAAAACAAACAGCCGTTGTAAACTTTTAAAGAGTTATATGGGCTAAACCATTTCAACAAATAATAAAAACCGGAAGCAGATGATTGCTTCCGGTTTTTTATTTCTTACCGTTACAACATTAATCAAGCTGGAGTTTCATTTATCTTCGTTTTTTATATGAAAAGTTTACTCACTTATTTATTCATATTTGTAACTGCAGCCATATTATTTACCCATTCACTTGGTAAGGTGCATTTATTTGATTGGGATGAAATCAATTTTGCTGAAAGTGCCCGTGAAATGATTGAAACCGGAAATTACATGCAGGTGCAAATAAATTATGAACCGTTCTGGGAAAAACCTCCTTTGTTTTTCTGGATGCAGGTTGCATCAATGAAATTATTTGGCATTAATGAATTTGCTGCCCGTTTCCCCAATGCTGTTTGTGGCATTCTTACTTTACTTGTGCTGTTTGCTATTGGCAAAAAGGTACATAACGAAAAATTTGCCTTATGGTGGGTGTTTATTTATGCTGCTACATTTCTGCCACATATGTATTTTAAAAGTGGCATTATTGATCCCTGGTTTAACCTCTTTATTTTTCTGGGTATTTATTTCCTTGGCAGTTTTATAACAGCCGTGGAAGATCGGAAAAAAATAATGCAACCATTATTGTTATCAGCTCTTTTTACAGGTCTTGGTATTTTAACAAAAGGCCCTGTTGCTTTATTGGTTGTACTTCTCAGTTATGCTTTGTTTCTTTTCTTTAACCGTGGAAAAGGAATTGTTGCATTTAAATATTATTTATGGTGGGCACTCATTTTAATAGCTGTTACTTTCCTTTGGTTTGGATTAGAAATTGCACAACATGGATGGTGGTTTGTAAACGAATTTTTTACATACCAGGTGAGGCTTGCAAAAACAAAAGATGCCGGGCATGGTGGTTTTTTATTATATCATTTTGTTGTGGTTTTAATTGGTTGTTTTCCTGCTTCCTTACTTATTTTCCGGAATAAAAACATGATTGCTGAAAATACAGGCCAGCAAATTTTCCGTAAGCTTATGATTGCATCACTCATTGTAATCCTAGTTGTATTTACAATAGTAAAAACTAAAATTGTTCATTATTCATCCTTTACGTATTTGCCCATTGGATATTTAGCTGCTTCTACAGTTTATGGCGTTATAAACAAAACTGCAAAACTTCTTAAATGGCAACAAATTGGAATATTAATTTTAGGTTTAGTTTGGAGTGTTATATTTATTGCATTGCCTCTTGCAGGAAATAACATAAACTGGTTAAAACCTTTATTACAAAAAGACCCGTTTGCTTTAGCTAACATAGAAGCAACCGTTGACTGGAACTATTGGCTTCTGATACCAGGAGTTTTGTTTCTGATAGCAGTTATGATTTCTTTTTTATTGATGCAGCAAAAAAAATATAAAAAGTCTTTTGTGATTTTATTTGTTGCTTGTATTGGAGCCATGCAGGTTTTACTTACACTTTATACTCCACGAATTGAACAGTATTCTCAAAATGCTGCAATAGAATTTTATCAATCTTTGAAAGGCAAAGATGTGTATGTAAGAACACTGGGGTATAAAAGTTATGCTCAATATTTTTACACGGGTATTAAACCAGGGCAAAGAAAAGAAGCCAAAGATGAAAACTGGTTACTTACCGGCCAGGTTGATAAGCCAACTTATTTTGTTAGCAAGAATACGTACAGGGAAACTGTTATGAAAAACAATTCGGAGAAATTAGATATCCTCTATGAAAAAAATGGTTATGTTTTTTATAAACGGAAATAGTGATTAATACAGATTGCTTTTCATGAGTCCCCATTTACATAGACGATAAATCATAGAAACTTTTAAACAACCTAATCCGTATTTCATGCTTCGGCTGAAGTTGATACTGCTTGCTTCTTCAAAATATTTGGTAGGACAGGTAACCTCGCCAATTTCAAAGCCATTATAAAAAATCTGTGATGCCATTTCGTTATCAAAAACAAAATCATCATTGCAGGCTTCATATTTAATACCCAGCAAAACTTCTTTACTAAATGCACGGTA
>Ga0209798_10001849_pt1 | contig 12551 bp, 14 predicted proteins | sample DOMMetBare3Fresh_FD_187475 | JGI IMG/M metagenome (GOLD analysis project Ga0209798, IMG submission 187475) | Wetland sediment microbial communities from St. Louis River estuary, USA, under dissolved organic matter induced mercury methylation -... | ecosystem: Environmental > Aquatic >...
GTGTGGTCTGCAAACAGCTGCCACGTACCAACACTTTCAGGATAAGGCAGATCGGATCAAAGACGATCTTTTGATTTTTCTGATCGAACAAAAACGTGCCGGCAAGAAAGTGGCCGCCTATGGCGCGGCCGCCAAAGGCAACACGCTGTTAAATTATGCGGGCGTCAAGCCTGACCTGCTACCATTCGTTTGCGATGCCGCCGCTGCCAAGCAAGGCAAGTTCATGCCGGGTAACCATATCCCCATCCTGGCACCGACTGCACTAATTGAACAACGCCCCGACTATCTGATAATACTGCCCTGGAATATAGCCGCCGAAGTCAAACAGCAAAACGCTCATCTGGCTGAGCTGGGTACAAAATTCGTCACAGCCGTGCCAAGGCTGGAGGTGGTATGATAAACAAATATACCAACCCCAATTTGGATGCTTTAAGGCAATGTCTGTTACAAATTCCGCAGCTGGAGCTAGCTATATTAATAGGCAGCCAAGCCACCGGTAAAACACATGCAAAAAGTGATTGGGATGTTGCAATTCGTTGGCATCGTCAACCTGAAATCAGCATCATCTCAGCATTAGCACAAACAGAAACATTACGACGAACCCTGGCGCAGCTGCTTAAAGTGGCTGAGGATAAAGTAGATTTGATCGATTTAACTAACGCACGGCTGACCATGCGTGCTGTGGTGGCAGAAGAAGGCATTGTGCTTAAAGGGGAAGATACGCTGGCATGGCATTATTTTTTACAGCGCACCTGGCGTGAGCTGGAAGATTATTACTGGAACCAATGTTATGCGGCTTGATTTATACCATGCAGAATGCTGCCGTATTGCAGATGAGCAAAGCGCGTTACTACAAGAAGCTTGGCAAAAACTAGACGCCAAGCAACCACTCAGCAAACTAGAGCAAAATGGTACACTACACGGGTTGCAAGTATTGATTGAAAATGCAATCGGTAAAGCTAAGCATTTATTAAAAGACCTAGGTGAGCCAGTGCCTGTTTCCGCCTATGATAGCTTTGCCAGTCTGTATACTAAAAAAATGATAAACGACACGCAACTACAACAATGGAATGCAGCAATTGGCCTGCGCAACCGTATTGTGCATGAGTATATGAACGTTGATATGACAGTGGTATTTGCGTTAATAGAACAACAAGGCTACCAATTTATCGTAGATTTTTTACGTCAACCGATTTCAACGCAATAATAAAAATACGCGTCATAAGTACTACGGCCTAATGGATTGAATATGAATACAAAAAAGCAACACTCATTAGCATGTTGTAAAAACAGCTTAATTATTATTCCACTTTGGAATATCGCAGCCGATGTCAAGCAACAAAACGCCCGTTTGGCGGAGCTGGGTACAAAATTTATGTCGGCAGTACCTCAGCTGGAAATCGCATGAAACCCCGTATCCATTACACCAAGCCTTCTATAACCGAGCTAGAGGTACGCTACGCCACCGATGCAGCCGCCAATGGCTGGGGCGATAAATGTTACGAGTACATCAATCGTTTTGAAGAGGCTTTCAAAGCCCACCTGGGTGTCAAGTACGCAATCGCTACATCAAGTTGCACTGGAGCTCTACACATGGGTATGGCTGCATTGGGAATAGGCCCGGATGACGAAGTCATCATGGCTGATACTAACTGGATTGCCACAGCCGCTCCGATCGTTCATCTGGGTGCAAAACCTGTCTTCGTCGATATTCTTCCCGATTCCTGGTGTCTTGACCCAGCGTTAGTCGAACAAGCGATTACATCTCACACCAAGGCAATCGTTGCCGTCCATTTGTACGGCAATCTTTGTGAGATGGACAGACTACTCGCCATTGGTGAAAAGTATGGAATCCCAGTCATTGAGGATGCTGCCGAAGCGATTGGTTCTGTTTACCACGGCAAACGCGCAGGCTCGATGGGCAAATTCGGCGCTTTTTCATTTCATGGTACTAAAACGCTTACAACTGGTGAGGGCGGAATCTTCGTCACCAATGACCCCGAGCTATATGAGCATGTACTAACTCTCAGTAATCATGGACGTGCGCGAGGTCAGACCAAGCAATTTTGGCCTGATATGATTGGTTTTAAGTACAAAATGTCTAATATCCAAGCAGCAATAGGCTGCGCTCAAGTTGAACGCATCGATAAATTAATCTGCCGCAAACATGAAATTTTTTCGTATTACCGTGATCGTTTGGCTACACTTCCGGGCTTATCCATGAATCCTGAGCCAGCAGATACGGTCAATGGGGCTTGGATGCCTACTATTGTTTTTGATAAAAAAATTAATATCACTAGAGAAACTTTAGTCGAAACTTTCTCTAAAGAAAACATAGATGCCCGCGTTTTCTTTTATCCACTTAGTTCATTGTCAATGTTTATACCAGTTGCTAATAAATATTCATACGATATTCCAACCCGTGCTATTAATCTTCCATCCTATGACGAGATAACAAAAAAAAACCAAGATTCTATTGTTGATTGCATTAAAAAAGTTATTTATGACAATAGCTAGATACATTTTATGGGGGGCAACAGGCCAAGCCAAAGTATTAGCAGATATAATTTATAGCTATGGTGGGATCGTAACTAAAGTTTTCGATAATAAACATGTTATTTGCCCATTAAATGACGTTGAAATAGGCTATGGTATTAGCGACTTTGAGGCTTGGCTAGAAACCATTAAAGACCCTAAAGTATATTCTGCAATTGCTGCTATAGGTGGAACGCATGGTTTTGATAGATTTGAATTTTACAAAATGTTTTGTGATAAAGGGCTAACTGTTCCTTCAATTTTGCACAAGACCGCTTTTGTTAGTCACTCCGCAAAGCTAGGTGAAAATGTACAAGTTTTGGCGAATGCTTTTATAGGCGTAGAGGCTATTATTGGACACGCTTCCATCGTTAATACTAAAGCAAGTGTAGATCATGAATGTATATTAGGTATCGGTACACATATTGCCCCTGGTGCAACTTTATGTGGTTCTGTCACAGTTGGCGCTTTCTCAATGTTAGGTGCTGGCTGTACAGTGTTACCAAGAATTAATATAGGTTCAAATGTCATTATTGGTGCAGGAGCTGTTGTTACTAAAGATATTCCAGACAATGTGATTGCTTATGGCAATCCCGCTAAAATAATTAGAGGACAAAAAATTGTTAGATGAAAAATGGTATAAGGAAAGTTAAAAGAAATGAACCATGATTTTCCGTATTCGAGATTCGAGTCACACTTGTATAGGTTTTATCGAGCGTTTATATTCAAGCCTTTCCTGAAAAAATTAGGGAGCCAAGCCTTTATTAGCCCATACGCCAGATTACATAATATAGAGCATATAAGTATTGGCAACCGTGTTTTTATTGGGCGCGGCACTCTAATCCTGCCTATTATTAAATACCTAACTGAAACCTTTACACCTTCAATTATCATTGAAGACAACGTCTATGTCGGCGTCAGTTGTTCCATATCCGCTGCAACGGAAATCATAATTGAAGAGGGTGTCACTATCGGCGATCATGTCTATATAGGTGGCGGTCGGCATGGTTATGAAGAACCAAACAACAGTGTGATGAACCAGAATCTAGTTATAGGTTCGATCAGAATAGGTTCACGCGCTTGGATTGGATACGGAAGCTTCATCGCAGGGACTGGTAGTTTAGAAATTGGCGAGCACGCGATTATTGGCGCGAACAGTGTTGTTACTAAGTCAGTACCGGCTTTTACAATGGTTGCTGGAGCGCCTGCCAAACCAATTAAATACTATGATTCCCATCAAGAAAAATGGGTGCGCGTTGTTACACCCCCAGAATGTCGCTGAAGAAAAACGTTATCGCTAACTATTTTGGTCAAGGCTGGACTGCATTAATGGGTTTAGTCTTTGTACCTATATATATTAAATATCTTGGTATGGAAGCTTATGGCTTAATAGGTGTATTTGCTATGCTACAAGCATGGCTCACCTTGCTGGATATGGGCATGACACCAACTTTAAGCAGGGAAATGGCTCGTTATACAGCGGGAGCGCATACCGCGAAATCCATTCGTGATTTGCTACGCACGATGGAATTTATATGTTTTGTGATAGCAATTTTTCTTTGTGTTGTGATTTGGCTTGGTGCCACTTGGCTTTCTACTCACTGGTTACAGACAGAAAAACTACCCACAGAAGTGCTTGCGCAAGCTATCTCAGCGATGGGCTTAGTCATTGCTTTACGATTCATTGAGAGTCTTTATCGTGGCGCAATAGTGGGTTTGCAAAAACAGGTTTGGTTAAGCTTGGCAGGGTCTGGATTAGCTACTTTGCGTTCAGTCGGTGCGGTTTTAGTATTAGTATGGGTTTCGCCTAGTATCGAGTTATTCTTTTTGTGGCAAGGTATCGTGTCTTTACTAACGATTCTGGTCTTTATTGCTACGACCTACCAGTATTTGCCAACCAGCAAACAACCCGCTCAATTTTCCTTGCTACAATTAAAAGCTATTTGGCGATTTGCGGGGGGGATGATGGCAATTACCTTGCTGTCATTGTTATTGACACAGATTGATAAAATCATTCTCTCACGGCTATTAAGCCTAGAAATATTTGGTTATTACACCTTAGCGGGCATTGTGGCGGCAACTCTTAACCAGCTAATAATACCGATTACTCAAGCTTATTATCCACGTTTTACTGAATTAGTCACCAAAGGAGATACGCTTGGATTAATAAAAATTTATCATCAGAGTGCGCAGCTTATTAGTTTACTGATAATTCCAGCCACTATTATGCTAGTTTTTTTTGGTCACAAAATGTTACTGCTTTGGACAGGAAATGTTCTACTTGCGCAAAATGTTACCCCATTATTAGCATTATTAGCATTAGGAACGATGTTAAATGGTTTTATGAACATCCCTTATATGCTGACATTGGCTTATGGTTGGACAAAATTTGCGGTATACCAAAATACAATTGCCGTAATATTGCTAGTCCCGTCTATTATTTGGGCAACCTTGCGCTATGGGGCAATTGGGTCAGCTTGGATATGGCTGATACTAAATACGTGTTATGTCTTGGTAGGCGTGCATTTCCTGTATAGGCGATTGTTGATCACTGAAAAATGGCGATGGTATGGAAAAGATCTGCTTGTGCCGGGTATGGCAGTATTATTTGTAGGAGGATTTTGTGTTTGCGTGTTCCCCGAAGGACTTTCAAAAATACCCGAATTGGTTTTGTTAATAACTAGCGGCATTTTAATGGTGGGAACTGCCTGGCTGGTTTCATCCTCTTTGCCGAGCTATGCTTTTGGAGGAAGAAAATCATGATAGATAGCCAATTTCATATTATAATACAATAACTTATATATATTAAACAGTACCTTTAAAAGAACTTAAATTATGAATCAACAAAATATTCTGCCAAAAATCAGCATTGGTATGCCTGTTTACAATGGTGAAAGATTTATTCGTGAAGCTTTAGATTCTTTGTTAAGTCAAAGCTTTACTGATTTCGAATTAATTATCTCCGACAACGCCTCTACTGATGATACCAAAGTTATTTGTCTTGAATATGCGGCAAGCGACTCAAGAATTACATACCTGCGGCAGGAGAAAAATTTGGGGGCAGTAGCTAATTTTATGTTTGTTCTCGATAAGGCTGTTGGTGAATATTTTATGTGGGCAGCGGCTGATGATTATTGGAACACTAATTGGTTAGAAGTGCTTTTAGGTGATTTTACTGCTGATACGAGTATAGCATTTGGGCATGTCGTTACTATTGCTGAGAATGGCTCGATAATTAGACAACATAACTATCAGCATTTTAGTAAAACTAAATTGCGTCGATTAATACAATTATTTCTATCAGAAGAAAATAATTACAAGGCTAATTTCTTTTATGGTTTATACAATCGAAGTAATTTGTTGAAATTTCACTTTGTCGAAGCTTATGGCAGCGATAATCACTTTGTATTTGAAGTTGTTCAATATGGTAGGCTTTCAACGAACCCGAATGCTTTGTTTTTTAAAAGGTATGTCGCTACAAGTGATGGAAATATGGCAAAACAAGCATTTTCCAGCAAATTCAGAAAATTGTTTTTAATAGATTATCTTCTTTATTATGCTGTGTATCCAAAAATTGCCGATGGTTACTGGCTAAAAATAATTCTATTAATACTTCTGCCCGTAAAATATATTAAATCCATGATTTTTACCTATTGCGGATATGCGCTAGTCAAATTGGGGTTCCGTGGCTAGTAGTTTATCGAGTATTTCGTAAATAAAATCAACTGCCTACTCATTTCAATCAAAATAAAAATGCACACATTATTAAGAAAAATTTTCTCTGCTAAACAGGCAGTAAACCTTAGAGAGAAATTTAGTAAAATTTATTTGAATAATACCTTTCGGGGAAATGAATCTCGTTCTGGCGCGGGGTCAGACTTGGTACAAACAGCTGTTATTCGCGATGAATTACCTAAGTTGATAAATGAATTGGGCATAAAATCTTTTATAGACGCGCCTTGTGGTGATTGGTTTTGGATGAAAGAAGCGCCACTTGACGTCGAAAATTATATAGGTATTGATATTGTTGAAAAGCTGGTTGAAAGTAATACTCAGCAATTTGGCACACCTTCTCAAAAGTTTCTTTGCTTGAACATTGCTGAGGACGAGCTACCTAAAGCGGACTTGATATTTTGTCGCGATTGTTTAGTGCATTTAAATTATGACGATATTTATAAGGTGATTACTAATTTTAAACGTAGCCAATCACGTTATTTATTAACAACCACATTCACCGATAGAAGTAAAAATGTTGATCTGCTTGGCAAGGATATATGGCGGACATTGAATCTTCAGCTTGCTCCGTTTAATTTTCCACCTCCCTTGATGCTCATCAACGAAAACTGTACTGAAGTTGATGGTCGTTTTACTGACAAGTGTTTGGGGCTTTGGCGATTAGATGATCTCGTTGTAAATAAATGACTAATCAAAAAACCATTCTTTTTGTGGCGATGCCTGACAGCATTCATACCGCAAGATGGATAGGGCAGTTAAACGCGGAAGGCTGGGATATTCATTTATTTCCAAGTGTGTTAGCTGCATTACATCCTGATATTGATCAAGTAACAGTCCATATCCTATTGCATCAACAGCGAATTTCAGCAAAAGGCAGTCCAAAAAATTCTGTTTTTAAATTATTTGACAGAGTCATTTATGCAGTTTTACGGCGCGTATTTGCTTATTTGCTACCTTGGTGGCGAGCAAAAAAATTGGCACGTGTCATCAGCACGTTGCAACCCGATATTGTACATTCTCTGGAAATTCAGGCTGCGGGTTATTTGACCCTGTCAGCAAAAGAATTTGTCGACTCGCAGTTTCCTACTTGGATAGTAACCAATTGGGGTAGCGATATTTTTCTGTTTGGAAGGCAAGCGCAGCACAAAGAAAAAATTCGGCAAGTGCTTGCAAACTGTGATTATTATTCTTGCGAATGTCAAAGAGATGTAGCGCTCGCTAGAGAGTTTGGCTTTAATAAAACTGTCTTGCCTGTGTTTCCTAATACGGGCGGCTTCGATTTAGACAGGCTGGCAAACGTTCGCGGCCAAGTGCTAACGTCTGAGCGAAAAATCATCCTGCTTAAAGGTTATCAGCATTGGGCTGGGCGCGCTTTAGTGGGTTTGCAGGCATTAGCCGAATGTGCTGACGTTCTGCAAGGCTATACTATTGTAATTTATTCAGCCGCCAGCATTGTCGTTAAAGAAGCCAAGCTATTGACCCAAAAAACCGGCATTGCCACACAAATTATCCCCAACGGCGTAACCCACGATACAATTTTGACACTCCATGCGCGAGCTAGGCTATCAATAGGTTTGGGTATCAGTGACGCTATCAGCACGTCTTTACTTGAGGCGATGGTAATGGGTTCATTTCCCATTCAAAGTTGCACTGCTTGTGCGGATGAATGGATAGAACACAGTGTCAGTGGCATGATTGTGCCTGCCGAAGAACCAGAGATCATTGCCATGTGGATACGTAAAGCGTTATCTGATGATGATTTAGTTAATCGCGGGGCACAAATCAACTGGCAAACTGCGCTAGCCAGATTGGATGGTGCGGCATTAAAACAACAAGCGATAGCTATTTATAACTCTGTGGGGCAACAGTGAAAATTTTAGTTTTAGGAGCCAGTGGAATGCTGGGTAATGCCGTATTTCGTTATTTTTCAGAACATACGGATTTTGAAACGTTTGGCACATTACGCTCAGCTAAAGCTTTAGCTTTTTTTAAAGCGTCACAGCAAAGTCATTTGCTCACTGCGATTGATGTAGAAAACTTTGATAGTCTGTCACTGGCTTTTGCCAAAATAAAACCCAACGTGGTCATTAACTGCATTGGTTTGGTCAAGCAATTGGCATGGGCGAATGATCCACTTTATGCACTGCCTATTAATGCCCTGCTACCGCATCGGCTGGCAAGGTTGAGCGATATGGTGGGTGCTAGATTAGTTCATGTCAGTACTGACTGCGTTTTTTCGGGGACGCGTGGCAATTATTATGAAACTGATTTTGCTGATGCTAATGATCTGTATGGCCGCTCTAAATATTTAGGCGAAGTGGTGGCTTGCCCGCATGTGATTACTTTACGCACTTCGATTATTGGTCATGAACTCAGTGGCAACCAGGGCTTAGTAAATTGGTTTTTAGCGCAACAAGACACAGTGAAGGGCTTTACTAAAGCAGTTTTTTCAGGCATTCCTACGGTTGAATTAGCCAGGGTCATTGCTAACTTTGTCCTTCCTAATCCAACGCTAGAAGGCTTGTATCAAGTGGCATCTGAGCCTGTTAGCAAATATGAATTACTGCGCTTATTGGCTGTTGAATATCAAAAATCCATTGAGATTATTCCCGATGCACACTTAGTTATTGATAGGTCGTTAAACGGCGCAAAGTTTCATGCAGCAACGGGTTATGTCAGTCCGCAATGGTCAGCAATGTGTGCCACGATGCGTAAGTTTGGTTAAGGATCAGTTTATATGTCTAGTATTTTTAAGAATAAAGTCCTGTTAATCACAGGTGGAACGGGGTCTTTTGGTCATGCAGTTCTTAAGCGTTTTTTGAATTCGGATTTGCGCGAAATTCGTATTTTCAGCCGTGATGAAAAAAAACAGGAGGACATGCGTATTGCGTTAGGCAATGACCGGGTTAAGTTTTATATCGGTGATGTACGGGATTACGAAAGTATTTACGATGCCCTGAGTGGTGTCGATTATGTGTTTCATGCGGCGGCGTTAAAACAAGTGCCTTCTTGTGAGTTTTATCCATTAGAGGCTGTTCGCACTAATGTACTGGGTGCGGATAATGTGTTACGCGCGGCAATTGAGCGCGAAGTTAAGCGCGTCGTGGTGTTGAGTACCGATAAAGCAGTGTATCCGATTAATGCAATGGGCATGTCTAAAGCCTTAATGGAAAAAGTGACCATTGCTAAATCGCGCATTTGCGACCCCGACAAAACCATTCTTTGTGCGACGCGTTATGGCAATGTCATGGCCTCACGCGGTTCAGTTATTCCCTTGTTTATAGGCCAACTGCTGGCAGGTAAGCCACTGACCTTAACCGACCCGAATATGACCCGTTTTTTAATGTCGTTGGAAGATTCTGTTAATCTGGTTTTATATGCGTTTAAAAACGCCCAGCCAGGGGATATTTTCGTGCAAAAATCGCCCGCGTCAACGATGGGTGATTTGGCGCAGGCACTTAAGGAACTTTTGCAGAGTGATAATCCGATTAATATTATTGGTACACGTCATGGCGAAAAACTCTATGAATCTTTAGTTTCTCGTGAGGAAATGGCTCGGGCTGAAGATTTGCAAAATTATTATAGAATTCCAGCAGATAATCGAGATCTCAATTATGATAAGTATTTTAGTGAAGGGCAAACAGAGATTGCTTCCATGCAGGATTATACTTCCCATAATACCCATCGATTGGATGTAGAAGCGACCAAACAGGTGTTGCTGAAGCTTGAAATGGTTCAAGAGGCGGTTGCGCATGCTTAAAGTTATGACCATAGTTGGTACCCGCCCGGAGATTATTCGTTTGTCTCGCGTTACTGCTAAGTTGGATGAGTACTGTCAACACACGCTGGTACACACCGGGCAGAACTTTGATTATGAATTAAATGCGATTTTTTTTGAGGAACTGGATATTCGCAAACCTGATGTATTTCTTCATGCGGCGGGAGAATCAGCGATAGAAACTATCGCTCAGGTAATGGTTAGTGCAGATCGAGTGATGGCTGAGATTAACCCCGATGCTTTATTGTTGTTGGGTGATACTAATTCGGCATTGGCGGCAATCCCTGCCAAACGCCGGAAAATCCCAATTTTTCACATGGAAGCAGGCAATCGTTGTTTTGATCTGCGCGTTCCTGAAGAAATTAATCGTAAAATTATCGACCATATTGCTGACATCAACTTACCTTACAGTCAAATTGCCCGCGATTATTTGCTGCGTGAAGGGATACCGCCAGATCAAGTCATAAAAACGGGTAGCCCCATGCGTGAGGTACTGGATTTTTATAGCTCAAAAATTACCAGCTCCGGCGTTTTGAAACAAATGGAGCTAAATCCGCACGGCTATTTTCTCGTCAGTATCCACCGGGAAGAAAATGTTGATGTCCCTGAGAATTTACAAAAAATATTTTCAATTCTTAATACCTTGGTAGAAATTTATCAGTTGCCTGTTATTGTCTCCACGCATCCACGCACCCGCAAACGCATTGAAGCGCTGGGCGTTAATACAGATGCGAAAATTATTTTTAATAAACCGTTTGGTTTTATTGATTATGTAAAGCTACAGACACAAGCAAAAATGGTGTTATCTGACAGTGGTACAATTACTGAAGAATCATCCATTCTTAATTTTCCAGCACTTAATCTACGTGAAGCTAACGAGCGGCCAGAAGGTTTTGAAGAAGGTGCAGTGATGATGGTTGGATTGGATGTTGATAGGGTTTTAGACGCAATTAATATCTTGGCAACTCAAGGGCGCGGTGAAAGCCGCACGCTAAAACTGGTTGATGATTATGCCGTCACCAATGTTGCTGATAAGGTGTTGCGAATTATTTTAAGTTATACCGATTACATCAATAGCAAAACCTGGAAAAAGCCTCGTCATGACGACTCCAATCATTGGTAAAGCGCCGCTCATATCCATTATTACACCCGTTTACAACGGGGCTGAATATCTGGATGAGCTCATTCTTAGCGTGCTACAACAAGACTATCCTCATATTGAACATATTATAATTGACGATGGGTCGACCGATGATGGGGCGACGGTTGGGGTGCTTAAAAAATATCCACATTTGCGTTGGTGGAGCCGAGAAAATAAAGGGCAATATGCTACGCTAAATGAAGGGCTTGCGGCTGCGAGTGGCGATGTTGTAGCGATTATTTCCGCCGATGATAAGTTTGTTATTCCTTCAGCTTTTAGTGCGGTAATTGAGTTTTGGCAAACAAAACCGGAGTGCGGCTGTATTTATGGACGTACTCTGCTTATCGACAGTAACGGTAAAGCCGATTCTGAGCCTTTGTATCCAACTTTAAGAGTGGGTGCGTTGCTGCCAAAGTTAATTCGCAATTCACCAATTCTTGTACAACATTGCTCGTTATTTGTTGCTAAATCTTTACTGGTTGATAAGGAAATTTGGTTCGATACCTCTTTTCAGTATGCAGGGGATTGGGATTGGATGATTCGTCTTGCTCAAGCGAGTCGATTCGCTTATTTGAATATACCGTTATCGCTGTACAGAGAACATGATCTGCAGGTAAGTCAACAAGCGGGGCGAAAAAAAATGTTTCTTGAAGGTCAAAGAATATTACAACACTACAAAGCAAGCTATTGCCTTTACTCTTTGCTGGTTTTTCAGCAACGCTTCGTTAAAGCTTTGTGGGTACTGCGAAGATCCGGTTTTTATGGCTTAGTTGCCGCAATAAAAAATTGGCTTTGATTTTGCCAACATGGACTTGGTTGCATTATGAATCAGCAAAAACGGGAGTTCATTGTGCTAAGATCTTCTAAAATTTACTGGATTAAAATGTCGTGAAAAAGCTCTGTTACGTCGCAACTATTCCCGCTGTGGTCAATTCCTTTTTGCGCGGGCACATTCAGGCGGCTTCCGAAAAGTATGCGGTAACGGTGGTCTGCAATAATGCTGATGCTCACTTGCTTGATGGTCTCAAGGTGAGTCTTATTCTGCTACCCATCGAACGGAAACCTTCACTTTGGAAGGATGTGTTTGTTTTATTCAAGCTATTAAAACTGTTTCGTCATGAGCAATTTGATATTGTTCATTCACATATGCCCAAGACTGCCTTCCTCGGAATGTTTGCAGCATGGTTATCGGGTGTGCCGATACGCATCAACACATTCCACGGAGAAGTATGGGCAACACGAAGCGGCTGGTCTAGAAAAGCACTCAAACTTTTTGACCAATTAGTCGGAGTACTTGCAACCGATATTCTCGTGGTTAGCCCTTCCCAGCAAGATTTCTTGGTGAAGGAGGGTGTATTGCCT
>Ga0209798_10001850_pt1 | contig 12550 bp, 11 predicted proteins | sample DOMMetBare3Fresh_FD_187475 | JGI IMG/M metagenome (GOLD analysis project Ga0209798, IMG submission 187475) | Wetland sediment microbial communities from St. Louis River estuary, USA, under dissolved organic matter induced mercury methylation -... | ecosystem: Environmental > Aquatic >...
AGACCATCTACGAGCTGCAGGTGCGCGACTTCTCGGTCAACGACTCGACGGTCCCTGTCGCACACCGCGGCTCCTATCTCGCGTTCGCGGACAACGGGGACGGCACCAAGCACCTGAAGGCACTGGCCGCCGCGGGGCTCAACACGGTCCACCTGCTGCCGACGTTCGACATCGCCTCGATCGAGGAGGACCCGGCCAAGCAGCTCACGCCGGCCTGCGCCCTGGCGTCCTTTGCTCCGGACAGCGAAGAGCAGCAGAAGTGCGTGATGTCTGTCGCTGCCAAAGACGCGTTCAACTGGGGCTACGACCCGTTCCACTGGATGGCCCCTGAAGGCTCCTACGCCTCGAGCGCGACTGCTGCCGATGGTGGTTCGCGGGTGGCTGAGTTCCGCACGATGGTCGGCGGCCTGCACGCGGACGGCCTTCGGGTGGTGCTGGACCAGGTGTTCAACCACACCGCGACCAGCGGCCAGGCCGACACCTCGGTGCTGGACAAGGTCGTGCCTGGCTACTACCAGCGGCTGAACGCCACGGGCGCGGTCGAGACCTCCACCTGTTGCCAAAACGTGGCGACCGAGCATGCGATGGCCCAAAAGGTCATGGTCGACTCGGTGCTCTCGTGGGTGCGCAACTATCACGTCGACGGCTTCCGATTCGATCTCATGGGTCACCACAGCAAGGCCAACATGCTGGCGATCCGTGCGGCGCTCGACGCGCTGACGCTCGAGCATGATGGCGTCGATGGCGAGAGCATCACGCTCTACGGCGAGGGATGGAACTTCGGCGAGGTCGCGAACGACAAGCTGTTCACCCAGGCCACGCAGGGAAACCTCGGCGGCACGGGCATCGCATCCTTCTCCGACCGGCTCCGCGACGGGGTGCGCGGCGGCGGACCCTTCGATGAGGACCCTCGCAAGCAAGGTTTCGGAAGCGGGGAGGCGACCGACCCCAACGGTGCTCCGGTCAACGCCGGCGCGACTGCGTCACTGGCTCACGACACTGACCTCGTCCAGCTCGGTCTGGCTGGCAACCTGCGGTCATTCTCCTTCAAGGACAACGCATCCGGGGTTGTGGTGCGCGGCGACAAGGTCGACTACAACGGCTCACCAGCGGGCTACGCGGACCAGCCGGACGAGATCATCAGCTACGTCGATGCCCATGACAACGAGACCCTGTGGGACTCCTTGACGTTCAAGCTGCCGGTGGCGACCTCGCTGGCCGACCGCGTCCGGATGAGCTCGTTGTCCCTGGCGACGACCGCATTGAGCCAGACGCCCTCGTTCTGGCATGCAGGCGCCGACCTGTTGCGCAGCAAGAGCCTCAACCGCAACAGCTATGACAGCGGCGACTGGTTCAACACGCTCGACTGGACCGGCGCAGACAACGGCTTCGGCCACGGACTGCCGCCTTCGGCCGACAACAGCGCGAAGTGGCCCTTCATGAAGCCGCTCCTGGCCAACCCTGCACTCAAGCCGTCGGCCACGGACGTGCAGTCCGCGACTGCTCAGGCGCAGGCTCTGCTCGAGCTGCGCTTCTCATCGCCGCTGTTCCGCCTCGGCTCGGCGGATGCCATCAACACCAAGGTGACCTTCCCTGTGTCGGGTACCGCCGCCGCGCATCAGGGCGTGATCGTCATGCGGGTTGACGACACCCTTGGCGCCGACGTCGACCCTGCCCTCAAGGGCCTGGTCGTGGTGTTCAACGGTTCGACCGCGACCGTGGACCAGAAGCTCCCCGGTATGACGGGTGCGAACCTCGCGCTCTCGCCTGTGCAGTCCGCGGGCGCGGACCCGGTCGTGAAGACATCGCTGTGGGACAGCTCGGCGTCGACACTGAGCGTCCCGGCCAGGACGGTGGCGGTCTTCGTCCAACGCTGACCCAGTCGGCTGAGGCGTGGGGACCGGACCCCGCCTTTGCTCACTTGAGGCCGCTCGAAAGGCCGATTCCGGGGCCGCGGACCGGCCTGAAGTGAGCAAACCGGCCTGAAGTGAGCAAGCTTAGGTGGGTGGGCGACGATCGACGGGCAAAGGACAGACGTAGACCGAAACCCTTTTGGCGCTCGGATTGCCGGCGCCGATACGGCGGTAGCGTTCGAGGACCTCCGCCAGGTCCTCACGCAGCGCGCTCAGCTGTTCGGCGGTGACCTGGACGAGATGGTCCGACAGGCCGACCTCGGCGCGCCATTCAGCGGGCCAGCCGTCCTGGGTGTCCAGCCACTCCTCGGCGCGGTCGGCAAAGTGGCGCAGATAGTCGCGGGCGAGCCAGGTCAGTGCGGCTTCGGCGTCGACATCGTCGCCGGGGTCCTCATCGCGAGGTCGAATCTCCGTGTTGGCCGTCCAGAGCCGCTGTCGACCCCGCCCGTGACCGGAGTCGACCACCAGCGCCGCCTCTGCAAGCTTGCGCAAGTGATAGCTCGTGGCTCCACTGTTGGTATGCAGCACGGCCGCCAACGTCGTGGCCGTTGCCGGGCCAGTGACCCGCAGCTCGGCGAGCAGGCGGGAGCGCAACGGGTGGGCGAGCACCGCCAGAGCCGCGCGGTCGAGGTGGATGGTGGGAGCCTTGGGATTGCTCATGTATGCACACTAATCATGCATACATTCTTTGCACAAGTGTTGTGCAGACGCCCGAGAACGACGGGTTTTGTGCTCAGGTCACGCTTGATGGAGCTGATTTTGTGGTGGGTCGGCGCGCCGGTATCGTTGTACCTCGTTGTGCGCACTGCGGCCACGTCGTCGCAGACCCGGACCGTCGGGGCTCAGATCGCTTGATGACGTGCACCACCACAGTCGCACCACCACATTCACTGCATCGCTACCCGTAGTTTCGCAGCCACGAGAGAACGAAGGCTTATCCGTGCGTACGTACACCCCCAAGCCACACGAGGTCGAGTGCCGGTGGCACGTCATCGACGCCACTGACGTGGTGCTCGGTCGTCTGGCCAGCCAGACCGCCATCCTCCTGCGCGGCAAGCACAAGACCACCTTTGCCCCCCATGTTGACGGCGGCGACTTCGTGGTCATCATCAACGCCGACAAGGTTGCCCTGACCGGCAGCAAGCTGGTGCAGAAGAAGGCCTACCACCACTCAGGCTTCCCGGGTGGGCTCAAGGCCACCTCATACCAGGAGCTTCTCGCCAAGCAGCCCGCCAAGGCTGTCGAGAAGGCCGTCCGCGGCATGCTTCCGCACACCTCTCTCGCCCGCCAGCAGATGAACAAGCTGAAGGTCTATGCAGGGGCCCAGCACCCGCACCAGGCGCAGAAGCCAGTGCCGTTCGAGATCTCGCAGGTCGCGCAGTAACACCCCACGGCCCGCCAGGTTGAGTCATCAAGCCGAGGCTGAGCCCACCAAGCTGAATTCACGCTGAATCATCAGTACAGACAGAGCGAACGAGGAGAACCGTGGCTGACACCACTTCCGCCGTCGAGACAGACGTTGCAGACGCAACAGATGTTGTCGAAGGCGAAGAGCAAGAGCTGACCGAGTACACGAGCGAGTCCGAGACCCCCGTGGTCGAGGCCCGCAAGCCGGCGGCCTCTGGCCCCGGTGCCGCGACCGGACGTCGCAAGCAGGCCATCGCCCGCGTGCGCATCATCCCCGGCAGCGGTCAGTGGAAGATCAACAACCGCACGCTGGACGAGTACTTCCCCAACAAGGTGCACCAGCAGATCGTGAACGAGCCCTTCAAGGTGCTCGAGCTCGATGGGTCCTACGACGTGCTGGTTCGCGTGCATGGCGGTGGCCCCTCCGGCCAGGCTGGCGCGGTGCGTCTGGGCGTTGCCCGTTCACTGAACGGTGTTGACGAGGACCTCAACCGTCCCGCACTGAAGAAGGCCGGGTTCCTGACCCGCGACGCTCGCGTCCCCGAGCGCAAGAAGGCCGGACTGAAGAAGGCCCGCAAGGCTCCTCAGTACAGCAAGCGCTGATCCTGCATCAACCGCCGGTGGCGGCTTCGAATCCGGCTGTGTCCGCGCTTCGAGGCCGCTACTGCTGTGTCCGTGGGCATTGGGGACTTGGTCCCCGGAGATGGCCCTCGCGACGCGCATCGGCATGCCGGGCCCGTACCGGCCGACGTTGAACTCACCGAAAGGCTCACGGCTATGGCTGCTCGACTCTTTGGCACCGATGGCGTTCGCGGACTTGCCAACAAGGACCTGACCGCCGAGCTCGCCCTTGACCTGTCGGTGGCGGCGGCACATGTGCTGGGTGAAGTCGGTGCTTTCAAGGGCCATCGACCTCAGGCGATCGTGGGTCGGGACCCGCGCGCCTCGGGGGAGTTCCTGGCCGCGGCGACCATCGCTGGGCTGGCGTCCGCAGGGGTGGACGTCCTGGACGCGGGGGTGCTGCCCACTCCGGCCATCGCGTTCCTGATCGCCGACAGCGGGGCCGACCTGGGCGTCATGCTGTCGGCATCTCACAACGCGATGCCTGACAACGGCATCAAGTTCTTCGCGCGGGGCGGTCACAAGCTGGCAGACGAGCTCGAGGACGCGATCGAAGCGCGGCTGGACGAGCCTTGGGACCGGCCCACCGGATCCGCTGTCGGGAGGGTGCGCACGTTCGAGGACGGCCCGGCTCGATACATCGCCCATTTGCTGTCCGCTCTCCCACATCGTCTCGACGGCCTGCACGTGGTCCTGGACGCCGCGCACGGCGCCGCCAGCGAGGTTGCCCCGGAGGCCTTCCGCCAGGCCGGTGCCACGGTGACAGTCATCGGCTGCGAGCCCGACGGTCTCAACATCAACGATGGTTACGGCTCCACGCACCTGGCGAAGCTGCAACAAGCCGTGGTCGAGGCTGGAGCGGACTGTGGCATAGCCCTGGATGGCGACGCTGATCGGTGCCTTGCCGTGGATGCCACGGGTGCGGATGTGGACGGGGATCAGATCATGGCGATTCTGGCGCTGGGGATGCGTGAGCGGGGTGAGCTCGCCAGGGACACGCTCGTCGCCACCGTGATGAGCAATCTGGGCATGCTTCTGGCGCTCGAGCGCGAGGGCGTTGCGGTCAGGCAGACCGCGGTGGGTGACCGCTACGTCCTGGAGGAGATGAAGGCCGGAGGGTTCTCCCTGGGTGGCGAGCAGTCCGGGCATGTCATCTTCCTCGACCACGGAACCACGGGTGACGGCACGATGACCGGGCTCTTGCTCGTCTCGCGCCTTGCTCAAACCGGTCGCTCGCTGGAGAACCTGGCCGCGGTCATGAAGCGACTGCCTCAGGTGCTGATCAACGTGAGGGACGTTGACAAGAGCCGGGTCGAAGGCAACGAAGCGGTGCAGACCGAGGTTCGTGCGGCCCAGGCCGAGCTTGACGGAGTTGGCCGGGTGCTGCTGCGCAAGTCCGGCACCGAGCCCCTGGTGCGGGTCATGGTCGAGGCGGCCGATGCCGCACACGCGCAGGCCGTCGCTGAGCGGTTGGCCGACGTGGTGGCCAGGAACCTGGCTCTCTGAAGCGCTCAAACCGGACAAATGTAGCAAATCGGAAATAATGTGACTTCAGTCATATACGGGACACCTGCGAGGCGGGGACAATCTGGCCAGGCGAACCGGCGAGGTTTCTCCCGTCTGGTGCCGACCGGCCTCAGAGATGAACATGCTTCACCTTTGTTGAAAACCCAAAAGGAGAATTTTGAGGCTAAGAACTCTCTCCATCGTTCCCATCGCGATCCTCTCGATGCTGGCGGCCGGCACGACGAGCGCTGCAGCTGCCGCCCCCGAGACGCCGATCAACCTTGCGTCGACCAGCAACTTCACGGTCCTGACGAAATCAGGTATTACCGACGTGTTCAAGACCTCCATCAGCGGAGATGTAGGGACCAGTCCCATCACCGGTGCAGCCATCGGTCTGACGTGCTCAGAAGTGGATGGGATCATCTACACGGTGGATGCTGCCGGCCCACTTCCCTGCGCGGTCACAGACCCCACGCGGCTGACAGCGGCTGTGGGCGACATGGAAGCGGCGTACAACGACGCTGCCGGAAGAACCCTGCCCGATGAGCTCAACCTGGGCGCCGGCGAAATCGGTGGACTCACCCTGGCTCCCGGCCTCTACAAGTGGACGACTGACGTTTCCATATCAAAGGACCTTGTCCTCACCGGCGGCCCTGACGACGTGTGGATCTTCCAGATTGCCGGGACTCTTGACGAGGCCTCAGCCAAGAACGTGACCCTGGCGGGCGGCGCACAGGCCAAGAATGTGTTCTGGCAGACCTCAGGTGCGGTGACCATCGGGACCACCGCGCACTTCGAGGGAACTGTGCTGTCCAAGACGATGATCGCCATGAAGACCCACGCATCGATCAACGGCAGGCTGCTGGCACAGACGGCAGTCACGCTTCAGATGAACACTCTGGTGAAGCCCGCTCTCTAAGCTCACCAAAGCGACATGGCCAGGGCCAGGGAGGCGTTGCCTCCCTGGCCCTGGCCATGTTGTCTTCGCTACCGGGTGAGGTCGAGGCCGACCGAGTCCACGATGTGTGCGCGTCCGTCCGCGAGGTGGTACACGGCGCCCACGACCGCGAGATGACCGCTTGCGACACGGTCGGCGATCAGGCTGGAGCGCTCGGTCAGCAGGCGCAGCGTATGCCGCACGTGCTCCGCCTCGATCTCGTCTGCCGTCGTCATACCGGCTTGGCGGGCGCCCAAGACGCTCGGGGTAACGCGCTCGACGATGTCGCGGATGTAACCCCCTGGGAGGATGCCCGTCTCGACCGCGTCGACCGTTGCGGCGACAGCGCCACACGAGTCGTGGCCGAGGATGACGACGAGCGGGATGTCCAGGAGGGCGACGCCGAACTCGATCGAGCCGAGCACACCCGGGTCAATGACGTGGCCTGCTGTGCGCACGACGAAGAGGTCGCCGAGTCCTCGGTCGAAGATGATCTCGGCAGCGACACGCGAGTCCGCGCAGCCGAAGAAGACAGCGAATGGCGCCTGGCCTTCGGTCAGGCTGTCACGGCGGGCGGCATCCTGGTTCGGGTGCCGGTGCTCGCCGGTGACGAACCGCTCGTTGCCTCGGGCCAGCTCGGCCCAGGCCTCGGCCGGAGTCAATGGCCGCGTGGGCGTTCCCTGACCGATCTCACTCATAGCCCCGGGCGCTTGCCGATGCTCATCGCGACAGGCTTGCTCGCGTCGGCGTAGAAGTCGTTGCCCTTGTCGTCCACGACGATGAACGCCGGGAAGTTCACGACCTCGATCTTCCAGATCGCCTCCATGCCGAGCTCGGGATACTCAAGGACCGAAACGGACGTGATGCAGTCCTGGGCGAGGCGGGCGGCCGGGCCACCGATGGAACCGAGATAGAACCCTCCGTGGGTCGCGCACGCCGAGGACACCTGGGGCGAGCGGTTGCCCTTGGCGAGCATGACCATCGAGCCGCCGGCGGCCTGGAACTGCTCGACGTAGGAGTCCATGCGTCCCGCGGTCGTGGGGCCGAACGAGCCACTCGCGTAGCCCTTGGGAGTCTTGGCCGGGCCGGCATAGTAGACCGGATGGTCCTTGAGGTACTGCGGCATCGGCTGACCAGCGTCGAGCAGCTCCTTGATCTTGGCGTGGGCGAGATCTCGCGCCACAACCAGAGTGCCGTTGAGCGAAAGACGTGTCATCACAGGGTGTTTCGTCAGCTCCGCGCGGATCTCGTCCATCGGTCGGGTGAGATCGATCTCCACCACGTTGTCTGCGCCGGTCGACGCGTCCGACTCGAGGTGCGCGTCGGTGGTCTCGGGCAGGAACCGCGCCGGGTCCGTCTCGAGCATCTCGATGAACACGCCCTCCGGCGTGATCTTGCCCAGGGCCTGCCGGTCGGCCGAGCAGGAGACGGCGATCGCGATCGGCAACGACGCGCCATGGCGGGGGAGCCGGATCACGCGGACGTCATGGCAGAAGTACTTGCCGCCGAACTGCGCACCGATGCCAAAGTTGCGGGTCAGCTCGAGAACCTGCTCCTCGAGCTCGACGTCCCTGAATCCCCGAGCCGTGGCCGCTGATCCTTCGCGAGGCAGCTCGTCGAGGTACTTCGCGCTGGCGTACTTCGCTGTCTTCAGAGCGAATTCGGCACTGGTGCCACCGATGACAATGGCCAGGTGGTAGGGCGGGCAGGCCGCAGTGCCAAGGGATCGCAGCTTTTCGTCGAGGAATGCGATCATGGCGTTGGGGTTCAGGACGGCCTTGGTCTCCTGGTAGAGGTAGGACTTGTTCGCCGAGCCGCCACCCTTGGCCATGAACAGGAACTTGTACGTCGTCTCGTGGCCGGCGGCGGTGTCGGCATAGAGCTCTATCTGGGCTGGCAGGTTGGACCCGGTGTTCTTCTCGTCCCAGGTGGTGATCGGCGCCATCTGGGAGTACCGAAAGTTGAGCCGGGTGTAAGCGTCATACACGCCGCGCGCGATTGACGACTCGTCCGAGCCCTCGTCGCCCGTGGTGAGGACGCGTTGACCGCGCTTGCCCATGACGATCGCGGTTCCGGTGTCCTGACACATCGGCAGCACGTCACCGGCGGCGATGTTGGCGTTCTTGAGCAGGTCGAGCGCGACGAACTTGTCGTTGCTGCTGGCCTCGGGGTCGTCGATGATGCTCCGGAGCTGGGTCAGGTGCGCGGGGCGCAGGTAGTGCGCGATGTCGTGCATCGCCGTCTCGGTCAGCAACCGAAGCGCCTCCGGGGCCACCTCGAGGAACGATCGTCCGTCCGGTCCTTCGACCGTCCTGACGCCCTCGGTGGTCAACAGCCGGTATGCCGTGTTGTCGGCCCCCAGCGGAAGCAGGTCTTCGTATTCGAACTCGGGCACCGTCGCTCCTTTGAACACCAGAATCTGTCAGGCCGTACACGTGCAGCCGTATCGGTCCACGGTAGGGAAGAAGGTCCCAGCGTAGGACCTCGCTAGAGGTGGTCTGCGTCACGTTCCTGGAGCTCGGCCTGCCGAGGTGGGTTGGCGCCGGCGCGGGACACCGTGATCGCCGCGCAGGCCAGCGCACGCTCAACAGCCGGCAACACGTCGACCAGCGAGGCGGACCGCAGGCGCTCACGAGCCTCGACGCCACCCAGAAGCCCGGCATCCAGGAGCCCGGAGAGCAGGCCCGCCATGAAGGAGTCTCCAGCACCGACGGTGTCGACCACCTCAACCGTTGGGGCGTCAACGCTGATCAGCTCGCCGGTAACGCTGAGCGCGACCAAGGCGCCGGCGAGACCGCGGGTTACCACCGTCAGCGCGGGACCCAGCTGACCCCACAGCCGCAGCACGTCCGAGATCGGCGCACCCTCGTACAGCCAGGCGATGTCCTCGTCACTGGCCTTGACCACGTCGCTGAGACCGATGATCTGTTCGATCTTGGAGCGGACCTCATGCGGGTCAACCATCAGTGCGGGGCGCACGTTCGGGTCGTAGGAGATGGTGGCTACCGGGCGTGCATCCTGGATCGTGGAGAGGACCGCCGAGGCGCCGGGCTCAAGGGTTGCGGCGATGGAACCGGTGTGGACATGGGCCAGCCCTTCCAGCGTCGGTTGCCCGGCAAGCTCCCACGTCAGGCTGAAGCTGTATGTCGCGGCGCCTGTCGCGTCCAACGTTGCCGTTGCCACGGACGTCGGTCGTCCTCCGACGTTGCTCTCGGTGAGCGAGATCCCTTCATCGGCAAGGTGACTGGTGATCTTGTCACCCCGTTCATCGTCGCCGACGAGGGTGGCGAAGGTGATGTCGTGACCTAGACGGGCAAGTCCGACGGCCACATTGGCCGGGCTGCCCCCGACGTGTTCCTGGGTGGATCCGTCCGAGCGCTGGACGACGTCGATCAGCGACTCGCCGATCACCAGCGTGCGCCCACTCATGTCAGTCCTGCGGGCATGTCTTGGCGGGCCATGTCAGCATCCTCCGGCTCAATGGTTGCGGGTGAGGTGACTCTATCGAGGAGGGTGGGACCTTCGGGGCCGACAGGCGACAGGGGCGGCTCGTCATACGGGTGGGCTTTCGGCGACGATGGGAGCGTGAGTACGACGAGCGTTCCCGATACCGCGCCAGCCCCGGCCGTGCAGCCACCCGCGCGGCGTGGCCTGGGCAACCTGCGCAGCATGGTCATCTCGATGGTCGTGATCATGGCCGCCGGGCTGGTGTGGTTCGCCATGGTGCCCCGGGTTCGTGAGATCAGCCAGCCGGCGGTTGATGTCACCTCCGTGGCCAGGCAGGTGCGGCACGAGACCTCATGGGCAATTTCCCAGCCGCAGCTCCCTGCTGGCTGGAAGGCCACCAACGTGCGTTTTGCCGTGGCCGGCGACGGGTTGCGGACATGGCATGCCGGGTATCTCTCGCCCGAGGGCAACTACGTCTCGATCGACCAGACGCAGCAGGCCACGGACGCGTGGATCTCGGCCCAGACCTCCAACGGCCGGGCTGAGGGCACGTTGTCCGCCGGGGGAGCGACCTGGCAGAAGCTGAGCTCGGGGGAGACCGTCCAGCGCAGCCTCGTATCGAGGGGCTCAGGCTCGATCGCGCTCTCGACGGTTCTGAGCGGGACGGCGCCCTACGCTCAGCTGGCGCAGTTTGCGGAGGCTCTGCAACCGGTGCCTGCGAGCTGACCCGGCCAGTCGGTCCCGCACGATCCGAGCTCTCCTGCGCGGTCCGGCTAGTCCTGCGTCGTCAGGGCGGCCTCTGCCCCGTCGAGCCACGTGCTGCAGTGGGCGGCGAGGGCCTCCCCGCGCTGCCAGAGGCCCATGCTGTTCTCGAGCCCGATCTGGCCGCCCTCGAGCTGAGCGACGATCGAGATCAGCTCGTCGCGAGCCTGCTCATAGGTCAGGTCCTTGATGTCAGGGAAGTCGGCTGTCTTCGAGAACGGAACTGTCTTCGAAAGCGGAGTCCCGGGGTTCTTGGCTGCCACACCGACACCCTACGACCGTTGGCTGACGGGTCGGACCCCGAAGTCGCCCCGAGCGACCTGAACCCTCAGGAGCTCGTCAGGTTCGACGTCTGCCCGATCCATGACGATCCGGCCGTCGGCGTGCTGGACGACGGCGTACCCGCGTTCAAGGGTGGACAGTGGCGATAGTGCCCGAACCTGTGCTCGCAGATGGCCGACCTGGTCCCTTGCGCGATGCACATTCGAAAGGATGCGTTGCCTGGACCGGTCAGTGAGCGCGTCGAGCTCCTGCCGCCGGGCGGTGATCATGGCCCGCGGATCGGCCATGACGGGTCTCGAGCGCAAGGAGACCAGGAGGCGACGTTCATCGTGGATGCGCGAGGTGAGGGCGCGGCATACCCGCTGGCGCGTCTGATGGATCGCGGCCCGCTGCTCCATGACGTCGGGGACGATCAGCTTGGCCGCGTCGGTCGGGGTTGACGCGCGCACGTCGGCGACGAAGTCGAGCAGGGGGGTGTCGACGTCGTGGCCAATGGCGCTCACCACCGGGGTGACGGCGTCGGCGACGGCTCTGACCAGGGCCTCGTTGCTGAAGGGGAGCAGGTCCTCGAAAGATCCTCCTCCCCGGGTGATCACAATGACATCCACACCGCGGTCGGCATCGAGCTCACGGAGGGCGGCGCTGACTTCGGGCACCGTATTGGGCCCCTGGACCGAGACCTGCCGGATCTCGAACTGGACCGCGGGCCAACGCCGTCGGGCGTTCTCCACCACGTCCTTCTCGGCCGCACTGGCCCTGCCACAGATCAGCCCGACCTTGCGGGGCAGGAAGGGAATGGGGTGTTTGCGGTCGCGATCGAACAACCCTTCGGACGCCAGGACGCGCTTGAGGTGCTCCAGCCTGGCGAGCAGCTCTCCGACCCCGACCGGGCGGATCTGGCGGGCATCGAGATTCAGGGTGCCGCGTTTGGTCCAGAACGTCGGCTTGGCCTGGACGACAACGCGTGCGCCCTCGGACAGGGGCACAGGCATGGCATCCAGCGTGGCGGTGCGGATGGTGACGTTGAGCGACATGTCGACGTCCGCGTCCCGCAACGTCAGGTAGGCGGTGGCCTGTCCCGGGCGGCGGCTGACCTGGACCACTTGCCCTTCGACCCACAGCGCCGACATCTTGTCGACGTAGTCCGAGATCTTGATGCTGAGCAGGCGCACCGGCCAGGGGTTTTCGGCCGTGGTGTCCGCAGCGCGCTCGGGTAGGTGTTGGGGACTGCTCACGGCAGTCACTTTAGGTGCGCGCACCGACTTGCGTGCGCGCTCTGACGGATGCGCACCGTTGGCTCGGGGGATCTGTCGCGTCGGGCACCACGCGCGTACGCTCTTTTGTCGCAGGGGATTCGGAGGTGAGTGATGGCGTTGACGGTCCCGAACATTGACCCGGGTGCGCGGCTCGCGGAGCCGGATGAGGCCATCTCGGCCGAGGAGCTTCGCCTCGCCAGCCGTAACCACGCGATGCCCATGGAGGCACTCCGCTGGGATGTCACCCCACCAGGGCTGCACTACCTGCTGATCCATTACGACGTTCCGCTCGTCGACGAGACGTCCTGGCAGCTGTCCGTCGCCGGATGCGTGAGCCGGTCGCTGACCCTGAGCCTGGCCGACCTCGCGGCGATGCCCCAGAAGACCGTCCGGGTGACCCTCGAGTGCGCGGGCAACGG
>Ga0209798_10001851_pt1 | contig 12546 bp, 6 predicted proteins | sample DOMMetBare3Fresh_FD_187475 | JGI IMG/M metagenome (GOLD analysis project Ga0209798, IMG submission 187475) | Wetland sediment microbial communities from St. Louis River estuary, USA, under dissolved organic matter induced mercury methylation -... | ecosystem: Environmental > Aquatic > Freshwater...
CTCCGGGAAAAAGGCTATTGTTGCGGCGCTGGGTGTAAACACTGCCCTTTTGAATATGAAAATGTTCCGGAACCTCGTCGTACCTTGTTGCTGAAAGAAAATCAATATGCCCAACAAGAAAAAAATTCCGCTTCCTGATACAACAAAAGCAAAAGATTATTCTTTTTTTGATGACGTGTATGATGTAGTAAGGCAAATACCAAAAGGCCGGGTAACATCCTATGGAGCAATTGCTGCATACCTGGGCACAAAATCGTCGGCCCGTATGGTGGGTTGGGCTATGAACGGTTCACATAAAATAAATCCAAAAGTACCGGCACAAAGAGTTGTAAACCGTAATGGTATGTTAAGTGGCAAGGCACATTTTGAAACTCAAACACAAATGAAAGAGCTGCTTGAAAAAGATGGAGTAACAGTTAAGAATGATACAGTTGTTGATTTTGAAAAAATATTCTGGGATCCTGCTATTGAGTTGGGTTAAACATCATTCAAACAATTTATCTTCCCTTAAAATTATCTGCAAATGAAACTGCTGCTGTTTTTATTATTGATTCCCTGTTTTTGTTTTTCGCAACAGGTTTATGATTATATTATACGCAATGGAAAAATCGTTGATGGCAGTGGAAACAGTTGGTATTACGCTGATGTTGCTGTAAAGGACGGGAAAATTGTATTGATTAAAAAACATATTACAAATACAGCATCAAAAATAATAGATGCAAATGGGCTGATTGTGGCACCTGGTTTTATAGACGTACACGGACATATTGAAAGCGGCATTTTTGAAAGACCTACTGCAGATAATTATATCTATGATGGTGTTACAACAGTTATCACTGGTAACTGCGGAGGATCGGCTGATGATCTGAATCTGTTCTTTACACGAATTGACAGTATTCATACTTCAATCAATGTTGCATCTCTAATAGGACACAATACTATCCGTCGCCAGGTAATGGGACTGGATAACAGGTTTGCAACTGCCACAGAACAATTACAAATGGAAAAGCTGATTGCCAAAGCAATGAAAGATGGTGCAGTTGGTCTTTCAACAGGATTGATCTATCTCCCCGGTATGTACAGCAATACAGATGAGGTGATTGGTTTAGCAAAAGAAACAGCAAAATTTTATGGTATTTATGCATCACATATCCGCAACGAAGAAAACAAAGTAACTGACGCAATAAACGAAGCAATTGATATTGGTAAAGCTGCAAACATTCCGGTTCAGATATCACATTTCAAATTAAGTGGCCCTGCCAACTGGGAACGATCAGCTGAAACATTATCATTGATTGAAAAAGCAAGGAAAGAAGGGTATGATGTAACCATTGATCAATATCCTTATACTGCCAGCAGTACCAATCTCGGTGTGCGTTTGCCCGATTGGGCACTTGCTGGTGGAAACGACTCGCTAAAAAAAAGAATTATCGATCCTTTGATTCATCAGCAGATCATTAATGAAATGCTTATACAGTTGAAAAAATACAAATACAAAAACTACAGTTTTGCTGTAGTAGCCAATCATACAGCAGATAGTACGCTCAATGGAAAAAGTATAACCGAGATCAACAAACTGAAAGGAAGAAAAAGCAAACCAAGAGAAGAAGCAGAAACTATTTTGGAGTTGATGCTGGCAGGGGGAGCACAGATGGTGTATCATAGCATGAGTGAAAAAGATGTACAGTTTTTTATGAAGTATCCTTACAACATGATTGGTGCAGATGGTGGCGTAAGTAATGGCCGTGGCATGCCGCATCCACGTACATATGGCACCAATGCAAGAGTGCTTGGCAGGTATGTACGGGAGATGAATCTTATTTCATTGGAAGAAACCATAAGAAGAATGACTTCTTTAGCTGCACAAAAATTTCAACTGAAAGATCGTGGAATGATCAGGGAAGGAATGGCTGCAGATATTGTTGTCTTCAATGAAGCAGAAGTAACAGATCATGCAACGTTTGAAAATCCTCACCAGTTTTCAACAGGATTTAAATATATTCTTGTTAACGGTCAATTAGTAATTGATGAAGGCAAACATAAGGGTACCAGAAGTGGCAGAGCGTTGTTTGGGCCGGCGTATTCGTTACAATAAACTTTGTTATTGCTTTGATTTAATTCCTACATTAAATTTTACAGTATAATTTTGTGGAGATGTCTCCTCCGTCGACATGACGGCACTCCGACTAATTTTACTTTTTACTAATACACAAGCTGCCGTCGTTTCGAATTCCTCCTTATGAATTTAGATTTATCAAACTCTTGAAGCGGAATGAGAAATCTATGCATACTTATAGCCATCCTACCTTTCAACCATTCAAAATATTTTCTGCTAAAATTCAATTCTATCCTGTAATTTTCTACAAAACTGCATATATGAGGAAATACATTTTCATGCTATTGGCTTCAGCTTTTTCAATGTCCTTAATGGCGCAGCAAAACCTGGCAATAGCAACAGCAGACAGTATCAAAAAAGATACCATGGTATACACCAAGTTTACCAGTCTTCCACTCAAACCAGAACGTGAAGTAAAATTCAACACAAAAGAAGGTACATGGATGAGTGTTGATGTAAGTCCTGACGGATCAACCATTGCACTTGATTTGATGGGTGATATTTATACCATTCCCATTAACGGAGGTAAAGCAACGCAGATAACCAAAGGCATTGCTTATGAAACACATCCTCGTTACAGTCCTGATGGGAAAAAAATATTATTTACCAGCGACAGAAGTGGAAGTGATAATATCTGGTACATTGATATTGAAAAACAAGATACCGTTCAGTTAACAAAAGATCGTGTTGATGATTTTCCTGCTGCTGTATGGACTCCTGATGGAAATTATATCATTGCAAGCAAAGGCAGACGAACTCCAAAATTGTGGATGTATCATAAAGATGGTGGTGGTGGAATTCAGTTAATTGATCAACCAGCAAATCTAAAAACCATTGACCCTTTTGTTAGTAGTGATGGACGAACTGTTTATTATAGTCAGCGTATTGGCTCATGGAATTATAACGCTTTACTTCCGCAATATGAAATTGGAACTTATGACAGAGAGAAGGGTTCAATTAAAACGATAGCAAGCAGGTATGGTTCTGCTTTTACTCCAACATTGAGCAAAGACGGACAATGGATGGCCTATGGCAGCAGGTATGAAGATAAAACCGGCTTGGTTTTAAGAAACATGAAAACCGGAGATGAACGTTGGCTTGCATATCCTGTACAAAGAGATGAACAGGAAAGCATCGCTCCGCAAGGTGTATTGCCCGGTATGTCGTTTACGCCAGACAGTAAGTTTTTAATTGCAAGTTATGGAGGCAAACTCTGGAAACTCTCTGTTGATGGTAGTAAAGCAACTGAAATAGTTTTTGATGTTGATGTAAATCTTGAAATGGGTCCACGACTTTATTTCGATTATAAAATAAAAGATACAATTGCAGCATTGGCAACACAGATACGTGATGCAGCACCAAGTCCTGATGGAAAAAAACTGGCCTTTACAGTACTCAACAGATTGTATGTAATGGATTATCCAAATGGAACACCCAAACGTGTAACCAATTTTAATTTTACTGAAGCTATGCCTGCATGGAGTGTTGATGGCAATCAAATAGTGTTTGTTACATGGAACGAAACAGAAGGAGGCAATTTGTATAAAGCATCAGTGGGTGCAAAAACAACAGTAACAAAACTTAGCAATGAAGCTGCGTTTTATATGCAACCTGCATGGAGTTATAATAACCGCATTGCATTTTTCCGTGCACCAAAACGTTTATTTAAAGATGCAGAAGATCCGTTTTACAGCGGAGGCGAAGCAGAGTTGGTTTGGATAAATGCAAATGGGGGCAACATTTCCAAAGTAGATTTAATGGCCAGCAATTATGGTAATGTTCATTTTACAAAAGATACCAATCGCATTTATCTCAATACAGGCGGTGGCGCACTTGTTTCTGTACGCTGGGATGGCACAGATCAAAAAACACATGCACGTATTACAGGTATTACTACTTATGGATCAGTTGCGGAAGCCGACAATCATCAACATGATAAAAATAAAAATGATGAAGTTGTTGTTAACAATACAAAATATGTGATGGGTAAACCAATGATGAATACTGATGCAGTTAATTATTGCATGTTACCAGAAAATACAAATAACCGTGAACCACAAAATATGCCATCAGCTGCAGGTACTATATTAATGGCCCCTGTAGGCAACCAGGCCGTTGCACAAGTAAATAATAATGTTTACATCGTTACCATTCCCGATGCAGGTAAAATCCCTAACATCAATGTCGCAGATCCAACCTTTAGTACTTTCCCTTCAAAACAGTTAACAGAAATTGGTGGTGAATTCCCCGCTTGGGAAGCCGATGGTAAAAAAATTCACTGGAGTTTAGGTAATGGCCATTGGGTATATAATACCGAAAGAGCAAAGTTTGTAGAAGATTCTGTGAAAGCTGCAAAAAAAACAGAAGCAAAAAGATTAGCAGATAGTGTAAAGGCATTGATTGCATTGGGGCCTGAAGCTAAAAAGGTTGCTGATTCATTGGCAAAGAAAAGTGCAGATTCTATTGCTGCCATTTTAAAAGTTGATACTGCCAGAGCAAACAAAGAAAAACTTGCACTGGAAGAAAAAAAGAAAGCAGAAAAATATTTACCGAGTGAAACTCAGGTAAAAGTATATTATCAAAAAGATATGCCTGTTGGCAGTATCCTGTTTAAAAATGCAAGAGTTATTACCATGAAGGGTGATGAAGTAATTGAAAATGGCGATGTGCTTGTTGTAAATAACCGAATAAAAGATGTTGGCAAAACCGGAACATTAACTGTTCCATCCGGTACAAAAGAAATTGATTGCACAGGCAAAACTATTACGCCGGGTTTTGTAGATACTCATGCACACATGTGGCCATTCTGGGGATTACAAAAAAATTCAGTATGGATGTATGCAGCTAACCTGGCGTATGGAGTTACAACAACAAGAGATCCGCAAACAGGAACTACAGATGTTTTAACTTATGGTGATATGGTAAATGCAGGACAAATTCCTGGTCCACGTATTTACAGTACCGGCCCTGGTGTTGGTTTCTGGATGTATAATTTAAAAGATCTTGAACAAACAAAAAGTGTTTTAAAACAGTACAGTAAATATTATAATACACAGTACATTAAAATGTATCTGGTTGGTAACAGACAAATGCGTCAATGGGTAATAATGGCGGCCAAAGAACAACAGCTGATGCCAACAACAGAAGGTGGATTAGATTATAAATTAAACATGACTCAGTTGTTTGATGGTTATCCCGGTCATGAACATGCCATTCCCATTTTCCCATTGTATAGTGATGTTACAAAAACTATAGCAGAAAGTAAGATGGCGGTAACTCCAACTTTACTGGTAGCTTATGGTGGGCCTTGGGCAGAAAATTATTATTATACAACTGAAAGTCCATTAAAAGATTTAAAGCTCAATCGTTTTACACCCTATGAAGAGTTAAGTTCAAAAGCGAGACGCCGTGCCGGTGGCTTGGGTGGATGGTTTACACCTGATGATCATGTATTTCAAAAACATGCACAAGGTATTAAGAGCCTTGTTGATAAAGGAGGATTGGCAGGCATTGGAAGCCATGGTCAACTACAAGGGCTCGGCTATCATTGGGAAATGTGGAGTGTGGGAAGTGGAGGATTATCCCCTTTTCAAACTTTACAGGTTGCAACTATTTTTGGTGCAACTGCTTTGGGGCTTGATAAAGAACTGGGAAGTTTAGAAGCAGGAAAATTAGCTGATATTGTAATCATGAATGAAAACCCGTTGATCAACATACGTAATACCAATACTATTTTTTATGTTGTGAAGAACGGAAGATTGTATGATGGTAATACTTTAGATGAAATTTATCCAACACCAAGAAAATTAGATATTAGCAGTTGGACAAAGGAAATACCCAAGGTAACAACAGAGGTAAAGCAGTAAAGAAATTGATTGAATAAAAAAGGTGTTCAATTAAATGAACGCCTTTTTTATTTTCTTTTTAAACATTATTATTCAATTTGTGTATTCTTTTCTTTAATACCGAATAACAATACTTTTGTTTTCCTTCTATGCTTTCACAAACATTCAATTCATATAAACAGGCATATTCCGGTTTGTCAAAACAAACCTGGCTATTATCATTGGTTATGCTGGTGAACAGAAGCGGAACAATGGTAATCCCGTTTTTAAGTTTGTATCTCACCAGTCCGCAGATGGGTTATTCTCTCAGCCAGGCAGGCTTTGTATTTGGCTTGTTTGGTGCAGGTGCGTTTACAGGAGCTTATATTGGAGGAAGACTTACAGATAAAATCGGCTTTTATAAAATTCAATTGATCACTCTTATTGGTGGAGGCATTTTATTTATAGTGCTTGGACAAATGAAAAGCTATCCGCTCATTTGCATCTTTACATTTTTGTTGAGTTTTATTAACGAAGCATTCAGACCTGCCAATTCAACTGCCATTGCTTTTTTCAGCAAAGAAGAAAACAGTACAAGATCCTATTCCTTAAACAGATTAGCTATTAATCTTGGCTGGGCAATAGGAAGTGCATTGGGTGGATTGATTGCACATTATAATTATGAACTTTTGTTCTGGATTGATGGTATTACCAATCTGGCTGCCGCATTTCTTTTATATCGTTTACTTAAACCGCCTTTACAGGAAACAAAAATTAAACCTGTTGAAGCAGTTAGTGTAAAAATTTTATCAGCATACAAAGACAAAATTTATTTATGGTTTATAGTATGTTCTTTTTTATTTGCAGCCAGTTTCTTTCAGCTTTTTACCAACCTATCTGTTTATTTAAAAAAAGAAAGGGGCTTTACAGAGCCATATATTGGTTTGCTGATGGCTGTAAATGGGTTGTTTATTGTGCTTACTGAAATGGCTTTGATATACAAGCTTGAAAAAAGAAAAACACCTTTACTGTTTGTTGTTTTGGGTGTTTTGTTAACTGCTTGCTCTTTTATGATGCTTAATTTTTTTAACATCAATCATATTATGGCAATGGTTTTTATTTTAACCATTACCATTGGAGAAATGTTGGCTATGCCGTTTATGAACTCCTTCTGGATTAGCCGAAGCAATCACAGCAACCGTGGACAATATGCTGCCCTTTATACTATGGCATGGTCGGCAGCACAAACGTTTGGCCCCATGTTGGGAGCAAGGATTGCTGATAAATCGGGGTTCACCACTTTATGGTGGACAGTTGCTGCTGTTTGTTTGCTTTCTGTTATTGGCTTTAATATGTTGCGTAAACAGCAAACACCACTTCAAAAAGAAGAATTAAATCAACAGGAAAAAATTATGGAAGACGAAGTAGCTGCAGCACAGGATATGGCTGGTTAATTTTTGTGAAATCAACAACTATCAAATAAAGTGTTTAGACTGAGTTTATAAATTTATATCAGAAAACAAAAGAATCAAAAAACAAACCATCAATTCTTAAAAATGAAAAAGGCGTTCAAATTATATGAACGCCTTCTTTTATTCTTTAAGTTTCAAAAATAATTATTCTTGCTTTGGCATTACAACATTTATCAACGCTCTTCTGTTCTTCGCTCTGCCTTCTGCATTATCACGCCCGTTAATTAATTCCATTTCTAACGGGCAGCAAGCTCCAAATGATTCAAAAGTAATTCGGCTGCTATCAATTCCTTTATCTACAAGATATTGATAACAAGCCCTGGCACGTCTGTCACTTAACACTTTGTTGTATTCTACAGTACCTAATCCATCTGTGTAGCCGGAGATCTGTAAAGTAGCACCTTCTGTTTCAACCAATACATTATAAACTGAATCTAATTTTTCAACTGCTTCTTTTTTAAGATTGTATTTATCAAAATCAAAATAAACTGTAACAACTGTTTCTGGTCTCAGTATAACACGCTTTTCAATAAACTCATCGTTGTTTTTTAATTTATCAGTTGCCCAATCGCTTTCATCAGTTGATTGAATATTGGCAGTTGTGTTTTTTTCTTTGTAATATTCTTTGGTAATGTTTAATGAATAAGGTCCTTCATTCATTAGATTAAACGTATAACTTCCATTAGTTCCTGTAACTTCTTTCCAGGTTTTACCTGTGCCATCTTTCAAAATAACTACAGCATTTGCTACAGGCAAGTTATCAGTTAAATCACGAACAATACCAGTAAGCGTTTTTTTCTTTGGATCTTTTGAAACAATATAAGACTCCAGGCAACATTCAGAACCTCTATCTGAACTAAAGATTGCATTGTTGAGAAGACCTGCTTTTTCAAAAGCAAAAAAGTAAATATCATCTCTTGATGAATTAACAGGGAAGCCCATGTTTGTGGGGTTACCCCAATCAGTTCCGTTTATCTTGGCACTAAACAAATCATAACCACCCATACCTTCTCTTCCATTAGAAGAAAAAATAAGTGTGCCGCTTGTACTATGATAAAAAGGAGCTTGCTCATCAGCAACAGAATTTATGATTGATCCTGCATTTACAGGCACAGCAGTTGTTCCATCGGGTTGTAAAAGTGCATACCAGATGTCAAAGTTTCCTGAACCGCCTGGTCTGTTTGAAGAAAAGAATAAATATTTTCCATCAGCTGAACAAAATGGTTGTTTACTGCTATATCCTTCCTGATTTAATGAGGTTAGTAAAACAGGTGCATTCCATCCACTTTCATTTTTTGCCGAATAATAAACAGAAGAAATATTTTTCCCGTTTTCTTTTTTCCACTGTGTGAGATATAAGATATTTCCATTGGTGCTTAAACTTGCTGCTCCCTGGTTAAGAGAAACATCAACTCCCTGTATTTGTACAGGTTCAATAATCTGTAAACTTCCATCAGCAAGTTTAGCACTAAACAAACGGTTATGAAATGGATTAACAGCAACAGATACAACAGAATCTTTTTGTGTACTTGTTACCAGAAATTGATTTCCATTATAGTAAGCAGGTGCATACATTCCTTTTTCTACACCAACAGATGCATTTGCTTTTTGAATATGGTATAAAACAGTATCAGGCCTGGTAATCTGAGTTTTACTGTACTTAATAGTTTGCAGTTCTTTTTCTGCTGCTTGCTGAAATGGATTTCCTGCAGCATAAGTACTTAGAAAAGTATTGATACTTTCTTCAGCCAAAGCATAATTACCAAGGCTTCGCTGACAAACAGCATACCAGTATAAACCTGCAGCATATTTTGCAGGATCTTTATCAAAACATTCTTTGTATCGGGTAGATGCCTCAGTAAAATAATTTGCCAGACGGTAACTTTCTGCTTGTTTATAAAGTATGTCCATCTTATTTACCTGCATTCCTGACCCTGCATTCTTTCTGTTGTTTTTTATATTCAATGGAAAGTTGCTTGCAGCTACATCTTTCTTTGACGGATGCAGATACTGTTCATATAAACCAGCCGCCGTAAAATAATCACCCGCAGCAAAGTACTGATTGCCCAACACAACGTTTTTGGCAGACTGACAAAAAGATTGAAATGAGATAAAGCATCCAATCAAAAAGAGAAAAGTTTTGTTCATTCCGTTTTTTACAAAAAGTTTTTGCAGGGAATGAAAACCGGTTTTTTGTGGAGATAGAATATTGTTCATATTAGTATATGTCGATCTTTTATGGGTTAATCATTTTTTGTTCGTTCAACTGAATTGGCTTCTTATAAACGTGGACAACGGATAAAATCAAAAATACTTCTTGTGCCATTTCTTTTAATATAAGAAAGACTCAATTCAAAGCTGTTTACATTTCTTGTCATTGCACCCAGTTTTGATGTATTGATATCATAACTCAATCCAACAATAAAATTTTTCCAGTCAATACCAACAAAAGGAGCTATGGCATCATTCACCCGGTAATATCCGCCAAACATGAAATCTGTTTCTTCATTTACGTTTAATTGAACATAGGTTCCCAACATTGCTTCACGGGCTGTTCCTTGTTGCATATATAATACATGCGGAACAATATTGGTACGTGGAGAAAGATTAAAACTTAAACCACCATGAAGAACATATCGCAACGGAATGGTATTAAGCGCAACACTCTGTGATGAAATAATGGGATCTTTTGGTTTGTTAAGATGATAAGCTGCTACTCCTGCAAATACATTCACCTTTTTTTCTGGTGAAGCATCAAAATATAAAGCTCCTGCACCTATATCAAATGTTGAAGAAGATGTTGCAGCAAAAGATTCTGATGTTGCATTTCCTGCATTGTACCCAGTGATTGGATTCCACTGTTCGCCCCATTTAAATTTACTTTGATCTACTCGCCTGTTTATTAAACCGGCCTGCATGGCAAAAACCATCCGGTGATTATTTTCTTTACCGAACTTAACTCCTGTATAGGCAACAGAGGCGTATGCATTTAAATAATTAAAACCCCCGTCACCTGCTTTTTGATTCATCAGGTTTACACCCAATGCAATGTTTTTGTTTGTTCTGGTATCAAACGACAAACCGGTTGTACTGTAAGGATTTGTTACACTACCCCATTGGTTTCTGTAAATGGCAGATACTCTGTAAACACCATCACTTCCTCCTGTCATTGCAGGATTGGTATACATGGGGTACGTATAGTTTTGGGTAAAATGCGGATCTGTTTGAGCTACCAACTGGTTGATAGAGGCGATCAGCAAACAAGTTGTAAAAAAACTGAATAGTTTCATCTGGTTAATTTTCATATTTTATCGAATGAGTTATCTTAATAATGTAATAGAACCTTTTAACTGTACTGTTCTGCCATCACTCAATACAGCTCTTAAGGCATACACATACACTCCTACAGGCTGTGGTTTACCACGGTGTGTACCATTCCATCCTTGTGAACGACTGTTGATCATTGCTACCTGTTCACCCCACTGATTAAAAATCCGCATTTCCAATTTGTCAATATAATTTCCATATACAAATAACAAATCGTTCTTTCCATCTCCATTAGGTGAGAATACGTTTGGTACAAACACATCTTTATTTAATGGCAATACGGTAATTACATAAACTCTTGCTGTACCAGTACAATTATTAGCAGTTGGTGTAACTGTAATAGTTGCAGTAACCGGGGAGTTGCCTCTGTTAATTGCAGTAAACGAAGGAACATTACCTGTACCTGATGCGCCAAGTCCGATGCTGGTATTATTATTTGTCCAGTTATAAACTACTCCTGATGGAGTACCTGAGAAATTTGTGATTGGAATAATGGCACCATCATACACTGTTGTATCTGTTCTTACACTTGCTGTTGGTATTGGATTAACCGTTACAGTTAATGTTGTTGTTGTTGCACACAAACCTGCTGTTGGTGTAAAGGTATAGGTTCCATTTGCTGTATTACTTACAACTGCAGGGCTCCATGTTCCTGTTATATTATTGGTTGATGTTAAAGGAAGTGTTGGAGCAGCAGAACCTGAACATAGAGCTTGCGTTGTGCCAAAACTAAATGTTGGTGTTACAATTTGATTGACAGTTACTGTAAATGTTGCTGTTGTTATACATTCCTGTGGTGCATTTGAAGGGGTAAATGTATAAGTTCCGCTTGTTGTATTGCTTACAACTGCAGGGCTCCATGTTCCGCTATATCCATTATCAGAAGTTGCAGGTAATGCAGGAACGGTTTCGCCAGCACAAATTGATAATGTGGTTCCAATACCAAATGTTGGTGTAACACTTGGTGTAACTGTTACTGATAAAATAAAATTTGTTGCACACTGTCCGGCTCCCGGTGTGAATGTATAAGAACCTGATGTTTGATTATTTATTACTGATGGGCTCCATGTACCTGTTACTCCGTTTGTTGAAGTAGTTGGTAATGTTGGAGCAGTTGTACCAGAGCATATTGTAATCTCAGGACCAAAACTAAATGCAGGTGTAAGAATTGGATTAACTGTTACAGTTAACGTTGTTGTTGTTGCACATAAACCCGCTGTTGGTGTGAATGTATAGGTTCCGCTTGCTGTATTGCTTACAGCTGACGGGCTCCATGTTCCGGTTATACTATTGGTAGATGTAGTAGGCAGTATTGGAGCGTTGCCACCATCACAAATTGATAAGGTTGTTCCAAAGGCAAAAGTTGGTGTAATGTTTGGCGCAACGGTTACAGTGAACGTTGTTGTTGTTGCACACTGTCCGGCTGTTGGAGTAAATGTATAGGTTCCACTTGCTGTATTGCTTACAACTGATGGACTCCATGTTCCGGTTATACTGTTATCTGATGTGGTTGGTAATGCCGGAACAGTTCCACCTGAACAGATCGATAAGATTGTTCCAAAACTAAACGTTGGGGTAACATTCGGATTTACTGTTACAGTATAAGTTGTTGTAGTTGCACACTGTCCGGCTGTTGGTGTAAACGTATACGTTCCACTTGCTGTATTGCTTACAACTGATGGGCTCCAGGTTCCGGTTATACTGTTATTTGATGTGGTTGGTAATGTTGGTACTGTTGCGCCTGAACAGATTGTTGATGCGGTTCCAAAACTAAACGTTGGTGTAATGTTTGGATTAACAGTAACTG
>Ga0209798_10001852_pt1 | contig 12544 bp, 10 predicted proteins | sample DOMMetBare3Fresh_FD_187475 | JGI IMG/M metagenome (GOLD analysis project Ga0209798, IMG submission 187475) | Wetland sediment microbial communities from St. Louis River estuary, USA, under dissolved organic matter induced mercury methylation -... | ecosystem: Environmental > Aquatic >...
TGGCCTCCCTTCGGCAGCGAAGCCGACTGCACGACATGGTTGGCGCCGTCCCAAAGCGTCCAGGCAGCGGTAACATTGCCCTTGGGGTCCACCGCCACCGGGACGATACCGATGATGGCGACGCCACCGATGGGGCCTTGTGCGAGCGTCGTGATAGTCCATGCCGTTGCGCCTTCGGGCTTCACTGCCACTTGAACTTTGTTTTGCGGCGATGGCAGTGAGATAGGGTCTTGATATGTCCAGCTCACCGCCATCGTTCCATCTGCACCGATGGCAACTTTGGGTGACTGTGCAAATCCGTTCGTTCCCGAGATGGTGAATGGTGCACCCCACTTGCCTGCGGATTGAATCGCAGCGCCAATGGTAGCGCCACCGCTGCCGTTATAGGTGAACTGATCCCATGCGGCAATGGCGGTTCCGCTTGCGTTCACGGCCAGGTCATTCAGTTGCGAGCCGCGGGTCGGGTCGGGTTGGCAGATAGGCGAGATGGCGGAGGCGCCAGACCATCCGTTAGCGTTAGTAGGTGGCGCCGGTTTCTTCGATGCGGACTGGGCAAAGCCGAGTGTTTGTGCTGAAAGTGTCTGAAAGGTGACGAATATCATCAGAAAAAACACGAAGGCGGAGAAGAAGTATTTTTTTTTCATGATTGAAATATTTTAGCTGTAATGAAGAATGATCTTGTTATTAATTTAACTTGTTTTGTAAAATTGAATGAAATAAATGCACACGTTGTGAGCAATTTGAAATGGAACAATAAAGGAAGGATGAAAATCTTTTGCAACCTTGACTATATAGTGCTTTCGTTTTCATTCAGTGTTTCAGTTGAACTGAAATATTATCCAAGGAACCAAATTTTAATTTTTTTATACTTCTTTTTGCTATAACTGCATCGTCCTTACCGGTGATATGGATAAATTCATGCCCGGCTGAAGATTCTGCATGGGTATAACTATAACTTTTTGCAAAGGATTTACAGACTGTACAAATGCTATGTTGCCCAATACGTTTATGATTTCAACTTTTACCATACCACTTAGTTCAGTGTTTTCAATAGTCAATTTATTCGTTACCTGATTTGGACAAAGATTCAGATTTTCGGGTATTTCAGTGATCACCGGTTCCGATCCTTTTCTTGCCGAAATGTTGCAACCGGATATTACCACATCATCCTGGTACACCCAGTCTCTATCATCTGAAGCATCACAGCATAACCTGAACCGGGTTGTTGAAGTAAATTACTGTTCGATAGCTACTGAATCGAAATAGCGTTGATTATTCACAAACTCATCATTCAAATTCCATTCTTCAACAGTTGAGTAATTTGAGCCGTCATTGTTGAAAACCTTCAGCCAGAAATCCTCATTTGAATTATCCCCATTTATTCTGGACAATTGATTAAGACCTGTCATATAAATCAGGCAGATGGAAAAAAATAAAATACACTTTTATATTAAATACAAACTTCTTAATTCAGCATAGCTGATTTGCGGGAAATTATCGGTCTTCCCAATGATTTTACTACAAAATCACTATGATTGAAAATAAAATTATTTTAAATCTTTACACTTTCCTGATTTTCCCATTCGAATTTATCGCAGCAACCCTATTAGATCAATGATTTATATCAGAAAGTTAAATGATTGTTATTAGAAATATAACAGCCCTCTTGTGTGACAAATGGCAGCAGGTGACTGATGCACAATTAGTAGTCGGAATAACAATCGGTTGCAAATCGCTATCAACTAATATCAGGCTTGAACGAATTCTATTTGGTTTTAAATTGTTAACTTCAACTTCAGTTTGTCTCGTCCTGAAATAGGTAACTCCCCAACTGCAGCAATACAAGAACGTTAGTGGCAACCTTTTCGGACACTGCTAACTTTGAACTACATGGCATTTAACAACCAGACAAAAAAAGCAATGAAAAAAATAATCCTTTTCTCAATTATAATCGGTTTGACAACTGCTTGTTCAAATAACAACAATAAGGACAATTCCAACAAATCAACAAACAGTGTTGTAATTAGCAACGACACTTGTAAATTAATTGACAACTACCTTACAAAACTTACTAACGAGAAAAATTTTTCTGGTGGACTTCTTATCGTAAAGGACGGAAAGAAAATATTTAGCAAAGGTTATGGCTGGGCAGACAAAGAAAAAAATATTCCATTCACTTCAAGCACATTAGCATCAATCGGAAGTATTACAAAAGCATTTACTGCTACTGCAATAATGAAATTAGTGGAGCAAAATAAATTATCACTAGACAACCAACTGAAAAAATATTTTCCAAATATTCCTGCCGATAAGGCAAACATTACTGTTCATCAATTACTAACACATTCATCGGGCTTTCATGAATTTTTAAAACAAGACGGGGGCGACTATGAAAAAATAAATAAAGAAGATTTTTTGAAAAGAGCATTTTCAGAACCTTTGGCATTTAAGCCGGGAGAGAAAGCTGTTTACGCCAATGTTGGATTTAGTATTTTAGGGATAATCATTGAGCAAGTTTCGGGACTTGACTACGAACAGTTTTTAAAGACAACCCTGTTCCAACCCTTAGGAATAAAAAGCATTGGCTACCATTATCCTGTAGCATCAAGCGACACGATTGCCATCGGTTATCAAAACGGAAAAGTTTGGGGAACACACCAACAACATTTTGAACAAGCAGGTGGAGGACCTTACTGGAACCTGAAAGCCAATGGAGGTTTAGAAGTTTCATTAGACGAAATGTTTTTGTGGCTAAACAGTTTTACAAATCATACTATCCTTAGCGAGCTAAATATTCAAAAAATGTTTACTGCACATATTCAGGAAGAAGGATACAATGGCGAATCTTCTTTTGGTTACGGTTGCAATATTTCGCAAAGCAGACGAAACACCAAGTTGATAGACAATGGTGGAAGCAACGGAATTTACTTTGCACGAATTGTTCGTTTACCTGAAGAAAGACTTGTGTTTTATATGGTAACCAACGAAAGTTCAATCAATACAAATATGGTTTTACCCAATGTAACACAACTTTATTTTCAAGGAAAAATTGAACAAGACGCAATGACTATGCAACCAAAATTTGAGAATGCATTATCAAAACAGATTTACGAGATAATTGAAAAGCCAGCGACAATTGACTTAGCAAGTGAACTTTCTAAAGAAAATATAAAGGTTGAAGACGATATGGTTTTATTAGAGGTTGGCCAATCACTTATGCAAGAAAAGAAAACCGACAAGGCATTAGTTCTTTATAAATTCTACACTAAATCTTTCCCAAACATTGTAGTTGCTTGGAACGACTTAGGTGATATTTATCTAACTCAAAATAACAAAAACGAAGCAATTAAGTGCTACAAGCAAGCATTGAGAATACGCCCAGAAAATCCAAGAGCAAAAGAATCGTTAGACGGGTTGACAAAATGAGAAATGACAAATAAATTATGTGCGGTCATCAAACAGTTGTGTTTCGGACAAACGACAAGGCTGCCAATAACATGAACTGTGTAAAAAACCAAAATAAGTCTTAATTTTTTTTACGGTCTTACCGAACAATAGTTTGGCTGAAACAGGCCTGTGGTTCGGGCTGGACAAATTACTTTGAGCTTTAGTTCTTAAATTCAACATCAGTTTTTCAAACAGCAGCGGTTGTGGGCGGACGGAATACTAATGCCTCCCCTGCACAAAGCCCTGTTCGATAACAGCAATATTATGAAAAAGGAAATCACTGTTTTGAAATTAATATTTTTACATCTCTACCCGGGATTGTTAATCGCGGGATTATATATATTAGTAACGCCAACAATTAATCATTTTGGATATCCCTCTCAACTAAGTTTAGGGTTGTGTTTTCTGGTTATAATTTTGCCATTTGAACTTGGATACTTAATTCGTAAATCCAGAACAGCTCCGGGAAATAATTCATCATTAAAAAATATATTAGTTAATGAAGTAATAAAAAAGAAATTATTTATTGGGTTAATAATTGGGGGAATTATTATAAGCATTTTAGTTGCTGTACTAACACAGACAATTGATACAACTATAAAACAAAAGATTTTTTCCTGGCTACCATCTTGGTATTGCTATGATGAGGAGTTTAAGAATTATTCCAAGAATGCATTAATTCTCACCGGAGTTCTAAGAGTTTTTATTGACGGAATGATTATTCCTTATATCGAAGAAATTTATTTTAGAGGGTATTTACTTCCCAGAATTAAAACGAAAGGATTATTAGCTCCAATAACAGCTTCTATCTTGTTCGCTATCTATCATTTTTGGCAACCCTGGAATTATATAAGTTTATTTATTATTTCTCTAATTCTCGTTTTCCCTGCCTGGTACTTTAAAAATTATAAAATAAGTTTATATATTCATTTGACAATTAATTTAATAGGATCAATTTTATTTTTATTAATGATAACAAAGTAAACCGCCGTTAACATTGGTATCTATGCAAGTGTTGCCGAATATTGAAACGTTGGCTGAATGCATCGCTGTACTTTAGTTCGGGCAGATGAATATCGATTTGACTTTTTGTTTTTAACATCAACTTCAGTTTTTCAATCAGCTCAGTTACCGGGTAGCCAGTTATAAAAAACCGGTTTGCGGACTTTTTTTGCCGTTAAATTAGAAAAAGACTGCTTATAAATATAAACCATACGTTTTTTCAGACACCTATTTACCCTGGTCATTGGGGTGATTCAAAATTTAAAAAATCAATAACATATTTCGCAATACGCATTAAACCATTATTCGCAGTATACCTTTTATTGGCAGTAAAAGAAATGAGTCAAGAAATATCCTGATTGCTGCAACAGGTCCCGGCAAAAAATTAATTTATATGTTGACGCCTTCTACTTAATTATCAAGCCCTCTTTGAATATTTAATTTTGAACTTTATTTCAAATTAAATATTAATACAACGTTATGCACCTTTATCTGCATGTACTAAATCCAAAAACTTTATCCAAAAAAAGTATATACAAATAACCGGAATGGCGGGTGGAACAAGTAAACAAATACCTGTATTTATTGTTATTTTAATAAATATCGAAAACAATAATGCAAAACTATTTAATAATCGGAGGTTCCAGCGGTATTGGCCAACAATTGGCAATGCAACTTGCCGAATCCGGCAACCAGGTAATAGCAACCTTCAATAAAAATGAACCCGCTGTTGAAAACCCACATATTCGTTTTCATCATTTGAATGTTTTAGAGGAAACCCTTTCTTTAGATTTTTTACCCGATGAATTAGCAGGATTAGTTTACTGCCCGGGAAGCATTAACCTCAGGCCCTTTGAAAGAATAAAATCAGCAGATTTTGAAACAGATTATAAACTCCAGGTAATTGGAGCCATAAAGATTATTCAATCAGTATTACCCCGATTAAAAAAATCTGAAAATGCTTCCATCGTTTTATTTTCGACTGTTGCGGTACAAACCGGATTACCTTTTCATACACAGGTAGCGGCTTCCAAGGGAGCTCTCGAAGGTCTAACAAAAGCCCTTGCGGCTGAGTATGCCCCAAAAATAAAAGTGAATTGTATTGCCCCGTCCTTAACCAATACACCTCTTGCAGCTTCTTTGTTAAATACGGAGCAAAAAATGGATGCAAACGCTCAACGACATCCGTTAAAACGAATTGGTACAACAGAGGACATTGCTAATATGGCAGCGTTTTTACTTTCCTCAAAAGCCAGTTGGATAACCGGGCAGATTTTACATGTAGATGGAGGTATGTCTTCCTTAAAAACCTAAATACTTATATTGTAATCTTTTTCAAAATAAAATGACCGATACTTTTTTATCAGCCCGTTGGGAAAATTTGATAATGGCAAATTATGATGTAAATCCTGAGGTATTAAAACCATATATGCCAAACGGTGTGGAGCTGGATTTCTATAATAACAAAACCTTTGTGAGCCTTGTTGGCTTTATGTTTAAACGTACAAGGCTGTTCAATATACCCATCCCATTTTTAGGAACTTTCGAAGAAATCAATTTGCGATTTTATGTGAAGAGAGTTGAAGGAGATACAATAAAAAGAGGCGTTGTCTTTATTAATGAAACTGTTCCGTACAAATTGGTAGCATGGCTTGCCAACAAATTGTATAAAGAACACTACATCTCTATTCCAACAAAAAATGAAATAGAAATTACAAGTTTTTCCAAAAATATAAAGTATCAATGGAAAATAAATAAAGAATGGAATCACCTATCCGTAAATGCTGCAAAAGAAAATAAACCAATGTTACCGGGTAGTATTGAAGAATTCATATTTGAACATTACTATGGATATACAAAAATAAATAGCCGGCTTTCCCAGGAATACAAAGTGAATCATCCCAGGTGGCAAGTGAATAAAGTAACAGATTATTCCATTCATTGCGACTTTAAATCAATGTATGGAAACGATTTTGCTTTCTTAAGTAATCTTCAACCTGATTCAGTTATTCTTGCAGCCGGCTCACCAGTTACCGTTAAATGGAAGCGGACTTCTTTTAATTAATTCTTTTGATGGAACAAAAATATATTGACCGGATAATTGAAATGGCATGGGAAGACAGAACCCCTTTTGAAGCAATAAAAATACAATTTGGTTTTTCAGAAACTGATGTAATAGCTCTGATGCGAAGAGAGTTAAAGCGCAGCAGTTTTAACTTATGGAGAAAGAGAGTAAATAGCGGCATCAGCCAAAAGCATAAACAAAATAGAAACCCTGAAATATCCCGGTTTAAATCTGCACAACAGAAAACTATATCTATGAATAAAATAAGTAAGCGATAAGTAAAATATTAAAAAAATAATTGCCATATAATTTAATTGGAAACCCTTTTGCCTGAATGAAAAAAATAAATAAACAAAACCTGCCGGCTAAAATATGTGCAGTTTGTGAAAGACCATTTACGTGGCGGAAAAAATGGGCGACAGTTTGGGAAGAAGTAAAATATTGCAGCGATAAATGCAGGATGAACAAAAATAAAATATGATCAGGGCTGGTATCATTTTTCCACATCAGTTATTTGAGCAGAACATACTTGCTTCAAAATGTGATACTGTTTACCTGGTCGAAGAATGGCTGTACTTTAAGCAATACAATTTTCACAAACAGAAAATTGCTTTTCACAGGGCAAGTATGAAGTTTTATGAAAACTATCTCCAATCAAAAAAGATTAAAGTAGTTTATGTTGATTCTTTCAATAAGTTAGCCGATATAAGAAACCTTATTCCTTATTTGAAAACAAAGGGAGTTAATGCTTTAGAATATACAGATACTACTGATTATTGGCTTGAACAACGGATTATCAAAGCATGCAAGGATAATAATGTTGGGTTGAATAAAAACCAGACTCCTTTATTTCTTAATTCATCAAAAGAGCTTACTGCTTATTTTTCTGATAAGAAAAGAATGTTTCTAACTGATTTTTATAAACACCAGCGACAAAACAGAAATATTTTATTAGACAATAAACAAAAACCGATGGGTGGAAAATGGACGTATGATGATGAGAATCGGTTAAAATATCCTAAAGGAAAGACTGCGCCGAAAGTTGATTTTTTAAACCCCAATACATTTTATTCGGAGGCAATTACCTACACCCAAAAATATTTTGGGGATAACTACGGTAAGCTGGATACTGGTTTTATTTATCCAACCAATTTTACTGAAAGTAAAAAATGGTTAACCGATTTTTTTAAATCAAGATTTTCAGAATTTGGAGCTTATGAAGATGCCATTGTGGTAAATGAAAACATACTGCATCACAGTGTTTTAACACCTATGCTGAATACAGGTTTATTAACCCCTCAATTTATTATTGATGAGACTTTGCAATATGCCGGGAATAAAAAAATTCCATTAAATTCTGTTGAGGGTTTTATCAGGCAAATTCTGGGTTGGAGAGAATTTATAAGAGCAGTTTATGAATTAAAAGGCAAAGAAGAACGGACAAAAAATTACTGGGGGTTTACCCGGAAAATACCCACTCCTTTTTGGACCGGAACCACAGGAATAGAACCGGTAGACACCACAATAAAAAAAGTTTTGGAAACCGGTTATTGTCATCACATTGAACGACTAATGGTATTGGGCAACTTTATGTTGCTGTGTGAATTTGACCCAGATGAAGTTTACCGTTGGTTTATGAAACTCTTTATAGATGCCTATGATTGGGTGATGGTGCCTAATGTGTATGGAATGAGTCAATTTGCCGATGGAGGTTTGATGGCAACCAAGCCTTACATAAGTGGCAGTAACTATTTAATGAAAATGAGTGATTATAAAAAAGGCAAATGGCAAAATGTTTGGGACGGATTATTCTGGAGATTTATGCATACCCACAGGGATTTCTTTTTACAAAACCCGAGATTAGGAATGTTGGTAAGAAGTTTTGATAAAATGACAGATATAAAACAGAGGGCTCATTTACATAATGCAGAACAATTTCTTAATGCACTGTAAAATATCAAAAACCATATTGGATTATAGAACTATTAATTATTGGAATTCAGGAAGGGTGACACATAAAAAAGTTTGTTGCTAAAGCATGGCTGAATAATGATACAACAGTAGCAATATTCAAGCATCAGCAGCGGTTTTGGCTCTACCCTTAATTTTCAGTCCCACTTGAAGCAGGATTCATAACTTCAACAAAATATTGCTGCCTGCCGGATTATCTACCTGAGGTAGGCAGACAGGTTCAATTGGGTCCCGCCAAAGGGCGGGATACCAGACTGTACAATTACTGAATTCCCTGCCTTGCAAATACTCTAACGTTAGTAGCATTTATTTTCATTCAACAAATAAAAAATATCATTCTTTGCGGGTTACAAAATTTTTAATTCTATAAAATCTAATATTTCTTACATGTTCCAGCAGCTAAAAGAAAAAAATCGACTTACAAGACAATACACACAGAAGTATCGTCAGAGTTTCGCTTTGAATCGTAATACCGCAGGATTCAGTAAGGAAATGAAGGAATTTGTCTATACGCTTGTATGCGACCGTACAAATGGCCCCTATGTATATGATATTGATGACAATGAGTATATCGATCTTACAATGGGATTTGGTTCTATTTTATTTGGACATAATTATTTTCCGGTACGCAAAGCAATTGAAGAGCAATTGACAAAAAGCTGGTCCGTTGGCCCCATTTCTCCGTTGGCAGGCATTCTTTCAAAGGAGATCTCAAAAGCTACCGGTGTTGAACGGGTTGCATTTTTTAATTCAGGAACCGAGGCTGTTATGGTAGCATTGCGGATTGCAAAAGCAATATTAAATTCATTGGTATAAGTATTGAGATGCGCTAATGCACTGAAGAACTATGTAAAAATTAAATAAATTTAAACCTTTTATACGGTCTTGCTGAGCAATAATTAGGCTGATAAACGCTATTGTTTTTCACCACGGCAAACACTTGTATTGATAGTTTATTACATACGGTATTCAACTCCCGTTTTCCTGTTTTTCCATTACCCTTTAATCATTCATATAATACTTTTGCAGTGGTTATCATTTCTAAATAAATCAGAACAAAGAAAATTCTTCCCTGATTAATAAAATTTGTGGTCTAACTTTAATAGGCCCGGTAATTAACCTTGCATTACTGAATCAAAAAAGATGAAGAATTATTCTGTTGCCATACTCATTTATGGTGAAATAAATTCGAACAGGAATGCACTGATTGAAGAAAAGTACAGTGGGCTTGCCAATGCTTTTATTGAAAAAGGATTCCGGACTGAATCTGTTTTGTATAATGACCTGCTGGCTGAAAAGTTATCGGATGAGTTGATCGTCTATGATGCCATACTGGTTTGGGTAAACCCGATTGAACAGGGAACTGACAGGAAAATACTGGATGCGCTGTTATTGAAACTTTCAAATCGGGGTTGTTACATTTCTGCTCACCCCGAAATCATTTTAAAAATAGGAACAAAAGACGTTTTATATAAAACCAGGAAAATGGATTGGGGCGGAGACATAAAAATGTATGCATCTTATGATGATTTTAAAAAACAATTTTTCAATCCGGATAATACAAATGCATTAAGAATTTTAAAACAATACCGGGGAAATGGCGGAAACGGGGTTTTTAAAATTGATTCGACGGATTATCATACAAACAAAATAAAAATTACGCATGCAGCAGGTGATGTTAAGGAACGCATATTGTCTATAGAAGACTTTTTTGAGCAGATGAAATTATATTTTTCAAACAACGGCATATTGATAGAACAGCCATGGAATCCGAATATTATAAATGGAATGGTTCGCTGTTATTTATCAGGCAATAAAGTAAATGGTTTTGGTTACCAGGAAATGAATGCGCTTTATCCCACAACAGGAACAATTCCTAAATCGCCTGGTAAACGTTTTTACTTCACTGAACAATGTGGTCTTTTTCAGGATTTAAGATTGATAATGGAAACAGAATGGGTGCCGCAGTTACAGGAAATTACTGCTGTTGAAACCGGAATGTTGCCCATAATATGGGATGCAGATTTTTTTATCAATAAAATCAATACACTGAATACAAAAGAAAAATATTCGCTTTGTGAAATTAACGTAAGCTGCGTATCTCCATTTCCCGAAAGTGCTATTCCTTTTATTGTAGAAGAAGTCGGTAATAAAATAGAAGGAAAAAGATGAAACAGTTTCTCATCATTTTAAGGTCAATCATTTATGTTCCGCTATTTATATTGTTGTTTGGATGGCTCGCCACGTATGTTCGGGTATTTGACCCGGAAATTGGTATCGTTCTTCCAATATGGACAATAACAACCGGCAGAATCCTTATGGCAGCAGGCGATATACTTGTACTGACTTGTGTCACCGTATTTGTTTTCAGGGGCAAGGGCACCCCGGCAATTTTTGATCCGCCGACAGTATTTGTAGTAACAGGGCCCTATGCTTATGTTCGTAACCCGATGTATATCGGCGGCTTTGTTTTATTAACCGGCTTTGGATTGTATCATACATCAATGGCCATATTGATTTTTGCTATTGTAATGCTGTTTCTTTTTCACCTTTTTGTTGTTTATGTGGAGGAAACTGCTCTTTCGAATTTATTCGGCGATAGTTATCTTGATTATAAGAAACATATAAACCGATGGATACCTAATGGGAAAAGATATTTAAGGAAAAAATAAAAATATTGATACATTAAAATAAACTGCAGGGTATCATTAAATATACCGGAAAAAATGTTTACTTCTCTCCAGCATTAAAAACCGAAAGACCGGTTCTTCATCAACTGGTGCCTGGTGATAAGGGGCAAAGAAATAAAAAAGGTGGCCCGTTAGCAGACCACCTATAAAATATAAATAGCTATTGTACAAATCAACCCAGGTCAAAACGATCAAGGTTCATCACTTTGGTCCAGGCTGCAACAAAATCTTTTACAAACTTTTCCTGTGCATCCTCACAAGCATATACTTCAGCAAGGGCCCGAAGTTCTGAGTTAGAACCGAAGATAAGATCGACACGGGTTCCCGTCCATTTAAGATCACTACTCTTACGATCACGACCTTCAAATACATTTTGTGCCTCTGATGTTGCTTTCCACTTTGTATTTAAATCAAGCAGGTTCACAAAAAAGTCGTTGGTTAATGACTCCGGTCGGTTTGTGAATACACCGTGCTGAGACTTATCGAAGTTCGTGTTCAGTACCCGCATACCACCAACGAGAACTGTCATCTCAGGTGCGGTTAGTGTTAATAATTGTGCTTTGTCCACCAGCAATTCCTCTACCGATGCTTTATGTTTTGGCTTAAAGTAGTTGCGGAATCCATCGGCAGCGGGTTCAAGCGCAGCAAATGATTCCACATCAGTTTGCTCCTGCGAAGCATCAGTCCGTCCGGGAGTGAATGGCACCTTTACATCATGACCGGCATACTGCGCTGCTTTTTCAATACCTGCACATCCGCCCAGCACAATCAAATCAGCCAATGAAACCATCTTACCATCAGACCGTTTACTGTTGAATTCTTTTTGAATGCTCTCCAATGTATTTAATACTTTAATTAATTGAGCAGGGTTGTTCACTTCCCAATTTTTCTGCGGAGCCAATCGAATACGGGCACCATTTGCGCCACCCCGTTTATCGGAACCACGGAAAGTGGATGCGGAAGCCCATGCAGCAGATACCAGATCGGATACAGAAAGACCAGTCGACAATATCTTATTCTTGAGTGCAGCGATGTCTTTATCGTCAATCAATTTATATGTGACAGCGGGTACGGGGTCTTGCCAAATCAAAACTTCTTTTGGCACTTCAGGTCCGAGATAACGGGCAACCGGACCCATATCACGGTGTGTCAACTTAAACCATGCTCTTGCAAATGCATCAGCGAGTTTATCAGGATTTTCGTAGAAGTGTCTTGAAATTTTTTCATACGCTGGATCAACTTTCAGGGAGAGGTCAGTTGTAAGCATAAAAGGGGCATGACGTTTTGATGGGTCGTGTGCATCGGGAACTGTAGCAGCGCCGGCATTACCACTGGGCTTCCATTGGTGTGCGCCGGCCGGACTCCTGGT
>Ga0209798_10001854_pt1 | contig 12541 bp, 11 predicted proteins | sample DOMMetBare3Fresh_FD_187475 | JGI IMG/M metagenome (GOLD analysis project Ga0209798, IMG submission 187475) | Wetland sediment microbial communities from St. Louis River estuary, USA, under dissolved organic matter induced mercury methylation -... | ecosystem: Environmental > Aquatic >...
CACCTCGGAGAACGAGCCGCCTTACTTCACGTTCGAGCAAGGACAAGCAAGCGATGCGACCACCAGGGTCGACCATCCGACACTCCGGGCGAAGCCGCCGACTGTCGGCGATGCCGAGGTTGGAGAAGTCTGCACCATCCTTGCTCGAATCGTCGAGACTGACGAGGAGGGTCAGCGTGTACTGGTCGAGTTCGCGACGGGCACGCGACGCTGGGTATCGACAACGGGAGACTCGATCCTCGGGTTGCCCGCTGACACGCCGAGTGCGCATTGACCTAGATCGATGCGCACCTGCGGCCACCTCCAACCGTTCTCGAACCCACTGGCGGCCGGGGAGCTGCCTGGTGGTCCCGAGCTCACGAGAAAGCCACAGATGGCTGCTTAGGCGTATCGCCGGATCCGGTAGGGGCGGTAGGCGGCTGGCCCCAAAACGGCAGTCCTACCGTCCCTACCGGTCCAACCGTCGTCGTCGTGACTGCCCCGGCATGCCGCTCAGGCGTTTGCACACTGTTTGCAGAAGTGCCCTCGTCCCACGGGGCTCGGCTTCGCGAAAGGCCTCAGCGCAGGTCCTTGTTGGACTCCTGGTCGAACCACATCGCGAACAGCGTGAACTGGGTGCCGGAGATCAGGAGCAGCGCCACCAGCACGATCGTTGGAGTGGTGATCTCGTTGCCGAAGAAGAGGCGCGAGACGCCGACGACGACGCCGAGCACGAGGCCGACCACCGTCATCAGGGAGCCGAGCACGTAGAAGAACACGAGCGGGTGGAAGTCGCGGATCACGTACTTCTCCTTCATCCGCCACCAGAACCCCTTGAACAAGAGCCAGGCGATGCGCGGCGCGACGGAGCGGATCTTGATGCCGGAGCGCTCGCCGACGCCGTAGATCGGTCGCGACGGCACGTCGCGGACGCTCGCGGAGACGACGTTCAGGTGCACGAGCATGTCGTTCGGGAAGCCGTAGCGCCGGTAGATCCGCTCGAGATCGAGCTTGTCGAGCGCCTGCAGCGACAGCGCCGTGTAGCCCGCCTGCGAGTCGGCGACGTGCCAGTACCCTGACGCGATCTTCGTCAAAAGCGACAAGACCGCATTGCCGAGATAGCGCGTGTGCGGGATCAGCGTCCACGCCTCGCCCGTGAACAGCCGGTTCGCCTTCGTGTAGTCGACCTCGCCCCGGGCCACGGGCGCCACGAGCTCGGCCAGCTCGGCCGGATCCATCTGGTTGTCGGCCGCCATCACGCACGTCACGTCGATCCGCTCCTCCCGGGCCCGGAGGTACCCGGTCACGATCGCGGCGCCCACGCCGCCGTTCGCCTCGTGCACGATCACCTCCACGCGCGCGTCGCCGAGCTCGCGGGCGGCGCGCGCCGTGGCATCCGTGGAGTGGTCGTCGACGACGATGATGCGGTCGACGAAGTCCGGGATGCCGCGCACCGTCTCCGCGACGAGGTGCTCCTCGTTGTACGCGGGGACGACAACCGCGACGCGCTTGCCCTCGACCACCCGGAGAAGTCTAGGCTGCCGGAGCGCCGGCAGCGCGCCGGCGCAGGAGCGGGTCGGCGAGGTAGGCGGCGAGCGCGCCGGCGAGCAGCCCGAGCAGCGCGCCGATCACGGCCGCATTGCGCCGGCTCGTCGCCGTCGTACGAACGGAGGACGGCTGCTCGACGATTCGGCTGCGCTCCACCTCCTCAGCGAGAGAGAGGAGCTGCTGGGCGGCCGTCCGGTCGGCGCGCAGATTGGACGCACGCGCCTCGTAGAACTGCAGCGTCGAGTTCGCGTTGGCCTGAATCAGAATGCGCTCGGCGAGCGAGAGCGACTTCTCCTCGAGGACCTGCTTCTGCTGCGCGAGTGCTCCCTGAATGCGGGAGTTGGCGGTCTCGAGCCCTTCGTCGTCGGTCTTGATCTGCTCGTTCAGCAGCCCGATCTTCCGGTCGACGTACACGGATACCTGCCCGATCACGCTGTTGGCGAGCGAGAGCGCGGCGCGGTCCGCCTTTGCGGCCGACTGCGCCTGCACGGTGATCTCGATCAGCGGGGAGAGGTTGCGCGACGTCGACCCCGCCGACGTAATCGCCTGGCTCGTGACATTGCCGCGTAGCTGGCCCGGGCGGAGGCCCGAGTCGGCGGCCGCACGTTTGATCACCGACTCGGAGCGGATGATCTGCGACACGGTCTTTGGGTTCGTCGCAAGGCTCTGGATCTGGCCGCCGCCGCTCGGCGCGAACGGCTGCCCGACGAATAGGAGCGTCGTAGCCTCGTACACCTTGCCGCCGCCGACCGAGACCAGGATGCCGAGCACGGCGCCGACCACGAGCCCGCCGACCGGCAGCCACCAGCGGGCCGTGAGCCGCTGCCACAGGGAGCGAAGGTCGACCTCGTGCTCGGCGTCGAGCTCCGGCCCCGGCCGCTGCTCGCTCATCGTGCCGCGACCCTGCCGGCAGCCCAACGCCACTGTGCCGCGAGCCCGTCGGCGAGCGACGTCTGCGGCGACCAGCCGAGCTCCCGCAGCGCCTTGCCCACATCCGCCCGTGTCCTTCGCACGTCGCCGGCGGCCGCTTCGTGGGCCTCGATCCGCAGCTCGCGGCCGGCGATCCGCTCGGCCAGGGCGATCGCCTCCACCAGCGACGCCTCCTCGCCTCCGCCGACGTTGTACACAGACCCGGAAGCGCCGTTGCCCATGGCGGCAATCGTAGCGGCGACCGCATCCGCGACGTACGTGAAGCTGCGGGACGCCGACCCATCCCCGTAGAGCGGGAAGGGCGTGCCGTCCGCGAGCGCCTCGAGCATCCGCGTCATCGCCATGTCCGGTCGCTGCCGGGGCCCGTAGACGGTGAAGTAGCGCAGGCCGACGGCCTCGAGCCCGGACGCGCGGGCGTGCGCGTAGTGCAGGTGCTCGCACGCGAGCTTGGTGACGCCGTAGGGGGAGATCGGCCTCGGCTGCACCTCCTCGGAGGTCGGAAAGCTCTCGGCGTCTCCGTAGACGGACGAGGACGACGCGTAGACGACGCGGGTGCCGCTGAGCGCAGCTGCCTCGAACACGCGGCCGCCCGCGACGATGTTCCTTCTGACGTACAGCTCGAAGTCCGCGCCGAAGCTGGCGCGAACGCCCGGCTGGCCGGCGAGGTGGAAGAGCCCGTCGGCGCCCTCGAGCAGAATCGCCAGATCATCCGTCTCGAGGTCCGCCTCGACGATGTCGAGCCCGCCGGCGTTCTCCCGCTTGCGGCCGGGATCGTAGTAGTCGGTGAACGAGTCGACGCCGACCACGTCGTGCCCCGCCTCCACGAGCGCCTCGCTCAAGTGCGAGCCGATGAAGCCCGCGGCTCCGGTGACGACGTACCGCATCCGCGGAACGGTAGCTATCGGCTCGGCGCCACCGGGATCACGTCTCCCCCGGCTCCGCCACGATCGGCTCCGGCAGCTCTTCGGCAAACGGTGCCAGCACGCCTCCTGCGCCGGGCAGCAGGCACAGATCGGAGAAGAAGCGGGTCATCAACACGCCCTCGCGAAAATCGCCGAGGTGCGGCTCCATGGTCTCTCCGCGCGCCAGTGCGAGCGCGAGGTCCGGGTAGCGGCTCCCGGCCGCGAGGGGCAAAGGGAACGCACCTCCGAAGCGTGGGTTCACGTCGGTGACCGGCAGCGACCCATCGGGCTCTCGGAAGCACTGCACGTTGGCGGGTCCGACGATTCCGGTCGCCTCGGCCACGTGGGCGCCGTGCTCGATCAGCTGGGGATCCTGGATGGACATGCCCTTGATCGACTCGCCGCCCTTCGACTGGATCATCGTGCGCGGGATCGCATTGAGGCAGCGGCCCTCGAGGTCGCAGAAGACGTCGATCGAGAACTCCTCGCCGAGGCATTGCTCCTGCACCATCGAGTCGACGGTCGTGTAGCCGAGGAAGAACTGGAGCTCGCGCGCGTCCCCGGCGCGGTAGATGTGCCGCGAGCCGAAGCCCTCGCGCACCTTGACGAGCAGCGGGTAGCGCGCATCGCCGGGTACCTCGTGCGGCAGCCACGTCCGCGGGCTCGCGATGCCGCGCTCCTCGAAGAAGAGGTGCGCGAGGTACTTGTCGCCCATCGTCCGGCACACCTCGGGGGAGGGCGCCAGCACGAGCGCGGGCGCGAGCGCCTCGCGGTGGCGGGAGAGGATCTCCTGGTCGAGGTCGGTGAGGGGAACCACGAGCCCGATCTCGTGCTCTACGACGAGCGCGGCGAGAGCCGGGACGTAGCCGGGGTCTGCGACGCGCGGCACGAGCGCCATGCGGTCGGCGTGATACAGGGTCGGTGCGAGCGCGTCGGCGTCCGCCGCCACCGTCGTCGCGCCGGCACGCCGAAAGGCGCTGACGATGTCGACACGCTGCCCGGCGCAGGTGAAGAGGACGGCGGTCACGGAGGCAGAGCCTAGCGGCGGCAGCTTCAGGTTACGGCGGGCTAGCCCGCAGGCTCGTCGTGCGACGTCTCTTCCGCGGCGGCAACGGTGATGTCTCCGCGCCAGCCGCCGGTCTCCCCCTTATACGTGCCCTCGAACAGCGCGAGCGGCGTGCGGAGCAGTATCGCGAGGTCGACCCGCGGCGAGCGATTCTCGACATACCAGACGTCAAGCTCGATGCGCTCGGCCCACGGCAGCGTGGCGCGGCCGTGAACCTGCGCCCAGCCCGTCAGGCCCGGCCGCACGGTGAGCCGCTTGCGCTGACGCTCCGTGTACTTCTCGACCTGGTAGCGGAGCGTTGGCCGCGGCCCGATCAGGCTCATGTCGCCGCGCACGACGTTCCACAGCTGCGGCAGCTCGTCGAGCGAGGTCTTGCGGAGGAATCGGCCCACCCGGGTGATCCTGCTATCACCCTCGGCGACGGCGTAGCCTGAACCACTGATCTCGGCGCCGACGACCATCGTGCGGAGCTTGAGCAGCTCGAAGTCTTCTCCGGACTTGCCGACACGAACCTGGCGAAAGAGCACCGGGCCTCCGTCGTCGAGCTTGATGGCCAGCGCCGCGAGGCCGAGCAGCGGGCTCGCGACACCGAGCCCGAGGGCAGCGGTCGCAGCATCGAGCACGCGATTCACCGGGTGCCCTCTGCGGCGTTCCATGTCGCCGGCACACCGCGACGTAGGTAGTTCCAGAGTGCGACAACTGTTGCCCAGCTGACGAGAACGTAGTAGCGGGCGATAGGGACGCTGGCGGCCGCCGCGCCGAGAAGCGCGAGTTGGCCGGCAAGCACGATCCTGTACGCCCAGCCGTCGGCGACGAGCGCGGCACTCGTCGCCAGCAGCGTCAGGTGCAGGAGACCGCTGCAGTAGCGGAGCAGCCGGTGCGAGACGATCTGGGCAAGGTAGAGCGCGGGCAGCTCTCTCAACATCGAGCCACGAAGTGTGATCTCCCAGCAGTGCTCGAACATCCGCACCTTGCGCCGGTACTCGGTCTCGTTCGTCGGGGTGGGCCGCTCGAACGCGTGCGCGGCAGGCTCGTAGACGGCGCGGCGGCCGGCCTGCACCATGCGGTACGGGAAGGACAGATCATGCCCCCAACGCGGATCGACCTCCACGTAGTCGGCTCGCTTGAGAGCGTAGATCGAGCCGTTTCCGCCGGTGATCGAGCCCAGCGTGGACTCCGCCTGCCGCAACTGCATCTCGTACCGCCAGTAGAGGCCCTCTTGATTCGCCCCGTCGGCGGCCTCAAGCCTGAGCTGGCCGCAGACGTAGGCGACCTCGGGATCGGCCAGGTTGGCGACGAGTTTGCCCAACGCGTCCGGCGCCCAAGTGGCATTGGCGTCGGAGAACGCCACCACGTCGCTCGAGGCCTGCGCCACCGCACGATTCTGGGCCGCGACCTTGCCGCCGCGGGGGCAGTCGAGCAGGCTTACCCTCGGCTCACGTTCGGCGACGGCCTCCACGAGTGCATTCGTGCGATCGGTGGACGCATCGGAGGCGACGATCACGGCGAGGTCATCCTCCGGGTAGTCGAGCGTAAGCAGGTTCTCGAGGCGTCGCTCGATGACCGCCTCCTCGTCGTGGGCGGCCACGATCACGGTGACTGACGGTCGAGCCTCCGGATCCTTCGCAACGGGTCGAGCGCGAAGACTGGCCGCGACCCGGGCGACGCCGGGATAGACCACGTGCGTCCAGGCCAGCGCGCCGAGCGACGACCAGAAGACTGCCTTGCCGACGGTCACGAGCGCGAGTTTAGCTCCGACCGCTCGAGCGGCCGAGCGTTGCCCTGCCGCGCCGTTGCGGGCGCGGCGGCAGGGATGTTAGGAGCACCCATCGTCTAGCCTTCCCCCATGCTCGGCGCCCCATCTGGTCTCGGCGTCGCGGGGGCAGCCTGGCTTCTGGCCGGGTTCCTAGTCGCCGCGATCATCACGTGGCGTCGGCGGGGATCGCTTTCCACCGACCTGACGGGTCGAGCCGCGGCCGCCTGCCTGGTGGTGACTCTGGCCGTCGCGCCGTACTTCGCCCGGCGGATCGTCGAGGACCTTCGCGTCACTACAGCGATGACCGACTACGAGCTGAGCGTCGCCGGCCCGGTGCAGGCCTACCTGCAGCCGTATCTGCTCGATCCGGTTACTCGCGTCATCCCGCCTGGTGCGACGTATGCCGTCGCCCAGGGCCCTGGTGTTCCTCATCCGGAGGCGCGCGCCGCCTTGGCGCCGCTTGCCATGATCAAGCTGTTCCCTCGCAAGGAAGTCAGCGACCCGCGGCAGGCGGACTGGGTGATCGCATGGGGGATCGACATCCACGATGTTGCCCCCGTCGCGACTGCCATCGTTGCGCGGCCGGAGCAGGCCGGCTACCCCGCAGTCGTGGTGGGTCGTGTTCGCCGATGATCGCGGATGCGGGTGGTCTCGTCATCCTCAACCTGCTCCTCGTCGCGGCCGGGGCCGGCATCACGGGTCTGGCAGGTACATGGCGCGGGTATCGCGGCCTGGCCGGTGGCCTCGGACTGGACTACCTCGTCGGAGTGGCCGCGTTCGGAGTCCTGGCGCAGCTGCTCTACGTGCTCGGCGCGTCGCTCTCGCTCGTCGAGGTGTGCCTCGTCTGCGCTGCTCTGTCGATCGGCGCGGTTCGCGGACTGCGTTGCGGTGGAGCCGGTTCGTTTCGCGTCGGCCCTGCCTGGGTCTTCGCGCCGGCTGCGGTCTTTCTCGTGCTCCTCGCCGTCGACCTCTGGTATCAGCCGCTGTGGGCCTACGACTCCTGGACGTTCTGGACACCGAGGGCATACGGCCTGTACGCCCTCGACGGGCTCGACACCGACTGGTTCACCTCGGGCGCGATGCTCGGGGGCGCGCGACGCGACTATCCGTTGCTGTTCTCCGCCGTCGAGGCTGCGGGGTTCCGTTTCACCGGCTACGAGACGAGGCTGCTCGACCTACAGACATGGGTCTTCCTGCTCGCGTTCGTCGTCATGATCTACCAGGCGTCCTCGGCCCGGATGCGGAATGTCGTCCTGGCAGCGGTCCTCCTGATGGTGGCCGCCGCACCGTCAACCGCCTCGCAACTCGCCGCCGCCGAGGCTGACATTCCGCTCGCAACCCTCGTCGCCGCGGCAGGCCTGTGCGGGGTGCGATGGCTCGAGACCCGCCGCCGCTCGACGCTCGTGCTCACGGCGGTCCTCGCAGCGGGCGCCGTTGCGACGAAGATCGAAGGGGCGATCTTCGTGGGGGCGTTGTTCGCCGCGCTCGGGCTCTGCAGCTGGCGCCGAAGCCGACCCGACAGCGCGATCGCAATTGCCGCCCTCGTCGTCGTGGTCGCCGTCGGGCTGCTTCCATGGCGTATCTGGGTCGCCGTTCACGGCGGGGTCCCGACAGGGGCTGTCCCGAGCCTCACCCCCTCAACGCTCGTCGACCATGCCTCGTACGTCCCCCGCGCCGCGGGCTACCTTCTCTTCAAGCTCCTCGACCCGCGTGGCTGGCTGCTGATCGTGCCCCTGTGGGCAGTCGCGCTGTGGAGCGCCTGGCGGGCGGCGCGACGCGGGGTGGTCGTCTTCGCAATCGTCACCGTCGCACTCGCATTCTGCGGGCTCGTGATCAGCTACTGGTCGACGCCCCTCGATCTGCACTTCCACCTTGCGACGTCGGCCAGGCGAGTGGTGACAAGCATCGTGTTCTTCTGCGCGGCGCTCACGCCGCTCCTTGCGGACGCAACGAGCCGTTCTTTCGGTCAGCCAAGCTTCGTCCGCAGCCGTGAGGACTGACGAGCTCCGGGGCGCGGACGGGCGTCCGACGATCGTGATCACGTCGCGCGACACGCGCCGGCGCGACGGCGGCGGGGCGGCGTGGATCCAGGCCGACTGCAGGCGTTGAGCGCCGCCGCCTTCATCTCCTTCGCGCTCGTGGTACCTACCGCGTGCCTGCTCACCACGCTGGGGCGGCCTCGGTCCGGAGTCTCGTTCGTGCTCGCCGCCTACCTCCTCGCGTGGGCGGAGCTGGTCGTCGTGGTGCTCGGCCTGTCTCTGTTCAGTGCGGTTCGCGCGATGACGCTCGTCACCATGTTCGCCGGCGCGTTTGGGGCGGCGCTCCTGCTGTGGTACCTCCGAAAGGCTCCGAGGCCGCCTGCCCTGAAGCCTAGGCTGATATCCGGTGCAGCCGCTCTCCGCGACCCGCCGCTGGCGATCCTCGGCGCGTTGGCGGCACTCATCTTCCTCTACTCCGTCGTGCTCGGCATCCTCACGCCGCAGAACGACTGGGACGCACTCACGTACCACCTCACCCGGGCTGCGCTCTGGTTGCAGCAAGAGCGAGTGGGATACATCCAGGGCTCGCTGGACGTACGGCTCAACGGCAACCCGCCGAACGCCGAGATCGGCCAGCTCGCCGCGCTCGCCCTCGGCGGGAATGAGCGACTCGTGTGGTTTCCGCAGCTTAGCGCCGCACTCGCGACGACCCTGGCCGTTTTCGGGATCGGCCGGAGCATCGCGTGGACGGTCCGCGAGTCGATCTTCGGCGCGCTCGTTTTCGCGACACTCCCCCTGATCGCCCTGCAATCCCCGACGGCGCTCAACGATCTCGTCGTCGCGGCGTTCTTCACGGTAGCCATGTACTTCGGTCTCGGCGTCGGGTTCCGGTCGGGCGCAGCCGCCACCCTCGCCCTCGCGCTCGGGTTCGGGACGAAGATCTCGGCCCCACTCCTCCTCACGATCTTCGTCCTCGTTCTCCTCGCTGCACGCCGACGGCCCGTGCTCGAGACCGCCGCCATTGCGGTCGCCGGAGCGCTCGCCGGCAGTACGTGGTACGTCGTCAACCTGGTCAACACGGGGTCTCTCGACGGGAACCTCGCCCGGGGCGCGGAACAGATTGCCGACCGAGGTGTCACTGCCGTTGCGTTGCGTGCCTTCAGGCTGATGCTCAACATGTTCGAGGTACCCGGCGCGTCGGGTGCAAACGGCCTCCTCTACGCCCTCTGCACCGTGGGCTTCCTCATCGCCGCCGGCGTCGCATTCCGACGTCGGCGACCGTCAGGCCCGACGCTTCTCACAGCGGCGGTGCTCGTCGCCTCGGTTCCTGTACTGGTCGTGGCGCTTGCCTGGGGATTGACGAACGGCTGGCACCGGTGGTGGCGCCTGATCGGCCGCGAGGACATCGCGGCTACCATCCCGGCGTTCCAACCGCCGGTGCTCTCCGACACCGTCATTACGTGGTTCGGCCCGCTTGGAGTCGCGCTGGTGATCGTCGGCCTCACCGCCGCCGTCCGGGGGAAGCAGCCCTGTCGCGGGGCACGTATCGCACTCGCGGCGTCGCCCATCGCCTACCTCATGGTCGTCGCCGTCGGGCTCACCTACGATCCGTGGCGAGGGAGGTTCTTCGTCTTCCCAATCGCGCTTGCCGCCGCGACGTGGGGCTCGGTCTACAGGTTTCGCGGCGCCGCGTGGGCGGCTTCGGCGCTCGCCGTAACGACTGGCGTGCTTGTGCTCGCCCAGAACAACGAGAAGTCTCCGGGCGTTCGGCTGCTCGACGGCCCCGTCCACCCGTCGGTCTTCGGAGAGCCGCGGTGGAAGGTCCAGACGCGGCTGCGGATCGACGGGACGGCCGCCATCCGCTTCGTCGAGGATCACGTCCCGCCGCGGGCAACGGTGGGACTGGCGCTCCACGGTGACGACTACATCTTCCCGTACTTCGGGAGCTCGCTCGATCGGACGATCCGCCTGCTGCCGCCCGGCAGCCCGGCGACGCCGCAGCTCGACTGGATCGTGGAAGCACCGGACCGCGAGGTGCCGCGCTGCGCCGGCTCCTGGCGAACGGCGAGCAGGCCCGGGGACGGATTCACCGTCCTCCAGCGCGTCGGCACGGATACCTGCTCGCGTTTCGACGCCTTCGAGACCGACCCCGCTTCGCCAGGCGTCCCGGCAGATCGCATAGGTTCTCGCGAATGACGCTGTCAACGGACTCCCTCACGATCCTGATGCCCGTCTTCAACGAGCGAAACACGATCGAGGAGGCGATCGGTGACGCACTCGGAGCTGCCTTGCCGGTCGGCAGCCGACAGCTCGTGATCATCGACGACGGCTCGAGCGACGGAACGCGCGAATGGCTCGCGACAGCGGCGCTGCCCGACAACGTGGAGATCGTGCTCCACCCCGAGAACAAGGGCAAGGGCGCGGCCATCCGCACCGGGCTCCAGCATGCCCGCGGGACCTACTCGGCGATCCTGGACGCCGACCTGGAGTACGCGGCTGCGGATCTCGGCCCGGTGCTCGAGCCGCTCCTAGCCGGCAAGGCGAACGTCGTCTTCGGCACGCGGGCCTGGACGTCCCAGTCCTCGTTCAGCTTCTGGTACGTGGTCGGCAACAAGTCGGTGACGTTCGCGACGAACCTGCTCTACAACTGCTGGATCTCCGACGTGATGACCTGCCACAAGGCGATGAGCACGGAGCTGTTCAGGTCGCTGAAGCTGCGCGAGCGCGGGTTCGCGATCGAGCCGGAGATCGCCGCGCGCGTCTTGCAGGAGGGTGAGCGCATCTTCGAGGTGCCGATCGCCTACCATGCACGCTCGCGCGACGAGGGGAAGAAGCTGACGGCGGTGGACGGCCTACGCGTGGTGAAGACCCTCGTCCGCTGCAAGTTCCACTAATCGCGATAGAGGGCGAGCGTTGCGGCGGTCGCGGCGTCCCACGAGAACGCCGCGCGAGCGTGCTCGCGCGCGGTAGCCCCGAGGCTCGAGCGTAGTTCGGCGTCGCCGAGCAGGCGCTCGAGCGCTTCCCGCAGCGCCAGCCTGTCACCGGGCGGGACGAGCAGGCCGGTGACGCCGTCCTCGATCGCATCCGGTAGGCCTCCCACCGCTGTCGCGACCACCGCACGGCCGTACGCCATTCCCTCCCGCGCGACGATGCCGTAGCCCTCTCTCCGCGAGGGCACGACCACGATCGCGGCCTGCTCGTAATAGCGCCCGAGCTCGTCGTGCGGGACGAATCCGACGGCTTGCGGCAGCAGGCTGCGGAGCGGCCCGTCGCCGACGACGACGAGCGGGAGCCCGGCGGCAGCCACGGCGAGCTCGCGCACGCCTTTCTCCTCCGAGAGCCGGCCGACGAAGAGGATGTGCGGCGGCTCAGAGGACGGTGCCACGCGGGACGGCACCTCGACCCCGCTCGGGATCACGTGTACCTCGCGAGCGCCGAGAGCGCGCGCGTCGGCGGCGAGCGCGCTCGACCCGCACACGACGGCCCGCGCGCGCCGCAACACGGGCCTGAAGAGCCACCTCAGCCGCTTGGCCAGCTCGACGTCGGAGCCCCACAGCTGCAGAACGAGGGGCCTCCGCGCCGCGAGACCCGCGATCCCGGACGGCAGCCAATGCGCGTGCACCACGTCTGCATCCCGGGAGGCTGCTCGTGCCGCCCGGGCAAAGGATGCGACGAACAGGGGCAGCAACAGCACGCGCCACTTCCGGGCCAGGAGGTTGTTGACGATGCCGTCTCCGTAGGCGATGCCGTAGTGCCGGAACGACGCGGGCGACACGACGCTCACCTCGACGCCGGCGGCACGCAGGTGCTCAACGGCGTCCTGGACGAACACCCCGGCCACGTCGCCCGGGTGACGCGGGTATGAGGTGGTGAGGACGACGACCTTCACGACGTGGGCCGCAGCCGTCGCGCAAAGACCGCGGGCGAGACCACGACGAGTGCCGCGAACACGAAGAAGTAGTAGAACGACATCGTCAGGTAGAACGCGTTCGCCGCCATCGTCCCGACCAGGGCCGCCGTCAGGCCCCACTCGAGCGGGCGCACCCGCGCGGCCACCGTGTCGCCTGCGGCCGCGAGCGCCCTGCCCACCTGCCGGCCGACGGCGAGACGCCGGAAGAGGTAGGCGAGGAAGGTCAGGAACAGCAGCGCCCCCACGATCCCCGTCTCGACGAAGAGCGCCACGTAGAACGAGTGCGGGCCGAAGTTGTCGCGGCCGGTGACGAACTCGTAGTAGACGGAGAAGTTGTTCAGCCCGAGGCCGAACAACGGATGCTGTGACAGCACGTCGGGGATGAACTCGTAGACGACGAAGTGCGTCGAGGAGCCGGAGCCGCTCGTGTCGATCCGGGAACGGAGCACCGTCCCGAAGAAGTCCGCCCGC
>Ga0209798_10001855_pt1 | contig 12539 bp, 16 predicted proteins | sample DOMMetBare3Fresh_FD_187475 | JGI IMG/M metagenome (GOLD analysis project Ga0209798, IMG submission 187475) | Wetland sediment microbial communities from St. Louis River estuary, USA, under dissolved organic matter induced mercury methylation -... | ecosystem: Environmental > Aquatic >...
ATCATCGGTCGCAAAATACCTGTCGGTACTGGTGCCGCTAACTACCACGACGACAGCGAAGATGAGTCCAATGACGAGTTTGATGATATAGCAATCGAAAGTGACATATCCGTCGAGGATATAAACTTAGAAGCTTAACACCTAACTCTAGGTTAATAATAAAGGCGCTCCAACTGCAGGAGCGCCTTTAGATTGACTAATAGTTTTATTTAGTGTATAATATAATGATGGATAAGATATCAAGAATTCGAGAAGGCATTAGGCCGATAAGTGGTAGTTCGCCAGTTGAAACGGCTATTGGCATAGATACCGCCGTGGCTGTTCGTTCTGCCTCGGATAATCTTGATTGTGACTACAAAACAACGCCACATTCACGCGAGTGGTTCAGTAACGCCGAACGTGCAAAACTCGCCCAAAGTGCATTAAAGCTCCTGGGTTCACGCAGTAATATCAAGCGTTAGCTTGGTTGCATCTTTGGCGATTTATTGATATAATAATAGACGAGTTTACTCCTAGTAGGTCAAACAGTCTTTTTCAAGTGTGTACAGACTGTTGACGCGACTAGGGCATGACACGGAGCGGAGATGCTGAATCCAAACCGTAAATATCGGGATATTCTAGTCCCAAATATTAGTTTAAGTTGTCATAAAAGGAGATTTGATGCCAACGATTAATCAATTGGTTCGCAAGCCACGCAAGACTGCAATCAAGAAATCTAAATCACCAGCTCTTGGTAAGATTTATAATGCATTAAAAACCCGTTACTACGAGCAAGAAGGCCCATTGCGCCGAGGTGTTTGTATTAGGGTTACTACGAAAACACCTAAAAAACCTAACTCAGCACTTCGTAAAGTTGCTCGTGTTCGCCTAACTAACCAACAGGAAGTTTGGGCTTACATTGGTGGTGAAGGTCACAACCTACAAGAGCACGCTGTTGTTCTAGTACGCGGTGGACGTGTGCCAGATTTGCCAGGTGTTCGTTACCATATCGTACGTGGCGCACTTGATCTTCAAGGTGTTAACAACCGCAAAAAAGGTCGTTCTAAGTACGGCACCAAGAAGGAGACTAAGTAATGCCTCGTAAAGTAACTGCTAAATTACAGCGAGTAATCGCTCCAGATCGCAAGTACCAGAGTGTTTTGGTGCAACGTTTAATCAACAAATCAATGCTTAACGGTAAAAAACATGTTGCCGAAAAAGCTGTTTATGATGCCCTAGAAATGGCTGCCAAGAAACTTGGTAGCGAGAATCCTCTAGAAGTATTTGAAAAAGCTGTTAAAAACATCATGCCAAACTTCGAGGTTAAATCTCGTCGTGTCGGTGGTGCTAACTACCAGATTCCGTTCCCAATTCAGGGTCATAGGCAACTACACTTTGCATTTAGCTGGTTGGTTCAAGCCGCTCGATCTCGTTCTGGTATGGCGTATGCTAATCGCCTAGCGCTAGAAATCATCGATGCTCATAACGAAGCCGGTGGTGCATTTAAGAAGAAAGAAGACACCCACAAGATGGCCGAAGCTAACCGAGCATTCGCCCACTTTGCTAGGGGCTAATTAGGGGGTAAACAATATGGCAGATAGACAAGTCCCATTAAAAGACGTTCGTAACACTGGTATTATCGCGCATATTGATGCCGGTAAAACCACCGTTACTGAAGGTATTCTGTATCGTACCGGTCAATCACATAAAATCGGTTTAGTTCACGAAGGTGAAACGACAACCGACTGGATGGAACAAGAACGCGAACGAGGTATTACAATTACTTCAGCCGCTGTTACTAGTTTTTGGAAAGACCACAAAATTAACATCATCGATACACCAGGTCACATCGACTTTACAGCTGAAGTTGAACGCTCACTTCGCGTTCTAGACGGTGCTGTAACTGTTTTCGACGGCAAGATGGGCGTTGAGGCTCAGTCCGAGACTGTTTGGCGTCAAGCAAACAAGTATGGCGTGCCACGCATCTGTTTCATTAACAAGATTAACCAAACAGGTGGTGATTTTTACAAATCGCTTGAATCAATTCACAGGCGTTTGACAAAGAACGCACTTCCAATTCATCTGCCAATCGGCTTTGAAAAGGAAATTAATGGCGTTGTCGACCTTATCGACATGAAATCTTACACTTATAAAGATTTCACTGATCATGAATTAACTGTTGGTGAAATCCCTGCTGATATGGTTGAAAAAGCCAAGAACGCTCGCTCACTACTAGTTGAAGCGGCTGTTGAAGCTGATGATGAGCTATTCGAACGCTTCCTAGAAAGTGGCGAAGAGTCAATCACAATTGACGAGCTTAAGGTTGCTTTGCGTAAACGCGTCCTAGCTGGTGACTTTTATCTAGTAACCGGTGGTGACGGCCGTGGCGTTATCGTTGAAAAGGTTCTTGACCTGATTAACGACTTCCTACCATCACCACTCGATGTTGATGCTATTTGGGGCACCGACCCTAAGAGCGGTAACGAAATCGATCGCAAGCCAGACGATAAAGAGCCTATGGCAGCTTTGGCCTTCAAAGTTGCGACTGACCCATTCGTTGGTAAGTTGATTTTCGTCCGTGTCTATAGTGGTAAATTGACAGCTGGTTCATACGTGTTAAACACTACAACTGGTAACAAAGAGCGCGTTGGACGTATCGTTCGTATGCATGCTGACAAGCGTGAAGACGTTGAATTTATCGGTGCTGGTGATATTGCCGCCGTTGTGGGTCTAAAAGACACCTTTACCGGTGCTACTTTGGCCGATCCAGCACACCCAATTATTCTGGAATCGATTTCATTCCCAGAACCACCTGTGTCGATTGCTGTCGAACCAAAGACTAAATCAGATCAAGAAAAGATGGGTATCGCTTTGCAGCGTTTGGCCGAAGAAGATCCAACCTTCCGTGTTCACACTGACGAAGAAACCGGTCAGACAATCATGTCGGGAATGGGTGAATTGCACCTAGACATCTTAATCGACCGTATGAAGCGCGAGTTTAAGGTTGAAGCCAATGTTGGTGAGCCTCAGGTTGCCTTCCGTGAATCAATTAAGGGCACATCAGCTGTTCAGGGTAAGCACATCAAGCAATCTGGTGGACGTGGTCAGTATGGTGACGTCTGGATTCGCTTTGAAGCTAACGAACCCGGTAAGGGATTTGAGTTCTTCGACGAAATTAAAGGTGGTGTTGTTCCACAAGAATACCGCAAGCCAGTCGAAGCCGGTGTACGTGAAACGCTTGAAGGTGGTGTTATCGCTGGTTACCCAGTCGTGGACATCAAAGCTACGCTTTACGATGGTAGCTATCATGACGTTGACTCATCGGAGCTAGCCTTTAAGCTGGCTGGTAGCCTAGCTGCCCGTGAAGGTATTAGGCAAGCAAATCCAATCCTACTCGAGCCTATTATGCGCGTTGAAGTAACCACCCCTGAGGAATTCATGGGTGACGTTATCGGCGACCTTAACTCTCGCCGTGGCCGTATCGAGGCTATGGAAGACCTATCGGGTGGCGCCAAGCTTGTTAAGGCCTTTGTGCCTTTGGCAAGTATGTTTGGTTACACCAACGATATTCGTTCGATGAGCCAAGGCCGTGCCGCCAGTACAATGGAAATTGCTCAGTATGAGGAAGTTCCACCAAATGTTTCTAAGGAAATCATTGAGAAGCGGTCAAGTAAGTAATATACTATAGCGGTATATGAAACCTAGATTACAACTAACAGCACCGGACATCTTACATATGTTCGGTGCTGTTGTGCTTGTCGGGTCGGTGATTAGTGCCATAAATACAGCCGATAAGCGCTGGATGTCGTGGCATTTTAGTAGACTAGGCGAGGGCGGACATGCTTCATCGATGATATTCAATATCTCGATGTTTGTGGGTGGACTATTAATGTCATGGCTTAGCTACGAACTAATTCAATTGATTCGCAAGTTCAAATCTGATAAGAGGCTCGACGCGCTTTATGCCGAGAATTTGTTAAAAATGATATTTCCAATGATTGCCGTCTGCCTATTTGGTGTCTCGCTGTTTCCATTCGACAAGTTTCCAGTTATCCATAACTCATTTGGCTATGGGATGACTTTCATCATGTTAGGTCTGTGTACTTTGACGCCGCAATACATCACCCTTTTCCCTAAGTGGTTTTATCGCTACGGCTATATCCTATTGAGCGCGACTCTGTTGCTATTTACGATTTTCTTTACCTTACAACCATACACCTTATTGCAGGTAGAGACAGTAGTGTTTCTGATGGTATTCGTTTGGTTAGAGGTATTTACGCGCACAATTTATGATGCAGCTCAAGCAATAATAGTCCCGAATTCTTGAAAAATTACCCTTTATTTATCATCTGTAACTATGTATAATATGACACATACGTCGCGAGGCTATTTTGCTAGCGTCTAAAATAATTAATAGGAGAAAACAATCAAATGGCAGATTTTGATCGAACCAAGCCTCATGTAAACGTAGGCACAATGGGTCACGTTGACCACGGTAAGACTACTTTGACTGCAGCTATCACAGCTGTTCTAGCAAAGCGCCTACCAAGTGAAGTTAATAAGCCAGTCGCTTATGACCAGATCGACAACGCTCCAGAAGAGCGTGCACGCGGTATCACTATCGCATCATCACACCAAGAATATGAAACCGAAAAGCGTCACTACGCTCACGTTGATATGCCAGGCCACGCCGACTATATCAAGAACATGATTACTGGTGCTGCTCAAATCGACGGCGCAATTCTAGTAGTTGCTGCTAACGACGGCCCGCTACCACAGACTCGCGAGCACGTATTGCTTGCCAAGCAAGTCGGTGTGCCTAAGATTCTTGTTTTCCTAAACAAGATGGACCTAGCTGACCCAGAACTAGTTGAACTAGTTGAAATGGATATCCGCGAACTTCTTGCCAAGAACGGCTTCGACGAAGACGCTCCTATCATCAAGGGTTCAGCAACTAAGGCCCTAGAAGGCAGTGCTGCTGATGAAGACGCTATCATGGAGCTTGTAAAGGCTCTTGATGACTACGTTCCAGAACCAGTTCGCGACCTAGACAAGCCATTCCTAATGCCAATTGAGGACGTTTTCTCAATCAAGGGTCGTGGAACTGTTGCTACCGGTCGTATCGAGCAAGGTGTTATCAAGATTAACGATCCAGTTGAAATCGTTGGTATCCGTGCTACGCAGACATCTGTTGTAACCGGTATTGAAGCCTTCAAGAAGAACCTTAACCAAGGTCAAGCTGGCGATAACGCAGGTCTATTGCTACGCGGTATCGAGCGTGAGCAAATCGAGCGCGGTCAAGTTGTTGTTAAACCAGGCAGCCTAACTCCTCACACCGAGTTTGATGCTGAGGTTTATATCCTTAAGAAAGAAGAAGGTGGACGTCACACTCCATTCAGCAAGGGCTACAAGCCACAGTTCTACTTCCGTACAACTGACGTCACCGGTGAAGTTGAACTTCCAGCCGACAAGGAACTTGTCATCCCTGGTGATACTGTAACCTTCAAAGTCAAACTTCTTGCTCCAATTGCTATGGAACAAGGTCTTAACTTCGCTATCCGCGAAGGTGGTAAGACTGTTGGTGCCGGTGTTGTAACCAAGATTGTAAAATAATCTAGTTAACATAGTTAAAATACCCCTGCAAGTCAGGGGTATTTTACTATGCCAAATAGCTAGTGCTATAATTACACCATGCAACAGACTAAGTCTGGTTTTACTATTGTTGAACTGCTGGTGGTTATAGTGGTAATAGGTATTTTGGCAGCCATAACCTTGGTTTCATACTCCGGCATAAGCAGTCAGGCCGGTGCTTCGGTTATGCAGAGCGACCTAAGTACGGCGTCGAAACAGCTGAAGCTATTCGAATCAGAGTATGGCTATTACCCAACTACGATTCAGTGTGATATACCCGATAGCTCAACAAACAAGTGCATTAAGGCTAGTAACGGCGCAAGTCTTGGTTACTCAGTTAGTAATGTCGGCAGTAAAAAATTCTACATTACGGCAACCAGCGGTAACACTAAGTACATCATCTCTAATAACTCTACACCAGTAGTTAATAACTGGGTTATTTTAGGCACACAAGCTTGGCTGAAAACCAACTTGAATGTTGGCACGAGGATTAGTGGCACTTCAGAACAGACCAATAATTCAATTGTCGAGAAGTACTGTTATAACGACTTAGAGTCAAATTGTGACTTATATGGAGGCCTATATCAGTGGGATGAGATGATGCAGTACTCGACGACTGAAGGTGCGCAAGGAATATGTCCAGTTAGTTCACATCTACCTACTGATAACGAGTGGAAGATACTAGAGAAATACCTGGGTATGAGCGATGTACAAGCTGACGGTACTGGTTATCGTGGTACTGATCAAGGAACGCAAATAAAAGTTGGTGGCTCGAGTGGACTCGAAATTAAACTATCAGGATATCGCGACCTACCAGGTGGTAATTTTAGTGATTTAGGGGTACATGGGGTGTTTTGGCTAAGTACCGACCCCGGCTCTTACGGCTACAGAGGTTTTACTAGTTGGAGTAGTCAAATATACCGTGTAGTTTACAGCAAGCTATACGGTATGTCTGTTAGGTGCGTGCTCGATTAGTCTGCGCTAAATAAAAATGCTAATGCTATAATGTTACTAGTGAAAAAAGGTTTCACCATTGTTGAGTTACTCGTCGTAATTGTGGTTATTGGTATAATAGCCGCTATTACAATTGTTGCCTATGGTGGTATAGCCAAGAAGGCAAAGATTGCCACTATACAGTCAGATATCGATAATTCCGGACGTTTAGTAAAGATGTTTCAGGTTGAAAACGGCACTTACCCTGGCTCTGTCACGGATTGTCCAACGCCTGCAGTGGGTAATATGTGCCTGAAGTCGAGTCCAGGTAATAGTTATTCATATTGGGTTGATAACTCTGGTACTGGTATGTTTAGGCTGACGTCAACTGATAGTAATGGCTTAAATATCAGCACTAATGAGTCCGGATTAAAGTGTCCGGTGAACTTTATAGTTGTGCCTGGCAGCGCTACCTATAACACTAGCGACTTCTGTGTAATGAAGTACGAGGCCAAACAAGATAGCGGTAGCATACCGATAAGTCAGCCAAGTGGTTCGCCGTGGGTGAGCATAACACAGACTAACGCTATTACGTACAGTACTAAAGTGGATGGTTGTGACAGCTGTCATTTAATTAAAGAGAAGGAGTGGCTGACAATTGCACAAAATATCATGAGTGTAGCTAGTAATTGGAGCTCTGGCACGATCGGCAGCGGTTACCTTTATACTGGCCATAACGACGGTACACCAGCTAATAGTCTTGACTCTAGTAATGATGATACGAATGGTTATTACGGTACTGGTGGCGCGTCTGGCCAACAAAAACGCACATTGAAGTTATCAAACGGTGAAGTGATATGGGACTTTGCCGGTAATGTTTGGGAATGGACTTCCGGTCAAATTACCGGTGGGCAACCGGGTATTATCGGCGGAGGCTACGCATGGCGCGAATGGGGCGCACTAACCACACACGGTACGCTTAATCCTGATCCGTATCCGTCAACGACTGGTATCACCGGTGCCGGAACCTGGACTAGCACAAACGGCATCGGTGTTATTTATAGCGACGCCGAGAATGGCGTACTGCACGGAATGGTACGTGGTGGCTCATGGATAGATTGGACCCACGCTGGGCCGTTAGCCTTAGATATAAATCAGTGGCCCAGCTGGTCGGGGCCAGCCTTTGGGTTTAGGGTTGCGCGTTAACCTGGACATCAAACGTTAAAATATGTTATAGTTTTGGATGTATTATTAATCATATCGAGAACTCTGGCAGTAGCAGAACTAAACTGGTCTATCGAAGAGGTTACGGTATAACAACAAGGAGTCATCTATATGACAGAAAAAACCGAAGCGCCACGAATTCGCATTCGTTTAAAGGCCTATGATTACAAAGTAATCGACCAATCAGCGAAACAAATTATTGACACTGCTATCCGCACCGGCGCTAGCGTTAGTGGTCCAGTGCCACTACCAACTCGCCGCAGCACATTTACGGTTGTCAAGTCACCTCACGTCTACAAAAAGGGTGGTGAGACCTTCGAAATGCGCGTCCACAAGCGCCTAATCGACATTACAAACGCCACACCAAAAACTATTGATAGTTTGCAAAACCTTAGCCTGCCAGCAGGTGTTGATGCTGAAATACGAATGTAGCTAAAGCTCGATATTAAAAATGACCCCTAATGGGGTCATTTTAGTTGGCAAGGCTTAACTAAACAGTAGTATTAATGCTCTCTAGAATATTAGTTATGTTCATCTGAAGATTCAATACCCAGATACCCAAGCCAAGAATCAATACCAATAGTATTGACCAGTAAATAGTTTGTTCGGTAATTAGGAACTGTAAGAAAGGTGTCGACTCAGTACTTAGTCGGAATGACTTATAAACTGGCTTTTTAACCTTACTAGCTACAGGAGCCTTGCGAGCAGCCACTTTCTTAACTGATTTCTTAGCGGTCGCTTTTTTTGCGGTTGCCATCTTAATATTCTCCTTTAATAATTCTTTATGACAACAGTATGACTGATTTTATAAATAAACTCAAGCATTATGATGAAAATATTGGATTTCGACTAAATATAGGTCTCACCGCCACTTATGCCAAAGAATTCCTCTAAGGTTATTATGTTTTGTTTCTTCATCTCATCAATCAATTTCTTACCTACATAACGATAATGCCATGGCTCTGATTTATAGCCGGTTACCGTCTGTTTTTCAGCAGGGTACCTTAACATAAAACCATATTTTTGCGCGTTGGCGGCTAGCCAAGCACCTTCAGTAGTCTGGCCGAAGCAGTCATCAAGGTTACAGGTAGCCTGATTGTAACTGCCAAAATCGATAGATAATCCAGTCTGATGTTCGCTATATCCTGGTCGGGCGCTGAAAGTGTCAGTCTTGGTCTGTCCATAGATTGATACATAGTTGTTATAAACCGCGCTCTGACTATCGTACGATCGGTAGCTACTGACTAATTTCAGATTAATCCCAGCCTTTGTAGCGTCGTTCATCATAGCTTCAAAATCAACCTGAACTTTTTGGCTAATCGTAGCGCCATTTATAGTCACTAGATCGTTAGGTATGTAACTAGCTGGGTTGAGCGGGTGAAGTTTATTAACTATAACCCACAAACTATCTGGGGCTGAACTAGAATATTCTAACTTGTTAAACGAAGGTTTTGCTGGCACCTGAGGTTTACGCGTTTGTTTGCTAGATATCTTAGGAGTATCGTTGACAGATAGTAGGTACCTGGTGCCGAAATAACCCCCAAAGCCAGACATGACCAACACAAATAGCCCAATCAAAATCATGACTTTGTGGTGCTTTCGTGAGTTAATGATCATTGTTTTATTCTATCATGCTAATATGCCGGGTCAGGACTCTCTCGACTTGACTCGTAACAGAGTATGTGCTAGAATTAATCGGTAACTTATAAGAAATATTAAACGATTCTTGGTGAATTGGTAAGTCCGACAGATGAGGATACTACCAGCCACCAAGAATTTTAAGTGGGAGCAAAAGGGCTATGAAAGCACTTCTCGGTACCAAAATTGGTATGACCCAAATCATCAGCAAGGATGGTGTTGCAGTTCCTGTAACGCTTATTCAAGCTGGCCCTGTGACTGTGACTCAGGTAAAAACCGCTGAAAAAGACGGTTATAGCGCAGTCCAAGTGGCATATGGTGAGGGTAAGAACCTGAGCAAGGCCGTGGCTGGACATGTAAAGTCTAGCAATACTACACCAAAACATATTCGGGAGTTTCGTGTTGACGAACTACCCGAGGACTTGTTGGTTGGTAACACGATCGACGTAACAGCATTTGAGGTCGGTGACCTGGTTGATGCCACAGGCATCAGCAAAGGTAAAGGTTTCGCTGGTACGATTAAACGTCACAACTTTGAACGTCACCGTAAATCACACGGTGGTAAGGGTAATACCCGTAAGCCGGGTTCGATCGGCTCTATGTACCCACAAAAAGTTTTCAAAGGTAAGCGAATGGCTGGACGTATGGGTCATGACAGGGTGACTGTCAAAAACCTAGTCGTTTCCTATGTTGACCTAGAAAACAACCTAATCGGCCTACGCGGAGCAGTTCCTGGTCCTAAAAAAGGTCTGATTATCATCGGAGGTAAGGCATAATGGCTGACACTACTAAAACTACAGTAACTAAGACTACCTTACCAAAAGATATCTTTAACGTTGAGGTAACTAACCACGAGCTACTTAAACTAGCTTATGACAGCTACCTAGCTAACTCTCGCTCGGCTCATGCCAAGACGAAAAAGCGCGGTGAAGTCAGTGGTGGTGGACGAAAACCATGGAAGCAAAAAGGTACTGGTCGTGCACGTTTCGGCTCAAGCCGTAACCCAATCTGGCGCGGTGGCGGTATCGCTTTTGGTCCAAATGGTATCCAAAACTTTACTAAGAAACTATCAACTACCAGTAAGCGTGTAGCTGTACGACAAGCTTTGACCCTAGCTAACCAGGCTAAAAAGATTGTTGTTCTAGACTTCAAGACTACTGGTAAAACCAAAGACGCTGCTAAATTCTTGATCGATAACAAATTAGACCGCAAGGTGTTGATGGTTGTCGACGAGAAAACTCCAGAAATATTGCGTGCTACAAATAATGTCCAGAACATTTTGCTAGTCCGCGCTAACTACCTTAATGTTTACCACATCCTGAACGCTGACAAGATTGTTCTTTCAACCAAGTCAGTCGATGTTGTTAAGTCATGGCTAGGAGGGGAGAAATAATATGAGTCTTAATATTTTCCCACGCGCAACCGAGAAAGCTTATGGCCTATCGGTAAAGAAAAACGTCTATGTATTTGATGTTCCAGCAAGTGCCAACAAACAGCAAATCCTAGAAGCAGTCGAAAAGCAGTTCGGCGTCAAAGCCACTGGTATTAAGACGCTCATCCAGACCGGCAAAGCTGTCAGCGCATCACGCGGCCGCCGAGCTCGTCCAGGCACCGCTAACCGTAAAGATCTGAAAAAAGCCTACGTTACTCTTGCTGAAGGTAATAGTATCAAGGTTTTCGATGAAGTAACCGAGACTGACAAGTCAGAAAAGAAGGCAGGTAAGTAATGGCTATTCAGCAATACAACCCAACTACTCCGGCTCGTCGTGGTATGACTAGTCAGGACTTAAGTGAAATTACTACTCGTAAGCCACTTAAGAGCTTAATTAAAAGCAAGAAACAGAATGCTGGTCGTAATAACACCGGTCGCATCACTGTCCGTCATCGCGGCGGTGGCGTTAGGCGTCACTACCGCTTGCTAGATCATAATCTAGCTGACGGCCTAACTGTAACTATTGAAGAAATCGAATACGATCCAAATCGTAGTGCACGTATCGCACGTGTCAAAGACCAACACGGGCTTTACCACTACATCTTGGCCGATACATCTATGACCAAGGGTAAAGTAATCGTCAGTGGCGAACAGGCTCCAATCGAGCAAAGTAACCGTATGACATTAGCTCGTATCCCTGTTGGTACTCAGATTTACGCTATCGAAATCAACCCTGGAAAGGGTGCTCAGATGGTGCGTTCAGCTGGTACCAAGGCTCAATTGATGGCCAAAGAAGGCGATTACGCTCAGGTACGTTTGCCATCAGGCGAAGTTCGTCGCTTCCGCCTAGAAGCAACTGCTGCTATCGGTGTAGTCGGTAACGTTCAGCATCAAAACATCAAGGTCGGTTCAGCAGGTCGCAATCGTCGTAAGGGTATTCGCCCTGGCGTTCGTGGCGTAGTTATGAACGCTGCAGATCACCCACACGGTGGTGGTGACGGTGGTCGTCACGGTACCGGTAAGGCGCCACGCACACCTTGGGGTCAACTAACTTTAGGTTACCGCACCCGACGTCGTAAAGATGTCAGCGGTTTGATATTAAAGAGTCGCCATGACGCGAAGAGGAAGAGGTAATTATGAGTCGCTCACTTAAAAAAGGACCATTTGTCGACTTCAAGCTCGCTAAGAAAGTGGCGGCGCTAGGAATCGATGACCGTACCGTTATCAAGACCTGGGCTCGTGCAAGCACAATCAGCCCAGATATGGTTGGACGGACTATCGCTGTACATAACGGCAAACTACATATTCCAGTATTGATTACTGAGAATATGGTTGGCCACAAACTCGGCGAATTCAGCCCAACCCGTAAGTTCCGTAAGCACGGTGGAAAGGACAGGAAGTAATGAGTGAATTACAGTCAGTCCGAGCTTACATAGAAGGCGTTAGCCAGTCTCCACGTAAGGTTTCATTGGTCGCCAGTTTGATCCGAAACCGTACAGTTGCTGATGCGCTAGTTATCCTAGCTCATACACCAAAGCGTGCTGCTTTGCCAGTTAAAAAGGCAATCGAAAGCGCCCGCGCTAATGCTGTTAATAACCACGGTTTGGACAGCAAAACATTAGTTATAACAACTATGTCTGTAACTGTCGGTACCCGCATGAAGCGCTTTATACCAGCTTCACGTGGTCGTGCCCTACCCTTC
>Ga0209798_10001856_pt1 | contig 12535 bp, 8 predicted proteins | sample DOMMetBare3Fresh_FD_187475 | JGI IMG/M metagenome (GOLD analysis project Ga0209798, IMG submission 187475) | Wetland sediment microbial communities from St. Louis River estuary, USA, under dissolved organic matter induced mercury methylation -... | ecosystem: Environmental > Aquatic > Freshwater...
AAGCACCGGCCCGTGAACCCCGAGCCACTGGAGCCGCCGCCCATGTCGCCGATCAACCGCCGCACTCGCAGATCATCGCCGCATCCCGCATGTCGCCCGCTAGCGCTGCTTGCTTTGCTCGCGGCGCTGGCCGCCTGCGTGTCCCTCGCCGCCCCGGGAAGCGGCTTCGCCGGAGTTCAGCAAAGCGCCTCAGCTACCGCGTGGAAGATCGACTCGGGTGCGACCAAGAAGCGAAGCGCGAAGAACGTCCAGAAGTCGAGGAAGACTGCGGGCGCAACAACAGTGTTCCGACGGAAGATCATCGGGCTCCAGGTGACCGGCGCCACTGCCACAAGCGTCTCGCTGAAGTGGCAGGTCTCTCCTTCCTCTGCCGGGGTGATCGGCTACACGGTCACGCGTGACGGGGTCGTCGCCGCCACCCCCACTCTCCCGAGAGCGGTGGTCACGGGCATGCAGTGCGGGCGCACGGCGACCATCGCTGTTCGAGCTCGAGGGTACTTCGGCATCCTCTCGCTGCCGACGTCGATCACCGTGAGCACCAATCCTTGCCCCGATGCCGTGGCTCCCTCGACGCCGACGGGCCTCGCCCTTGCAGGGCGCACGCAGTCGGTTCTCTCACTCCGCTGGGTGGCTTCAACGGACAACGTGGGTGTCGTCGACTACGAAGTCTTCATCGGCCAGACCGCGACTGCGGACACCCCGGAGACGTCCGTCAGCGTCGGTGGTCTCACCTGCGGAACAATGTACGCAGTCGGAGTGCGGGCTGTCGACGGAGCGGGGAACCGTTCGACGCTCGCGCAGATCTCCGCTTCGACCTCGAGTTGTTCCGACACGCAAGCACCTACGACGCCAACCCTCTCCGCGACGATGAGCGGTGCGAAGGCGCAGCTCTCCTGGACCGCTGCATCAGACAACGTGGGCGTCACGTCGTACGCCGTCTACCAGGGAACAAGCCTGCTCGTAGAGACCACCGCCCGCCAATACACGACCGGTGACCTCGCTTGCGGGCAGAGCTACACGTTCGGCGTCGAGGCACGAGATTCCGCCGGCAATCGGTCGGGCCGCGGCACCGCAACCGTGCAGGCAGCCGCGTGTCCCACCGCGCCATCGCCGTCGCCGTCGCCCGGTGACGCGAGTGCACCATCTGCGCCAGGGTCGCCGCAGGTCACGCGCGTTGATGCGACGTCGATCACCCTGTCATGGTCGGCTTCGAGCGACAACGTCGGAGTGACGGGTTACGGCCTATATCGGAACGGCACGTTCGACCACAGTGCGACAGGGCTCTCGTCGTCGCTCACGGGTCTCGCGTGCGGTACCACGTACACGCTCGCGGTCGACGCGGTCGACGGCGCCGGCAACCGGTCGGCCAAGGTCGAGCTCTCGACGAGCACGTCCCCCTGCCCGGATGCGAAGGCGCCGACGACTCCCGCGAACCTCAGGACGACCACCGTGACCCAGACGAGTGCGGCAATCGCATGGGATCCCTCGACCGACGATGTCGGGGTCGTCGGGTACGGCGTCTACTGGTCAGGGGCGAAGATCGCGGACACCACCGACACGTCGTTCGTGCTGACCGGCCTCACGTGCGGCACGAGCACGACGGTCGAGGTGGACGCGGTCGACGGCTCTGGGAACCGCTCGAGCAAGGCGTCGCGCCTCGTCAGCACCTCGGCGTGCCCCGACACGCAGGCGCCGAGTGCGCCTACCGGGCTGCAGGCGAACGCCGTCACTCAGACCTCGCTTACGCTCTCCTGGAGCCCCGCCACCGACAACGTCGGTGTCACCAGCTATGACGTGTATCGCAACGGGACGAAGGTCGGAACGACGACCACGCTCTCGCAGGGCCTCAACGGGCTCACCTGCGGTACGTCCTACACGCTCGGTGTCGAAGCGGTCGACGCCGCAGGCAACCGCTCGACCAGGACAGCGCTCACCGCCAACACCTCGGCGTGCCCCGACCCGCCTCCGTCTGGCACGGCCGCGAACCTGTTCGTATCGCCCACAGGCAGCGACTCGACCTGCACTCGCTACCCGTCGGGGCCGTCCGGTGCTCCTGCGGCGTGCGCGAGCTTCTCCGGTGCGTACGCCAAGGCGCAGCCGGGGGATATCGTCGAGGTCGCCGCCGGCACGTACGGAGCGCAGACGCTCAACCGACGCGGCCTCGGAGCACCAACGGTCGTCTTCCATCCTGCACCCGGAGCGACCCCGACCGTGAGCAACATGAACCTGCACGCATCGTACGTAGAGGTGCAGGGCATGCGCCTAACCGGGGACGTGGCGGTGGAAAAGGGCTCGGACGGTGTCCGACCGTCTTTCATCACCGTGCGTGACGTCACGGCACTCTCGGCCTTCATCAGCGCAGACGACGTGCTGTTCAAGGGTGGCTCGTATGGCGGCTTCGACGCCTGCAACACCAGTAACCCTGAGGACGGGATCGAGATCTGGCTGACCGGGTCGACGGGATCTAGCCGAGTGACACTCGACGGGATCACCGTCCACGACGTCTCGGATCACAACAACATCTGCGCCGGCACCGCTGGCGCGGGGCGGCACGTCGATTGTGTCCAGGTGCTGTCCGGCCACTACATCACGATCCGGAACTCACGGTTCTACGGCTGCGCGACCTCCAACATCATCGCGCGTCCGTACATCGACGGACTCGACCATGTGACGATCGAGAACAACCTGTTCGAGCCGGTTACCAACCCAGGGAACAACGTCTACCTCGGCGGGCCCGATGCGCCATGTACTGCGATGGTCTTCCGCAACAACACGTCCAAGGACGGCGGCGTCACCGGCGGGTGCCCCAGCGAGTCGATCCAGGTCTACAACAACGTCATGACCACGGGCGCCTGCGTCTCTGGGATGGCGTATGCCAACAATGTCTTCCTCCCGAGCTACGGGACGTCGTGTGGGTCGGCTCCGAAACGCTGCCAGCCGGCGTACGCCAGCGACGGTTTCCATCTCTTGACGACCGACACGTGCGCCCGCGACGCGGGAGATCCGACACGCTACTCCGCTACCGACATCGACGGCGACGCGCGCCCAAGGGGAACCGCACCGGACATCGGAGCAGACGAGAGCGGCTAGCTCGGCCCGCGCTCGGTCAGCCTCGCCGGCACACCCGCCACCGTACGACCGGGCGCAACATCTCTCGTGACGACCGCGCCGGCGCCGATCAGGGCGCCGGCACCGATGCGAACCCCACCAAGGATCACTGCCCCCGAGCCGATGCTCGCCCGCGGCTCGACAAGGGTCGGCAAGAGCTCCCAGTCGGCCTCAGTCTGGAACTCGCCGTCCTCCCGCACCGCCCGCGGCCGCTTGTCGTTGACAAACATGACACCGTGACCGACGAACACCTCATCCTCGATGACGACTCCCGCGCAGATGAAGGTGTGACTCTGGATCTTGCACCTCGCCCCGACGCGAGCGCCTCGCTGAATCTCGACGAACGGACCGATACGCGTCTCGTCCCCGACCGAACAGCCATAGAGGTTCGTGAACGAGTTCACGATGACGCCATGCCCGAGCTCGACGTCGCGGAGCACCCGGAAGGGCGCGTCGTTCGCAGGTCTATCCACCACGCGCGAAGAAAGCCGCTACGGCTTCCGCCACCACCTCGAGCTGCGCGGCGGTGATCCCGGGGAAGATCGGCAATGACACGAGCTCCGATGCCAACGCCTCGGTCACGGGGAACGATCCGCGGCCGTAGCCAAGGCCAGAATAGGCCGCCGAGAGATGCGGCGGCTCGGGATAGTGAAGCCCCGCTCCGATCCCGCGCCCCCGGACGAACTCGAGGAGCTCGTCCCGCCGCGACGTGCGAACGACGTAGAGATGCCAGACCGGCGCGCTTCCCTCGGGCACGGGCGGCAGCCGAAGGTCGCCGACATCCCGTAGAAGATCCGCATACGCAGCGGCCGCCGCCCGTCGTTCCTCGTTCCACGCATCCAGCAGGGGAAGCTTCCGCAGCAGGACGAGCGCCTGAACCGTGTCGAGGCGGGCTGTCCAACCCGGCTCACGATGCTCATACTTCTTTCGCTGCCCGTGTTCGCGAAGCGCCGTCACCCGATCGGCGATCGAGTCGTCGTCCGTGACCATGGCGCCGGCATCCCCGAAGGCGCCCAGGTTCTTCCCTGGATAGAAACTGAAGGCTCCTGCAGTCCCAGCCGCACCCGCCCGGAGGCCGTCGCGCTCCGCTCCGTGCGCCTGGCAGGCATCCTCGATCACGATAAGCCCGTGGCGTGCCGAGATCTCGCGCACTCTTCGCATGTCCACGAGCTGCCCGTAAAGGTGCACCGGGATGATCGCACGAGCTCGGGGTGAGACGGCAGCGGCGAGCGCTTCGGGATCGACGTTGTAGTCCTGGTCGGTGACGTCCACCGGCACCGGCGTCGCGCCCACCTGGGTCACGGCTTCGAACGTGGCGATGAAGGTGTTGGCAGGCAGGAGAACCTCGTGGCCGGGCCCGACGTCGCACGCAAGCAGCCCGAGCCTCAGCGCATCGAGCCCACTTGCGACACCCGCAGCCCGAGAGACGCCGCAATAGGACGAGAATGCCGCTTCGAACTCGTGGACCGGCGGACCGTTCGTGAATGCCCCGCTGTCGACGAGCTGTGCGAAGTCGCGGACGAGCTCGTCTCGGATGCCGGCGTTCTGGGCACCCAGATCGAGGAACGGGACGCCGGCTGAGACGGCTGCTTCGGGTCGGGTGAGCACGGGATCCATCCGACTGACGTTAGTGGCGCTCCAAGCCCCCGTACACAGCCAAACGTCGCACCCCGACCTACCTGTTCGGCTAGGTACTGCCCCCACGAGGAGTCCTTCCAGCTGGTCTAGGCGCTCGAGCCGGATGCTCCTAGTCTCAAGCAAGGGAGGAGTTGCGGCATATGCGGCATGAATGCATCAACAGACGTCCGTGCGGCGCGAGGCTCACTGCGAGGCAGGTGCGGGAGCGGTGAGCACCACGCAGAGCGCGGCCTTGAAGACTGGCTCTGCGATGGCTGGCGGCAAGCTCCTGACGACCGGGCCGAGCAGCCATGCGCGCCGGCGAGGACGACTGGTCGCGCGGGCGCTGATTCTGGCGGACGTCATCGGACTCGCCGTGGCGTTTGCCGCGTCGGAGATCTTCTTCGGCGGACCGGGCGACCCGGCGCTGCCGGAGCTTGTTGCATTCCTCTGCTCGCTGCCGTTCTGGATTGTGGGCGCGAAGGTCTACGAGTTGTACGACCACGACGAGGAGAACCTCGACCACACCACGATCGAGGATTTCTGGCGCGTGTTCCAGCTCGTGACGATCGGATCGTGGCTGTTCTTCCTAGGGGCTTGGGCAACGGATCTTGCAGATCCGACGGTCCGCAAGCTTGCGTCGTTCTGGGCTCTGGCGATCCTCTTCGTCTCTGGCGCCCGCATGACTGCGCGCCTCGTCGTACGCCGTAGCCCCGCCTATCGTCAGAACGCGCTCATCGTCGGAGCCGGCAAGGTCGGACAGCTCGTCGCACGCAAGCTCCTCCAGCATCCGGAGTACGCGATCGACGTCGTCGGATTCGTCGATGCGAAACCGCGAACGATGCGGCCCGATCTTGTGGGGCTCAGTGTGCTCGGCGGCCCAGACGATCTCGCCGGGGTCGTCGATCGGAACGACGTCGACCGGGTCATCATCGCGTTCTCCAACGAGCCGTACGAACGGACACTGAAGATCGTGGCGGAGCTTCAGCACCGGAACCTCCAGATCGACATCGTTCCTCGGCTGTACGAGGTGGTGGGCCGGAACGTCGACATCCATACGGTCGAAAGCCTCCCCCTGGTGAGCCTCCCTGCGAAGAAGCTGTTCCCACTCTCCCAGCCGATCAAGCGCATCGTCGACATCGTCGGGGCAACGATCGGGCTCGTTGTGGCGTCACCACTGTTCGCGTACGCAGCGTGGCGGATCAGGCGAGAGTCGCCAGGCCCGGTGTTCTTCCGCCAGACGCGCCTCGGCAAGGGTCAACGCGAGTTCACGGCGCTGAAGTTCCGCACCATGAGCGCCGATGCCGACGAGAACGTACATCGCGAATACATCAGGAAGATCACCAGCGAATCCGCCGCGCCCACGAGCAACGGTCTGTACAAGCTCGAACGCGCGGATGTCGTGACGCCATTCGGGGCTTGGCTCCGGAAGACGAGCCTCGATGAGGTCCCGCAGCTGATCAACGTCCTTCGGGGAGACATGTCACTCGTCGGCCCGCGCCCGTGCCTTCCGTACGAGATCGAGCATCTTGAGCCCTTCCATTTCGAGCGCTTCTCCGTTCCTGCCGGGATCACCGGGCTCTGGCAGGTAACGGCCCGCGCCTACGCGACCTTTGGAGAGGCACTCGACATCGACGTCGCGTACGCGCGCAACTGGTCGTTGCAGCTCGACCTGTGGTTGCTCCTGCGCACGCCACTCCACATGCTGAGACGAAAGGGGACAGCCTGATGGCCGTCTGGAATGGACAGGGCTTCGATCCGGTCAGGGTTGCCGTCGTCGGTCTCGGCTACTGGGGGCCCAACCTCGTTCGTAACCTGAACGAGCTACCGGACGCGCACCTCGTCTCTGTCTGCGACGTCCGAGCCGAAGCACTGGAGCGTGTAACGCGCCGCTACCCGACCGTCGAGGCGACGACGAGCTTCTCCGATCTCCTGGCGGATGACCGCATCGAGGCGCTCGCGATCGCCACACCCGTCTCCACGCACCATCCGCTGGTCACCGCCGGGCTGGCGGCCGGGAAGCACGTCTTCGTTGAGAAGCCCCTTGCAGCATCCGTCGCCGAGGCAACCGACCTCGTCGCACTGGCGGAAAGGCAACGTCTCGTACTCATGCCGGGTCACACGTTCCTCTACAGCCCGCCGGTCAACACGATCAAGGCGTTGATCGACGCCGGGGAGCTCGGCGACATCTATTTCATCTCGACCAGCCGTGTCAATCTCGGTCTCCATCAGCCTGACGTGAGCGTGGCCTGGGATCTGGCTCCACACGATTTCTCCATCCTCCGGTACTGGCTCGAGCAGGTCCCCACCCATGTGAGTGCGCTGAGCCGATGCTGTGTGCTCCCGGACATCCCGGACGTTGCGTTCATCAACCTGGAGTTCGCGGTGGGAGCTATCGCCCATGTCGAGCTCTCATGGCTCGCACCGAGCAAGCTTCGCCGCACGACGATCGTCGGCTCGCAGAAGATGGTGGTCTACGACGACGTGTCCAACGAGCCTGTCCGCGTGTTCGACTCAGGCGTCATGCCCCGCGATCCGGAGACGTTCGGCGAGTACCGCCTCTCCTACCGGACGGGCGATATCGTCTCGAAGCAAGTGGACGTGGTGGAGCCGCTCCTCCTCGAGATGAGCGACTTCTGCATGGCTATCCGGACGGGCGTGGAGCCTCGTTCGTCCCACGACATCGGCCTCGACGTCGTACGGATGGTCGAGGCCGTGGATGCCTCCCTTGCAACTGATGGGACGCGTGTGGAGATCGCGGAACAGCCGGCGATCTAGAGAAGCTCAGGAGCCACCGAGCAGCTCCACGCCGGCTTCGGTGGCTGCGGGGCCCTCGACCCTCCACCCTTCTCCCTCCGGCACGAGCGACGATGCCTGGCGCCGACGCCACCAGGCGGCAACGTCACGGGGCAATGCGTGCCATACGCCCTCTGCGCCGGCGGCCGCGGTCACGAAACGCTGGTACGCATCGAGTCGAACGTCGCTCAGCATGTAGTCCGGGTGGGTGATGAGCAACACGAGGCCTCCGCGAGTCCGGAGATATCCTGCTTTCTCGACCCAGGCTTCCTCACTCGCACGCCCCAGGATCTCGAACAGTGTGTGGTCCTGCACGAGCGTTATCGGAAGGATCACGAGCTCGTCGTTCACGAAGGGGAGCCACGTGCAACATCCCCCCGGCTGCGGCTCGAACGGATCCGTGTCAGGAGACGAAGAGTCGTAGTCGAAGCCGAGGAGCGGCATCAGTTCCCAGGAGCGGTGGGTCGCCGGCGAGCGGAACCCCACTGCGCTCCAGCGCTCGGCCCAGCTCCGGATCTCGGGCAGGCGGTGCTCGAGCGTCTTGCGGGACTCGAGGTCCCGCCCGTCGTGGAACAATCCGTGAACTCCGATCTCGAAGCCGTCCGAGCTCAAGGATGCGACATCATCGTCGGCCACCGAATAGCGTCGGGGAACGAAGTTCCAGGACGAGCGCAACCCCGCCGCCTCCTCGATTTCGCGCATCCGGTGGACGTTGCGATACCCGAGCTCGGTCTCGACGTCGTGTGTGAGGACGAACGCCGATGTGAAGGGTGCCGGCCAGAGTGCGATCGCCGGAATCCGATCCCCGGAGGCCTCGGCCAGCCATCGGAACAGCTTTCCGTAGAGGTCGTGGAGACCAGCCTCGACTGGCCAGCGAGGGAACCGCGCACGCATCTGCACACGGCTGTAGCGCCGTCGCATCGCGAGCTGGACAGAGCGTGGGAGAACGGGTCGGACACGGTAGTAGGCCCGGACGCCCAGCCTCTTGGCCAGGCGCGAGGAGCCCGCACCACCTGCTCCGTACCGTTCGCTCCAGAACGACCGCATTGCCTCGCCCGGATCGAAGGGGAGCAGGACGCCGCCAGCATCGTCACGCCAGACGTGCGCAACCGAGAGACCCCCTCGATCGATCAGTGGAACATCGGCTGCCCACCTCCCAGGGAGACTTCCCGCCAGCCCTGCGAGCGCGGCATCCGTCACCGGGCGGCACGGAAGAGGGATGCCGTCGAGCTCGTATCTGTCGAATGCGAGACCGCTCTCGGCGTTCGAGCGCGACCACGCGACGATCCCGCCGCCGGGAGCCTCGATGACACCGAAAGCCCCGGAACCACGACGCGGCTCGACGCGATACGGGACACGGAAGTAGTCGAAGAGCGGAAAGACGTGAGAGGCGCTGAACATGGCAGACGGATGTCTAGGGGTCGAGAGTGTCTTACGTGCCTCGACTACGGTATCGGGAGTCGAAACGAACATCCATGCGGGTCTATCCTCTCCTCAGCCTCGTCATCGTCGTCAGCGCACTCCTGTCAGTGTCGTCGAGCGGCGCGACCTATCGACTACCCGCGCAGAGCGAACGAGATCGGGCGATCCAGCCGACGGGCCTGTATCTCAGTCCGTCAGGGCGCGACAGCCGGCGTTGCACGAAGACGTCTCCCTGCGCGACCATGGCCCGCGCCTACGCGGTAGCGCGGGCCGGGCAGATCGTGGAGCTCGCCGGAGGTGTCTACACGCAGCGGCAGCCCGACATCGTCGAAGACCCCGCCCCGCGTGACGGACCCGATGTCGTGTTTCGACCGGCGGCAGGAGCACATGTCACGATCGAGCACGAGATTGCCGTGTATGCAGGCGGTATCACGTTCCAAGACATGCGGTTCGCGGACGGCTGGACAGAGGATGGCAAACACCTCACGTTCCGGAACATCGATGCCGCAGGCATCTATATCCATGGAACCGACATCCAGGTCATCGGGGGACAAGTCCACCCGAATGGGCTCGTCGCGGGCGAGTGGGATCCTCTGATCGCATCCGGCCGCCGCAAGGTGCCTCCGAAGAACATCGTGATCGACGGCGTCTGGTTCCATGACTGGCTGCGGCCGAAAGGGTCCGACTTCCACGTGGAGTGTCTTCAGGCGGGCGCAGGAGTCAACGTGGTGATTCGCAGAAGCCGCTTCAGCAACTGCGCCACTCACGACCTCTTCATCCGTGCCTGGGGTGACATCAACAACGCGGACAACACACTGCGGCAATGGTTGATCGAGAACAACTTCTTCGGAAAGACACGGGACGGTTACTACTCGATCCAGCTACTGAACGATCTCGATCCTTCGGGAGCGAGTGATCTCTTCGTGATCCGCAACAATTCCTGGACCGAAGGAATTCACGTCGCCGTCACCGAGGGCACATCGGTGACGATCTCGTCGAATGTGGGCGAACAGAGCCAATGGGGGTGTGACGGGGGCTCGGTCGACGTGCTCTGGACGCACAATGTCTTCACCCGGGCACGCTGCTCTTCGACCGATCTCAGGGCGAACAGCGGATTCGTCGATCCCGGGAAGCTGAATCTTCGCCTGAAGCCCCATGCGGCTGCCATCAACCGAGGCGATCAAGCCTCGTATCCGGCGGTCGACATCTTCGGGAACCGGCGGCCTCGCGGTGTCGCACCGGACGCCGGAGCCGTCGAGACGCGCTGACGTCCTACTCGAACGGGCAGGGTTCCCGGGAGCAACCCCTCCTATCATCGGACGGTGGGATCGTTGCAACGCTTCCTCGGCCGAGGATTCCTCGGCTCGTATCGACTTGCCAAGCGCGGTTTCGGCAAGAGCTTCAGCGTTGCCGCCAGCGGGGCATTTGCATCCTTCGGGCGCGCGAGCGTCATCCAGCCCCCGGTGCGGCTCGAGGGTGAGTCGGCCATAAGCATCGGCGCCGGAGTATTCATCGGGCCGGGCAGTTGGCTTCGGGCGTCACCTGCAGCGGAAGAGGACGAAGGATCCACACTCCTGCACATCGGAGACGGGACCAGCGTGGTCGGGGCTTGCGTCCTGTCCGCGGTGCGCTCCGTACGGCTCGGCCCGAGGGTGCTCCTCGCCCGGAACGTCTACATCGCCGACCACACGCACGCGTTTCAACGACGAGGCGTCCCAATTCTCGACCAAGGAATCGACCGGATCGCGCCGGTCGATATTGGCGAGGGAGCTTGGCTGGGCGAGAACGTGTTCGTCGCCCCCGGAGTTCGAGTCGGTGTCGGAGCCGTCGTCGGAGCGAACTCCGTCGTCCTCACGGACGTTCCCGATCACGCGGTCGTAGCGGGAGCCCCCGCTCGTGTGATCCGCCCGGGGAGTCGCAGTTGAGGCGGATCATGCTCCTGAGCTACCACTTTCCCCCAATTGGAGGGGCGGGTGTGCAACGGTCCGTCAAGCTCACGAAGCACCTTCGCGCATTCGGCTACGAGACCGTTGTCGTCAGCGGTTCCGCCGAGCAGACGAGCCGGTGGACGCCGGTCGACCAGTCGCTGGTGACTGAGGTGCCCAGGGAGACGATCGTTCTGAGGGCGCGGGGCCCCGAGCCCTCGAGCGGCGTCGGCCGTCTGAGCCGCCTCCTTGGAGGAAGCACCCACTTTGGCCAGTGGTGGTCGACCGCAGCGGTGTCGGCGGCTGGTGAAGCACCCGACGTCGCGGCAGTCGTTGCCACGATGTCTCCCTTCGAGTCGGCATCGGCGGCCAGTTGTATCGCGGAACAGCTCGATGTCCCGTGGATCGCCGATCTTCGAGATCCATGGGCTCTCGACGAGATGACTGTGTATCCGACTCGCTTCCACCGCGCGCGGGCGCTCCAGCTCATGCGTCGCCAGCTCGCGAGCGCGGCGGCGATCACAATGAACACGCCGGAGGCATGCAAGCGAATCCTCGGCGCATTGCCCCAGCTTGGCGACCGACCGGTCATCGCCATTTCGAACGGGTTCGACGCCGATGACTTCAACGGACAGGTGAGCACTCCACGGGGCGACGGGCGCTTTCGGATAGTCCATTCGGGCTATCTCCACACGGAGCTCGGTCGCGAGCACCGTGCAAGGTCGACGTTGCGTCGGCTCGCCGGAGGGGCCGCACCGGGCGTGGACTTCCTGACGCGCTCGCACGTCTACCTCCTCCAGGCCATCGACCGGCTCGCAGAGACCGAGCCGAGGCTCGCCGAGTCAATCGACGTCCATCTTGCAGGAATGCTCACACGGGCCGACGAGACCGCCATCGCGGGCCATCGCGTTCATGTACACGGATATCTGCCGCACGACGAGACGATCGCGCTTCTCCGAACAGCAGACCTACTCTTCCTGCCAATGCACGATCTCCCCGTTGGCACGAGGGCCACGATCGTACCGGGTAAGACCTACGAGTACCTGGCAGCCGGTACGCCGATTCTCGCGGCGGTCCCCGACGGAGACGCGCGGGAACTGCTGCAGGCCGCCGGAAACGCCGACCTCGTTCGACCGAGCGACGTGGACGCGATGGCCGAGGCTCTACGGCGGGCCGTTGACCGGTGGCAGCGTGGCGAGGCGACCTCGCCGGCTAGTCCGTTCGTGATCGCTCGCTACGAGCGCCACCGACTTGCCTCGGACATGGCATCGCTCTTGGACGACGTCATCGGCGTCAGCTCTGCTCATGACATGTCGGCTGCCCCAAGGTCAACGGCATGAAGCCCGCCCGCTCATCGCATAAGCAGCTCGACGTCTCCGTGATCATTCCGGCGAGAAACGCCCTCGGGCACGTTCGCGAGTTGCTCGACGCTCTCGAGAGCCAGTCGCTCCCTCGCGACCGCTGGGACATAGTGATAGGTGACGATGGCTCCACGGACGGGCTCGTGACCGCACTCGACGGGCGGGCCGGCGTAAGGGTCATCTCCGGCCCACCGCAGAGCTCATCCGCGGCACGCAACCGCGCAGCGTTTGCCGCCGGCGGGCGAGCGTTGGCTTTCATAGACGCCGATTGCCGGCCGGAGCCATCCTGGCTCGAAGAGGGTCTTG
>Ga0209798_10001857_pt1 | contig 12533 bp, 14 predicted proteins | sample DOMMetBare3Fresh_FD_187475 | JGI IMG/M metagenome (GOLD analysis project Ga0209798, IMG submission 187475) | Wetland sediment microbial communities from St. Louis River estuary, USA, under dissolved organic matter induced mercury methylation -... | ecosystem: Environmental > Aquatic >...
GCCGGTTCGTTCGGGCAGTTCCTGATGGTGCCGGTGGAAAGCTGGCTGATCTCGGGTTTCGGCTGGCAGAACGCGCTGGTGCTGCTCGGCTGTCTGGCGCTGGCCATCATGCCGCTGGCCTGGGGCCTGAAGGAGCCGCAGCGCACGCCGGCCACGGTCGTGCAGCAAGGCATCGGCGCCGCGTTGCGCGAAGCATTCGGCTACCGCAGTTTCCAACTGTTGACCGCGGGCTATTTCGTCTGCGGCTTCCAGGTGGTGTTCATCGGCGTGCACATGCCCAGCTACCTGAAGGACAAGGGCCTGGGCCCCGACGTTGCCACCACGGCGCTGGCGTTGATTGGCCTGTTCAACGTGATCGGCACTTACGCGGCGGGCGAGATCGGCGGGCGCTGGCCGAAGCGCTTTCTGCTGTCGGCGATCTACTTCCTGCGCGCGGTGGCCATCGTCGCCTTCCTGTGGTTCCCGCTGACGCCGTGGAGCGTCTACATCTTTGCCTCGGTGATGGGCCTGTTGTGGTTGTCGACCGTGCCGCCGACGAATGCCACCGTCGCGCAGATCTTCGGCGTGCAGTACATGTCGATGCTCAGCGGGTTCGTGTTCCTGAGTCACCAGCTCGGCTCGTTCATGGGCGTGTGGCTGGGCGGCAAGCTCTACGACAGCACCGGCAGCTACGACGTCGTCTGGTGGATCGCGGTCGCGCTGGGCGTGTTCGCCGGGTTGATCAACCTGCCCGTGCGCGAGGCGCCGATCGCGCGCCCGTCGCCACAGCCTGCCTGAGGCCGACGCATGCGCCGGCGCGAGTCGAGGCCCTGGCGACGCGCCGCGATCGGGCTCGCGGCCGTGGCGGCACTGCTGGCCGTGTTTGCCGCCTACCTCAATCCGCACATCGTGGTCGATCTCGCCAGCCGGCTTTGGGCCTGTTTCTAGCGATGGACATCGCGTCAGCCTGGATCGCGCGCTGGTGCCACCTCATCACGCCCGGCGGGACGGTGCTGGATGTCGCCTGCGGCTCGGGTCGCCATCTGGGCTTTCTGTCCTCGCGCGGCCTGCGTCCCACCGGCGTCGACCGTGACGCGGCGGCGCTGGCACGCTGCGCCGGACTGGGCGAGTTGATCCAGGCCGACCTGGAAGCCGACGCCTGGCCCCTGGCCGGCCGGCAGTTCGACGCCGTGGTGGTGACGAACTACCTCTGGCGCCCGCTGCTGCCGGCGATCGTGGCCGCGCTGGCACCGGGCGGCGTGCTGCTGTACGAGACCTTCGCGGTCGGCAACGAGGCGTTCGGCAGGCCGTCGAACCCGGACTTCCTGCTCCGGCACGGCGAGTTGCTGGCGGTCGCCCAGGGCCTGCGCGTGGTGGCTTTTGAAGACGGCTTTGCCGACGAACCGCCGCGACAGATCCAGCGCATCGCCGCGGCACGCGAAGCCGGCGCGAACGGGCCTTCCGGACGCTACGCGTTGTGGGCCTAAAATCACCTTCAGCTGCAGGAACACCCATGAAACCCATCGTAGGCAGCATCGTCGCGCTGGTCACGCCGATGCTCGACAACGGCGACGTCGACTACCCCGGACTGCGTCGCCTGATCGACTGGCACATTGCCGAGGGCACCGACTGCATCGGCGTGGTCGGCACCACCGGCGAGTCGCCCACCGTGAGCGTCGAAGAGCATTGCGAAATCATCCGCGTGTCGGTGGAGCACGCGGCCGGTCGCGTGCCGATCATGGCCGGCGCCGGTGCAAACTCCACCCGCGAGGCCATCGAGCTGTCGCAGTTCGCCAGAAAGGTCGGCGCCGACTGCACGTTGCAGGTGGTGCCCTACTACAACCGCCCGTCCCAGGAGGGCATCTACCGCCACTTCCGGGCCATCGCGGAGGCAGTCGACATACCGATGGTGCTTTACAACGTGCCCGGCCGCACGGTGGCCGATATGGCGCACGACACCGTGCTGCGCCTGGCCGGCGTCGACCGCATCGTCGGCATCAAGGAGGCCACCGGCAACATCGAGCGCGCGGCGTGGTTGATCAAGCACGCACCCAAGGGCTTCTCGATCTACTCGGGTGACGATGGCACGGCCATTGCGTTGATGCTGCTCGGAGGGCACGGCAACGTCAGCGTCACGGCCAACGTGGCGCCGCGCTTGATGCATCAGTTGTGCATGGCCGCCATCGAAGGCCAGGCCAAGCGCGCCGGCGAAATCCATCTGCGGCTGCTGCCGCTGCACCGGCAGCTGTTCTGCGAGCCCAGCCCTGCGCCCACCAAGTGGGCCATGTCGCGCCTGAAGCTGTGCACACCGACCGTGCGGCTGCCGATCGTTGCGCTCACGCCGGCCGGCCAGGCGTTGGTCGACCAGGCACTGCGCGACAGCGGCCTGCTTTGAGCCGGCGCCGCTCGGCCCGCCGCGTTTTCAGTTCCTGTCCGTGCACCGATCGGTGCGCGGTGATCCGGAGACATTGAGTGACCGTCAAGAATTCCGAATACCTGGCCAACGGGGTGGCGTGTCTTGCCATGCTGGCCGTTTGCGGATGCTCCAGCGTCGAGAACTTCCTCGGTGGCGACAAGGTGGATTACCGCACCCAGTCGAGCAAGGTCACGGCGTTGGATATCCCGCCCGACCTGACCCAGCTCGCGCGCGACAGTCGCTACCAGCCGCAAGCGGCCGTGGTCAGTGCCAGCGGACTGCAAACCACCGCCGCCGTGACTGGCCCGGCCAGCGTGCCGGTGGTCGCACCCAGTGCGATGGCCAACCTGCGCATCGAGCGCCAGGGCAGTCAACGCTGGCTGGTGGTCAATCAGCCGCCCGAGCAACTCTGGCCGCAACTGCGCACCTTCTGGACGGAACGCGGCTTCACGCTGGTCGTCGACGATCCGCAGACCGGCGTGATGGAGACGGATTGGGCCGAGAACCGCGCGAAGATCCCGATGGATCTGCTGCGCAAGACTTTGGGCTTCGTGATCGAGTCGCTCTACTCGACCGGAGAGCGCGACAAATTCAGGACTCGCGTCGAACGCACCGCCGATGGCAGCGAGATCTACCTCAGCCACCGCGGCCTGGAAGAGTTCCTGCAGGGCCAGAGCCGGGACATACCGAACTGGCGCTACCGGCAAACCGACCCGCAGCTCGAGGCCGAGATGCTGTCGCGCATGATGACCCGACTGAGCGGCGTGAAGGAAGAGGTCACGCGCACACAGGTCGCCGCGGCACCGTCGGCACCGGCGAAGGCCCGTACCGTGAGCGGGCAGCCCGGTGCGGTGATGGAGTTCGACGAAACCTTCGATCGCGCCTGGCGACGCGTGGGCCTGGCACTCGACCGCAGCGGCTTCACCGTCGAGGACCGTGACCGCGCCAGCGGCCTGTACTTCGTCCGCTATGTCGACCCCAAGCTCGCCGGCAAGGAAGAACCCGGGTTCTTCGCCAAGCTGTTCAGCTCGGACAACACCGCCGCGACGTTGCAGCGCTATCGCATCGCGGTGAAGACGATTGAAGGCAAGACGCAGATCAGCGTGCAGAACTCGCAAGGCGCGCCCGAGGGCGGCGAGGCCGGTCAGCGCATCGTCGCCCTGCTGGTCGACGAATTGAAGTAGCGCTGGAACCGCGCCGCCAGGCTCGGTCGTTGGCACCGGCACCGCCCGCTGAACGAAAAAGCCGCCCCGAGGGGCGGCTTTGCGTGTTCGGGCCGGTAACGATCGATTACTTCTTCATGGCCGAAGCTGCAGCGGCGGCGGCCTTGGCGGCAGCGTCGGTCGCGGCATTGGCCGCGTTCGCGGCGGCCGAGGCAGCGGCGTCGGCGCCAGCGACGGCGGCGGACGCGGCCTGAACGACTGCCGCCGGCGCAGCGGCCGGAGCGGCCGGCGCGGGTGCCGGGGTTTCGGTCTTGCTGCACGCGGTCAAAGCGGCGACAGCAATCAGGGAGGCGAGCAGGAGCGACTTGTTCATGAAATTCCTCAGTGCATTGGAGAATGTTGGAAACCGGTTCGGATCGGATGGTGCGGTCGCCTTGATTCGACACGACGGACCGACCTCGTCCAAGACATGGCCCGCTGCTGGTTGAGCGGGCGCTGTCCAACCGCGAATTATAGTCGTCCAACGCACCTGATTTAGAGCCCGAGGACGGTCGTCGGCCAGGCCGGCTCACTGCGTTGCAAAAGTGCGTCAATCCGTTCGCGCTGGGACACCAGCCAGCTTCGGTCATCGGAACGTCGACCCTGCCACCGCTCGCGGTCGAGCAGTTCGAGTCCGACCGCACCGGTCAGCAGCAGCGAAGGAACGTCCGTGGGCTCGATCTCGCTGGGCGTGAGGCATTCGAGCGCGTGGGCGAACGACCGCCGCCAGTTCGCGAATCGGGACTGGTCGCGTTCGAGCACGTCGAAGCGCCCACCCAGCAGCCGCAGCCGACGCCCTGGCAAACGCACCCACCGTGTCAGTGCGTCGACGATGTCCGGATCACCCAGCGGCCAAGGCGAGAAGTCGAGGTCGACGACCAGCACGTCACGGGGCTTGACTTCGGGCAAGCCAAGCATCAGCGCACGCGCCGCCTCTTGAAATTCGCCGCGCGACCGGATGATCGCCTGTGGGGTCGTGTCAGCACTCATGAAGCCACCCGGCCAAAGCCCATTGAACGAGAAGAGCACGCGCCGATGCGCCGAGGCGTTGCCTGTCGGCGCCCGACAGCCGGCGTTGATCGGCCAGCTTGCGCAGGATTCTCACATCGTGTCCGCCGACCCTGAACCATTCGCCATTGAGGAAGACGTGATCGTCGTCATAGATCATGCGGCTGCGCCGGTCCAGGCGCAGTGCGCGATCGGCGCTGCCGAGCGGCAAGCCAGCGGTGAACCACACCTGGGCCTTGGGCTCGCTCAACCACTGGCCAAGCGCGCGCCGCATGAGGGTGGCATCGCCTTGCACCCGTTGCCAGGCATCCCGGGCAAAAGCCTGAAGGCCTGAGGCAATGCGGGCCGGCGTCGCGGTTGCCGCGCCTGCGACATCGCGGTACACGACGTCCGCGGACACCGGTTCGGGCAGCGATTCGGCGACCAAGTGCATCAGGTCGCGCGCCAGCGCCGTGCGCGCCGGCGCACGAAAGCCGATCGACGCCGTCATGCACTCACCCACGGCGACGCCGTCGTGGCCCCACATCGGCGGCAGGTAGAGCATGTCGCCGGGTTCGAGCAGCCAATCGTGTGTCGCTTCGAAATGCCGCAGCAATTTCAGCGGCGCGCCGTCCACCAGACGACGATCGCGTACCGGGCCCACCCGCCAGCGGCGGCACCCCTGCAACTGCAGCAGAAAGACGTCGTAGGCGTCCAGGTGCGGCCCGACCCCGCCGCCGTCGGTGGCGAACGAGATCATCAGGTCATCCAGGCGCGCGTCGCCGACGAAGCGAAAAGGCTCGAGCATCGCGTGTGCCATGTCGTCGTGCAGGTCCACACCCTGCACCAGCAATGTCCATCGCGGTCGCACCAGCGGCGGCAGACTGCGGCGTGAAAACGGTCCCTGGCGCAGCGCCCAGGCATGAGCCTGGTGGCTGATCAGTCGCGACTCGACGTCGTCGCGGCCCGCCATTGCGAACAGCGCTGCGCGGGTCAGCGGCGGCTTCACGCCGGGCCAGGCCGCCCGCACGAGCATCGGCTTGCGCTGCCACACCCGGCGCATGAATCCGGCCGCCGACATGCCTCCCAGCAGCGCGGTTCCGGTCTCGAGGTCCATGGGCGCGATTGTCGCCGTGCGCAGCCGCACCCCTGCGCGCGACGTCCGCAATATGCGATCATCACTCGATGCAGATCGCCAGCCCCTGCGTCGTCAGTCTGACGTGGACGTTGCACGACGCCCAGGGTGAGGCCATCGACGAGTTGACCGAGCCGATGGAGTTCTACTTCGGCGGCGAAGACCTGCTCGCCAAGGTCGAGGAAGCGCTGGATGGCCAGAGCGCCGGCTTCGAGACCACGTTGCATCTCGAGCCCGAGCACGCCTTCGGCGAATACGACTCCGGCAAGGTGTGCTTCGAGGACCGCTCGCTCTTCCCCGAGCACCTCGAACCCGGCATGCAGTTCGACGGGCTGCCAGCCGGCGCGCGGACGACCGAGATGCCCGACGACGCCATCTACACCGTCACCGAGGTCTATCCGTCGCACGTGGTGCTGGACGGCAATCACCCATTGGCTGGCGTGGCGCTGCGCCTGCACGTCAAGGTGATCGAGGTGCGTGCCGCCACCGAGGGTGAGATCGAGCAGGGCAGCGTGGACGGCGGTCCGGTCACGGTGCTGGCAACGGCGCCCGACAAGCAGCGCCTGCACTGACCCGCGCCGGCGCTATTGACGCCCGGTGGAGCCGAAGCCGCTTTGGCCCCGGTCGGACGCCGCGTACTCATCGACGCGCCGAAACTGCGCCTGAACCACCGGCACGATGACCATCTGCGCGATGCGCTCCATCGGCTGCACGGTGAACGAGGTGCTGCCCCGGTTCCAGCAACTCACCATCAGCGGGCCCTGGTAGTCGCTGTCGATCAAGCCGACCAGATTGCCCAGCACGATGCCGTGCTTGTGGCCGAGCCCCGAGCGCGGCAACAACATCGCGGCCAATCCGGGATCGGCGATGTGAATCGACAGCCCGGTCGGGATCAATGCGCTCTGGCCGGGCTCGAGCGTCAACGGCGCGTCCAGGCAGGCGCGCAGGTCGAGCCCGGCGCTGCCGGGCGTGGCGTAGGCCGGCAAATGGTCGGCCATCCGCCGGTCGAGCACCTTGAGGTCGACGACCGTCATGTCGCGGATTTCAGGCGCGCCGCGATCTCGCGCACCAGCTCGCGCGCCAGCGTGAGCTTGTCGGCGCTGGCCAATTGGCGCTCGCCCTGGGCATCCACCAGCAGCAGCGCGTTGTCGTCGCGGCCGAAAGTGGCCGGGCCGAGGTTGCCGACGATCAGCGGCACGTTCTTGCGCGCCAGCTTGTCGCGCGCGTTGCGCGCCAGGTCATCGGTTTCCGCCGCAAAGCCCACGCAATAGGGTCGATCGGGCAGGCGCGCCACGGCGGCCAGGATGTCGGGGTTCTCGGTCAGCTCGAAGGTCGGCGTGGTCTTCGAACCGTCCTTCTTGATCTTGCGCTGCGCGAACGTCGCCGGGCGCCAGTCGGCCACCGCGGCCGTGGCCACGAACACGTCGTGTGCCGCGGCCCTCGGCAGCACGGTGTCGTGCATCTGCTGGGCGCTCTGCACGTCGATGCGCTGCACGTGCCGCGGCGTGGCCAGGTGCACCGGTCCAGCGACCAGAGTCACCTCGGCGCCGGCCTCCTGCGCCGCACGTGCGATGGCAAAGCCCATCTTGCCGCTGGACAGGTTGGTGATGCCGCGCACCGGATCGATGGCTTCGAAGGTGGGGCCTGCCGTCACCAGCACCCGCTTGCCGGCCAGCAGCTTGGGCTGCAGGTGCGCCACCAGTTCGTCGCGCAATTCCTCGGCCTCGAGCATGCGGCCGTCGCCGATTTCACCGCAGGCCTGGTCACCAGCGGCCGGGCCGAGCACCGTGGCGCCGTCGGCGCGCACCTGCGCCACGTTGCGTTGCGTGGCCGGATGCGCCCACATCTCGCGGTTCATCGCCGGCGCGATGAGCAGCGCACAACGATCGATCGGCCGCGCCAGGCACAGCAGGCTCAGCAGGTCGTCGGCGGCACCATGGGCCAGCTTGGTGATGAAGTCGGCGGAGGCCGGCGCCACGAGCACCGCATCGGCATCGCGCGTGAGGTTGATGTGCGCCATGTTGTTGCCTTCGCGTGCATCCCATTGGCTCGTGTACACCACCCGCCCGCTCAGGGCCTGCATCGTCACCGGCGTGATGAACGCTTCGGCGGCACTCGTCATCACGACCTGCACGCTGGCGCCGGCCTGGATCAACTCCCGCGTCAGCTCCGCCGCCTTGTAGCAGGCGATGCCGCCGGTCAGGCCGAGCACGATCCGGCGGTGTTTCAACGGCTGCGTCTCCGACATGGCGCGCAATGTAGCAGCGAGCGCCTCAGGCGCCGTGGCACTTCTTGTACTTCTTTCCGCTGCCGCAGTGGCAGGGGTCGTTGCGCCCGGGTTGCTCAGCCACTCGCCGGGTTTCCGGACGCGGGGCGTGCTCGACCCAGTACAGGCGCAGGTCCTGCGCGGCGAGACAGGCGGCATCGATCAGTTCGTCGCGGCAGGGATGGCCCTGCGGATGGTGCGCATCGAGGTAGCCTTTCAGCTCGACGGCCGGTAGCTGCAGCGCGGCGATGCAATCCATCGAGGCCAGGAATCCACGGCCGGCGTCAGTGGCGCCGTCGGGCACCACCCAGTCGGCCGCGAAGCCGACGGTCGCGGCCTTGAACCCGCGCGCCCAGGCCACACCGGGCTGCAGTTCGTCTTGCGCCTGCTCCGCCGTGCCATGGCCCTGCGCCACGAAGTCGAGCCGGTCAGGCTCGTCGTAGGCCATGATCCACGGCGCGAGTCGAATGACGTCGGGCTCCTCGAGCAAAGCCTCGGCGTCGAGCTGGGACGCGAGTTCCCGCCAGCGCGACGTCAGCGCGCGCCGGGCGAAGCGCACATCGGCCGGGTCGGCAAACACCCGGTCGAACGCGTCGCCCAGCATCGCTGGAAGCCACTCATCGGGCTGCACGGCACGCGGCCCCGTCAGCACCGCACTGAGGTAGCCGTCGACCCACTCCGGCGACACCAGCCGATCGAACCCGGCCAGACGCCAGCAGGCCCGCTCGAATTCGCTCAGAGCTGGCGCTTCGTCGGCGACCGCCTCACCGGTCAAGCCTTGATCTCACGCGCGCTGATGGTGTACTTGAAGTTGTCCGGGTCGAGCGAGTCGTAGCGACCGGCCGCGTTCTCGCATTGCGGATACATCAGGAAGCCGAGCTTCGGACCATTGCTGCCGGGCAACGCCACGTCGTGCGCGGTGTTGTAGGCCAGCCAGTTGCCCTCCCAGCCGCCGAACAGCGCCTTGTTCACCGGCTGCACCACCGGATGCGTCGGATCCTTCAGCCATTCCGGCGTTTCCAGTCGCATCACCTTGCCGACGTCGGCCGGGTCCATGGCAACCCATCCGTAGTCCTTCAGAAAGACCTCGGCACGGCAGTGCTGCGCGCCTTTCAGGCTGGCCGGGTTGCCGCCGAGTTCTCGGTAGCCGAACGCCGAGGGCACCAGGCGGATGCCATAAACGTCGCGCGCCGGCACCCCGGCCGAGCGCAGCAGGCCCACGAACAGCGCATTGATGTCGCCGCACTTGCCGTGCAGGTTGCCGGTTTCGAGCATCGACTTGATGTCGCCAACGCCGCAGCCGCGCACCTTGGGCTCGCGATAGGTGTTGTTGACCACCCAGTCGAACACGCGCTGGGTCTTCTCCAGATCCGACCGCGCACCGTTGGTGATCTCGAGCGCGGTTTTGCGCACGATGCCATCGGTGGGCATCAGCTCCGTCGGCTGCATCCAGGCGCGAAGCGTCGCCGGGTCGGCGGCCACCGCTGTCTTGCGGCCCCAGTCCACCGCGCGGCTCTGCGTGCGGACGCGGCTCACGACCTCGACCACCGGCGCCGTGTTGTCAGCAGGGAACTCCGCCGCCAGCATGCGCGCGCCATAGTGCTGGTCCGACGCCACGCGCGCGGACGCGGCGTTGCCGCTCCAGGTGTCGTCGAGCGACTTCTGGTAGTCGCTGTCGATCGACGGCAGCGGCACCCAGACACGGGTCGCGCCCTTGGCCTGCTTGACCTCGATGCGTGTGGTGAGCTCGAACTCGCGCCAGGTACCCGGTTGTGGCGCGAACTGGCGCTCCTGCGCCTGCAGCGGCAGGCTGCTCGTGAGCGCTGCGGCGCCACCGGCCATCAGAATCGAGCGTCTTTGCATCATCATCGGTCATCCTCCGTTCACAAGGTCAACACATCGGCCGACGCACCGGCCGCTCAGGTCATCCATCATCCACCACGGGATACGCTTTTCAGCAAGTCGGCCATCCAGGCTTTCGCGTCTTCGCCGCTCCAGTCGACCTCGCCGACCACCACGCGACGCGGCCGCCCGGTGCGGTCGATCAGCACCGTGCTCGGAAACACCCGTGGCGTCCAGGCCTTGGAGGCGGCGCCATCGCGGTCCAGCAGCACGGGCAGCGTGATGGGCGTCTTCTCCAGAAAACGTCGAATCGTCAGGTCCGACTCCTGGTAGTTCACGGTCAGCGCGACCAGGCCGTCGGCCGCGTGACGCTGCGCCAGCGCCTGCAGTGATGGCATCTCGGCACGACAGGGCTCGCACCAGGTGGCCCAGAAATTCAGCAGCACTGCGCGCCCACGCAGATCCGACAGGCTCCAGGCCTTGCCGTCGAGGTCATTCAACAGGAACACCGGAACAGCCTGTCCCGACGGCCAGTCACGCAACTGGTACGCCGCCGCCGCGCCGAACGGAGCGGCCGCGGCGAATGCCAAGAGGGCGCGACGGGTGGATAAGTACGGTGTCATCGACAAGGCAGGCGCTGTCAGCGCGGCGGCGGAACGCGCACTGTACGACAGCCCGGCGCCTGCCGCTGGCAACCGGACAATGGCGATCGGTGTCGCGCCGGTCAGCCCGGAATGCGCGGCGGGTTCGGGTGCAGGCGCGCCATCGCGTGCACGTCGGCGTAGGTGCCATCGCGCAAGGCATAGGCCCGATGCGTGCCCTCGAGCTCGAAGCCGAACTTGCGATACAGCGCGATCGCGGCGGCGTTGTCGGTGAACACCGTGAGCTCGATGCGCAAGCAGCCCAGCCATCGGTCGGCCGCGTCGATCAGCGCCGCCATCAAGGCCGAGCCGACGCCCCGACGCTGCCACTCGGCCGCCACGGCAATGCCCAGCCCGAGCGCGTGACGGCGGCGCAGGGCCGGGCCTGTCGGGTTCAGGCCGCCATTACCGACCACGGCGCCATCGATCTCGGCGACCAGCAACAGGTCGTGCCGGCCAGGAGCGTCGTGTTCGGCCAGACGCGTGCGCCAGGCCTCGATGCTGGGATACGGCAGCTGCAGCAATCCGGGCAGAACCTGCGGGTCACCCATCATCCGCGCAAACGCCTCGGCGTCGCCGGTTCGGGCCCGGCGAACGGTGATGGCGGTCATGGCAGGCGGGTCGCCCACGCGTGTGGAATTCGTGGCCACGGTGGGCAACTCGAGCGTGACGGTCGAGGCGATCCGGCCATGCAATCAGCTGACCTGCTGACCTGCGGCGTCACAGCCGCTCGGCCACCCAGGCCTGGACCGACCCGAGGGCCTTCGACAGGCCGCCGGGGTCGGTGCCGCCAGCCATCGCCAGGTCGGGTTTGCCGCCGCCCTTGCCGCCCACCTGTCCGGCGACGAAATTGACCAGATCGCCGGCCTTGACGCGCGCCATCGCATCGGCCGTCACGCCGGCGGCCAGCTGAACCTTGCCGCCATCCACCGCGGCCAGCACGATGGCCGCGCTCTTCAGCTTGTCCTTCAGCCTGTCCATGGTCTCGCGCAGCGCCTTCGCGTCGGCGCCGTGCAGCACCGCCGCCAGCACCTTCAGCCCCTTGACGTCGACGGCCTGCGCGAGCAGCTCGTCGCCCTGCGCCGAGGCGAGCTTGCCTTTCAGCGCGGTGATTTCCTTCTCCAGGGCACGCACCTGATCGAGCACCAGCGACACCCGTGCGTCGACTTCCGCGGGCGTAACCTTGAGGCTGCCGGCCACGCGGCCGACGGTGGACTCCAGCCGCTGCAGGTAGGCCAGCGAGTGGTCGCCGGTCACCGCCTCGACCCGCCGGACCCCGGCCGCAACGCCACCCTCGGCGACAATCTTGAACAGGCCGATGTCGCCGGTGGCGCGCACGTGCGTGCCGCCGCACAGCTCGCGGCTGGAACCGACGTCGAGCACGCGCACGGTGTCGCCGTACTTCTCGCCGAACAGCATCATCGCGCCGAGCTTCTGCGCCTGCTCCATCGGCAACACGCGTGCCTGCGTCGCGACGTTGGCCAGGATTTCGGCGTTCACGAGCGACTCCACCCTGCGGATCTGCTCGTCGGACAGCGGTGCGTTGTGGCTGAAGTCGAACCGCGTGCGCTCGCAGTCCACCAGCGAGCCCTTCTGCTGCACATGTGCACCCAGCACCTCGCGCAAGGCCTTGTGCATCAGATGGGTCGCGCTGTGGTTGCGCACGGTGCGGGCACGCTGGTCGGCGTCGACGCGCGCATTGAGCGTGTCGCCGACGCTGATCGTGCCTTCCACCACGCGGGCCTGGTGGCCGAACACGTCGGCCTGCACCTTGGTGGTGTCCTCGACCAGCGCCCGCGCAACCGGGTTGCGCAGCTCGCCGGTGTCTCCGACCTGGCCGCCGCTCTCGGCATAGAACGGCGTGTGGTCGAGCACGATCACCGCGTCGTCGCCGGCCTTGACCGCCCTCACGGCCGCACCATCGACGTACAACGCGATGACCTTCGCGCCCTCGTGGGTCAGCGCCTCGTAGCCATGGAACGCCGTGGGCACGCCGCTGTACGCGAGCCCCGCCGCCACCTTGAACTTGGCCGAGGCGCGCGCCTGCTCGCGCTGGCGCTTCATC
>Ga0209798_10001859_pt1 | contig 12524 bp, 11 predicted proteins | sample DOMMetBare3Fresh_FD_187475 | JGI IMG/M metagenome (GOLD analysis project Ga0209798, IMG submission 187475) | Wetland sediment microbial communities from St. Louis River estuary, USA, under dissolved organic matter induced mercury methylation -... | ecosystem: Environmental > Aquatic >...
GCCAGGGTGTCGACCCGATGATCGACTTCTCCGACATCGACGACGTGCGCCGGACGGTCGAGTACTGCAACCAGCTCAAGGTCCCCGAGCGTCACCCGTACGGCGGCGACCTCGTCTACACCGCGTTCTCCGGGTCCCACCAGGACGCGATCAAGAAGGGCTTCGAGCACCTCGAGCGCGACGCCGCGGCCGCCGGCCGGGGCGTCGACGACATCGGCTGGGCGGTGCCCTACCTGCCGATCGACCCCAAGGACGTCGGGCGCACGTACGAGGCGGTCATCCGGGTCAACAGCCAGTCCGGCAAGGGCGGCGTGGCCTACATCATGAAGCACGAGTACAACCTCGACCTGCCGCGGCGGCTCCAGATCGAGTTCAGCCAGGTGGTCCAGCGGGTCACCGACGTGCAGGGCGGCGAGGTCGCCCCGGCCCAGATGTGGCGGATCTTCGCCGACGAGTACCTGCCGTCCGACCCGTCCACCGGGACCGGCCCGTGGGGCAGGTTCCGGGTCCGCGGGATGCGGGTCACGAGCGAGGACGACGGGAACGACCGCCTCTCGGTCGACGTCGAGGACCAGGGGGTCCTGATGCACCTCGACGGGGTCGGGAACGGTCCCATCGCGGCGTTCGTGGACGCCCTCGCACAGCTCGACGTCGACGTCCGGGTGCTCGACTACACCGAGCACGCACTGAGCGCCGGCGGCGACGCCAAGGCGGCCGCGTTCCTCGAGTGCGCCGTCGGTGACCGGGTGCTCTGGGGCGTCGGGGTCGACCCGAACATCGTCCGGGCCTCGCTCAAGGCCGTCGTCTCGGCGGTCAACGGCTCGATCAGCCGCGCGCTGGCCTGACCACCCGCCGGCCCCGGCACCGTCCATCCGGCCTGGCCCCGTCCACCCGGCCCCTGCGTCGATGCTCACGCCACGTACCGCGACGTCGTCCCACGAGGCCGTGGATCGGTACCTTGCGTGAGCATCGCGGGGTGGCGGGGCCCGCACGGGGCGTCGTCCCACCGGACGGCGCCCCGGCGGGTGACAATGGGCCGTGCCCGTCTACCGTGACGAAGCCATCGTCCTGCGTGCCCAGAAGCTGGGCGAGGCCGACCGCATCGTCACGCTCCTGACCCGCGGGCGGGGACGGGTGCGGGCCGTCGCGAAGGGCGTCCGGAAGACGTCGTCCCGGCTCGGGGCGCGGGTCGAGCCGTTCATGCTCGTCGACGTCCAGCTCTACGAGGGCCGCTCGCTCGACATCGTCACCCAGGCCGAGACGATCGGTCCGTACGGGACGGCGATCGCCGGCGACTACGGCCGGTACACCGCCGGGACGGCGATGCTCGAGACCGCCGAGCGGCTCACCGAGACCGAGGGCGAGCCCGCGGTCCAGCTCTTCCTCCTGCTCGCCGGCGGGCTGCGCAGCCTCGCCGAGGGCCGGCACGACCCCGGGCTCCTGCTCGACGCCTTCCTGCTCCGCGCTCTGGCCGTCGCCGGCTGGGCGCCGAGCTTCGTCGATTGCGCGCGGTGCGGGTCGCCCGGGCCGCACCGGGCGTTCGCGGTCGCGATGGGCGGGGTCGTCTGCGGCCAGTGCCGCCCGGCGGGGGCGGCCGCACCGCACCCGGAGACGCTCACGCTGCTCGCGGCGCTGCTGTCCGGCGACTGGGGCTGCGCCGACTCCAGCGAGGACCGCCGCCGGCGCGAGGCGAGCGGGCTCACTGCGGCGTACCTCCAGTGGCACCTCGAGCGGCAGGTCCGCTCGCTGCGCCTCGTCGAGCGCTGACACACGCCCCCGCCCCTCCCGCGGTTACTAGCGAGTCCTACCCATCCAGAGGGTCTGACTCGCTAGTAAGCGCGGGGGCGGGAGGGCTCTGGCAGGCTGTCGGGCATGCCGATGCCGAGCCGCCGCAGGCCCGCGCGGGCCACGGGCACGGGGCTGGCCGGCCGCCGCGCGCCGGTCCCGCCGCCGCCGCACCCGTCGGGCGCCCGGCCGCCCGCCGTCCCGGCCGATCTCGTGCCCCGGCACGTCGCGATCGTCATGGACGGCAACGGTCGCTGGGCGAACCAGCGCGGGCTGCCCCGCACCAAGGGCCACGAGGCCGGTGAGGCCGCCCTGCTCGACGTCGTCGCCGGGGCGATCGAGATCGGCGTGACCCACGTGTCGGCGTTCGCCTTCTCGACGGAGAACTGGCGGCGCTCGCCGGACGAGGTCCGGTTCCTCATGGGCTTCAACCGTGACGTCATCCGGCGCCGGCGCGACCAGATGCACGAGTGGGGCGTCCGGGTGCGGTGGGCGGGGCGCCGGCCGCGGCTGTGGCGAAGCGTCGTCTCCGAGCTCGAGGCGGCGCAGGACCTCACCCGGCACAACGATGTGTGCACGCTGACGATGTGCGTCAACTACGGCGGGCGCGCCGAGATCGCGGACGCCGCCCGGGCCATCGCCCGGGAGGCCGCCGCCGGCCGGCTCGACCCCGAGCGGGTCGACGAGCGGACGGTCGCCCGGTTCCTCGACGAGCCGGACATGCCGGACGTCGACATGTTCCTGCGGACGTCGGGCGAGCAGCGGACGTCGAACTTCCTCCTCTGGCAGTCCGCCTACGCCGAGCTGGTCTTCCTCGACGTCCTCTGGCCCGACGTCGACCGGCGGACGCTGTGGCGCGCCGTCGAGGAGTACGCCGCACGGGACCGCCGGTACGGCGGGGCGGTCGACGCCGCAGCGGCCGCCGCTGCGGCCACTGCAGCCACCGGCGGGGCAGCGTCCAGGCAGGGCCGCTGATGGGGCGCCACGGCGCCGCCGACCCTGGCGACCCGAACGCCGGTGACGGACCCGGAGTCGGACGAGGCGGAGGGCACGATCGGGGGCACGGGCACGGGCACGGGTCGGGCCGGCAGGTCCGGTCGTCGCGCCGAACGGTCGCGGTCCTCGGGGTCCTCGTGGCGCTCGTCGTCGCCGGCACGGTCGCCGGGCTGGTCGCACTGTGGCCTCCGCCGGCCGAGCCGGCACCGGGTCTCGGGAACCCCTACGCCGGTGTCGCCTTCGTCGAGGCGACGGTCGAGTCGACCCGCCGGGCAACGTGCGACGGCTCGTCGTCCGACCGGCTGCCCGACGGCACGATCCCGAAGACCGTGTCGTGCGTGACGGCGGCCGTGCGGATCGACGGCGACGCCGAGGTCGGGGCGGGGGACTCGCTACGGGTCGCCGTGCCGTCCGCGGTCGAGCGGGCCGGCCTCGTTGCCGGCGACCGGATCCGGCTCGCGCGCTACGCCGCGACGGCCGACGAGCCCACGGTGTACGCCTGGGCTGATGTCTCTCGCAGCCGATCACTCGCGGTTCTCGCAGTCGTGTTCGCTGTCGTCGTCGTGGCGGTGGCTCGACTCAAGGGGCTGGCTGCCCTCGCCGGACTCGCCATCGCCTACGCCGCGATCGGAGAGTTCGTCATCCCCGCGCTGCTCGCCGGTCGCGACCCTGTCCTCGTCGCCGTCGTCGCGTCGTCCGCGATCATGACCGTGCTGCTCTACCTCGCGCACGGCGTCACGGTGAAGACGACGACCGCCCTGCTCGGCACGCTCGCGGGGCTGGCCGCCACCGCGGGCTTCGCCTGGTGGGCGACCGAGGCGACGGCTCTGTCAGGGCTCGACGTGGAGGAGGGGGTGCGACTCAGCCAGCTGACGACGGGTGCCGGGATCGGCGGGGTCATCCTCTGCGGCATCATCATTGCCGGCCTCGGCGTGCTCAACGACGTGACGATCAGCCAGGCTTCCGCCGTCTGGGAGCTGCACGACGCGGCACCCGGCCTCGGCGCCCGGCGGCTGTTCACGAGCGGGATGCGCATCGGCCGGGACCATCTGGCGTCCGTCGTCTACACGATCGCCTTCGTCTACGCCGGCGCGGCGCTGCCGACGCTCATGCTCCAGGAGCTCTACGGCCGCCCGCTGGGCGACATGATCGTCAGCGGCTCCGTTGCGGAGGAGCTCGTCCGCACCCTCGTCACGTCGAGCAGCCTCGTGCTGACGATCCCGCTGACGACGGCGGTCGCCGCTGTGCTCGCCGTCTCGTCGGGACCGACCGTCTCGTCGGGACCGGCCGTCTCGTCGGGACCGGCCGTCTCGTTCGACTCCGCGGGGGGTGTCGACGACGTCACGGCCGCGGGACCGTGGGCGATCGCCGACGCACCGCGCCCGCGACTCTCGGACGCCGCCGGGCCCGGTCAGTGGACCCCGGCCGAGCCCCGTTCCGGGGCGCCGGACGAGGCGCCGTTCCCCGGTTGGGACGACCCGAGTCTGCGGCGCCCGCCGCACCGCTACGACCAGCTGTGACGGCTGCGGTTCAGCGGCTCGCGGCGTGGTGGTACATCCGGACCGCGACCGGGACGAAGATCCCGAGGATCACGGCGGCCCAGAGCACCGTGTAGAGGACCGGGTGCTGCAGCGGCCACGCGTCGGACGCCGGTGCCCCCGCGACGACGTTGCCGAACCGTTCCCGCGCTGCGAGCGTCACGGACGACACGGGGTTCCACTCGGCGAACACGCGCAGCGGCGCCGGGAAGCTCTCGAGCGGCACGAACGTGTTGGCGCAGAACGTCAGCGGGAAGATGACGATGAACGAGGCGTTGTTGACGACCTCGGGCGTCCGCACGGCGAGCCCGACGCATGCCATGAGCCATGAGATCGCGTACGCGAACAGGAGCAGCACGAGGAAGCCGACGACCGCGTCGAGGAACGACGTGCGGATCCGCCAGCCGACGACGAGCCCGGTCAGGCCCATGACGACGATCGCGATGACGTTGTTCACGACGTCCGCCGCCGTCCGCCCGACGAGCACCGCCGAGCCCGACATCGGCAGCGACCGGAACCGGTCGATGACGCCCTTCTGGAGGTCCTCGGCGATGCTCATGCCGGTGATCGTCGCGCCGAAGACGACGGTCTGGGCGAAGATCCCGGCGATGAGGAACTCGCGGTAGAGCCGGGCGTCGACCTGGCCCGAGCCGCCGACGTCGACCGCCCCGCCGAAGATGTAGGCGAACAGCAGCACGAACATGATCGGCGACAGCGTCGAGAAGACGAGCAGGTCGGGGACCCGCTTGATCTTGATGAGGTTGCGCTTCGCGACGACCGCGCCGTCGCCGAGGGCCCGCACGAGGGTGCTCACCGGCGCACCTCCCGCGACCCGGTCGAGGCGCCGACTGTCGCCCGTGCCCCCGGCCCGCCCGGTGGACCCGCGGCCGACCTCGCGGGCCCGTCCGTTGCGCCGCCTGCGGCCTCGTCCACGGCGTCCTCGGCCGCGTGCCCGGTGAGCGCGAGGAACACGTCGTCGAGCGTCGGGCGGCGGACCGCGACGTCGAGGACCGCGACCCCGCCGTCGTCGAGCCCGCGCAACGCCTCGACGAGCACCGCCGCCGCCGGCCGGTCGCCCGCCACCCGGACCGACACCCGGCGGACGTGCTCCTGGACCGTCGGCGTGCCGTACCCGACCGTGCGCAGGACGTCCACGGCGACCGGCAGGTCTGTCGCTTCGGCGACGACGACCTCGACGACCTCGCCACCGACCTGGGCCTTCAGCTCGTCAGACGTGCCACGGGCGATGACCCGGCCGTGGTCGACGACGACCATCGAGTCGGCGAGCCGGTCGGCCTCCTCGAGGTACTGCGTCGTGAGCAGCAGCGTGGCACCCTGCGCGACGAGGTCGGCGAGCGTGGCCCACATGTCGCTGCGGCTGCGCGGGTCGAGCCCTGTGGTCGGCTCGTCGAGGAAGAGCACCTGCGGTCGGGCGACGAGGGCAGCAGCGAGGTCGAGGCGGCGTCGCATGCCGCCGGAGTACGTCTTCACCGGCCGGTCGGCGGCGTCGTCGAGCCGGAAGTCGGCGAGCAGCTCGCGGGCCCGGGCCCGGGAGGACGCCCGGCCCAGGTGGTACAGCCGGCCGACCATGTCGAGGTTCTCGTAGCCGGTGAGGTACTCGTCGACCGCGGCGTACTGGCCGGAGAGGCCGATGACCTCGCGGACCTGGCGGGGCCGGGCGAGGACGTCGATCCCGGCGACCTCGGCCCGGCCGGAGTCGGGCCGCAGCAGCGTCGTCAGCACCCGGACGCACGTCGTCTTGCCGGCGCCGTTCGGGCCGAGGACGCCGAGCACGGTGCCCCGCGGCACCTCCAGGTCGAGGCCGTCGAGCGCGCGGACGCTGCCGTAGGTCTTCACGAGCCCTTCTGCACGTACGGCGATGTCTTCGGTGGCCATGTCGCCCACCCTAGATAGGGGTACCGACAGACCGCCCGCCGGTTCTCGCGGACCCGCTGGTGATCTGCGTCGCCCGGCCCCGCGGTGGGTGTATGGCCGCCACGAGGCCGGGCAGCGGTGATCTTGCGGGGTGACGGGGCGCGGACTACGAGGTGGCGCGGGCACAGTCGGCGCAGGTGCCGAAGACCTCGACGACGTGCTCGACGTCGGCGAACCCGTTGTCCTCGGCGATCGTCTTCGCCCACCGCTCGACCGCCACCGAGTCGACCTCGACCGTGCGTCGGCACCGCCGGCAGATGAGGTGGTGGTGGTGCCCGGTGCTGCAGCGGCGGTAGACCGCCTCCCCGTCAGCGGTCCGCAGGACGTCGACCTCGCCGTCCTCGGCGAGGTGCTGCAGCGTCCGGTACACGGTCGCGAGCCCGACGGCCTCGCCCTGCTCGCGCAGGCGCGCGTGCAGCTGCTGGGCGCTCTGGAACTCCATGATGTCGGCGAGGGCGCTCCAGACCGCGCTGCGCTGGCGCGTCCCGCGCCGTCGCGTCGTCTCGGTCACCGGTGCTCCTCCAGGTCGTCGAACATCCATCGTGACACGGCGTCGCCGCGTTCGACCGCCGCGTCGATCGCCGTGGGCGGGACCGTGGGAGCGGTGGTCCGCCGGGCCGGCAGCTGCGCCCGCCGCCGGCGACATGCCCTGCGCGGGTCAGTGGTCGTCGTAGGACGCGCCGTGCGCGGCGTGCCGGTGACCGTCGTGGACGTAGTCGACATGGTCGCCGTGCGGCACCGCCTCGTGGCCGCACCCCGCCCCGTGCTCGTGCCGGTGGTCGCGCTCGTCGTGGTGCCGCCGGGCGTGGACGGCACCTCGCAGCCAGGACCCGCTCGCGGCGAGCAGGAACACCGCGATGGCGAGCAGGACGATCGTGCCGCCGGACGGGGTGTCGGCGTAGAACGAGACTCCCGTGCCGAGCACGCTCACGGTCACCCCGACGGCGACGGCGGTGAGGACGCTGGCCCGGAAGCTGCGCGCGGTCACCTGGGCGACGGCGTTCGGAACGATCATGAGCGCGCTGATGAGGAGCAGGCCGACGATCCGCATCGAGATCACGACCGTGGCCGCCGTGAGCACCGCGAGCAGGATGTTGAGGCCCAGGACGTTCATGCCGCTGGCCCGCGCGTACTCCTCGTCGTTGCTCACGGCGAACAGCTGCGGGGCCATCCCGACCGTGGCGGCGAGGACGACCGCGGACAGCGCCGCGAACACGGCGAGGTCGGCGCCCGTCGTCGTCGTGATGGCGCCGAACAGGTACGACGACAGGTTCGCCGGCGTGCCTCCCGCCGACAGGCCGATGAGGACGACGCCACCGGCGATGCCGCCGTAGAACATGACGGCGAGCGCGACGTCCGCGGTCGCCCGGCCGCGGGCCCGGATGAGCTCGATGGCGACCCCTCCCGCGACGGCGCACGCCAGTGCGACGAGGACCGGGGCCGTCCCGGTCAGGACGCCGAGGGCGACACCGGTGAGCGCGACGTGGCCCAGTCCGTCCCCGATGAGCGCCAGCCGGCGCTGGACGAGGTAGACGCCGACGACGGGCGCGGTGAGGCCCACGAGGACGGCGGCGAGCAGGGCCCGCTGCATGAAGTCGTACTGCAGGATCTCCATGTCGTCCCTTCAGGTCCCGCTGCGCGAGCCGCGCAGACCGGGATCGCCGAGCCAGCCGGTCGCCGGGGACCGCACGGGGTCGTCCGGGCCGCCTGCCCCGCCGGCGACCGTGTGGTGCGGGTCGTGACCGGGGTCGGAATGGAGGTGGACGTCGAGGGACGAGGCGCCGCCGAGGGCGTGCTCGGCCGGCTCGTCCCCGACGACGCGGCCGTCGGCGACCGCGACGACGCGGGTGAGGATCGGCGCCAGCGGCGCGACGTCGTGCGTGACGACGAGCAGGGTCAGGCCGTCGTGGACGAGCCGGGCCAGGGTCTGCGTCAGCGCCTCCTGGCTCTGGGCGTCGACGCCCGCCGTCGGCTCGTCCATGACGAGCACCTCGGGCTCGGCCGCGAGCGCCCGGGCGATGAGCACCCGCCGCTGATGGCCCCCGGACAGAGTCGAGACCGGGGCCCGCCGCCGGTCGGTGAGCCCGACGACGTCGATCGCCCGGGCGACGACCCGGCGGTCGTCGCGGGTCATCAGCGCGAACCAACGCCTGCGGGGCAGCCGGCCCGAGCCCACGACCTCCTCGACGGTCGACGGGACGGCGCCGACGACGGTGTGGCGCTGCGGCACGTAGCCGATCCGCCAGCGTTCGCGGAACTGCTGGGCAGGGACGCCGAACAGCTCGACGTGGCCGGCCACCACCGGGGCGAGCCCGAGGATGCCGCGCACGATCGTCGTCTTGCCCGAGCCGTTCGGGCCGACGAGCGCGACGACCTCACCGCGGTCGATCCGCAGCGAGACGTCGGAGACGACCGGGTGCTCGCCGTAGCCGACGGCGGCGGCGCGTAGCTCGACGACCGCACCCAGGTGGACGTCCTCGCCTCCGCGCGGTGTCCCTGCGCCACTCACGGGCACGGCTGCCCGGCGCGCAGCGAGGCGAGGTTGGCGCGCATCACCCCACGGTAGTCCCGGGCGGCCGAGGCGTCGCTGATCCCTTCGATCGGGTCGAGGACGGCGGTCTTCGCCCCCGTCTCGGTGGCGACCGTCTCAGCGACGGCGGGCGGCACGAGCGTCTCGTAGTAGATCGTGCGCACGCCGTTGCGCCGGACGAAGTCGGAGACCCGGGCGACGGTCGCCGCGTCCGGCTCGGCATCGGGGGACAGGCCCGTGATCCCCACCTGGGTGAGCCCGTACCGCCGGGCCAGGTAGCCGAAGGCGCGGTGGCTGGTCACGAGGTTCTTGCTCGTGCACGACGCGAGCCCGGTCCGCAGCTCGGTGTCGAGCGCGGTGAGGTCGCTGCGCAGTGCCGCGGCGTTCGCGGTGAAGGTCGCGACCCGGTCGGGCGCGGCGGCGCCGAGCCGCTCGGCGATCGCGTCGCCGACGTCGGCGAGCCGGGTCGGGTCGAGCCAGAAGTGCGGGTCGACCCCGGGGTGCTCCCCGTCGGCGCTCGCCTGCCCCGCGGGCTCCCCCTCGGGCGCCGCGAGGTCGAGGCGGGCGGTCGGCCCGACGTCGAAGCCCGCGCCCTTCGCCTGCGCCTCGACGGCGTCGTCGACGGCGGGCTGGAAGCCGCTCAGGTAGACGACGAGGTCGGCGTCGGACAGGGCCGCGACGTCCTTCGGGCTCAGCTCGAGGTCGTGCGGCTCGGCCCCTGGCCGGGCGAGGTTCGTGACGGTCACGGCGTCCCCGCCGACCCGCTGCGCCGCGTACTGGAGCGGGTAGAAGCTCGCGACGACCGCGACGGTCCCCGCGGTGCCGGCCGGACCGCCGTCGGAACCGCCGCCTGCGCAGCCGGACAGGGCCGTCGTGGCCACGAGCACGGGGGCGAGGACCAGCGCGCGGTGCCCGAGAGTCATGAGCATGAGAACGATTCTCATTCCATTGTCGTGGGTTGTCAAAGCAGGCAGGACAGGCAGTGCCTGCATAGGCTCGCCGTCGTGCTCGTCGTCACGCGGTACGTCGTCCCCGCCGAGGAGGCCGAGGAGTTCCTCGGCCTCGCCCAGCAGGCCCTCGAGGCGCTCGCAGCCCGGCCGGGCTGCACCGGCGGCCGGGTCGGGCGGGCCGCGGACGACGCCGCCCTCTGGACGCTGACGACGACGTGGACATCCGTCGGGGACTACCGCCGGGCGCTGTCGGCGTACGACGTCAAGGTCCGGGCTGTCCCGCTGATGTACCGCGCCGTCGACGAGCCGTCGGCCTTCGAGGAGCTGATCACGTGGAGTCCCTCGACCGGGACGGAGCATCACGAGGCGTCCCGTGCCACCGACGCGGACACCGCCCGGCCGGGTGGGGCGGCGCCGCGGTCGCAGGGATGACCGGGTGGTGACCGCGCAGGTCTGCCCGGCCTGACCGGTACCCTGGGCGGACGTCGAGCGTCCGCCCGGTCCGCCCCGTCCGCCCCGTCCGGGCGGTCGAGACGAGTGGGGCCGATCCGCGGCGCCCCACCGTGTCGCCGCCGACCGCCTCACCCTGAGCCCACTCGCCCCGAACCGTCTCGCCCCGAACCGAACCCGTCCGTTGGAGTGAACCCGTGGCTGCCAAGCCGTCGTCCGAGGCCCGCCTCGATGCCGTCGTCAACCTCTGCAAGCGCAGGGGCTTCGTCTTCCCGTGCGGGGAGATCTACGGCGGGACCCGGTCGGCGTGGGACTACGGACCCCTCGGCGTCGAGCTCAAGGAGAACGTCAAGCGGCAGTGGTGGCGCTCCATGGTCACCAGCCGGGACGACGTCGTCGGTCTCGACTCCTCGGTGATCCTGCCCAGGCAGGTCTGGGTGGCGTCCGGCCATGTCGAGGCGTTCGTCGACCCGCTGGTGGAGTGCCAGTCGTGCCACCGGCGCTACCGGGCCGACCACCTCGAGGAGGAGTACGCCGAGCGCAAGGGCCGGCCGGCGACGTCGCCGGCCGAGATCCCGTGCCCGAACTGCGGCACGAAGGGGGCCTGGACCGAGCCGAAGATGTTCAACGGGCTGCTGAAGACCTACCTCGGCCCCGTCGAGGACGAGTCCGGCCTGCACTACCTGCGCCCCGAGACGGCGCAGGGCATCTTCGTCAACTTCAAGAACGTCGAGGCTTCGTCGCGCAAGAAGCCGCCGTTCGGCATCGGCCAGATCGGCAAGTCGTTCCGCAACGAGATCACACCGGGCAACTTCATCTTCCGGACCCGCGAGTTCGAGCAGATGGAGATGGAGTTCTTCGTCGAGCCCGGCACGGACGAGCAGTGGCACCAGTACTGGATCGACGAGCGCATCCGCTGGTACACCGACCTCGGGGTCGCGCCGGAGAACCTGCGGCAGTTCGAGCACCCGAAGGAGAAGCTGAGCCACTACTCGAAGCGGACGGTCGACATCGAGTACCGCTTCGGCTTCACCGGCTCCGAGTGGGGCGAGCTCGAGGGGGTCGCGAACCGCACCGACTTCGACCTGCGGACCCACAGCGAGCACTCCGGCGTCGACCTGTCGTACTTCGACCAGGCCAAGGGCGAGCGCTGGGTCCCCTACGTCATCGAGCCCGCCGCCGGCCTGACCCGGTCGATGATGACCTTCCTCATCGAGGCGTACGACGAGGACGAGGCGCCCAACACCAAGGGCGGCGTCGACAAGCGGATCGTCCTGCGCCTGGACAAGCGGCTCGCGCCGGTCAAGGCCGCGGTGCTCCCGCTGTCGCGCAACGAGGACCTGTCGCCGAAGGCCCGCGACCTCGCCGCCGAGCTGCGCAGGTACTGGAACGTCGAGTTCGACGACGCGCAGGCGATCGGACGCCGCTACCGCCGCCAGGACGAGATCGGCACGCCGTTCTGCATCACTGTCGACTTCGAGACCCTCACCGACCAGGCGGTGACGGTCCGGGAGCGGGACTCGATGACGCAGCAACGGATCGCGCTCGACCAGGTCGTGCCGTACCTGTCCGCGCACCTGCCCGGCTGCTGACCGGCTGCTGCCCGGCTGCTGACCGGCCGCTCGCCGCGGAGCCCCGGGCAGCTGCGGCTCAGGCAGTGACCCGGACGCCGGGGCTCGTGGAGGCGCGGACGAAGCGGCAGTCGGCGAGCCGCTCTGCTGGTCCGAGGTCGAGCGTCATGACGGTCCCCGCGGCGAGCCGGTAGGGCCGGGTGTCGACGAGCGCGCCGAGCGTGCGGCGCAACCGGGAGATCTCGGCGCGGACCGTCACGACGTGGTCCCCGTCGCCGAACAGCGCCCGGCTCAGCGCCCGCGCCGTCAGTCCCTGCGGTCCGGCGCGGTGCAGGAGCAGGAAGATCTCCGCGTGCCGGACGGTGAGCCGGCGACGCCAGCGGGAGTCCCCGGCGACGACCTCGATCGCCGGTTCGCCGGACAGGTCGAGGCGCAGCTCCAGCATGGCCGGCGGGACGCAGCCGCTGCACCCGTCCGGGACGGGCGGCCGCACGAGCCAGCCGTGGGCCAGCGGTTCCGGCAGGCACAGCCCGAGCCCCGGCACGCTGACGACCCGGTCGGCGGCCGGGACCGCGATCCGGTCGCCGACGAGGACCCCGATGCTGTCCGCGACCCAGCCGTCGTCGTCCACGACGAGCGCCGGACCCCCGACCCGGGCGAGGACCGGGGCCGCGGCCCGCCGGATCCGTCCGAGCTGCTGCTCGTGCCGGCGCCAGAGCTGCGACTCGGCCAGCCGCCGCGCGGTCTCCACGAGCGCACCGATCGCCGG
>Ga0209798_10001860_pt1 | contig 12519 bp, 14 predicted proteins | sample DOMMetBare3Fresh_FD_187475 | JGI IMG/M metagenome (GOLD analysis project Ga0209798, IMG submission 187475) | Wetland sediment microbial communities from St. Louis River estuary, USA, under dissolved organic matter induced mercury methylation -... | ecosystem: Environmental > Aquatic >...
TGGAGGCCGCAGGGCGGCCTCCACCAGGACGGCAGCGGCCCAGACACGCCACGTCGCGCATCCGGACGCGCGAGACCGTGGCATCAATCATCTAGGCTCCTGCTCATGCGCATCGACGTGCTCAACGGCGTGAACCTCGACCTGCTCGGCAAGCGCGACCCCGCCACGTACGGGGATCAATCGCTGCAGGACCTCGAGACGCAGGTGTACGCCTGGGCGCGCGAGCTCGACCTGCAGGTGCGCTGCCGCCAGACGAACCACGAAGGCGAGTACGTCGGGTTCATCCACCACGCGCTCGGCGCCGCAGACGGGCTGATCCTCAACCCAGGCGCCTGGACGCACTACGCGTGGGCGATCCACGACGCCCTCGAGCCCTTCGGCCGGCCGTTCGTCGAGGTGCACCTCTCCAACGTCGACGAGCGCGAGGAGTGGCGCCGGTTCTCCGTGCTCGCCGACCTCGGCGGCGCGCGGGTCGTCGGGAAGGGCTTCGACGGGTACCGCGAAGCGCTGCGCCTGCTCGGGGAGCAGCGCCAGTGAGCCGTCTCGCTCGTCTCGCGGCCGGTCTCGACGACCCGCTGCTCGTCACCCACGGCGTCAACGTGCGCTACCTGACCGGCTTCCAGAGCTCGAACACGGCGGTACTCGTCCACCCCGGCGGCGACGCCACGCTGTTCACGGACTTCCGCTACGCCGAGGCGGCCCGTGCGGTCGAGGGCGTGACCTTCGTCGAGACGAAGCGCGACGTGATCTCCGACCTCGCCGAGCGGCTCTCCGGCCGCAAGATCGGTTTCGAGGCGGCCCGGATCGGGTTCGCCCAGTGGGAGGCGCTCGGCACCGGCGGCGTCGAGCTCGTACCCACGCGAGGCGCCGTCGAGCAGCATCGCCTCGTCAAGGACGCCGCCGAGATCGAGATCATGTCGCGCGCCGCGGCCCTCTCCGACCGGGTGTACGAGGCGCTCGCGGACGAACGGCTGAGCGGGCGCCGCGAGCGTGACGTCGCCTGGTGGATCGAGCAGCGCTTCCACGATCTCGGCGCAGAAGGCCTCGCGTTCGCGTCGATCGTGGCGTCCGGGCCGAACGGCGCCAGGCCGCACCATCACCCGGGCGACGACGTGATCCCCGAGGGCACGCTCGTGACCGTCGACATCGGGTGCACGGTCGACGGCTACTGCTCCGACTGCACCCGCACCTTCGCCACGGGCACCGTGCCGGGGGAGCTCCGCGACGCCTACGAACTCGTCGCCCAGGCCGAGCTCGACGGGCTCGCCGCCGTCCGAGCCGGCGCGCGCGGGCCGGACGTGGACGCCGCCTCCCGCGTGGCGATCGAGGCCGCCGGGCTCGCCCACGCCTACGGGCACGGCCTCGGCCACGGCGTCGGCATGGAGATCCACGAGGGGCCGACCCTGCGCCCCGAGTCCGAGGACACGCTCCAGGCCGGGAACCTCGTGACGGTCGAGCCGGGCCTCTACCTGGCCGGCGTCGGCGGCTGCCGGATCGAGGACCTGGTCGTCGTCACCGACGACGGCTGCGAGCGCCTCACCCACTACACCAAGGAGCTCGTCACCGTCGCCTGACCGCCGGGCCTGCTCCTGCCTCCAGGTATCCTCCGCACCCGTCATGGCCGAGGTCGTCAACACCAACCAGTTCAAGAACGGCATGCACATCGAGCACAAGGGCTCGATGTGGCGCATCGTCGACTTCCAGCACGTCAAGCCCGGCAAGGGCGGCGCCTTCGTCCGCACCAAGCTGAAGAACCTCGACACCGGCGCCGTCGTCGACGAGACGTTTCGCGCAGGAGAGAAGTTCACCCGCGTGCACACGGAGATGAAGAACGTCCAGTTCATGTACGACGACGGCAGCGAAGTGCATTTCATGGACGAGCAGACCTACGAGCAGTTCGGCCTGCCCCGCGACGACGTCGCCGACGCGATCGACTACATGCTCCCATCCAGCACCGTGCAGATGCTCGCCGTCAACGGCAAGCCCTCGGGGATCCAGCTGCCCGCCTCCGTCGAGCTCGTCGTCACCGACACCGAGCCCGGCATCAAGGGCGACACCGTCTCCAACGTGACGAAGCCCGCCACGCTCGAGACCGGCGCCGTCGTGCACGTGCCGCTGTTCGTGAACGTGGGCGACCGCATCAAGGTCGACCCACGCGAAGCCCGCTACATCAGCCGCGCCTGACGCCACCGAGCGGCCACGCCTGCGGCCGGCGGAGCCGGCCTCCGGCGCGGCCTCGCACCGCCGAGGCCGCTCTGGTCGGGGGCCCGTGCTCACGCACTGTTCCCCCTCCCGGCGCGACCTCAGCGACGCGTCGGAGGCGTCAGGCGGTCTGATGCCACCGACTGGCCGTGGCGCGTGGTTGACGTGGCGTGGCGCGCGGTGGTTCTGGCAAAGGCGGGTGTCTCCCGGCAAGGCAGGGGAGACACCCGCGGCCGTGGTGTCACGCGCCCCTTCGATAAGGTCTCACGCGCATGCCGCAGCTCGTCGACACGACCATCCGCCTGCTTTCGCAGGAGCCGCTCGCCGGCAAGGTGCCCACCGGCGAGGTGCTGCACATAGCCGAGATCCTCGATCGGGCCGGCTTCGCGTGCCTCGAGGTCTCGGGCGGGGGCGTCTTCGACGCGGCGGTGCGCCGCGGCGTCGAGAGCCCGTGGGAGCGGATCCGCGCTCTCGACGCGCGCACCACGACCCCGCTCGGGATCGCGCTCCGCGGCCGCTTCCTCGTCGGCTCCCGGCCCGTCTCCGCGGACATCGTGCGGCGCTTCGTCGCCTGCGCCGCCGACAACGGCATCGACGTCTTCCGGCTGCACGATCCGCTCAACGACGTCTCCAACCTCCGTGAGGCCGGAGAGGCGATCGTCGGCGCCGGCAAGGTCTTCCACGCCGGGCTCGTGTACAGCCCCGGGCGCAGCGGAGAGGTGGAGGCGCTCGTCGAGCAGGCGAAGAAGATCCCCGAGCTCGGCGCCACGCGGGTGGTCGTCAACGACCCGACCGGCGCGCTGCTGCCGCACCTCACCCAGGAGCTGATCGTGCGCCTGAAGGAGACGACCGGGCTCCCGGTCGGCCTCTACGTCCAGGGAGCCGCGGGCACCGGACTCGCGAACGCACTCGTCGCCACCCGGGTCGAGGCCGACCTCGTCGCAACCGCCGTCTACCCGCTCGCACTGGCCCTGCACCGCGTCAGCGGCGAGTCCCTCGTCGAAGCGCTGCACGGCCTCGACCGCCCCACCGGCGCCGACACGGCACCCATGTGGGAGGCGGCCGACGTGATCGACGAGCACATCGGCGACGAGCCCGTCGCCCCGGTCGCCGCCCGGATCGCCGTGCGCGCCGTCGAGTACGACCTCCCGGCCGGGCTCGTCGCAGCGCTCGACATCCATCTGCGCGCGCATGCCGCCGGCGACCGCCTGCTCGACACCCTGGCCGAAGTCGGGCGCGTTCGCGCCGAGGCCGGCTGGCCTCCGCTGGCGGCGCCGATCGGCCAGATCCTCGCCTCGCAGGCGCTGCTCAACGTCCTCTCAGCCCGTCGGTACGGCACCGTCCTCGACGAGTTCCGCCAGCTCGTCGAGGGCGCCTACGGCGACACGCCCGCTCCGATCGCGGACGCCGTCGGACGGGCCGTGGCGCTGCTCGGCGCCGACGCCCCCGCGCTCGACGAGGATCCTCCGAGTGCCGAGGACGTGCGCGAGGCCGCCGAGGGCCTCGCCGCCAGCGAGGAGGATCTCGTCCTGCTCGCCATGTTCGGGGGCGAGGCGAAGACGCTGCTCGAGACGATCCGCCAGCGCCACTCCCGCGAGGCGTCGCTGCTCCTGGGCGACGTGAACGCCACCCGGGCCGAGCGGATTCGCGAGCTCGTCAAGATCGTGCAGGAGTCGGGCGTGGGCGAGATCGAGATCGAGGACGAGGGCATGCGCGTGTCGGTGCGCCGCGCGGACGAGACGCAGATGGTGGCCGCCGCACCGCTTGCCGCCGCCCCCGAGGGCGGTGAGCCCGAGCTAGCCTCGGCGCCCGCGAACGGGGCCATCCGCGTCGAGTCGCCGATGGTCGGCGTCTTCTACCGTGCGCCGCAGCCCGGGGCGCCCACGTTCGTCGAGGTCGGCGACGTCGTCACTGTGGGCCAGACGCTGTGCGTGCTGGAGGCGATGAAGCTCTTCAACGAGCTGAAGGCCGAGACGGACGGCCGCGTGAAAGCGATCCACGCGGAGAACGCCCAGCCTGTCGAGTTCGGGCAGCTGCTGTTCGAGCTCGAGCCGGTCGCGGCGCCGCCGGCGGTCTGACCCGTGGCCCTCTTCTCCCGCGTCCTCGTCGCGAACCGGGGCGAGGTGGCGGTGCGCGTGATCCGCGCCCTGCACGAGCTCGGCATCGAGGCCGTCGCCGTCTACTCGACGGCCGACAGCGACGCCCTGCACGTACGCATGGCGGATCGAGCCGTCTGCATCGGGCCTCCCCCGGCGTCGGAGAGCTACCTGTCGATCCCGAACGTGGTGGCCGCGGCCGAGACGACGGGGTGCGAGGCGGTGCACCCGGGCTTCGGCTTCCTCTCAGAGAACCCCGCCTTCGTCCGTGCCTGCGAGCAGAGCCGGCTCGTGTTCATCGGGCCTCCCGCCGAGGTGATGGAGAAGACCGGCGACAAGGCCCGGGCCAAGGTGGAGATGAAGGCGGCCGGCGTGCCGCTCGTACCGGGCACCGACGGCGTCGCCACGCTCGCCGAGGTGCGCGACGCCGCCCGCGAGCTCGGATTCCCCGTGCTGCTCAAGGCCACGGCGGGCGGGGGCGGCAAGGGCATGCGCGTGGTCGGTACGCCGGACCAGCTGGAGGGAGCCTATGCGGCCGCGAGCGCCGAGGCGGAGGCGGCGTTCGGCGACGGCTCGCTCTACCTCGAGCGGGCGCTCGTGCCCGCACGGCACGTCGAGATCCAGGTGCTGTGCGACAGCTTCGGAGGCGTGCTCACGCTCGGCGAGCGCGAGTGCTCGATCCAGCGCCGCCACCAGAAGCTCGTGGAGGAGTCGCCGTCGGCCGCGCTCACGCCCGAGACGCGCGAGGCGATGGAGGACGCCGTCGAGCGTGCCTGCGTGCGGCTCGGATACGTGAACGCGGGCACGTTCGAGTTCCTGCTCGGCGCGGACGGAAACCCCTACTTCATCGAGGTGAACTGCCGCCTCCAGGTCGAGCATCCGGTCACCGAGTTGACGACCGGGATCGACATCGTGCGAGAGCAGGTCAGGATCGCGGCCGGGGAGCGGCTGGCGCTGACCGGGAGGGCGCCGCGGAGCGGCCATGCGATCGAGATCCGCATCAACGCCGAGGACCCCTCGCGCGGCTTCGTCCCCTCGCCGGGGCTCGTGACGCGGTTCCGGCCGCCGCTCGGCCCCGGTGTCCGGGTCGACACCGCCGTCGTCGAGGGCGCTTCGATCCCGCCCTACTACGACTCGATGATCGCCAAGGTGATCGTCCGGGACGACGACAGGGCCGCGGCGATCAGCCGCGCCGTTCGGGCGCTGGAGGAGCTCGAGGTGGAGGGGATCCCGACGACCAGGGAGCTCGCGCTCGACATCCTGCGCTCGCCGGAGTTCCAGGGGGGCGACTACTCGACCAGCTACCTTGAGGAGATGGAAGAACGTCTCCCGTCCCTGTCGGTCGCATGAGTCGCGACGATGTCATCGTCGCGGGGGAGCTGGGCCGGATCGAGCTGACGAGCGCCGCCCTCGGGTCGCTCGTCGTGCGGGCGGCCGAGTCCGTCCCGGGCGTGCGCGTCCGCAGGCCGAGGCGCGGACTGGACATCGGCGTCGAGGGAGCAAGCGCCAGCGTGGAGCTCGCGGTCGTCGGCCCGCTCGACGGCGTGCTGCCGGAGGTGGGCGAGCGGGTGCAGCGGGCGATCGCGGACGCTCTGCAGGCGAGCGCCGGCCTCGAGACGTCGGTCGCCGTCGTGTTCGAGGAGCTCGAGTGACGGTCGCCAAGGTCGGGCGCCGCCAGTCGCGCCGCACGGCGCTGTTCCTGCTGTATCAGTGGGACATCACCGGCCAGCCGCTCGCGTCGCTCTACGACGGCACGCCCGACGACTTCGCGCTCGAGCTCGCCGAAGCGGTCGCCGCTCGCGCGGCGCAGCTCGACGAGAGGATCTCCGCCGCCTCCGACGCATGGAGCGCCGACCGGCTCGGTACGCTCGAGCGGAACGTGCTGCGCGTCGGTGTCTACGAGCTCGAGGAGGGGACGGTGCCGCCCGAGGTGGCGATCAACGAAGCGGTGGTGCTGGCGAAGCGCTATGCCACGGACGAGGCAGGCAGGCTCGTGAACGGGATCCTGGGCCGTATCCAGCGGGAGGTGGCAGCGTGAGCGCCGGGGCGAACGAGAGCCTCGCACGCGCGCAGGAGCTGTCCGAGCGCCTGCGCGTCAAGCTCGACGGCCTCGATCGCCTGGCGACGGACGGCGACGTGGACGCGGCGGTGGACGACCTCGCCGAGATCGCGGAGATCGCGAAGGAGATCGAGGCAGAGATCCAGCGTGCGCGCGCGAGCGCCGATGCAGGCGCCTGACGCTCTCCGGGCCCTCGTCGAGTCGTACCTCTCCGAGCTCGCGCTGACACCGGAGCTCGGTGGCCTGGCGGAGCCAATCCGCTACGCCCTCGGCGGGAAGCGCGTGCGGCCGACCATCTGCCTCGCCACCGCAGAGGCGGCCGGCGGGACGGTGGAGGCGGCGTTGCCCGCAGCCGCCGCGCTCGAGCTCGTCCACAGCTTCTCGCTCGTCCACGACGACCTGCCGGCGATGGACGACGACGACGAGAGGCGCGGCCGTCCGACGCTGCACGTCGTCTATGGGGAGGGGGTGGCGCTGCTCGCCGGCGATGCGCTGCTCGCAGAGGCCTTTCGGCTGGCGCTCTCGTATCCGGCCGCGAGCCCGGCGCGGGAGCTCGCCCAGGCGACCCTCGGGATGATCGGGGGCCAGTACCTCGACATCACCGGGGCGGACGCGGACCTCGCCGAGCTGCACCGGCTCAAGACCGGCCGGCTCTTCGCCGCCTCCGTCGGGCTCGGGCTCTGGGCTGCAGACGTGCCCGAGCCGGAGCAGGCGCCGTGGCGCTCCTTCGGCGACGAGCTCGGCCTGCTCTTCCAGATCGCGGACGACGTGCTCGACGGCGACGGATACGCGGCGCGTCTCGGTGAGCAGGCGGCGCTCGGGCTCGTCCGTGAGGCTGCCGAGCGCGCCCGTGCGGCCCTGTCGGCAATCGACGCCGACACTTCGGTGCTGCTCGCCATCGTCGACGAGCTGGCCGTCCGCACCGTCTAGGAGCTCACTCGCGTCGCCGCAGCCGGTGGAGCGCGCCGCCCGGGAGCGACGGCTCCCCGATCACCTCGACGTCCCACGCCGCAGAGGCCTCCTCGAAGAAGGCAGCGGCGTGGCGGCGTCCCGGGTCCGCCACGATCGCCTCGCCGGCCGGCCCGACCGTCCGCTCGAGCAGGCGCAGCAGCGGCGCCGCGTTGCGGGCCTCGTAGAGGACGTCGGCGGCCAGCACGAGGTCGAACTCCTCGCCCGCAAGCGCTTCGTCCGCGTCCCAGCGCAGCGTCAGCGCCCGCAGCCGGAGGCCGTTGCGGGAGGCGTTGCGGCGGAGCAGGTCGACGGCATCGCCGGCCCAGTCCGTAGCGGTCACGCCTGCGCCCCCGCACGCTGCTGCAAGCGACGGGAGGGCCAGGCCGCACCCGAGCTCGAGCACCCGGAGGCCGGCGACGTCGAGCGCCGCGAGATGACGTGCCAGCGCCAGCCCGCTCGGCCAGAGGTCGGCCCAGTACGGGATGAACTCGTCCACCGCGAAGGCCTCCTCGTCGAGCAGCGACTCCGCGTCGCGCGGCCGCAGCACGGCGAGCACCCAGGGGCCGACCTCGACCCGCTGCTCCACCTCGGCCCGCGTCGACTCCGTCACGTCAGCTCGTGGGCGAGGAGATCCATCAGCAGCCCGTCGTGCCACGTTCCGTCCGTTCCCCGCTCGTACTCGCGCAGGGTGCCCACGCGCCTGAAGCCGACCTTCTCGTAGCAGCGAATCGCGCGGGCGTTGTCGGCGGCGGGGTCGATCACGAGCCTGTGGTGCCCGCGCTCGTGGACGAGGTGCCGCGCCAGCGTGCGGACGGCGTCGGTACCCAGGCCTTGCCCCTGCCAGGCGTCGCCGAGACCGAGGTCGATGCCCGCGTGACGGTACTCCTCGTCGTCCTCTTCGTAGAACTGCGCGAGCCCGATCACCTCGCCGTCGTGCACGACCGCGAAGGCGACGGCGTCTCCGCGCCCTGCGGCGAGCGCCAGCAGCTCGGCCTCTTCCAGTCCGGGCCACCACCGCGAGAACCCGGGTTGGCGGGAGAGCTCAGAGAGCCGCGGCACGTCGGCGGCGGCGAGGGGCCGCAGCACCACCAGGTCCCCTTTCAGCTCCATCGTCACTTCATACCACCGGGGTGCCACTACGCTGCCCGGGTGAAGAAGCGGCTCGACACCCTGCTCGTGGAGCGCGGCCTCGCGGAGACGCGCAGCCAGGCGCAGGCGCTCGTGCTCGCCGGGCTCGTGCCCGGCTTCGACAAGCCGGGTGCGCAGGTCGACGACTCGGCCCAGCTCGCCGTTGAGCGGCTGCCGCGCTTCGTCTCGCGGGGCGGTGAGAAGCTCGCGCATGCGCTCGAGCGGCTGCAGGTCGACCCGGCGGGAAGGGACTGCCTCGACGTCGGAGCCTCGACGGGCGGCTTCACGGACTGCCTGCTGCAAGCGGGTGCGCGACGGGTGATCGCGCTCGACGTGGGCTATGGGCAGCTGCATCCGAAGCTGCGCAACGACCCCCGCGTGACGGTGCTCGAGCGGGTCAACGCGCGTGAGGTGACGGAGTTGCCGTTCGCCCCGCAGCTCGTCGTCTGCGACGTGTCGTTCATCTCGGTGCGGACGGTGTTGCCGCCGGTGCTGCGTCTCGCCGGGCCGGCGTGGGAGGCGCTCGTGCTCGTGAAGCCGCAGTTCGAGGCCGGCCGGGCCGAGGCGCGGAAGGGTGTCGTGCGCGACCTCGAGGTGCGGCGGCGCGTCGTGCGCGAGGTCTGCGACGCAGCCGTTGGCTGGGGTGCGCGGGTCGCGGGCGTCGTAGACTCGGGGCTTCCCGGGCCGAAGGGGAACCGGGAGATCGTCGTCCACTTGATCGCGAGCGAGGAGCCCACCCCTGCCGATGAAGTCGAGCGCTGGATCGACGATGCGATCGTCTAGGCCCGTGACCCGCGCGGCCGTCGTGCTGCACGGCCGCAACGGCCAGGTCGCCGCCGGGCTGGCGCAGCTGGAGTCGGTGGCGAAGGAGCGCGGCGTCGAGCTCGTCGCCGCGTCCGGTGACCCGGGCGGAGCGGCGGAGGACGTCGATCTCGCCGTCGTGCTCGGCGGCGACGGGACGATGCTGCGCGCGCTGACGCGCTTCCTCGGCACGGGTGTCCCCGTGGTCGGCGTGAACTTCGGGCGCGTCGGGTTTCTCAGCTCGATCCCGCGTGACGAGCTGGAGGCGGGCGCCGCCCGCGCGTTTGCCGGCGAGCTCGACGTGCTGGAGCTCCCGACGCTCGAGATCGAGGCGGGAGCCGGCCGTTTTGTGGCCGTCAACGACGCCGTCGTGACGAGCGGGCAGCTCGGGCGCATGGTCGAGCTGGAGTGGTCGATCGGCGGTGAGGACCTGGGTCGCGTGCCGTGCGACGGGCTGATCTGCTCGACCCCGTCGGGCTCCACGGCCTACAACCTGTCGAACGGCGGCCCCGTGCTGATGTGGGGGCTGGACGCTATGGCGCTCACGTTCGTGGCCCCGCACGACCTGCACGCCCGCCCGTTCGTGGTGCCGCGCGGAAAGGACGTGGTCGTCTGGAACCGGACCTCCGATGTCCCGGCGGCCGTGCTCGTCGACGGTCACAACCTCGCCGAGGCCGCGCCCGGAGGGCGCGTGGCGATCCGGCTCGGCCCGCAGCGCTCGCTGCTCGCCACGCTCCCCGAGATGACGTTCGTGCGGCGGTACCGCCAGAGCTTCGTGAGCTGACGCCGCGACCCGGCAGGCGAGACGTGCCTTGCCCGACGTCCCACGGCGCCGAATCCCGGCGTCCGTCGCGGACAGTCGCCGTGCCCGCCGCGCCGGGTCTACGATCCGTCCGTGCTGCGCCGCCTCAAGATCGAGAACCTCGTCCTCATCCGCGAGGCGGATCTCGAGCTGGCCGCGGGCCTCAACGCGCTCACGGGGGAGACCGGCGCGGGCAAGACGATCTTTGCGCAGGCGATCGGGCTCCTGCTGGGCGCGAAGGGCGACGCGGCTGCCGTCGGCCCGGCGGGCACGGAGGCGTACGTCGAGGCGGAGCTCGACGTGCCGGACGGGTTCTTCGAGGACGAGGAGCTGGCCGCCCTGGCGGAGCTGCGGCCGGAGGACGAGGCCGGGATCGTGCTGGCGCGCCGCGTGTTCGCTGACGGCCGCACGCGCGCCTACGCCTGGGGGCGTGCGGTTGCCCGCGAGGATCTCGCGGCCGCCGGTGAGCGGCTGATCGCGATGTCCGGGCAGTTCGAGCAACGGCGTCTGGCCCGCCCCGCCTACCAGCTCGACGTGCTCGACGCCTTCTGCGGCCCGGTGCAGGCCGAGCGGCGCCGCACGGCGCGGGTCGCCTGGAGGGAGCTGAAAGCCGCCGAGCGCCTCCATGAAGAGCTCGCCCGCGATGCGGACGCGTCGGCCGCGCGCCTCGCAGAGCTGCGGGCGCTCGTCGACGACACGGAGGGCCTGGTCGCCGGAGAGGAGGACGAGCTCCGCCTGGAGAGGGAGCGGATCCGCCACCTGGCGGAGCTGGGGGAGGGGGCGTCAGCGGCGGCCCGCGCCATTGCACCCGACGACGGTGAAGGAGCCGCCGCGCTGGCCGCCGTGGCGGAGAAGGCGGTCGCCCCCCTGGAGCGGCTCGCCCCCGAGCTCGAGCGGCCCGCGGCCGAGCTGCGCGATCTCGCCGTGCGGCTGCGCGAGGTCGGCAGCGAGCTGCACCGGTTCGTGTCGTCGCTCGAGGCAGACCCGGAGCGGCTGGAGGCCGTGGCAGAGCGTCTCGACGCCTACGCGCAGGCGCGCCGCCGTTTCGGCACCCAGACGACAGAGGAGCTGCTCGCGCGGCGTGAGGCGGCGCAGGCCGAGCTCGAGGCGCTGGCCGGCGGCCTCGACCCGGTCGAGGCGGCCGCCGCCGCCGTCATGGCGGCCGAGCAGCAGGTGGCGGACGTCGCCGCAGGGCTGAGGGGCGCCCGGTCTGCCGCCGCGACGGCGTTCGCGGAAGCCGTGGCAGAGGAGCTGCACGGCGTCGGCATGGGCGAGGGCGAGTTCCGCGTCGAGCTGGCTGCCCGCGCCCAGGGGCCGACGGGTGCGGACGACGTAGCCTTCCTGATCCGCCCGAACCCGGGCCTGCCGTTCGCGCCCGTGGCGGAGACGGCCTCGGGCGGCGAGCTCTCCCGGGTGGCGCTGGCCCTGGCCGCGGTGGCCGGCGGCCACACGCTCGTGTTCGACGAGATCGACGCCGGCATCGGGGGCGTTACCGCACACCGGGTGGCAGAGACCCTGACGCGCCTCGCTGAGCGTGCGCAGGTGCTCACGATCACCCACCTGCCGCAGATTGCGAGTGCCGCCGGACGGCACTTCCGGGTCGAGAAGATCCCCGGCGACCCGACCCACACCCGCATCGAGCAGCTCGCCGACGCCGAGCGCCGGAACGAGCTCGAGCGAATGCTCGGCGGCGAGGAGTTCCTCGCAGCCGTCGCCGGCGATCCGGGGCGTTGACGGATGGGCGCCGAGATCATCGGCCCGGCACGCCTGGGGCGGCGGACGAAGGACCTCGTCAAGCGCCTGCGGCCCGGCGACCTCGCCATCATCGACCACACCGACCTGGATCGCGTCTCGGCCGAGGAGCTCGCCGAGTCCGGGGTGCGCGCGGTCGTCAACGTCTCTCTCTCGGCATCGGGGCGGTTCCCCAATTCCGGGCCGCTCGAGCTCGTCCGGGCGGGTGTGCGGCTCGTCGACGCTCCCGGCGCTGCCCTGTTCGACGAGGTCAGCGACGGCGAGCTCCTGACCCTGCGGGACGGAGGGGTCTGGCGGAACGGAACCTGCCTTGCCGTGGGTGTCGAGCTCGGTGAGGCCGCTCTGACCGAGGCGCTCGCCGAGCAGCAGGGGCGGGTCACCGAGGCGCTCGAGGCGTTCGCCGACAACACCCTGCGGCACCTGCGCGACGAGGGGCGCCGGCTTGCAGAGGGGATCGAGTTCCCCCCGCTGCAGACGCGCTTCCGCGACCGGCACGCCGTCGTCGTTGCCCGCGGGCCGGGCTACAAGGGCGACCTGCGAATCGTGCGGCCGTACATCCGGGACTTCAGGCCGGTGCTCGTGGCGGTCGACGGCGGTGCCGACGCACTGCTCGAGATCGGATTGAAGCCGCACGTCATCGTCGGCGACTTCGACTCGGTCTCGGACGCGGCGCTCGAGACCGGCGCGGAGCTGCTCGTCCACGCGTATCCGGACGGGAGCGCTCCCGG
>Ga0209798_10001862_pt1 | contig 12502 bp, 11 predicted proteins | sample DOMMetBare3Fresh_FD_187475 | JGI IMG/M metagenome (GOLD analysis project Ga0209798, IMG submission 187475) | Wetland sediment microbial communities from St. Louis River estuary, USA, under dissolved organic matter induced mercury methylation -... | ecosystem: Environmental > Aquatic >...
CCTTCGATCCCTTCCCGGACGTGCAGCGGGTCACCCGCCGGAGCGCACCGGTGCGCCTCTCGGTGAAGCCGCTGCCGGCCGGCGCCCCGAGCGGCTTCGACGGCGTCAACGTGGGCAGCCTGGCCCTGGCGGCCTCGCTCTCCGAGCGGACGGTGGCGGTCGGCCAGCCGGTCCAGGCGTTGCGTGTCGTCGAAGCGGCGCATGCGCAGCGCCCAGTCGATCGCGTCACTGGTCGCGCCGCCGACGCGCGGCGCATCGGGCGTGCCGGTGATCGGCAGCACATCGACGTACACCCGTGGCGCAGTGCGGCGGTTCAGGCGCAGTTCCTCCTCGCAGTCATGGCGGCGCCGCTCGAGCGTGGAGAAGTTCAGAAAGCCCAGCGCCAGCGGCTTGCGCAGCTTGAACACTTCGTCACCGGCGACGACGAGGCTCGAGATGTGCGTGTGCAGCAGCGCCCGCTCGGACGGCGGTGTGGCCAGCGCGCGCGGGTCGCGCAGCAAGGCAGCGACCAGGCGCTCGTGCTCGGCCAGGCGGGCCGGATTGTCGGCAGCGGCGGTCATGCGTGCAGCGTGGCCCGCATCCGGCAAGGCGTCGAGAGGCAACTTGATCGCCGTTTGAGCGCGATCAGTAGTTCAGTCCCATGGCACTTCGAACGTCGCGCATCGTCTGCTTGGCCACGGTGCGCGCGCGCTCGGTGCCCATCTCGACGATCCAGTGCACCTTCTTCGGGTCGGCCAGATACGCCGCGGCGCGCTCGCGCCAGGGCTGCTGCTCGGCAATGATCGCGTCGATCACCGGCTGCTTGCACTCCAGGCAGCCGATGCCGGCGGTGGTGCAGCCCTTGACGACCCAGTCCTTGGTTTGCGCGCTCGAGTAGACCTGGTGGAATTTCCACACCGGGCACTTCTCTGGGTTACCGGGGTCGCTTCGGCGCACGCGCGCCGGGTCGGTGGGCATCGTCTGCACCTTCTGCTTGACCACCGCGGGTTCCTCGCGCATCGCGATGGCGTTGCCGTAGCTCTTGCTCATCTTGGCGCCGTCCAGGCCGGGCAGCAGCTTTACCTCGGTGTGCAGTACGCCGGGCTCGACCAGGATGGCCTTGCCCGCGCCCTTGAGGTGGCCGTTGAGCAGTTCGCTGTCGTCGCTGGTCCAGCCGGCAATGCTCGTCGCGGCCTTGGCGATCAGCGATTCGCCCTTGCCCAGCGCCTCGGCGCTGCCGGTTTCTCCGAAGGCCTTACGCTGCTTGTCGAAGTAGCGCGCGTCGTCCTTCGGCAGCTTCGCGAGCGCCGCTGCGACGAGTCGCTCGAAATTCGCCGGGCGGCCGTACAGGTTGTTGAAGCGCCGTGCGACTTCGCGCGTGAGTTCGACGTGCGAGCTCTGGTCTTCGCCGACCGGCACGAAATTGGCGCGGTAGATCAGGATGTCGGCCGCCTGCAGCAGCGGGTAGCCGAGGAAGCCGTAGGTCGCGAGGTCGCGGTCCTTCAACTTCTCCATCTGGTCCTTGTAGGTCGGCACGCGCTCGAGCCAGCCCAGCGGCGTGCCCATCGCCAGCAGCGTGAACAGCTCGGCGTGCTCGGGCAGGCGGCTCTGGATGAAGATCGTGCACTTGTCGGGGTCCAGGCCGGCCGCGAGCCAGTCGGTCACCATCTCGTAGACGTAGCGCTCCATCACGTCGCGCTCTTCGTAGTGCGTGGTCAGCGCGTGCCAGTCGGCGACGAAGAAGAAGCAGTCGTGCTCGTCTTGAAGGCGCACCCAGTTCTTGAGCGCACCGTGGTAGTGGCCGAGGTGCATCGCGCCGGTGGGGCGCATGCCGGAGAGGACGCGTGACTTCATTGGCCGATTCTAGGCGGGGCTACACTGCCGGCCCGCCATGCCACAGCCGCAGCGCATCGTCATTCTGATCTCCGGGCGCGGTTCGAACATGCGCTCGATCGTCGAGCGCTGCGCAGCCGAGGGATGGCCGGCAAAGGTGGCGGCGGTGATCAGCAACCGGCCCGACGCGGCTGGCCTCGCATTCGCCGGGCAGCACGGCGTTGCCACGACGGTGGTGGATCACAAGGCCTTCGAGTCGCGCGAGGCATTCGATGCCGCTCTGGCGCGGGCAATCGACGCGCACGCGCCCGACCTCGTGGTGCTCGCGGGCTTCATGCGCATCCTCGGCGCGGCCTTCGTGCGCCGCTACGAAGGCCGCCTGCTGAACATCCACCCGTCGTTGCTGCCCTCCTTTCCCGGCCTGCACACGCACCGGCGCGCGATCGAGGCCGGCTGCAAGCTCGCCGGCACGACGGTGCACTTCGTGACACCCGCGCTGGATCACGGCCCCATCGTGATCCAGGCCGTCGTGCCGGTGCTGCCCGGCGACGACGAGCAGGCGCTTGCCGAGCGCGTGCTCGTGCGCGAGCACGTGATCTACCCGCTCGCCGTGCGCTGGTTCGTGACCGGGCAGCTGCGCATCGAGCGAGGGGTCGTCAGGCAACTGGGCGGCGAATCGCAGCTGCTTTTCCCATGAGCGCCCGGGCGGCCCGATGACGCCGCGCCAGCTGCTCGACGCGTGCAGTGCGCTGGTGCGCGAGGTCCTGAAGTTCGAAGCGGCCGCAGATGGCGTGGTGTCGGCCTTCTTCCGGCGCCAGAAGGCGCTGGGCGTGCGCGAGCGCCACACGCTGGCCGAGACGACCTACGCGGTGTTGCGGCGCAGGCTGCTGTTCCAGCACCTGGCGCAAAGCGGCAGTGGCCCGACCGAGCGGCGCCTGGCGATCCTGGGTTGGGCCGGCGACGCGACCTTCCTGAAAGCGGCACTCAGCGTGGACGAGCAGGCCTGGCTCGCGCGCGTGCAAGCCATCGACCCAGCCACCCTGGCGCCCAAGCTGCGCCACAACCTGCCGGACTGGATCTCGCAGCCCTTGCTGGCGCAACTGGGCGAGCAGGGCTTCTGGGCCCTCGTTGCCAGCCTCGACCAGATCGCACCGCTGGACTTGCGCGTCAACATCCTCAAGGCCAAGCGCGGGCCCGTGCGGGCTGCGCTGGCCGAGGTCAGCATCGACTCGCAGCCGACCCCGTACTCGCCCTGGGGCCTGCGCATCGCGGGCAAGCCGGCTCTGAACAAGCTCGAGCTGTTCACTCGAGGCGACGTCGAGGTGCAGGACGAAGGCAGCCAGCTGCTGGCATTGCTGGTCGATGCCAAGCGCGGCGAGATGGTGGTGGACTTCTGTGCCGGCGCCGGCGGCAAGACGCTGGCGCTGGGCGCCACGATGAAGAACACCGGGCGGCTGTATGCCTTCGACGTCTCGGGCCACCGCCTCGATGCGCTCAAGCCGCGCCTGGCGCGCAGCGGGTTGTCCAACGTCTACCCCGTGCAGATCGCCCACGAACGCGACGATCGAATCAAGCGCCTGGCCGGCAAGATCGACCGCGTGCTGGTCGATGCGCCTTGCACCGGCCTGGGCACGCTGCGCCGCAATCCCGACCTGAAATGGCGCCAGTCGCCCGCGGCCGTGGCCGAGCTGCAGGTCAAGCAAGGGACCATCCTGGCGAGTGCCGCACGGCTGCTCAAGCCCGGCGGGCGGCTGGTCTACGCCACCTGCAGCCTGCTCGAGGCCGAGAACGAGGCGACCTGCGCGGTATTCGAGTCCGCGCAGCCCGGATTCGTGCGCGAGTCGGTTTCGGGGATTCTTGCCGCGCTGGGCGTGAAGGCGGCGGAGTCGCTTACTACGGCCGGGAACCTGCGTTTGTGGCCCCATCTGCATTCAACTGACGGCTTTTTCGCGGCAGTGTGGCGTAAAGGCTGAGCTTGCCTAGGCAGTTTCCCGCGTTGGTGTGGGTTGTAACCGTCTACAATCGAATGACTCCTCATTAAGGGAACGAATGAATGTCCTGATGCATGTGCACGATGCTCTCGTGCAATGGCTGTCCAACGGCGTGGTCGACGCGACCTGGTGGCAGGTCGTCTTGTTCACGCTGGGCGTCACCCACGTGACGATCGCCGCGGTGACGATCTTCCTGCACCGCGCCCAGGCGCACCGGGCGCTGGACCTCGGTCCGATCCCGTCGCACTTCTTCCGCCTCTGGCTGTGGCTGACGACCGGCATGGTGACCAAGGAATGGGTCGCGATCCACCGCAAGCACCACGCCAAGTGCGAGACCGAAGACGATCCGCACAGCCCGCAGACGCGTGGCATCAGGACGGTGCTGCTTCGGGGTAGCGAGTTGTACCGCAGCGAAGCGAAGAACCAGGAGACCCTGGCGAAGTACGGCCACCATACGCCTGACGACTGGATGGAGCGCAACGTGTACTCGCGCTTCAGCTGGCAGGGCGTGGGCCTGACGCTGCTGCTCGACCTGTTCCTGTTCGGCGCGGTGGGCGCCGCGGTGTGGGCGGTGCAGATGCTGTGGATCCCGATCACCGCGGCCGGCATCATCAACGGCCTGGGCCACTGGTGGGGCTATCGCAATTTCGAGTCGCCCGATGCGTCGACGAACGTGTCGCCTTGGGGCGTGATCATCGGCGGCGAGGAACTGCACAACAACCACCACACCTATCCGACGAGCGCCAAGCTCTCGGTCAAGCCCTACGAGTTCGACATCGGCTGGATGTACATCCGGATCTTCGAAACGCTGGGCTGCGCCACTGTGCGCAAGACGCCGCCGAAGCTGGCGCTGGGCGTGGTGCGCGTCGCGGACGACCGGACGCTCGAGGCGCTGATCGCCAATCGCTACGAGGTGATGGCGCAATACGCCAAGACGCTCAAGGGCATGGTGGGCGGCGAACTGGCCCGTCTCAAGGCGCAGGGCGCCAAGGGCACCGCGAACTGGAAGAAGCTGCGCCTGGCCAAGCGCTGGCTGCATCGCGACGACGACAAGATCCCGCCCGTCGTGAAGCCGCAGATCGCCCAAGTGGTGGCGCAGAACGCCGCGCTGGCCAAGCTGGTGGCGATGCGCGAGGAGCTGCGCGGGCTGTGGACGCGCAGCAATGCGTCGGCGCCTCAGCTCGTGGCGGATCTGCAGGCCTGGTGCAAACGCGCCGAGGACAGCGGCATCGCCGCCTTGCGGGAGTTCTCGCTGCGCCTGCGCGCCGCACACGCGTAGGGGCCGTGCCGCGCCGCGGCGCGCACAACAAAAAGCCCGCCATCGGCGGGCTTTTTGTTTGGCTCTTGCGGCCCCCTACTTCAGCTTGGTTTCCTTGTAGAGCACGTGCTTGCGTGCCTTCGGATCGAACTTCATGAACTCGAGCTTCTCGGGCGTTGTCTTCTTGTTCTTGGCCGTCGTATAGAAATGGCCGGTGCCCGCCGTCGATTCGAGCTTGATCTTCTCGCGTCCGCCTTTGGTTGCCATCGTCGTCTCCTAGCTCAAAGTTCGCCGCGCTCGCGCAGGTCGGCGACGACCTGGTCGATGCCCACCTTGTCGATCAGGCGCAGCGCCGCATTGGTCACGCGCAGCCGCACCCAGCGGTTTTCGGTTTCGAGCCAGAAGCGGCGGTACTGCAGGTTGGGCAGGAAACGACGCTTGGTCTTGTTGTTGGCGTGGGAGACATGGTTTCCCACCATCGGGCGCTTGCCCGTGACTTGACAGACGCGTGCCATGTTCGGCTCCGGAATTCCAGGGGTTGCCGGTTTGCGGCAAAGACCGCGAGTATAGCCGAGGGCCCCCGGCAAGCGCTAGGACTGCTGCTCGAGGAAGCGCTGCGCGTCCAGTGCGGCCATGCACCCGGTGCCCGCCGAAGTGATGGCCTGGCGATAGACATGGTCCTGCACGTCGCCGGCAGCGAACACGCCCGGCACGCTGGTCATCGTGGCCATGCCCGACAGGCCGGATCGGGTGATGATGTAGCCGTCCTTCATCTCGAGCTGGCCCTTGAAGATGTCGGTGTTGGGCTGGTGGCCGATCGCGATGAAGCAGCCCTTGAGCGCCAGGTCGGTCGTCTTGCCGGTCTCGGTGCTCCTGATGCGAACGCCGGTCACGCCGGAGGCGTCGCCGAGGACTTCGTCGAGCGTGTGCCACAGGTGCAACTGCATGCGGCCCTCGGCGACCTTGGCCATCAGCTTGTCCACCATGATCGGCTCGGCGCGGAACTTGTCCCGCCGATGGATCAGGTGCACCTTGGTGGCGATGTTCGACAGGTACAGCGCCTCCTCGACCGCGGTGTTGCCTCCGCCGACCACGCAGACCTGCGCACCCTTGTAGAAGAAGCCGTCGCAGGTGGCGCATCCCGACACGCCGCGGCCCATGAACGCCTGCTCGCTGGGCAGGCCCAAGTACTTGGCCGAGGCGCCGGTGGCCACGATCAGGGCGTCGGCGGTGTAAGTGCCCGAATCGCCGGTCACGCTGAACGGGCGCTTGCCGAGGTCGACCGTGTGGATGTGGTCGAACACGACCTGCGTCTGGAAACGCTCGGCGTGCGCCTGGAAGCGTTGCATCAGTTCGGGGCCCTGGACCCCCTGGGCGTCGGCCGGCCAGTTGTCGACATCGGTCGTCGTCATCAACTGCCCGCCCTGGGCCAGGCCGGTGATCAGCATCGGCTTGAGGTTGGCGCGGGCGGCGTAGACGGCCGCGGTGTAGCCGGCCGGGCCGGAGCCGAGGATCAGGACCTTGGCGTGGGTGGGGGTGGTCATGGTGGGCGGGTTGAGGCAGTGGGGGCGTCGTCATGCGCCAACAGACGACCATACATGGGCTCAGAACCTCGTGGCGGCAAGCCTGTCAATGGGCACAATAGCGGGGCAGTGAAATTGTAGGCAGTCGCGCCGAATGGCCACCCCACGGGGTGCGGCGCGGCGGCCGATCCAGAAGACCCACACAAGGAGTCCCCCGCGATGTCGATGCTTTCGAATCTCGACCTGATCCGGCGCGTGCCGCTGTTCTCGATGCTCACCAACGAGCACGCCCAGCAGGTGGCCGACAGCGTGGTCAAGCGGCGCTTCCGCCGCGGTGAGCTGGTGGTGGAGCAAGGGCGCAAGAGCAATGCGCTGTTCATCCTGCTCAACGGCCGCGCGCGCGTGCTGACGGCCGATTCGCGGGGGCGCGAGGTGATCCTCGCGGTGCTCGAGGCCGGCGACTATGTGGGCGAGATGAGCCTGATCGACAACGAGCCCCATTCGGCGACGGTGCGCGCGGAGGTGCAGACCGACATGCTGGTGCTCGGACGCGTCGAGTTCTCGCGCTGCCTGCCGGAACAGACGAGCCTGGCCTACGGCATCCTGCGCGGGCTGGTTTCCCGGCTGCGCGCGGCCGATCGGCAGATCGAATCGCTCGCGCTGCTCGATGTGTACGGCCGCGTCGCGCGCACGCTGCTGGACATGGCCGAGGACGTGAACGGCACCATGCTGATCCGCAACAAGGTGTCACGCCAGGACATGGCCAAGGTGGTGGGTGCGTCGCGCGAGATGGTCAGCCGCGTGATGAAGGATCTCGAGCAGCGCGGCGTCATCGAGACGCAGGAAAACGGCTCGGTGATCATCAAGCAGCGCCTGTACAACGACTGACGCGCCGCACCGCGGTGGGGCCGTCGCTTCGGCCACAATCGTCGGCATGACGTTTCCTCTCGGATCGCTGGGCGCCGACGGCGCGGCGGCGGCACGCGCGCAGGCTGCCGGATCGGTCCCCTTGCGCCGTCAACTCTGGCTGCTCGCCGGCGCCGTGCTCTGGCTGCTTGTGCTGCTCGCGCTGGTCACCCATTCGAGCGCGGACCCTGGCTTCTCGACTTCGGGCAGCGGTGAGGCGCTGCGCAACAAGGCGGGCCTTGCGGGAGCCTGGCTGTCGGACTTCGCGTTCTTCATGCTGGGCCTGAGTGTGTGGTGGCTGCCGCTTGCGGCGGCGCGCGCCTGGCTTGCGGCACTCGCGCGCGACCTTCGCGGAGAGCCGCTCGTGCCGGGGCGCCGCTGGATGTTCTGGGTCGGCCTGGTCCTGCTGCTGGCAGCCAGTTGCTCGCTCGAGGCGACACGCCTGTATCGCTTCGAGTCAGTGCTGCCCGGGCATGCCGGCGGCGTGATCGGCTACGTGCTCGGCCCCTGGTCGGCCAAGTGGCTCGGCTTCGCCGGTTCGGGCGTGTTCTGGATCGCACTGCTGGTGGCCGGCATGTCGATGGCGCTGCATTTCTCCTGGCTGCGCGTGGCTGAAGGCATCGGCACCTGGATCGACACCTTCCGCCAGCGCCGCGAGCGGCAGCGCGAGCGGGCCGAGGATGTGCGCCTGGGCGAGGTGGCGCTGCGCGAGCGCGAGCAGGTCATGGCGGTCGAGCACGAGGCGGCCGAGGAGCACATCCCAGTGGTGATCGAGAAGCCGATCGCCGAATTGCCGCGCTCCGAGCGTGTGGCCAAGGAGCGGCAGAAGCCGCTGTTTGCCGAACTGTCGGACACCAAGCTGCCGCAGGTGGACCTGCTCGACGCGGCGCCCGGGCGCGTCGAGTCGGTGACCGCCGAGTCGCTCGAGATGACCTCGCGCCTGATCGAGAAGAAGCTCAAGGACTTCGGCGTCGAGGTGCGCGTGGTGGCGGCCTCGCCCGGCCCGGTGATCACGCGCTACGAGATCGAGCCGGCCACCGGCGTGAAGGGCGCGCAGGTGGTCAACCTCGCCAAGGATCTGGCGCGCTCGCTGTCGCTCGTGTCCATCCGCGTCGTCGAGACGATTCCCGGCAAGACGACGATGGCGCTCGAGTTGCCGAACGCCAAGCGGCAGACGATCCGTCTGGCCGAGATCCTCGGCTCGACCGCGTACAACGATGCGGCCTCGATGCTGACGATGGGCCTGGGCAAGGACATCGTCGGCGCGCCGGTGGTGGCCGATCTGGTGAAGATGCCCCACGCCCTGGTGGCCGGCACGACCGGCTCGGGCAAGAGCGTAGGGATCAACGCGATGATCCTGTCGCTGCTGTACAAGGCCGAGGCGCGCGACGTGCGCCTGATCCTGATCGACCCGAAGATGCTCGAGCTGTCGGTCTACGAAGGCATCCCGCACCTGCTGTGCCCGGTGGTCACCGACATGAAGCAGGCGGCCAACGCGCTGAACTGGTGCGTCGGCGAGATGGAGCGGCGCTACAAGCTGATGAGCAAGCTCGGTGTGCGCCAGCTGTCGGGCTACAACAAAAAGATCGACGAGGCCGCAGCGAAAGGCGAGAAGATCGGCAACCCGTTCTCGCTCACGCCCGAGCAGCCCGAACCGCTCGAGCGCTTGCCGCAGATCGTCGTGGTGATCGACGAGCTGGCCGACCTGATGATGGTGGTGGGCAAGAAGATCGAGGAACTGATCGCCCGGCTGGCGCAGAAGGCGCGCGCCTCGGGCATCCACCTGATCCTGGCCACGCAGCGACCGAGCGTCGATGTGATCACCGGCCTCATCAAGGCCAACATCCCCACGCGCATCGCGTTCCAGGTGTCCTCCAAGATCGACAGCCGTACGATCCTCGACCAGATGGGAGCCGAGGCGCTGCTGGGCATGGGCGACATGCTCTACCTGTCGCCGCCGGCGCAGATCCCGCATCCGGTCCGTGTGCACGGCGCCTTTGTCAGCGACGACGAGGTGCACCGCGTTGTGGAGTACCTGAAGGCGCAGGGCGAGCCCAACTACATCGAGGGGATTCTCGAAGGCGGGGTTCTCGACGACGACGCGGCCGGGTCGGGCGATGGCGCTTCCGGCGACGCGAATGGAGAAAGTGATCCGATGTACGACCAGGCAGTGGCGATCGTGTTGCAGCACAAGCGCGCATCGATCTCGCTCGTGCAGCGCCACCTGCGCATCGGCTACAACCGCGCCGCGCGGCTGCTCGAGCAGATGGAGAAGTCGGGCCTGGTGTCGGCGATGGCGAGCAACGGCAACCGCGACCTGCTGGTGCCGCATCGAGGCGAGTGATGAAGGCGCATCGGTTCGCGGCCGCCGCGGTGTTGTGGCTCGTCTGTGGCCTCGCTCGGGCCGACGCGGTGGACGCGCTGCGCGGATTCGCGCGCGATGCGAAGAGCGGGCGCGCGGCGTTCACGCAGGTCGTCACGTCGCCGGACGGCGCGAAGAAGAAGACTTCGAGCGGCAGCTTCGAGTTCGCACGCCCGAACCGCTTTCGCTTCGCCTACACCAAGCCTTACGAACAGACGATCATCGGTGACGGCGCGAGTCTGTGGCTCTACGACGTCGACCTGCAGCAGGTGACCGTCAGGTCGATGGACCAGGCGCTCGGCGTCACCCCCGTCGCGCTGCTTGCGGGAAGCGAGCTCGAGCGCGACTTCGAGCTCAAGGCGCAGCCGGCTGCCGAAGGGCTCGACTGGGTGCAGGCGATTCCGCGCCGCAAGGACGAGTCGATCGGCTTCACGTCGTTGCGCGTGGGCTTTCGCGGCACCACGCTGGCGGCCATCGAACTCGTCGACGGCTTCGGCCAGCGCTCGCGCCTGAGCTTCAGCGACGTGGCGACCAACGTGCCGGCATCGGCCGACGCCTTCAAGTTCACGCCGCCCAAGGGCGTCGAGGTGATCAGGCCGTAGCGGCGCGGGCGGCACCGCGACGGATCGCGGCCATCCACAGCAGCGCCGCAGCGATCAACGCCACCGGGAACAGCGAGCCCGCGTTGAGCCACGGCCATCCCTGCGTGGTGACCAGCGCACCCGAAGCGAACGACGTCACGGCCATCGTCGCGAAGACGCAGAAGTCCATCGCACCCTGGGTCTTGATCTTCTCCTCCGGCCGGTAGGCTTCGGTGAGCAGCGTCGTGGCACCGACGAACAGGAAGTTCCAGCCCACGCCGAGCACGAACAGCGCGACCAGGAACTGCATCAACTCGATGCCAGACAGCGCGACGCCGATGCACACGAGGTTCAACAGCGCGCCCAGCGTCATGATCGGCAGCACGCCGAAGCGCTTGATCAGGTGGCCGGTGAAGAAGCCCGGCACGAACATGCCCAGCACGTGCCATTCCAGGACCAAGGCCGCGTCGGAAAACGGCAGGCCGCAGCGCGCCATCGCGATCGGCGTGGCGGCCATCAGCAGGTTCATCACGCCGTAACCCAGCGCGCCGCAAGCCGCCGCGACGATGAATACCGGCTGGCGCACGATCTGCGACAGCGGCCGACCCGAGCGGCCGCCACGCTCGGGCGCACAGTGCTCGGGAAACCGGATGAACGACAGCACGGTCAGCGACAACAGCGCCACCGCGACCAGCGAGAGATAGGCGGCCGCGAACGGCACCGGCAACAGGTTGCGCGTCGCACTGGCCAGGTTCGGCCCGGCAAACGCACCGAGAATGCCGCCGGCCAGCACGAGCGAGATCGCGCGCTCCTTGAACTCGGGCGCCGCCAGTTCCGGGCCGGCAAATCGGTAGAGCTGGGCATTGGCGTTGTAGTAGCCGGCCACCAGCGTGGCCGCGACCAGCAACCAGAAGTTCTTCGTGGTGGCCGCGTAGGCGCACAGCGCCGCCGACAGGGCGGCCACCACGAGCCCCAGCTGGAACGAGCGTTTGCGTCCGAAGCGCGACTGCGTGTACGCGACCGGCACGGAAGACAGCGCGCTGCCCACCACGTAGCCCATCACCGGCAGCGTGGCCATCCACCCGGCCGGTGCGAGCGCCAGGCCCACCAATCCATTGATGGCGATGAAGACGACGTTGTTGGTGAGGAAGAAACCCTGGCACAGCGCGAGCAGCAGGAGATGGCGGTTCATACGGGCATCTTCGCTCACAATGCCTTGTCATGTCCGGCTCGCTCTTCGAAGACGACTTGCCATCGGTAACCAACGGCGCCGCCCATGCGCCGTTGGCCGAACGGCTGCGCCCGCGCACGCTCGACGAGGTGATCGGCCAGCGCCACCTGCTGGCGCCCGGCAAGCCACTGCGCGCGGCCTTCGACGCGGGGCGGCTGCATTCGATGATCCTGTGGGGCCCGCCGGGCGTGGGCAAGACCACGCTGGCGCGCCTGGTGGCGCAGGCCTTCGAGGCCGAGTTCATCCAGATCTCGGCGGTGCTGGGGGGCGTGAAGGACATCCGCGAGGCGGTCGATCGCGCGCAGGCGGCGCGCCGCATCGGCCGCGCGAGCATCGTCTTCGTCGACGAGGTCCATCGCTTCAACAAGGCGCAGCAGGACGCCTTCCTGCCGCATGTGGAAAGCGGCCTGTTCACTTTCATCGGTGCGACCACCGAGAACCCGTCGTTCGAAGTCAACTCGGCCTTGCTCTCGCGTGCGACGGTGCACGTGCTGCAACCGCTCGCGGCCGACGAGCTGGCCGCGCTGCTCGAGCGCGCGCGCGAAGCAGTGCATGCGCCGCCTTTCACCGACAGTGCACGCGATCGCCTGATCGGCTACGCCGACGGCGACGCGCGGCGCCTGCTCAACGTGGTCGAGAACGTCGAGGTCGTGATGGGCGATGCGCCGCAGATCGACGAGGCGCTGCTCGAGAAGGCGCTGGGCGACCAGCTGCGCCGCTACGACAAGGGCGGCGAGCAGTTCTACGACACCATCTCGGCGCTGCACAAGGCGGTACGCGGCAGCGACCCCGACGCCTCGCTGTACTGGCTGGTGCGCATGCTCGACGGCGGCGTCGA
>Ga0209798_10001863_pt1 | contig 12490 bp, 8 predicted proteins | sample DOMMetBare3Fresh_FD_187475 | JGI IMG/M metagenome (GOLD analysis project Ga0209798, IMG submission 187475) | Wetland sediment microbial communities from St. Louis River estuary, USA, under dissolved organic matter induced mercury methylation -... | ecosystem: Environmental > Aquatic > Freshwater...
CTCCGCGCAGGAACTCGCCCTGCGCGGCCAGGCCGCTGTAGTACTCGCCGTCGAGCTGATCGGCGCAGACCTGGCCGGTGAGGTCGATCGCGAAGGCCTGCGTCACCGAGACCATGCGGTGCTGCGCGGCGATCAGCGAGGGCTGGCAGACCACGTCGATCGGCTGGAACGAGAACAGCGGGTTGCGGTCGATCAGGTCGTACAGACGCCGCGAACCCATCGCGAAGCTGGTCACGATCTGCCCGCGCTGGTCGGCCTTGTGCTTGCCGCTCAGGATGCCGCGCTCGAGCAGCGGGATGATGGCGTCGGTGATGACGTCGGAGTGGATGCCCAGGTCCGTGCGGTCGGCGAGGTATTTCAGGGCCTCGTTGGTGACACGGCCGAGGCCGATCTGCAGCGTCGAGCCGTCGTCGATGATGCCGCCGATGTAGCGCGCGATCTGCTCGACCACCGCGCCGGGCATGGCCTCGTGCTGGTACTCGATCACCGCCGTCGCCACCGGCACCAGCCAGTCGATCTCGCCGATGTGCAGCATCGAGCTGCCCATCGTGCACGGCATCGCCGGGTTGACTTCGGCGATCACCAGCCGCGCCTTGGCCACCGCCGCCGGCGCGATGTCCACCGACACGCCCAGGCTGACATAACCGAAGGCATCGGGCATCGAGACCTGGATCAGCGCCACGTCGACCGCGATGCGGCCGTTGGCGATCAACTGCGGCACGCGCGCGATCGACATCGGCACGTACTCGGCCAGCCCCTGGCGGACCGCGGCGCGCATGTCGGCGCCGACGAAGAAGCAGCGGTGCCGGTAAGCCGTGGTCGCCCTGCCCTGCGCATCGTGGGGCACGGCGTGGTCGGTGAGGAAGTGCAGCAGCTCGACGTCGCCCGGCTTCGGGCTGCGCGTCTCCAGCGCCTGCACCAGCGCGCGCGGCGTGGCGCAGGCGGTGCCGACGAAGACATGCTCACCGTGGCGGATGTGCGCCACCGCCTCGGCGGCGCTGCACAGCTTGGCGGCATGGGCCTGCAACCGCGGATGCAGCGGCGGTGGCGCATCGGCCGCGCCGCTGTCGCCGGCGAAGCGCTCGCGCAGCGACTGCACCATGCGCGCCACCACGCCCGGCAGCCGTGGGTCTTCACTCATGGCCGGGCCGTGGTGGGTGAAGACGTTCGTGGCGCAGCATGTCGGCAGCAGGGCTCTTGTTGCTTTCTGCGATTCTCGCCCGGCCCGTCGAAGCGCAGCCTCCGCAGCGCCCCGGGTATTCCCGCGCGCGCGTTGCAGCAGAATTGCCAGCGCATCCACGGATCGAACCTTGCCCGATACCGCATCTGCCATGAACTCTGCCAGCCCTCGTCCGCCGCACCTGGACGACTTGCTGCTGCATCACCTGCGGACTTTCCTCGGCATCATCGACGCGGCAGCCATCGACGCCGTGCGCGGCCGCGTGCAGTGGATGCAACTGGCCGGCGGCCAGACGCTGATGCGCCAGGGCGAACCCGGCGATGCGCTGTACCTGCTGGTCAGCGGCCGGCTGCGCGTCTACATCGAGGAAGACGGCCAGCAGCGCGTGGTGCGCGAGATCTCGCGCGGCGAGGTCGTCGGCGAGATGAGCCTGATCACCGACGCGCCGCGCTCGGCGACGCTGGTGGCGATCCGCGACTCGGTGCTGGTCAGCCTGGGCAAGGACGACTTCGCGCATCTGCAGGCCCACAGCCCGCAGGTCACGCTGGCGCTGACGCGGCAGATCATCGAGCGCTTGCGCACCGAGCGCGGCCGCACGGTGATGGACCGGCCGGTGACGATGGCGCTGTTGCCGATCACCGCCGGCGTCGACGCGGCGGGCTTCGCGCGGCTGCTGGCCAGCGAGCTGGCCACGCACGGCAAGGTCGGCGTGCTCGAGGCCGCCACCATCGAGCGCCAACTCGAGGCGCTGGGCGTGGCCCGCACCGCCGTCGACGACGGACATGCGCAGCGCAGCATGGCGATGCTGTTCGACGAGTTCGAAGGCAGGCACGACTACGTGCTGCTCGTCGGCGACGCCACGCCGAGCGACTGGACGCACCGCTGCACACGCCATGCCGACGAAATCTTGCTGCTCGCCGACGCCCAGGCCGCGCCGGTAGTGCATGCCAGCGAACAGGCGTTTCTCATCGACCGGCCGCCGCATGCGGAGGCCGCGGAGATCCTGGTGCTGATGCACGACGCGGCCACGGCCATGCCCAGCGGCACGTCGCACTGGCTGGCGCGCCGGCCGGTCAGCGACCACATCCACCTGCGGCGCGGACACGCGGCCGACATGGCGCGGCTGGCGCGCATCCAATCGCGCCAGGCCGTCGGCCTGGTGCTCGCCGGTGGCGGCGCACGCGGCTTCGCGCACCTGGGCGTCTACCGCGCGCTGCGCGAGCACGGCATCGACGTCGACTACGTCGGCGGCACCAGCATCGGCGCGATCATGGCCACGCTGATCGCCACCGACCAGCCGCCGCAACGCCTGGAGGCGACGGCGCGCGCCGCGTTCGGCCGCAACCCGACGGGCGACTTCGCGCTGCTGCCGCTGGTCTCGCTGATCAAGGGCCGGCGGCTGCGCGGCATCGTCGGCCGCGCAGTGGCCGACAACATCGGCAAGGGCGCGGCCATCGAGGACCTGTGGAAGGGCTTCTTCTGCGTCGCCAGCAACTTCTCGCAAGCCAGAGAGACGGTGCTGCAACGCGGAGACCTGCTGCGGTCGCTGCTGTCGAGCATCGCCATCCCCGGCGCGCTGCCGCCGGTCATCATGAACGGCGACCTGCTGTGCGATGGCGGCACCTTCAACAACTTCCCGGTCGACGTCATGCGCAGCCGGCGCGGCGTCGGCAGGGTCATCGGCGTCGATCTCAACGCCAGCCAGCGACGACCGATCGAACTCGACGAGATGCCCAGCGGCTGGGCCATGCTGCTCGATCGCCTGCGCCCGCGCAAATCTCGGCGCTACCGCCTGCCCAGCCTGCCGGTGCTGCTGATCAACTCGACCATCCTTTACAGCCTGTCGCGCCAGAAGCAGGCGCGGGCGTTGACCGACCTCTATTTCAACCCGCCGCTGAGCCGCGTCGGCATGCTCGACTGGAAGCGCTTCGACCAAGTCCTTCGCCAAGGCTACGAGCACGCGCTCCAGGTGCTGGGCGAGCGTGTGCCGGCGCCGCCTTCCCGATCCTGGCCCGACACATTGCCCGGCCGGTCGGCGCTGCAACCGGGACACTGATGCGCAGCATGCCGGGCGGCGCGCTCAGGCCACCATCGGCACCAGAAAGTCGCGGCTGATGCCGACGCCCAAGTCGCCGACGCGATCGAGGAATTGCGTCAGGTAGGCATGCAGTCCGGTGGACAGGATCTCGTCGATGCGGCCGTATTGCAAGTCGCAGTGCAGGCGCCCGGCACGGCGCAATGTCTCACTGCTCTGCGCGTTGGCGACCAGGCCGAGGTTGGTCATCAGCGCGCTCATGCAGGCGGCCAGCGAGCGCGGCATATCGGGGCGCAGGATCAGCAGCTCGGCCACCTTGTCGGGCCGGATCACGTTGCGGTAGACCTTGCGGTAGACCTCGAAGCCGGAGACCGAGCGCAGCACCGCGCTCCAGTGATAGAAATCGACCTCGGGCGCTTCGCGGCCCTGCGACTGGGACTGGCCGCTGCGCGGGCCGAAGTAGTCGCCCGCAAGGCTCTGGAACTTGACGTCGAGCAGCCGTGCCGTGTTGTCGGCGCGTTCAAGAAACGTTCCGATGCGCAGGAAGTGCAGCGCTTCGTCCTGCAACATGGTGCCCACGGTGACGCCGCGCGAGAGATGCGAGCGGAACTTGACCCACTCGAACAGGCTGCTCGGATCCCTGTGCATGTCGCCGCCTGAAAGCAGGCGGTTGAACTCGAGCCAGGTCTGGTTCGTGGTCTCCCAGACCTCGGTGGTGAGCGTGCCGCGCACTGCACGCGCGTTCTCTCGCGCCGCCGCCACGCAGGCAACGATCGACGACGGGTTGCTCGCATCCCGGACCATGAAGTCCATGACATGGCGGCCGTCGAAGTTCGGGTACCGGCCGACAAACGAGCCCGTCAACTCGGAGATGCCGAGCACCCCGCGCCAGCCCTGCTCGGCCTGCTCGGCGGATTGAGGCAGCAAAGACATCTGGTAGTTGACGTCGAGCATGCGCGCCGTGTTTTCGGCCCGCTCCATGTAGCGCGCCATCCAGAAGAGATGATCGGCGGTGCGTGACAGCATGATCAGTTCTCCAGTACCCAGGTGTCCTTGGTGCCGCCGCCCTGCGAGGAGTTGACGACCAGCGAGCCTTCCTTGAGCGCGACGCGTGTCAAGCCACCGGGCACGGTCTGCACGTTGTGGCCCGACAGCACGTAGGGCCGCAGGTCGATGTGGCGCGGCGCGATGCCACTCTCGACATAGGTCGGGCAGGTCGACAGCGACAGCGTCGGCTGGGCGATGTAGTTGTTGGGGTTGGCCTTGAGGACCTGGCGGAAAGTTTCGATCTCGGCCTTCGTGGCCGCGGGCCCGACGAGCATGCCGTAGCCGCCGGCGCCGTGCACTTCCTTCACCACGAGCTCTTGGAGATGATCGAGCACGTACTGCAAGTCCTGCGTTTCGCGGCACAGGTGCGTCGGCACGTTGGCGAGCAACGGCTTCTCGCCGAGGTAGAACTCGATCATCTTCGGCACATACGGATAGATGCTCTTGTCATCGGCGATGCCGGTGCCGATGGCATTGGCCAGTGTGACGTTGCCATGGCGATAGGCGTCGAGCAGGCCGGCGCAGCCTAGCGTGCTCTGCGGCCGGAAGGCCAGCGGATCGAGGAAGTCGTCATCGACGCGGCGGTAGATCACATCGACCCGCTTCGGGCCCTGCGTCGTGCGCATGAAGACGAAGCCGTCGCGCACGATGAGATCCTTGCCTTCGACCAGTTCGACGCCCATCTGCTGGGCCAGGAACGCATGCTCGAAGTAGGCGCTGTTGTACATGCCCGGCGTCAGCACGCACACCGTCGGTTCGTTGGCCGAGGCCGGCGCCACCTGGCGCAGCGTCTCGAGCAGCAGGTCGGGGTAATGCGCCACCGGCGCGACGCGCACTTCTGCGAACAGCCCAGGGAACAGGCGCATCGTCATCTTGCGGTTCTCGAGCATGTAGCTCACGCCGCTGGGCACGCGCAGGTTGTCTTCGAGCACGTAATAGGTGCCACTGCCGTCGACGTTACCTGCGCGCACGATGTCGATGCCGGAGATGTGCGAGTACACGCCACCCGGCACATCGACATTGACCATCTCGGGCCGGAACTGCGCGTTGTTCAGCACCTGCTCGGCAGGCACGATGCCGGCCTTCAGGATCTCCTGGCCGTGATAGACATCATGGATGAAGCGGTTGAGCGCCGTCACGCGCTGCACCAGGCCACGCTGCATCTCGCGCCATTCGGCGGCGGGGATGACGCGCGGGATCAGGTCGAACGGGATCAGGCGCTCGGTGCCCGAGCCGTCTTCGTCCTTTTCACCATAGACCGCGAAGGTGATGCCGACGCGGCGAAAGATCAGCTCGGCCTCCTCGCGCCGTGCACGCATGACGTCGGGCGGTTGGTCGGCCAGCCAGCGTGCATAGGCCTTGTAGTGCTCGCGGGTGTCGCCGTCGGCGCGGTACATCTCGTCGAATCGTGTGGCGCCCATGGCGGCGTCTCCCTGCAAATCCTGTTCCACCGCCGGCAGGCGCGACACGGTGACGCGATGCTCCATCGTCACCACGCACTCGTCATGCAAACCTTCCACCGGCGCGGCGGCTGCCGGCTCGGCGGCGCAGGCCAGCGCAATGTGGCCTTCACCGGCGAGTTCACCCGACGTCGGCTCCAGGCCGACCCAGCCCGCTCCCGGCAGATAGACCTCGCACCAGGCGTGCAACTCGACATGGTCCTTGGCGTCGGCTGCTGCAAGCGCATCGGACTCGATCAGGTAGCCGGAAACAAAGCGCGCCGCAAAGCCCAGCTGGCGCAAGGCCTGGACCAGCAGCCAGGCGCTGTCGCGGCAGGAACCGCGCGCCAGGTGCAGCGTGTCGTCAGGGCTCTGCACACCGGCTTCCATGCGTGTGCTGTAGGCGATCTCCCGGTGCTGCCGGCGATTCAGGCCGAGCGCGACGTCGAGCGCCCAGACGGGTGCACCCTGCTGCCCGCCGGCAACGCCGCTCAACCATGCCGCCAAGCCTGGCGATGGCGGGCCAGGGACGCGGTACGGCGCGAGCAGCGGCGCCAACGCGCCGTCATAGACCAAGGGGAAGGCAGCGGCGCCGTGGACCAGGTTCGGCTGGCCGCTGAGATCGGCCTGCAGCGTGACTTCGATCAGGAACTCGCTGGTCAGGCCGTCGACCCGCACCTCGGCGACGCGGTTGCCGTGAGCGTCTTGCAGCCAGCGCGCCACATGGGCTTGCGGGCTGACGGCAAGCTGGTAGCGCGCGATCGGCGTGCGCGTGTGACCGCGCGGATGCAGGCGCACCGTTTGGGGGCCCAAACGCACCGGTTTGTCATACCGGTAGTGCGTGAAGTGGTGCAGTTGGACGCGGATCATGGTTGGCTGGCGATGTGATGCCAGTATCGGCGAGCGGCGTCACGCTCGCAGCGGGTTTCGTCGGGCTCGATGCTGCGCCACTGCCACGCACCACATGCATCGCTTCGCACGAGCGAGGCGGCAGCGTCGCGCCAACGTGCCACCACCGCGGGTGCGGGGTGGCCGAATCGATTGCGATAGCCCGCTTGCACGAGCGCCGTGGTTGGCGCGACCGCGTTGACGAACGCCGCCGACGACGAGGTCCTGCTGCCGTGGTGGGGCACCAGAGCAACGATGCTCTTCAACGACCCCGGCTGCTCGCGCACCAGGCGGGCTTCCTGCTCGGCTTCGAGGTCACCGGTCAGCAGCACGCGCCGGCCTCGTGCGTCGGTGACGGCGAGCACGCAGCTCATGGTGTTGGGTCTTGCCTCGGCGCGTGCGTAGTCTTCGACCTTGGGGTGCAGGACATCGAAGTGCACACCGTCCCATTGCCACGACTGCCCGGCTTCACAGCGGCCGTGTGCCCGCGCTGCAGCCCGCAGCCGATGCGAGGCCTCGATCGACGACGACAGCGCAGCCACGTCCACCGCCGCCATCACCGCGGCGGCGCCACCGACATGGTCGCTGTCGCGGTGGCTGAGCATCAACAAGTCGAGCCGCCGCACGCCCAACGCACGCAACAGCGGCACCAACACGCGCGCGCCGGCATCGCTGTCGGGCGAATACTGCGGGCCAGCGTCGTGCAGCAGCGCATGGTGACGTGTGCGCACGAGGATCGCGCTGCCCTGGCCGACATCGGCCACCGTGACCTGCATGCCGCCTTCGGCCGGATGCTCGATCGGCGGCACGAACAACGGCAGCATCAGTGGCAGCGCCAACGCCCGCAACTGCCATGGCAGGCGCATGACGAGAAGGGCTGCGCCCAGCAGTGCAGCCGCCTGCATCCACCATGGCGCCGCTGCGGCGGTCCAGACCGCGGCGGGCAGCGCAGCAAGGCCCTGCAGCAACCTTGTCAGACCTTGCACGCACGCCGCGGCAAGCGACCACAGCGGCGGCGCCAGCACGCCGGCCAGCGCCAGCGGCGTGATGATGAAGGTGATCAGCGGAATGGCGATCAGATTGGCGGCAAAGCCGACCAACGAAACCTGTTGAAAGAAGACCAGCGTCAGGGGTGCCAGGCCGACAGTGGCCACCAGTTGCGTGCGCAGGCCGTTGCGCAGCGCGCGGCCGAGTGCGCCAACGCTCCACGGTGCGAGCGTCGGATCCCGTGGCGGCGCATCGCCCACCGGCGTTGCCGCCATCAGCAGACCGACGGCGGCGAACGACAACCAGAATCCCGCTTGCAGCAATGCCCACGGATCGATCACTGCCACCACCGCGGCCACCACGAGCAGCATCAACGGCCATGGCCAACGCAAGCCGAGCTGGAAGAGCAACGCCGCCGTGGCCAGCATCCACACCGTGCGCTGGGCCGGTACGCCCCACCCCGATAACAGCGCATACGCGGTCGCGGCGAGCAAGCCGCCCCAGCGCGCCGCACTCGCGGCGGGCAGCCATCGCATCGCGCGCCCGCTCGTGCGCCACAGGCGCGAGATCAGTGCGGCGGCAAGCCATGCGAGCATCGTGACGTGCAAGCCGCTGATGCTGACGAGGTGTGCGATGCCAGTGGTGCGAAAGACGTCCCAGTCGGCGCGCTCAATGGCCGCCTGGTCGCCGACGGCGAGCGCGGTGAGCACGCCAGCGGCCCGCGCATCGGGCACACGCGCTTCGATGGCGTCGCGCACGCGCTGGCGCAGGCGTTCGATCGGGGCGCCGGCCGCGGGCTGCAGCAGTTGTGCAGCGTCGCGCTCGGTGGCGCGAATCGAACCGCTGGCGCGCAGGCCCTGCTCGAACATCCACAGTTCGTTGTCGAAGCCGTGCGGATTCATGCTGCCGTGCGGCTGCTTCAAGCGCACCACGAAGCGCCAGCGCTGGCCGGCAGACAGCTGCTCATAGGGGGGCAGCATCAGCACCTCTTCTTGCCAGCCGCCGTACCAGCCGAGCAGGATGCGCGACGGCACTTGAACCGCCTGCCCTCGGTGCGTCGCGCTGTCGACGTCGAAGACGAAGCGCACGCCCTCCGGCAAGCGCCGCGGCAGTTGCGCGACGACTCCGCTGACGATCAGATCACGGCCTTCGAGCTCGACCGGCAGCGCATCGGCCAGGCGCGAATGCGCGCGCAGGCCGGTGCCGGCAAATGCCAGTGCCGCCAGAGCGATGACGGCTGAACTCCAGTGCAAGCGCCGCGCGACCGCGATGGCCAACAACGCTGTGCTCGCGACGACCGCGTACACAGCCGCGGACCACAGTGCGGCCTGCTGCAGTTGCAGCGCAGCACCGCCAACCAAGGCCAGCGCGTATGCCGCCAGTCGCAGTCCCGTGTTGCCCCCTCCCGTCATCGGCCGAGTGTAGGATCGCGCGTCACTTTCACGCCGACTGCCATGACGACGCCTGCCATCCGACTCCACGCCCTCGGCATCACGCTGCCACCGCTGTCCGTGCCTGCCGCAGCGTACGTGCCGTTCGTGCGCACCGGCTCGCTGGTCTTCATCTCCGGCCACATTGCGAAGAAGGACGGCAAGCCCTGGGTCGGCCAGCTCGGCCTGACGATGGCAACCGCCGAGGGCCAGGCCGCAGCGCGCGCGATCGCGATCGACCTGCTGGGCACGCTGCAAGCGGCCGTCGGTGATCTGGGCAATGTCCGCCGCATCGTCAAGGTGATGAGCCTGGTCAACAGCACGCCGACGTTTACCGAACAGCACCTCGTCACCAACGGCTGCTCGCAATTGCTCGGCGACGTGTTCGGACCCGACATAGGCGCGCATGCGCGCAGCGCGTTCGGCGTGGCGCAGATTCCGATGGGTGCGTGCGTGGAGATCGAGCTGATTGCCGAAGTCACTTAGAAGATGACTTCGCGCTCGAGTTTGCTGCTCGCCATTGCCGCGCTGTGCTTTGGCGCCGTCGTTGCCGCGCTGGTCACGCAGCATGTCTTCGACATGCAACCCTGCCCTTGGTGCATATTGCAGCGCCTGATCTTTATCGTCACCGGTCTGGTCGCGCTGCTCGGTCTGGCATGGCGCTCACAGCTCGGCAAGCGGGTGCTGCCGTTCGGCTTGCTGCTGTTGTGCAGCAGCGGCATCGCCGCAGCGCTGTGGCAGCACTTCGTTGCCGCCGCCAGCGCCTCGTGCAACCTGACCCTGGCCGATCGAATTGTTTCCGGGCTGCGCCTGGATGCGCTGCTGCCGGGCGTGTTTCAGGCAACTGCCAGCTGCGCCGAAGCGGCTGTCGATCTCGCCGGCGTGCCTTATGAATTCTGGAGCCTGGGCCTGTTCGTGCTGATCGAGGCAGCGAGCGTGCGGCTGTTCGTGCGCGACCGCCACGGCGCGTGATGGCCAGACGCCCCCCGGAATGCGGGGTCCCGCTCGATGACCTAGGGGGGGGTGCTCACCCCGGCTGCGCGCCAGAATCGTTCCGTGCTGCGAGCGGTCGATGGTCGCTGTTCGCGGACGACAACCAGGAGCAAACGATGGTAAAGAGACTTCGTGTCGTCGCCTGCGCGGCGTTGTTGGCATGCGGCGGGGCACAGGCCGGGCCTTTCATTCTCGCCGGCACCGATGCCGACGACCACGGATCGTTCGCGGCAGGCGTCAATGTAGACGGTTGGCTGTTCATGCAGCGCGCGATCGAGAACATCGGCAGTGCCGTCACCAACGGCAACAAGGTCGTGTACGTCCTGGGCAGCACCAACTCTGCTGTCGTCGGCGATGCGTACGACGCTGCCACGTCGGCATTCACGCAATCTTCGCTGGCATCGTCGGGCTGGACCATCAACTACGTCGATGGCGCCGCAGCCATTGCGACCTTCCTGCAGGGCGGTGCTGCCGGTGCCGGCCTGATCATGCTCGACTCGGGCAGCAACGTCACCGGCGGCCTGACCGCTGCGGAAAATGCGGCGCTTGCAACCAACGCGGGTGCGCTCAACAGCTTCGTCGGTGGTGGCGGCGGCTTGTTCAGTCAGGCCAACGGTTTCGACTGGTTGTCGGCGCTGCTGCCTGCCGTGACGGTCAACGAGTTGCAGACCACGGGTCTGGCGCTGACAGCCGCCGGCAGCGCCGCTTTCCCGGGACTGACCAATGCGGACTTGAGCGCTGGCCCTTACCACGAGAACTTCACCAACATCGGCAGCCTGCCGGTGCTGGCCACCGGCGTCGCGACGTTCAGCAACCTCAACGTCATCCTCGGCGCATCCGGCGGCAGCATCACCAATCCGGACATCACACCGGCGGTGCCCGAGCCCTCGACCTATGCGTTGATGCTCGCCGGCCTGGCCAGTCTGGGCTGGATGGCGCGTCGGCGCCAGCGCAACGACGCTTGATCGGTCAGGGCCGCCGCCCGGCGGCGGCCGGGCGTTGACGTGCAGTCCGTTGTGCGCAACGCCCTCTTCACGCAGCTTTACGAAGTGCGAACAGTCGCGTCGTGCGCGCCGGAGGGCGCCACGGCGTTGTCAGCGCACGGCCCTCCTTCATCCGGGCCGCATGGAGCTTCGATGAGCAAGACCCGATTCGCGATCCCCGCTGTGCTGGCCCTGGCTGCCGCACTCGGCACCGGCGCGGCCCAGGCCCGCGACGCCGACGTGCAGTGGTCGGTGACCATCGGTACGCCGGTGTACGAGCAACCGCAACCGGTCTATTCCGTGCCGGTGCCCTTGTACCGCCAGCCCGCGCCGGTGTACCACCAGCGGCCGGCGTACCCGTACCCGGTGGTGCGCTACCAGCAGCCGACCTACTGGGACCGTGATGGCGACGGCATTCCGAACCGACATGACCGCCTCTACAACCCGGTCTGGGATGTCGATGGCGACGGCATTCCCAACCGCCGTGACGCGCGGTACGGTCCGCGCTGGGACCGCGACGGCGACGGCGTGCCCAGCCGCTACGATCGTCACGACCACGACGCCTGGCGCCGTTGAAGTTCAGCCGAAGCTGAGCTTCTGAGCGATCACCAGGTCGTTCCAGCGCTTGGCTTCGGTGCTCATGAAGGCCTCGAAGTCGGACGGGCTCGACCCGATCCACTCGAGGCCTTGTTGCGCCAGCGTGGCCTTCACTGCCGCTTGAGACAGCGACTGCGTCACCGCCTCGTGCAGCGCCTGCTGACGCAGCGCAGCGATGCGCGCCGGCGCGAGCACACCGATCCAGGTCGAGACGTCGAAGTCCTTGACGCCGGCCTCCTGCAGCGTCGGCAGCTCAGGCGCCACCGAGTAGCGCTTGGCCGAGGTCACAGCCAGCGCCCTGACGCGCCCGCTCTTGACATGCGGGCCGATCGCCACCCACGAGCCCATGAACAACTGCACCTCGTCGTTCATCACCGCCTGCAGCGCCGGCACGCCGCCGCGGTAGGGAATGTGAACGATGTGCGTGCCGGTGCGCATCTTGAACAGCTCGGCCGCGAGATGGTTGAGCGTGCCCAGGCCGGCCGACGAAACGTTGAGCGCGCCGGGTTTGCTCTTCGCCAACGCAATGAACTCCTGCAGCGAGTTCACGGGCAATGACGCCGGCACGGCGAAGACGAGCGGAAAACTCAGCAGCCGCGAGATCGGCGTGAAGTCGCGCAGCGTGTAGCCGAGGTTCGGGTAGACCAGCGGGTTGGTGACATGCGAGTCGAAGACCAGCATCAGCGTGTTTTCATCGCCAGCCTGCCTCGCCACGCCCGCGGCGGCGATCGAGCCCGACGCACCGGGCTTGTTCTCGACAACGACGTTCTGCTTCAGCGCCTTGGGCAGATGCTCGCCGAGCAGGCGTGCAGTCAGATCGACCGAGCCACCGGGCGGCACCGGCACGACCAGGGTCAGGTTCGGCGCCGTCTGCGCGCGTGTCAGCGACGGCATTGCCGCCGCGCCGAGCC
>Ga0209798_10001864_pt1 | contig 12485 bp, 10 predicted proteins | sample DOMMetBare3Fresh_FD_187475 | JGI IMG/M metagenome (GOLD analysis project Ga0209798, IMG submission 187475) | Wetland sediment microbial communities from St. Louis River estuary, USA, under dissolved organic matter induced mercury methylation -... | ecosystem: Environmental > Aquatic >...
GCGCCTGAGCGAGAGGCTCTCGCGCCACGACCCGCTCGACCGCGAGCACGCGCTCGGGCCGGCGGAGCGTGCCGAACTGGCGCCCGTGCATGCGGCGATCGACGATCTGGGCCGACGACTCGCGCTGCGTATCGCGCACGAACGCGCGTTCAGCGCGCATGCCGCGCATGCGCTGCGCACGCCGCTGGCCGGCATGGATGCGCAGCTCGCGGTGGCCTTGCGGGAGTGCCCGTCCGCGTTGCAGCCACGCCTGCGGCAGGTGCGCGAGGCGTCGGGCCGCCTGCAGCGCGTGGTGACGGCGCTGCTCGAACTGTTTCGCGTCGGCGGCGAAGTGCGGCGTGCGCCGGTGGATGTGGAGGCGCTGCTCGCGCACCTGCCGATCGAAGGGATCGAGGTGTCGGTGCGTTCCGACGGGCCGCTGTGGGCTGACCCCGATCTGCTGGCCGCCGCGCTGGCCAACCTGCTGGACAACGCGAAGCGCCACCGCGCGCGGCACGTGCAGATCAGCATGACGCCCGGCCCGGGCTTGCGCCTGCAGGACGACGGCCCCGGCCAGAGCGCGGAGCGACTGCAGGCGCTGCGCCAGGCGCTCGCACGGCAGGACTACGACAGTCCGATGGGCCTGGGCCTGATGCTGGCGGACATGGTCGCGCGCGCCCACGGGGGCGCGTTGACGCTGCCCGAGGCCGCGCAGGGTTTCGTGGTCGAGCTCACCCTGGCGGCAGCCCCGCCGAGGGCGGCCTGAGCTCTCTCTTGCGTTGGCGCGCCGTGCGCGCAACAATCGCTTTCCATCCCCCGCGACCCCTTCCCGTCGCCCGCCCGCGCCGTCCTTGCTGTCTGGCGCACGCGCCCACGGACCTCGGATCCGATCCCCGGTGATGGCCCCGCACCACGGTCGAGGGCCGCGTCGGTGCGGTTTGGTTGTGCCGGTGGCCCTCGCCACCAGATCAGGAGATTGAAGATGGTCACCTACATCGGGTTGATGAAGTTCACCGACCAGGGCATCAAGGGCATCAAGCAGACCACCCAGCGCGCCGCGGCTGCCAAGGAAGTCGGCCAGCGCATGGGCGTGACCATGCGCGAGATCTACTGGACGCTCGGCGAGTACGACCTCGTCTGCGTGCTCGAGGCCGCCGACGAGACCGCGCTGAGCGCGTTCAACATCGCGGTCGCCAGCCAGGGCAACGTACGCAGCCAGTCGCTGCGCGCACTGACCGCGGCCGAGATGGACAAGGTGCTGGCCAAGCTGCCCTGACGCAGGCCTTCGGGGGGCGCTCACCCGGAACGCGGGATCGGGCGCCGCCCCGCCACCGTGCCCGGGGGGTTGCCCGCGGCGTGCGGGCCCGGCGACCATGCGCCGCATGGACCAAGGGAGGGCACGCATGACCACACCGACGCCTCCCGGCGCGAACCCGCCGCCGACGCGCGCGATGTCGCTCGAAGAGAGTGCCCGGGCGCTGCGCGAACTGCACGGACAACTGCAGCAGCTCAGTGTGCGGCTCGAATACCTGCGCCTGATGCTCAAGCTCGGCAGGCGCTGAGCCGTCGCTCGCAGGGCGGCCGGCACAGTCTTTGCCGCCAGCCTGCGATCGCGCTCCTGTCGATTGGTGCCTTTGCGGAACGGATAAGCTGCCCGCTCGTGAAGGCCCATCCGTGACTCGATCGATCCTCGTCAGTGGCGGCACGAGCGGCATCGGTGCCGCGATCGCGCGCGCCTTTGTCGCTGCCGGGGACAGCGTCCTCGTCACTGGCGCGACCGCGCGCGAAGCCGAGGCGGCGCGCGGAGCCGGGCTGGACGCGCGCGTGCTCGATGTGCGCGACGGTGACGCAGTGCGCGAGCTGGTGGATGGGCTCGATGCGTTGCACGTGCTGGTCAATTGCGCCGGCACGATCCGCCGCGGCGGGGCGGAACTCGACCCGGCGGCCTTCGCCGATGTCGTGGACATCAACCTCGTCGGCACGATGCGCCTGTGCGCGGCGGCACGCAGCCGGCTCGCGGCCGCGCACGGCGGCGGCTGCATCGTCAACACCGCCTCGATGCTCAGCTTCTTCGGCGGCGGCCTGGTGCCCGGCTACAGCGCGAGCAAGGGCGGCGTCGCGCAGCTGACCAAGAGCCTGGCGATCGCCTATGCGCCCGAGGGCATCCGTGTCAACGCGGTGGCGCCGGGCTGGATCGCCACGCTGCTGACACAGCCATTGCAGGACGACGCGGCGCGCTCGCAGGCCATCCTCGCGCGCACACCGATGGGCCGCTGGGGCCGGCCCGAGGATGTTGCCGGCCCGGTGCTGTTCCTCGCCAGCCCCGCCGCGGCCTTCGTCACCGGCGTCGTGCTGCCGGTGGACGGCGGCTACCTGATCGCTTGACGAGGAGCGCCCGATGATCGTGCAGCACCCCGGCATCCAGCCCGAGATCGCGGTCGCGGCGGTCCCCGACGACGAGCGCGTCTGGGTGCCGCAGGCCGAGCAGGTGTGGTTCCGTCCGCTGCTGCTCAACACGGTGACGGGCAGCTGGTGCAACCTGCTGCGCGTGCGCAAGCGCGGCGTGCTGTCGCGGCACATCCACCCCTCGTGGGTCACGGGCTACGTGATCCGCGGCGCCTGGCGCTACCTGGAGCACGACTGGATCGCCCGCGAGGGCTCCTTCGTCTACGAGCCGCCGGGCGAGATCCACACCCTGGTGGTCGACGAGCGTTGCGGCGACGTGCCCGAAATGATCACCTTCTTCAACATCCACGGCGCGATGGTCTACGTGAACGAGGCCGGGCAGCACACCGGCTACGAGGACGTTTTCACCAAGATCGCAATGTGCCGCCGGCACTACGCGACGGTGGGTCTGGGCGAGGCTTACGTGGATCAGTTCGTGCGTTGAGCGGCGCTGCACCACGGTCTCGCAGGGCTCGCGCCCTTCGCGCCGTCCCGGTCCACGCAGGTGGACCTGGAGCCGCGGCGCTCGCCTTGCAGGCCGCGCGCTCGCGCAGCTCGCGCCCTTCGCGCCGTCCCGGTCCACGCAGGTGGACCTGGAGCCGCGGCGCTCAGCCCCCCGGCGAGAAAGGCTTGCCTAGCGACGCTGGCATGTTGGCGCGGATCCACGCCGCATTGCTCGAGATCAGCACCAGCACGACGATCGTCGACACGTACGGCAGCATCACGAGGAACTGGCTCGGGATCTGCACGCCCTGGCCCTGCAGGTGGAACTGCAGCATCGTCACGCCGCCGAACAGGTAGGCGCCGAGCAGCACGCGGATCGGCCGCCAGGTGGCGAAGGTGGTGAGCGCCAGCGCGATCCAGCCGCGGCCGGCGACCATGCCCTCGACCCACAACGGCGTGTACACGGTCGACAGGTAGGCACCGGCCACGCCGCACAGCGCACCGCCGGCCATCACCGCCGCCAGGCGGATGAGCCGTACCGGGTAGCCGAGCGCATGCGCCGACTCGGGCGACTCGCCGACCGCGCGCAGGATCAGTCCGCTGCGGCGCCTGTTCAGCCACCACATCAGAAAGATCGTCAGCGCGATCGCGATCCAGACCATCGGATGCTGCTTGAACAAAGCGGGCCCGATGAAGGGAATGTCCGCAAGCCCTGGAATCTCGAACTGCGCGCGTTCGGACAGCCGCTCGCGCGTGTACGGCTGGCCGATGAAGGCCGAGAAGCCCACGCCGAACAGGCTCAAGGCCAGGCCGGTGGCGTACTGGTTGGTGTTCAGCCAGATCACGAGCAGCCCGAACACCGCCGCCAGCAGCGCACCCGCGGCCGCGCCGGCCACGAACGCGAGCACGTCGCTGCCCGAGTGGACCGAGGCGGCGTAGCCGACCACTGCGGCCACCAGCATCATGCCTTCGGCGCCGAGGTTCACGACGCCCGCGCGTTCATTGATCAGCAGGCCGAGCGCGGCGATGGCGAGCACGGTGCCCGCGTTCAGCGTGGCGGCCAGGAGCAGTGCGATCTCGTTCATGACCGTACCGCCCCGCCGTCCGAAAGGGCTGGCGCGCCCCCAGGGCCACGAAGGGGCCCATCACTGGGCCGGGGGGCAGCGAATGAAGTGAGCTGGGGAGTTGTCATGCCTTGGCTCCTGCGATGCGCGCTGCGCGGGACGATTTCCAGCGCACGCGGTACACGATCAGCGTGTCGGCGGCCAGCAGCGTGAACAGCAGCAGGCCCTGGAACACGCCGGTGATCGACTTGGGCAGTTGCATGCGCGACTGCGCCAGCTCGCCGCCGATGTAGAACATGCTCATCAGGATCGCCGAGAACACGATGCCCACCGGGTTCAGGCGCCCGACGAAGGCGACGATGATCGCCGCGAATCCATAGCCCACCGGCACGTACGGCGTGAGCTGGCCGAGCGGCCCGGTGGCCTCGAGCGCCCCTGCGAGGCCGGCGAGCGCGCCCGAGGTCAGCAGCGCAGTCCACAGCGCGCTGCGCGACGAGAAGCCCGCGTAGCGCGCCGCGGCGGGCGCCAGTCCGCCCACCAGCGCCTGCACGCCGCGGAACAAGCGGAACAGGAAGAGGGTCATGCCGGCCACCGCAAACAGCGCGATCACCAGCCCGATGTTCAGGCGCAGCCCGTCGAACAGGCGCGGCACCTGGGTGGGCTTGGCGAAGGTCACGGTCTGCGGGAAGTTGTAGCCCTGCGGATCCTTCCACGGGCCGTACACCAGGTACGAGAGCACCATCTCGGCCACGTACACGAGCATCAGGCTGACGAGGATCTCGTTGGCGTTGAAGCGGTCGCGCAGCAGCGCAACGATCGCGGCCCACAGCATGCCGCCGACGATGCCGGCCACCAGGATCACGATCACGATCGCGCGTGGCGAGTCGGGTGTGGCCTGCATCGCGATGCCGCCGGCGAAAATCGCACCGAGGATGTACTGGCCCTCGGCGCCGATGTTCCACACGTTGGCGCGGAAACACAGCGCCAGGCCCAGCGCGATCAGGATCAGCGGCGTGGCCTTGATGCCGATCTCGCTCCATGCATAGGCGCTCTTGATCGGCTCCCAGAAGAACATGCGCAGGCCCTGCACCGGGTCCTTGCCGAGCAGCACGAACAGCAGCACGCCGATCAGCACGGTGGCCGCCAGCGCGATCAGCGGCGAGGCGAGCACGAAGGTGCGCGAAGGGGTCGGTCGGGTCTCAAGCCGCAACATGGTGGCGCTCCTTCCTGGCATCTTCCTGCGTCGACGGGTCGTCGCCGCGGTCGAACAAGCCGGCCATCCACTGGCCGATCTGCTCCACGGTCGCCTCGCGTGTCGCGATCGACGGCGACAGCTTGCCGCGCGCGATCACGACGAGCCGGTCGGACAGTTCGAACAGCTCGTCGAGCTCCTCGCTGACGACGAGCACGGCGCAGCCGGCATCGCGCAGCGCGAGCAGTTCGCCGCGGATCTGCGCGGCCGCGCCGACGTCCACGCCCCAGGTCGGTTGCGCGACGATCAGCACCTTCGGGTTGGCGTCGATCTCGCGGCCGACGATGAACTTCTGCAGGTTGCCGCCCGACAGGCTCTTGGCGTGCGCACCGGAGCCCCCGGCCTTGACATTGAAGCGCTCGATCAGCCTCGATGCCAGCGCGTGCGTGGCCTTGATGTCGATCCAGCCCAGCGCCTTGACCGGTTCGCGCCGCGTGAGCAGCGTGTTGGCGGCCAGCGACTGCATCGGCACCGCGCCGCGCCCGAGGCGCTCCTCCGGCACGAAATGCAGGCCGAGCTTGCGTCGCTTGGCCGGGCTGGCACGCGCGATGTCGGTGCCGAACAGTTCGAGCATGCCCGGCTTCAGGCGCCGGTCCTCGCCGGACAGCGCCGCGAGCAGTTCCTGCTGACCGTTGCCCGACACGCCGGCCACGCCGAGCACCTCGCCCGAGCGCAGTTCGAGCGAGATCTGCTGCAGCGGCACGCCGTACGGGCTGTCGGGCTCGACACTGAGGTTCTTCGCCGCCAGCGCCACGCCACCCAGCGTCGCCTCGCGGTGCACGAGCTGCGGCGGGTCGGCGCCGATCATCAGACGCGACAGCGATGCGTTCGTCTCCTGCGTCGGGTCGACGAAACCGGTGACCTTGCCGCCGCGCATCACGGTACAGGCATGGCACAACTCGCGGATCTCGTCGAGCTTGTGGCTGATGTACAGGATAGAGCAGCCCTCGCTCGCGAGCTGGCGCAGCGTGACGAACAGCGTGCGCACCGCCTGCGGCGTGAGCACCGAGGTCGGCTCGTCGAGGATCAGGATCTTCGGGTTGGCCAGCAGGCCGCGCACGATCTCCACGCGCTGGCGCTCGCCCACCGACAGGCTGTGCACCGGGCGCGCGGGGTCGACCGGCAGGCCGTACTCGCCCGCCTTGGCCTTGATGCGCTCGCTCACCTGAGCCAGCGTCTCGCCGGTGTCCAGGCCGAGCCACACGTTCTCGGCCGCCGTCAGCGTGTCGAACAGGCTGAAGTGCTGGAACACCATCGCGATGCCGTGCGCCTTGGCCTCGTGCGGGTTGCGGATCGTCACCGGCTGGCCGTCGATCAGGATCTCGCCGGCATCGGGCTGCACCGCGCCGAACACGATCTTCATCAGCGTGCTCTTGCCGGCGCCGTTCTCGCCGAGGATCGCGTGGATCTCGCCGGGCTGCACCGTGAGGCTGACGTTGTCGTTGGCCTTGACCGCCGGATACTGTTTGCTGATGTGCTTCAGCTCGAGTCTGGGGGGCGCTGTCATGTCGTCGTCTCCGGTGTGCGGTACAGCGGTTGGCCGGCCACCCAGGTGGCCTGGAGGTTGCGTTCGTCGGCGAGTGTCATCCACGCGAACACGCGCTCGTGCAAGGTGCGTGCCGCATCGTCGCGCGCCACGGCCACCGATCCATGCGCCCAGTTCCACAGCGCGAGGTCGGCGACGCGGCCGGTGTCGAACGAGCCGACCTCGTGGTCCAGCCCGAGCGCGTGTGCGGCGCCGCGCGTGGCGGTGTACAGCGCCTTCCAGGCCGGTAGCCGCACATGCTGCAGCGCCTGCACCTTGTACGCGTCGGCCAGCGTGCGCAGCATCGCGAGGCTCGTGCCGCCGCCCACGTCGCTGGCCAGGCTGACCGCCACGCCGGCGTCCTCGTGTGCGCGCCAGGGCATCAGGCCCGAGCCGAGGAACAGGTTGGAGCTCGGGCTGTGGGCGATCTGCGAGCCTGCCTGCGCGAGCACGCCGCGGTCGGTCGCGTCGAGCCAGATGCCGTGCGCGAGCACCGATCGCGCACCCAGCAGCCCGTGCCGCGCGTACACGTCGAGGTAGCTGCGCGCGTCGGGGAACAACTCGGCCACCCACGCGAGCTCGGCGCGGTTCTCGGCCACGTGCGTCTGCATGAACATGCCGTCGTGGCGTGCCAGCAGGCGCCCGGCCATCGCGAGCTGCGTGTCGGTCGAGGTGGGTGCGAACCGCACCGTCACCGCGTAGGCGAGCCGGCCCACGCCGTGCCAGCGCGCGATCAGGGCCTCGCTGTCGGCTTCGGCCTGGTCGGCCGCGACCGTCAGGTCGGCCGGCGCGTGGCGGTCCATCAGGCACTGGCCGGCGACGATGCGCATGCCGCGCTGCCGGGCGGCCTCGAACAGCGCGTCGGCGCTGCCCTTGTGCACCGTCGGGAACACGACGGCCGACGTGGTGCCGTGCGCGAGCAGCGCGTCCAGAAAGCGCTGCGCGCCCGATTCGCACACCGTGGCATCCGCATAGCGCCGCTCCGCCGGGAAGGTGTAGGTGTTCAGCCACTCGAGCAGTTCGGTGCCGTAGCTCGCGATGACTTCGAGCTGCGGCATGTGCACATGGGTGTCGACGAAGCCTGGCATCAGCAGGCGGCCCATGTGGTCGTGGCGCTGCCAAGTCGAATCGGGTGCACCCGGCTGCACGCCGGCGATGCGGCCGTCCTCGACCAGCAGCCAATGGTCGGCACGGTAGCGCACGCCCGGTGCGTCGTCGGCTGCGTTCCAGCCGGGGTCGGCCGCGAAGTCGAGCAGGTCGGCGCGGATCGCCAGCTTCTGGCTCACGCCGTCCTCCGCCGTGCCGGCAGCGCGTGGCTGGCCAGCGTGCGCGCCACCTCTCGCACCTGCTCTCGCAGCCAGCGGCCCGAGGCGCTGGCGTGCGTCACGTCGTGCCACAGCTGGTAATAGGTCAGCGGCGGGAAGTCGATCGGGCAGCGCAGGATCTTCAGCGGCAGCGCATCCACGTAGCGCGTGCAGAACAGGCGTCCGGTCGTCAGCACCAGATGCGTCTGTGCCAGCATCAGCGGAATCAGCCCGAAGTGCGGGCTGCGCACCACGATGCGGCGGGTTCGCCCCAGGCTGGCCAGGTGTTCGTCGATCACGCCACGCATGCCGGGCGCAAAGTAGGTCGGTGCTACGTGCTCGGCATCGAGATAACGCGCCTCGTTCCAGCCGCGCGGGTTGCGCGCCGCGGGGTGGTCTTCGCCGACCAGGCACACGATCTCGTCGGTGAACAGGCGTCCGAGGTGCAGCTCGCCCGGCGGCTCGAGCCAGTTGCCGACCACGAGGTCGAGCTCGCCGCGCGCCAGGCTCTTGCGGTAGTCGTAGTCCGACGATAGCGGGTGCAGTTCGATGCGCGCGCTGGGCGCCTCGCGCTGCAGCCGCGCCACCAGCTCGGGCAGGAACAGCGGGTCGAGGTAGTCGCTCGCGGCGAGCGTGAACGTGGCCTCGCTGGTGGCGGCATCGAAGGCGCGCGAGGCGCGGCGCTCGCCGAAGATCGCGTTGGCCTCGCGCAGGATCGTGGCTGCCGGCTCGACCAGCGACAGCGCGGTGGCCGTGGGCGCGAGCCCGGTGCCCGAGCGCACGAGCAGCGCGTCGCCGGTCAGCGCGCGCAGGCGCTTCAACTGCGCGCTGACGGCGGGCTGGGTGCTGGCGAGCCTGAGTGCGGCACGCGAGACGCTGCCTTCGGTGATCACGGTATGCAGGACCTTGACGAGCTGGAGGTCGACCTTGGGCATCTTCGTCGGCGACGGTCTCTCGGACATACGAGCCTCCGCATACACGGCATCAGGGACATCGTATGCACATCCGGTGCCTGCGGCGTATGGTTCGGGTATGTCCCAGGGCCACGATTCCCCCGCGTCGGCCGGCTGCGTCGAGCGGCCGATCCGTTTCGTCCATCGCGGCCGCATCGTCGAGGTGGCAGGCGCCGACACGACCCGCACGCTGCTCGACTGGCTGCGCGAGGATGCACGCTGCATCGGCACCAAGGAAGGCTGCGCCGAGGGCGACTGCGGTGCCTGCACGGTGCTGGTGGGCCAGAAGCAGGGCGCGGGGGTGCGCTGGAAGAACGTCAATGCCTGCATCCAGTTGCTGCCGATGCTCGACGGCGCGGCGGTGCTGACGGTCGAGGACCTGAAGCCTGCCGCGCGTGCCTGCGGCCAGGCGCTGCACCCGGCCCAGCAAGCCATGGTCGACTGCCACGGCTCGCAATGCGGCTTCTGCACGCCCGGTTTCGTGATGTCGATGGTGCATGTCTACCAGCGCGACCGAAGCGCAGCGACGCCGCCCACGCGGCTGCAGCTCGCCGACGACCTGGCGGGCAACCTGTGCCGCTGCACCGGCTACCGTCCGATCCTCGATGCGGCCCAGCGCATGTTCGAGCTGCCTGCGGTGGCACTGCCCGATGCCGCCATCGCACAGGCGCTCGGCACGCTGGCCGCGGACCCGCCGCTGGCCTACACCGACGCGCAGGGTGCGCGCTGTTTCGTGCCCCGCACGGTCGACGCCCTGGCTACCCTGTACGAAGCGCAGCCGCAGGCACGGCTGCTCGCCGGTGCCACCGACATCGGGCTGTGGATCAACAAGCTGCACAAGTCGCTGCCGACGCTGATCGCCACCACCGGTGTGGCCGAACTCGCGCGCATCGAAGCGCACGCCGACGGCACGCTCACGATCGGCGCCGCGGCGACGCTCGAAGCGGCCTGGGGCGCACTCGCCGATCGCCACCCCGAGCTCGCCGAGATGTGGCTGCGCTTCGCCTCGCCGCCGGTGCGCCACGCGGGCACGCTGGGCGGCAACGTGGCCAACGGCTCGCCGATCGGCGACGGCGCGCCGGTGCTGATCGCGCTGGATGCCACGCTCGTGCTGCAGCGCGGGTCGCGCGAGCGCCGCATCCCGCTCGACGCCTTCTACCTCGACTACATGAAGAACGCGCTCGAGCCCGGCGAGTTCGTGCGCGCGATCGAGGTGCCGGCGCCAACGCACACGCACCTGCGCGCCTACAAGCTGTCCAAGCGTTTCGACAGCGACATCTCGGGCCTGTCGGCCGTGTTTGCGCTCACGCTCGAGGGCGGCACCGTGAAGCAGGCGCGCCTGGCGTTCGGCGGCATGGCCGCCATCGTCAAGCGTGCAGCGCAGGCCGAGGCCGCGCTGCGCGGCCAGCCCTGGACCGAGGCGGCGGCCGAGGCGGCCGCGGCCGCGCTGGCAAGCGACTTCACACCCATCACCGACCTGCGCGCCAGCGCCGGCTACCGCCAGCGCGCGGCCGCCAACCTGCTGCGCCGCTTCTGGCTCGAGACGCGGCCCGACGCGCCGCTGGCCGCCGCGCAGGTCTCGGTGTTCGCGCGACCGGTGAACGCATGAACAAGCAGGCCGAACCCTTCCTCGTGGCCGCCGCACCGCAGGTGGGCAGCGACCGCGCACACGAGTCGGCACACCTGCACGTGGCCGGCGAGGCCACCTACATCGACGACATCCGCGAACTCGATGGCACGCTGCACGCCGCGCTCGGCCTGTCGCCGGTGGCGCACGGCCGGCTGGTGGCGATCGACGTGGCGCGCCTGCGCACCGAGCCGGGCATCGCGGCGGTGTTCACTGCCGCCGACATCCCCGGCGTCAACGACTGCGGCCCGATCGTCAAGGGCGATGACCCGATCCTTGCGCAGGGTGAAGTGCACTTCCTCGGCCAGCCGGTGTTCGCCGTGATCGCGGCCGACCGCCGCGTGGCGCGCCGCGTGGCGGCGCGCGCGAAGGAGTTCGTCACGATCGAGCCGTTGCCTGCGTTGCTGACGGCGCGCGAAGCGCACGCCGCCAAGGCCTACGTGGTGCCGCCGATGCACCTGGCGCGCGGCGATGCGCGTTCGGCGATCGACGCTGCGCCGCACCGCCTGAAGGACCAGCTGTCCATCGGCGGCCAGGAGCAGTTCTACCTCGAAGGCCAGATCAGCTACGCGGTCCCGCTGGAAGACGACACGCTGCTGGTGCACTGCTCGACCCAGCACCCGACCGAGATGCAGCACGCGGTGGCGCACGCGCTGGAGTTGCATGCCAACCAGGTGCAGGTGCAGTGCCGGCGCATGGGCGGCGGCTTCGGCGGCAAGGAGTCGCAGTCGGCGTTGTTCGCTTGCGTGGCCGCGCTCGCCGCGAAACGGCTCGGCCGCCCGGTCAAGCTGCGGCTGGACCGCGACGACGACTTCATGGCCACCGGACGGCGCCATGGCTTCGAGTTCGACTTCGAGGTCGGCTACGACGACGCGGGCCGCGTGCTCGGCGTCGAGATCGACCTGATCGCCAATGCCGGTTTCAGCGCCGACCTGAGCCCGCCGGTGATGACGCGCGCGATCTGCCACTTCGACAACGCCTACTGGCTGCCGAACGTGTCGATGCACGGCTACTGCGCACGGACGAACACGCAGAGCAACACCGCGTTCCGCGGCTTCGGCGGGCCGCAGGGCGCGATCGCGATCGAGTTCATCCTCGACTCGATCGCGCGCCGGCTCGGCAAGGACCCGCTCGACGTGCGGCGCGCCAACTACTACGGCGTGACCTCGAACTACGTGACGCCGTACCTGCAGCGCGTCGAGGACAACATCCTCGAGCCGCTGACCGAGCAGCTGCTCGCGACCAGCCGCTACCGCGAGCGTCGCGCCGAGATCGCCGCCTTCAATGCCGGCAGCCCGGTGCTCAAGCGCGGCATCGCGTTCACGCCGGTCAAGTTCGGCATCTCGTTCAACGTCAACCACTTCAACCAGGCCGGTGCGCTGGTGCATGTCTACACCGACGGCTCGGTGCTGGTGAATCACGGCGGCACCGAGATGGGCCAGGGCGTGAACACCAAGGTGGCGCAGGTGGTGGCGCACGAGCTGGGCATCCCGTTGTCGTCGGTGCGCTGCACCGCCACCGACACGCAGAAGGTGGCCAACACCTCGGCCACCGCCGCGTCCACCGGCGCCGACCTGAACGGCAAGGCCGCGCAGGACGCGGCGCGCAAGATCCGCGAGCGCCTGGATGCCTTTGCCGCCGAGCGCGGACTGGCCGGCGCGCCCTTCGCCGAGCGCGTGGCCGCCGCCTACACCGCGCGCGTGCAGTTGTGGAGCGACGGCTTCTACGCCACGCCCGGCCTGAGCTGGGACCGCGCCACGATGACCGGCAAGCCCTTCTTCTACTTCGCCTACGGCGCCGCGGTCAGCGAGGTGATCGTCGACACGCTCACGGGAGAGCACAAGCTGCTGGCTGCCGATCTCTTGCACGACGTGGGCACGAGCCTGAACCCC
>Ga0209798_10001865_pt1 | contig 12481 bp, 10 predicted proteins | sample DOMMetBare3Fresh_FD_187475 | JGI IMG/M metagenome (GOLD analysis project Ga0209798, IMG submission 187475) | Wetland sediment microbial communities from St. Louis River estuary, USA, under dissolved organic matter induced mercury methylation -... | ecosystem: Environmental > Aquatic >...
GCCGCCAGCGACAGGATGGGCGGCGTTCCGATGGCGGCCCGGTCGATGCCCCCGGCCGGATCGAACACCGGCTCGAAGGCAAAGGGACGGGCGTGCCCGAACCAACCGGAGATCGGATTGCGCCACTCCTCGCGGTGGGCGGGCGCCACATACAGGAAGGCAGGCGCTCCCGGCCCGCCGTTCAGGTACTTGTACCCGCAGCCGACGGCGAAATCGACTCCCGCCTCCTCGACCTCCACCGGGAATGCTCCGGCCGAGTGGGCCAGATCCCACACCGACAGCGCCCCGGCGGAATGGGTGGCCGCGGTGATCCCGGCCAGGTCGTGGCGCCGCCCGGTGCGGTAGTCCACCTCGGTGAGGGCCACCACCGCGGTGTCATCGCAGATGGCAGCCGTCACCGCCTCCGGCGCCACCACCTCCAACTCGAGCCCGACAACCGAGCACAACCCCTGCAGCACGTAGAGGTCGGTCGGGAAGTTGCCCGAGTCGCTCACCACGAACCGTCGCCCGGGACGGAGCCGGCGGGCGGCCTCGACGGCCTTGTAGAGGTTGACCGTGGTCGAATCGCCCACCATGACGGTTCCCGGCCCGGCCCCGATCAGCCGGGCGATCCGGTCTCCCACTCGGGCTGGGAGATCGACCCAACCGGCCGTGTTCCATGACCGGATCAACCCTTCCCCCCACTCCCCGGCCACCGTGGCCGCCACCCGTCCGGGCACCCCGGACGACACCGGCCCCAACGAGTTCCCGTCGAGATAGACCACCCCGTCCGGCAGGCTGAATCGCCGGCGAAGGACGCCAAGCGGGTCGGCGGCATCCAGCGCCACACAGTCCGATCTCGTGATCACCGTGGGCAGGGTAGGCCAGAACTTTCCGTTGCGATCCGGCCGCAGACCGACTTGACTCGGTTCAGCACGGGCGTGCGACACAACTCCGCCGCAATCAGGCGGACACAACAAGGGAGACGGGATGCTCAGACGACTCAGAAACGTCACGCTGCTCGGCGCAGCGACACTGCTACTGGCAGCCACCGCATTCGCCACACCGACGATCGACGACGGCGTGATCGACTCCGGCAAGGAGATCCACCAACACGCCGGGCACGACGCCCAACATGGTGGCGACACAGGCCATCTCCCGGCAGGGTCGACGAATGTCGACCTGGTGGGTCATGTCGACCTCTCGAACGTCGCAGAAGGCCGGATCGCCGACGTCGGGGTACACAAAGGTTACGCCTATCTCGGTGCGTTCCGTCAGGACGCTTGCGGCGGCCCCGAGAACGTGATCGACGGAGGCGTCTACATCGTCGACATCCACGACCCTGCCAACCCGGTCGAAGTCGGGTTCATCAAGACGCAACAGGACAGCTATGTCGGCGAGGGCGTCCAGGCGATCTCACTCGCCACGGCCAAGTTCACGGGCGACATCCTGGTGTTCAACCATGAGAGTTGCGGACCACAGGACAAGGGTGGGTTCTCGATCTATGACGTGACCAACCCTCTCAAGCCCACACCCCTGGTGCAGAACTACGGCGATTTCAATGTCAGCGCCTCCGACAACGGCAAGGACGCCAACGACATCCATTCGATCTTCGCCTGGCAGGCGGGCCCCAAGGCCTACGCGGTCATCGTCGACGACTTCGAGGGCACCGATGTCGACATCTTCGACATCACCAACCCGAAGAAGCCGGTGATGGTGGGCGAATACGACCTCGACTCCTACTTCACCGCCCCCGACATCAATGATCACCTCGGAACGGGCGGGTCGTTCCTTCACGACATGGTGGTCAAGAACATCGGCGGCAGGTGGCTGATGCTGCTCTCGTACTGGGACGGTGGATACGTGGTGGCCGACGTCACCAACCCGGCCGCCATCACCTATGTCGGCGATTCGGACTTCGCCCTGGTGGATCCGCTGGCGGCAGAACGAGGACTGGGCAATCTCACCCCGGAAGGCAACGCCCACCAGGCCGAGTTCACACTCGACAACGAGTACATCATCGCCGCCGACGAGGATTTCGGTCCGTTCGTCGTTACCGGCGTCAACAACGAAGACGGCGAACCATTCGACATGGGCAATGGCGATGGAACCCGTCAGCTGAACGAAGGCGAGACCCTCACTGGGAACACGGTCTTCGTGGGGCGCGGTTGCATCGGCGACCCCGCCATCCCGCCCGGCACCGGTGTCGAGATCGCGCTCGTGGAGCGGGGGCTGTGCACCTTCACCGAGAAGGTGGCAAACATCGAGGCGGCGACCGGCTACAAGGCGGTCATCGTCTTCAACCGGCAGGGCGCCGACGGCTGCTCCGACCTGCTCAACATGTCGGTCGAAGGAACCATCCCGGCATTCTTCGTCGCTCGGGAAACCGGTCTCGACTTCCTCGACTGGGAAAGCATCTACGACGAGGGAGCCTGCCGGGCCGGCACCGACGACGCCACCCCGGTGGACATCGGCACGGTCGGCGACGTCGTCACGATCAGTTCCACCTTCGACGGCTGGGGATACGTCCACCTGTACCGGAACGGGGCGGGGAAACTCGAAGAGCTCGACACCTACGCCATCCCTGAGGCTCACGACCCCGACTTCGCAGCCGGGTTCGGGGACCTGTCCGTCCACGAGGTGGCCACCTCCCACCAGGACGCCTCGCTCGCCTATCTGTCCTACTACTCGGGTGGGTTCAGGGTGATCCAGATCGTCAACGAAGAGATCGTCGAGGTAGGGGCCTACATCGCCGAAGGAGGGAACAACTTCTGGGGCGTCGAGGTGTTCCAGCACGGCGGACAGGAGCTGGTGGCGGCCTCCGACCGCGACTCGGGTCTGTGGATCTTCGAGTACACGGGTACCGACTGACCTAGACCTTCATAAGAAAGAAGCCACAACGAGAGAAGCCGCCGGGTTCCGGCGGCTTCTCTCTTGTACTCACGCTGAAGGGTTCAGCGATGACGCCAAACGATCCGACCCATCGTCGGGTCGTAGGTCGATACCTCGACCTCGACCCGGTCTCCGGTGAGAATCCGGATCCCCCGGCCCCGGCGCATGCGCCCGGCCGGTTTGGCTGTCACCTCGAGACCCCCGTCGAGCTCGACCAGGAAGGTGGCATTCCGCAACACCGACTTGATCGTGCCGTTCATGCGAACGTACTCGTCGTCGGCTGAGGTCACCAGCGCCCTCGGTCATTACCGCCACGGTCGTTGCCGCCACTGCGGTTGCCACCGCCGCCGCCACCACCGCTGCGGTAACCGCCGCCGCCACTGCCGCCACCGCCACTGCGGTAACCGCCGCCACCGCCGCCACCGCCGCCACCGCCACTGCGGTAACCGCCGCCGCCACCGCCACCAGGACGGGGGCCGCGCTCGGCACGGGGACGGGCCTCGTTGACGGTGATCTTGCGACCATCGACATCGGCGCCGTTCATGGCGTCGATGGCGGCCTGGCCGGCCGCCGAATCGGCCATCTCGACGAAGCCGAACCCACGGGAACGACCGGTTTCACGGTCGGTCACCACCTGGGCGGACTTCACCTCACCATGGACCTCGAACAACCTCTGCAACGTCTCGGACGAGGTGCCGAACGCCAGGTTTCCTACATACAGGTTCATGCCTGCTCCTCACACCGCTGCGGCTCCATGCCTGACCAGCCGGACGGTTCACTTGATCTAAGACGGTTTCGCACAGCAGTCAGGGAGGCACGATCCGCGGCGTCATGGTCGGCGCCGGCTCTCAGTTTACCCAAATCTCACGCCGGGGCTACTCGGAGGTCCCGGCGATCACGCCGAGGTCGAGAACCCCGGCTTCGGCGTCGACCAGAATCGAATCGCCGTCGCCCACCGCACCCTCCAGCAACCGGGTGGCGATGAGGTCGGCCACCTGGGTCTGGATGACCCGTTTGAGCGGGCGGGCCCCGTAGACGGGATCGAACCCCTTCTCGGCCAGCAGATCGACCGCGGCAGCTGAGAACTCGACCCGGATCCGGCGCGACTCCAGCCGGGCAGCCAGCAGCTCCAGTTGGATCTCGACGATCTGCCGCAGTTCGGACCGGGTCAGCCGGGAGAACACCACGATGTCGTCGACCCGGTTGATGAACTCGGGCCGGAACCCGGACCGCACCGCCCCCATCACCCGTTCGGTGATCACCTCGTCGGGCAGGTCGGGTTGGATGAACTCCGAACCGAGGTTGGAGGTCATCACCAGCACGCTGTTGGTGAAGTCCACGGTGCGTCCATGCCCATCGGTCAGGCGCCCGTCGTCGAGCACCTGGAGCAGCACGTTGAAGACATCGGGGTGGGCCTTCTCGATCTCGTCCAGCAAGACCACTGCGTAGGGCCGGCGCCGAACCGCCTCGGTCAGCTGGCCACCCTCGTCGTAGCCCACGTAGCCCGGCGGCGCCCCGATCAGCCTCGACACCGAGTGTTTCTCCATGTACTCGGACATGTCGATGCGGACCATGGCGCGCTCGTCGTCGAACAGGAACTCGGCCAGCGCCCGGGCCAGTTCGGTCTTGCCCACTCCGGTGGGGCCGAGGAACAGAAACGAGCCGATCGGCCGGTGCGGGTCGGACAATCCTGCCCGATTGCGCCGGACGGCTCCGGCCACCGCCTCCACCGCCGCCGACTGACCGACCACCCGCCGGTGGAGGTGCTCTTCCAGGGTGAGGAGGCGGTCGCTCTCACCCTGCACCAGCTTGACGACCGGGATCCCGGTCCAGCGGGCGACCACCTCGGCGACATCCTGCTCACCCACCTCCTCGGACAGCATGCGGCCCTGTTCATGCAGGTCCTCCAATTCGGCCTGGGCCGTCGCCATGCTCTTCTCGAGCGCCGGGAGGGTCCCGAATCGGAGTTGGGCGGCCTTCTCGAGATCTCCGCTGCGCTCGGCCCGTTCTCCCTCGGCCCGGGCCACTTCGATCTGCTCGTTCAACGAGCGGATCGCGGCAATCGCCCCCTTCTCGAGGTTCCAGCGGGCGGTCAGCGTGTCGATCTCCTCCTCGAGGTCGGTCAGTTCCCGTTCGAGCTTGTCGAGCCGTTCGGCGGAGGCGGAGTCGGTCTCTTTCATGACCGCTTGCCGCTCGATCTCGAGCTGGACCCGCCTCCGAGTCAGTTCGTCGATCTCCTCCGGCATCGAGTCGATCTCGATTCGCAGCCGGCTGGCCGCCTCGTCGATCAGGTCGATCGCCTTGTCGGGAAGCTTGCGGGCGGTCAGATACCGATCGGACAGGGTGGCCGCCGCCACCAGAGCCCCGTCGGTGATGCGGACGCCATGGTGGACCTCATAACGCTCCTTGAGCCCGCGCAGGATCCCGACCGTCTCGGTCACCGTCGGTTCGTCGACGAACACCGGTTGGAACCGCCGCTCGAGGGCGGCGTCCTTCTCGACATATTTGCGGTACTCGTCGAGGGTGGTGGCGCCGACCAGTCGCAACTCGCCACGCGCCAGCATCGGCTTGAGCATGTTGGAGGCATCCATCGAACCTTCGGCGGCTCCCGCCCCCACCATGGTGTGCAATTCGTCCAGGAAGGTGATGACACCGCCTTCGGCCGCCTTGATCTCGTCGAGCACTGCCTTGAGCCGTTCCTCGAACTCACCCCGGTACTTGGCGCCGGCCACCAGCGCCCCCAGGTCGAGGGCGACGAGACGCTTGTCTTTGAGCCCTTCGGGAACGTCCCCGTCGGCGATCCGGCGGGCCAGTCCCTCGACCACCGCGGTCTTCCCCACCCCCGGTTCGCCGATCAGCACCGGGTTGTTCTTGGTGCGGCGCGACAGCACCTGGATGACACGCCGGATCTCCTCGTCCCGGCCGATGACGGGATCGAGCTTGCCCTGTGCCGCCAGCGCGGTGAGATCCCGACCGTACTGCTCGAGTGCGTTGAAGGTGGCTTCAGGATCGGGACTGGTGACCCGCTGGTTGCCGCGAACGGTCTTGAGCGCCTCGAGCAGCGTGTCGCGGGTGACGCCCGCCTCGCGCAGCAGCTTGCCGACCTCGTCGGTCGAGGCGACCAGACCCAGCAGCAGGTGTTCGACCGACACATAGTCGTCCTTGAACTCGACCCGGCGGGCATCGGCGGTGTCGAGGACCCTGACGAGGTCGGGGGTGAGTTCCGGTTCACCCCCACCGAAGACCTGCGGGAGCCGGGCGAGCAGCGACTCGGAGGCGGCCCGCAGCGCCGCCGGCTGGATGTTCATGGTCTGCAGCAGTGGCAACACGATGCCGTCGGTCTGGGCCACCAGCGCCCGCAACAAGTGGGCCGGGTGGATCCCGCCATGGTTGCGGGCGGTGGCCTGGTCCTTGGCGGCGACCAGCGCCTGCCGGCTCTTGCTCGTCAGTTTCGACAGGTCCATGCTCAACGCTCTCTCGTAGAAAACTTGAGCCTAATTGTATCAGATTTGGAGCGACTCCGTCAGTGGCGGGCGATGCGGCGGTTGATCGCATCGAGGACCGCTTTGGCGGTGGCGGCACCCGGATCGCCACCCCGAACGAGTGCCGACCCGATCAGGTAGTCGGCGAACCCCTCTTCACGGACCTGGGCGAGGGCGATCTTTACCGGTCCCAGGTCCGAGGTCCCTACCGCGGTCAGATCGAAGGACGACGCCCCACCGACGATGGCCTCTACCGCCCGCAGGGTGGCCTCTCCCACCAGACGGGCCCGATAGGCGGATTCGGACGGGCCTTCGGCGGTGCCCGAATAGGTGATTTCGTCGAGACCGAGGGTGACCATGATCGAGGCGCGGTCGTCCTCGATGTGTTGATCGATGGTGGCGAGAAACGGGCGAACCTCGAGCATGATCCCAAGGCTACCCAACCACCGCTCCGTTTCCCGCCCTTGCCCTCACCGAGGCGCGTTGTCGATGGGTTAGATTGGAGTAACCAATCAAAGGAGAGAGACTTGATCAAAGAGTTCAAGGACTTCATCACGAAGGGCAACCTCGTGGACATCGCGGTGGCGTTTGTGCTGGGAGCGGCATTTGCCGGCCTGGTGGGGACGTTCACGAGCCGCATCGTCAGCCCGCTGATCGCCATGATCTTCGGCGTGCCCGATCTGTCCGGGACGATGGTCTTCGGCGACATCGACCCGGCAACGGGCGTCGAGGCCGGAAGTGTGGGGGCGTTCGTCAGTTCGCTCATCAACTTCCTCATCGTCGGATTCGTGATGTTCCTGGTCGTGAAGGCGTACAACAAGATGAAGCCCGCCCCCGCTCCGGAGGCGCCGGCCGCCGATCCCGAGGACGTCGTGCTCCTCCGCCAGATCCGCGACTCACTCGCCAAGTAGGTTTCGAACCAACCCGATGGAGGGCCCCGTTTGCGGGCCCTCCATCGCGTCCGGACCCGCCCAATCCCCGAAATTGCGCGGTGAGAGGGCAGATTTCTGCCCTCTCACCACATAAAGTGACGCCGGGGGACTACCCGCTCAGGAATCTCCGGATCCAGTTGGCCAGGACCGATCGGTCGGGCTCCACCTCGAGCGAGGCGAGCCCGGCGTCGACCACCGAGTCCGGGATGAGCGTTCCCCGCCTCGCCTCCATCAGGGCGGCCGAATACTCGGGCACGAACTCGGGGTGGCCCTGCAATCCGAGTATGCGGTCACCCAGGGTCAGCGCCGAAACCGGGCAATGCTCGTTCGACCCGATCACCACCGCTCCTGGCGGGAGCTCGACCACCTGGTCGCGATGGCTGTTGAGAATCCGAAAGGAGTCGGCCGGCGGGTCCATCCACCAGGACGGTTCGGTCACCTGCACCGTCTTGATCCCGACTCCCCAACCCTGCGGGGCCGGCTCCACCTTCCCCCCGAGGGCGTGGGCGATCATCTGCTGGCCAAAACACACACCGATCAGACGGCGGTCGGAAGCGGCGATGTCGCGCGTCAGTTGGGCAAAGCGGTGGATCCAGGGGATGTCGTCGTAGACCGACTGCCGCGAACCGGTGGTGACCCAGGCGTCACACACCTCCGGCCCCTCCGGGAACTCCCCGTCGACCAGGCCGTACGGGACGAGTTCGACCCGGTCGCCGAGCAGGGACTCGAACATGTCCGGATAGTCACCGGCCAACCCCCGGAACTCCTCGCGCACATGGTCACAGACCAACAGACCGACCCGCATGGGAGCATTTTATGTGGTGAACGAGCAGATTTCTGCTCGCTCACCGCACAAGAACGCCGTCTTCAGGCGTTCGAGATGAACACGCTCTTGTATTCGGAGTAGGCCTCCAGGGCGGCCATACCCTGTTCGCGCCCGATCCCGGACTGCTTCATCCCCCCGAAGGGCGCCTCGATGTGGACACTCGACGACGTGTTGATCGACAGCATCCCGGTCTCCACCGCCCGCGCCACCCGCAAGGCCCGCCCGATGTCGCGGGTCCAGATCGAGCCGGACAACCCGTAGATGGAATCGTTGGCGAGCCGGACCGCCTCCTCCTCGCTGTCGAAGGGAATCACCGACACGACCGGCCCGAAGATCTCCTCCTGGGCGATCCGCATCTCCGGGCGGACCCCGGTGAACACCGCCGGTGTCAGATAGTTGCCAGGTGAGTCGAGGCGTTCGCCGCCACACACCCGGCTGGCTCCCTCGGCGGCACCCGCCGTCAGATACCCCTCGACCACCTGACGATGGTGGGGTGTGATGAGCGGGCCCATCTCGGTCGCCTCGTCGGCGGTGTCGCCGAGCCGGACCGATCGAGCCCGCTCCACGAAGCGGTCGACCACCTCGTCGTGGATCGACCTCTCCACCAGCAGCCGGCTACGCGCACAGCAGTCTTGACCAGCGTTGTCGTAGACCGACCAGAACGAAGACTCGAGACAGGCGTCGATATCGGCGTCGGCGAAGATGAGGTTGGCCGACTTCCCACCCAACTCGAGGGAGACCCGTTTGATCCCGTCAGCCGCCTGGCGCATCACCTGGCGTCCCACCTCGGTCGACCCGGTGAAGCTCACCTTACGAACCAGTGGGTGATTCACCAGGGCGTCTCCCACCACCGATCCCTTGCCGGTCACGATCGACAGCACCCCCTCGGGCAGCCCGGCCTGGAGGGCGAGGTCGCCGAGGGCCAGCGCCGTCAGCGGCGTCAGTTCGGCCGGCTTCACCACCACCGAGTTGCCCATCGCCAGGGCGGGGGCGACCTTCCACCCGGTGATGATCATCGGGAAGTTCCACGGCACGATGGCGGCGCACACCCCGAGCGGTTCACGAAACGTGAGCAGCGTCCCATCGGCGTTTCCTGGAACGGTCTGGCCACCGAACTTGTCGACCGCACCGGCGTAGTAGTCGAAGGTGGTGGCCACCGCCCCGATCTCGCCCCGGGCCGCAGAGATCGGCTTGCCGGCGTTGCGTGACTCGAGCCGGGCCAGCGACTCCTGGTCACGCCGGATCAGGTCGGCGATGCCCCGCAACACGTCCCGGCGCTTGCGCACCGGGGCCTTGCGCCAGACACCCTCCTGATACCGGGCGTGGGCGAGACGGACCGCCGCATCCACCTCATCGGCCCCGCACTGCGGGACTTCGGCGATCGGCTGGTTGCTGGAAGGGTCCACCACCTCGGTGGTCAAAGACCCGCTCACAGTGGCGTCACGTAGGCGGCGGTGATGCCCCCGTCCACCATGAACTCGGTGCCGGTGACATACGACGAGTCGTCCGAGGCAAGCCAGAGGACCGCCTTCGCCATCTCGGCCGCCTCTCCGAACCGGCCCATCGGGATGTGGACCAGCCTGCGCTGTTTCTTTTCGGGGGTGTCGAGGTATTTCATCAGGAGTTCGGTGTTGAGAGGGCCGGGACACAGGGCGTTGACCCTGATGTTCTCGCGCGCATGGATCACCGCCAGTTCCCTGGTCATGGCGAGCACGGCCCCCTTGGAGGCGGTGTAGGCGAGTTGGGGGGTGGCGGCCCCGAGCAGCGCCACGAAGGAGGCGGTGTTGATGATCGACCCACCTCCCGCCCGGCGCAGGGCGGGGACACCGTACTTGCACCCGAAGAACACTCCTTTGACGTTGATGGCGAAGGTGAGATCCCACACCGCCTCGGTGGTGGCGACGGCGTCGTCGTCGTCGGCATGGCTGATCCCGGCGTTGTTGAACATGACGTCGAGTGTCCCGTAGGTCGACTCGGCGGCCTCGACCATCGCCCGGCAGTCGGCGTCGGCGGAGACATCGGCTCGCACCGCCAGGGCGGCGCCGCCGGCGGCCTCGACCTCGGCCACGGTTCGCTCCACGGCAGCCAGGTTGACGTCCACCGCCACCACCCTGGCGCCTTCAGCCGCCAGCAGCAACGAGGTCTCCCGTCCGATCCCCGAGCCGGCGCCGGTGATCAGCGCCACCTTTCCATCCAGCTTCATGGTGTGCTCCTTCGGGACGTCGATTCCGATGACGCTACCCGGCCGGGGCGATGCCGTCGGAATCCAGCTTCATGCCTCAGATTCGCTCGAAGTAGCGCCACTTCTCCCAGTCGGTGACTGCATTGTCGTAGGCCTTCTGCTCGACCCGGAAGAAGTGGGTGTAATGCTCCTGCACGTCTGCCCCGAAGGCCTCGGTGACGAAGTCACTCGCCTCGAAGAGGTCGATGGCGTCTCGCAGGGTGTACGGAACCCGGGGAAGTTGTTGGGCCTGGTAGACGTCGCCCTCGAAGATCTCGGGGGCCTCGATCTTGTTGCGGATCCCGTCCATCCCCGCCGCCAGGACGGCGGCATACACCAGGTAGGGGTTGGCGTCGGCACCCGGGATCCGGCATTCGATCCGCAGGCTCTTGCCCTCTCCCACCACCCGGAACCCGGCGGTGCGGTTGTCGTAGCTCCAGGCGATCCGGGTGGGCGCCCACGAGCCGTCCTGGTAGCGCTTGTAGGAGTTGATGGTGGGGGCGAAGAACACCATCAACTCGGGAACGTGGGCCATCCAACCGCCCAAGAACCACCGGAACGCATCGGAACCATGGACCGGCCCGAACACGGTGTCCCCGGGGAAGGCGGCCTGATCCCCCTCCCACAAGGAGAGATGGATGTGACAGCTCGAGCCGGCCTCGCCCATGTCCGGCTTGGCCATGAACGTGACGCTGATCCCCATCTGCTCGGCGATCTCCTTCATCGCCAGCTTCAAGATCGTGTGGCGGTCGGCCATGGTGAGGACGTCCGTGTAGCGAACGTTCAGTTCGTGCTGGCCACGCCCCCACTCGCCCTTCGAGTTCTCGACGGGGATCCCGGAGCGGGCGAGGTGGCGGCGCGCCTCCTGGGTGTAGAACTCCTCCCGGGTCCCCTGGAGCAGGTGATAGTCCTCGATGTACCAGCCGGCCGGACGCATCGGGTGGTAGCGCTTCTCGGCCGATTCGCGATAGGAGTCCTCGTAGATGTAGTACTCGAGTTCCGAGGCGCCCTTGGCTGTGTACCCGGAGCCGGCCGCCAGGTCGAGTTGCCGGCGGAGGATGGAACGAGGGGCGACGGGCACCAGGTCGTGGTGCTTGGGATCGTGGAGGTCACACAGCACGAAGGCGGTCGAATCGAGCCAGGTCGCCACCCGCAGCGTGTCGAGGTCGGGGACCATGTGGAAGTCGCCGTAGCCGAGCTCCCAGTTGGCGTATTTGTACCCTGGGACCGGCTCCATCTCCATGTCGACGGTGAGCAGATAGTCACACCCATGCGTCCCGTGACCGGCGATCTCCTCGACGAAGAACTCGGCGTCGAAACGTTTGCCATGGACCCGGCCATAGTGGTCGGTGAACGCCACCACCACGGTGTCGATCTCCTCGGCGGCGACCTTCTCCGCAAGCTCCGCGAGCGAGAGCATCCCTCGAGGCTTCGCCATGTCCGATTACCTCCCGTTGTCAGATTGCGTCGGATACTCGAAGGCGCCTGCGGTCGACAGCCGTGAGCGCCTCTGACAGAAACTCTGTTCAGATCTCGCCGACGGCCTTCTCCAGAGCGATGAGGTCTTCCTGAGGCTTGGGCCCCGTGAAGTGATGCTTGGCCGACACCTGCCACCAGGCCCAGACCAGGATGGCGAAGATGACCACCAGCGGTCCCGACCAGTTGAAGGTGTTGATAAAGAGCGCTCGCTCCTCGCTGAAACTCGGCAAGGGGAAGATGGGGGCGAAGAACAACAACGAGATGAACACCACCCACACCACCGAGGTCCAACCCACCAACTGGCTCCACTTCCCGAGATGCCAGGGTCCCACCTGGAAGTCGGGGTTGGTCAAGCGAAGATACACGGGGATCACATAGGCGATGTAGAGACCGACGACACAGATGGCGGTCATGGCGAAGAAGGCGACCGAATAGCCCTCGTTCTGATAGAGCGAGGTGGCGCCGAGGATGGCGGAGAGCCCCACCCCGAGCCACAGCGAGTTGGTGGGGGTGCGGGTCTTGGGGTTGATCTTGGCCCACAGCCGCGAGCCGGGAAGCCCACCGTCTCGGGCAAAGGCGAAGATCATCCTGCTGTTGGCGGTGACGGAGGCCATTCCGCAGAAGAACTGACCGACGATGGCGATGAACAGCAGCAGCTTGGCGAGGGCCG
>Ga0209798_10001866_pt1 | contig 12479 bp, 12 predicted proteins | sample DOMMetBare3Fresh_FD_187475 | JGI IMG/M metagenome (GOLD analysis project Ga0209798, IMG submission 187475) | Wetland sediment microbial communities from St. Louis River estuary, USA, under dissolved organic matter induced mercury methylation -... | ecosystem: Environmental > Aquatic >...
TGCGCCGTTTGACCTCGACAAGCTTCTGCACGGGTCGCTACGCCTCCGCTCCCGTGTCCCCCGGCGTCTCCACCACCGGCTCGGGCGGCCGCGCGAACGGCTCTTGCGGCGTCGCGGCCTCCGGAGCCTGAGCTTCTGTCGCCGCGGACGCCTCAGCCCCCTCCTCCCCCTCCTCCGCCGGCGGCGCCCCGTAGCGCACGGCGACGTACGCCTCGACCACACTCTGGAGCTCCGCCTCGAGCGACGGGGTCAGCTCCCGGGCCAGTCGCAGGCTCTCCATGGTCTGGGGATGCTGGACGTCGGCGTACTCTCCGAGCCCGGCCTCGAAGCTCATCAGCTCGTCGGTCGGGATCTGGTCCAGCAGCCCGTTGACCACGGCGAACAGCACCAGGACCTCGTGCTCCAGGGGAATGCAGTTGTGCTGCCGCTGCTTGAGCAGCTCGCGACTGCGCTCGCCCCGGGCCAGCTGGCGCAAGGTGGCGACGTCCACTTCCGCGCCGAACTTCACGAACTGCGCCATCTCCTGGTACTGAGCCAGATCGATGCGCAGGCGGCCCGCCACCTGCTTGAGCACCCGTGCCTGAGCGGAACCGCCCACGCGGGACACCGACAGGCCCACGTCCATGGCCGGCCGGGATCCTTCATTGAACAGCTGCGAGTCGAGCACGATCTGGCCGTCGCTGATGGAGATCACGTTGGTGGGGATGAACGCCGAGATGTCCCCCGCCAGGGTCTCAACGATCGGAAGGGCGGTCAGAGAGCCGCCGCCCCGCTCGTCAGACAGACGAGCGGCCCGCTCGAGCAGCCGTGAATGGACGTAGAAGATGTCGCCCGGATACGCCTCGCGGCCGACCGGGCGCTTGAGCAGTGCGGACATCTCTCGATAGGTCACCGCGTGCTTCGACAGGTCGTCGAAGACCACGAGCGCGTCGGCGCCCTGCTCCATGAAGTACTCGCCCATCGCGCAGGCGGCATACGGAACGATGTAGCGGAACGCGGGCTGCTCGTTGGGCAGGGTCACGACGACGATGGTGTGGTCGAGCGCCCCCTCCTCGCTGAGCGTGCGCATGACGCGCCCCACCGAGGAGGCCTTCTGGCCGATGGACGCGTAGATGCACACGACGCCCGTGTCCTTCTGGGCGAGCATGGTGTCGAGCGCGATGGTCGTCTTGCCGATCTTGCGATCGCCGATGATCAGCTCGCGCTGGCCTCGGCCGAGCGGGACGAGCGCGTCGATGACCTTGATGCCCGTGTGCAGGGGCGTGTCCACCGGCTGGCGTTCGATCACTCCGGGCGCCTTGCGCTCCACGGGGAGGTACGCCCGTGGAACGATCGGCCCCTTGCCGTCGATGGGCTGGCCCAGCGCGTTGACCATCCGCCCGAGCAGCGCCTCGCCGACGGGCACGCGCAACAGGTGCCCGGTCCTGACGACGTCGCTGCCCTCACGGATGTCCTCCTCGGGACCCAGCAGGATGCAGCCGACCTTGTCCCCCATCAGGCTGAAGGCGAGTCCGTACACACCGCCCTCGAACTCGACGAGCTCCTGGGACCCCACGTCACGAAGGCCGGACACCAGTGCGATGCCGTCGCCGACCTCCAGCACACTGCCGGTCTCGAGAAGCTCCTCGACTGCGAGTTCGGGCTCGCTCTCCTGCAGGGCCTGGCGCAGATAGCGGTAGGTGTCCGCCGGACTGAGCAGCTCCCCCCGCTCGCGCTGCTCGGCGACCGACCGCTGGATGTTCGCGAGCCACTTCGTGCGGGCATCGAGCACGATGCGATGCTCTTCCCCGACGTACAGGACCGCTCCGGTGTCCATGGTCGGGTTGACCTTGACGTCGATGCTGAGCTCCCGGCGCGCGACGCGCGAGAGCGAGTCCGCCAGCCGGCGCACGACGGCCTGGTCCAGATGGACCTTGGAGTAGAGCACGAGCCGCGAGCCTTGGAAGCGCTCGAACGCGCGCTCCAGACGCGTCAGGTCGAAGCCGTCAGGCGCGATGTCGCGATCGACGGGGGCCGCGCCGCGTCCTCCGGATGTGAGGCTCATGGTCCAGCGACCTCCCCGCCGCCTGCAACCGACGCCCGTGCCGGCATCGAGTGGTCGACCCGGTCGATCCCGTTCGTGACCGCGTTCTGGATCAGCTCACGCTGCTCGGCCATTGTGAGGCCTTCGTTGAGGATCGCCCTCGTGGCGTGCGCCACCACGTCGACCAGCCGGTCGCGGATCTCGACATGCATCTCCGCGAGCTCGGCATCGAGGACCTCCTTCGCGTGCGCACGGATCTCGGCGGCTTCGGCGTCAGCCGAGGCCCTCGCGGCCTTCGTCTCCGCACGGGAGACGCGCCTCGCCTCCGCGACGATCGCGAGCGCCTCGGCGTGCGCGGCAGTTGTGATCTCAGCGGTCTTCTCGCGCGCCGCCGCGAGCTCGCTGTCCATGCCGCGGGCGCGGCCTATGGCTTCGGAGACGCGAGCACGCCGGCCTTCGAGCATCTTGACCAGCATCCCCCGGCGCTTGCCGAAGCCCACCGCAACGAACCACACCACGAAGACGAGCAGTCCGAACTGCACGACCTCGAGTCCGAACTTGCCGGGGTCGACGGCGATCTCATGACCGATCTCGGCGAACAGCTCGCCCATCAAGACGTCCACCCCCTCTAGTGGACCCGTCGCGTGAGGAGCTTGTCGACCGCGGCTGCGGTCGTCTCCTCGTCGGCGGACCCCATGAGCTTGGCGCACGCGAGGTTCACACACTCCACCGCCTGCGTCCTCAACGACGACAACTCGTTCTCGCGCGCTTCGGAGATCTTGGCGCGCCCCTCCTCGAGCAGCCGGGCGACCTCGGACATCGCTGCGTCCACCGTCTCGCGGCGGTAGGCATCGTGATGTTCGCGGGCCTGGCGCATGAGGAGGTCCGCCTGCTCTCTGGCGCGGGCCACCTCTTCGGCGGTGGCCACCTCGGCCTCCGCCACGATCCGCTCGGCCTCGGCGAAGACCGCCTCCGCGTCCTCGATCTTCTGCGCACGCTCCTCCATGACCGCGATGTAGGGCAGGAAGAACCACTTGCGCAGGGCGAACCCGGTGAGCGTGAAGATCGCGATCACCGCGCCGATCACGAGCGGATCGATCTGCTTGAGCGGGTTGAGCTCCATGTCGCGAAGCACCTCCTTGCAGCGCTCGCGGCCGCTAGAGCACGACCTTGCCCGCCATGACCAGGGTCACGACGAGCGTGTAGATGCACAGGGCCTCGATCAGCGCCATGCCGATGAGCATGGCCGTGAACAGCTGCGGCGCGATCTCCGGTTGCCTAGTCATGCCGTCGATGGCCGATACGGATATCTGCCGCATCGCCAGCGCGGCCACGACGGCTCCTGCCGCGATCGGCGCTATCGCGATCAAACCCATGTAGACAGGGCTCATGACGCACTCCCTTCCTCTAGGCCGGCGACCCCGCTGGGGCCGACGGGACTTCCTCGAGCCGCCCCGCCTCGGGGGCCGCCTCGTCTCTCTCCTGCTTCGCGCCGAACAACTTCCACCGCCGCGACCCGGCCTTCTTCGGCTTCTTCTCCTCCTTGTGGATCGCGCTCGCCATGAAGCTGGCCGTGAGCAGCGTGAACACGAGCGCCTGCACGAACGCCGGGATCAGCCCGAGCGCGTGCAGGACGAGTGGGATGCCGAGCGGCGCGTAGAGCAGCACCAGCGTCAGGGTCATGTACTCACCGCCGATGTTGCCGAACAGACGCAGGGACAGCGACAGCACGTCGGTGATCTCGGAGATCCATTGCATCGGGTTCGGCCAGAACAGGTGCTTGATCGCGCCCTTGGCGCCCTTGAAGATCAGGCCGAGCGTGAGCGTGGCACCGACGGAGCAGAGCGCCAGCGCCAGCGTCACGCTGTAGTACGAGGTCGGCGGCTGGTTCAGCTTCGGGATCGGGAGCATGCCGAACAGGTTGCTCACGAAGATGAACAGGAACAGGCTCCCGAGGACCGGCGCGACCCAGCGCATGACCTTCGCACGGTCGAGACCGTGGCTCATGTCGCGCGCCTTGTTCACGAAGAAGTCCAGGATGAACTCACCGAAGTTCTGCCGCGCGTCGGGCACATCGGAGGTCAGAGCCCCGCGGGCGAGACTGCGGCCGGCGACCACGAGCACCGCTCCCACGACAGCCGTGTTCGCCACGACGATGTACTTCGTGAAGTCGACGGCGCCTTCCGCACTCACCATCATCTTCACCTCCCCCCAGCAACAGGGCCGCACACCGTCACCGGTGAGCGGCGACTCGAAACGTCCGCACCGCGCTGAGCGCGGCGCCTACCGTGATGAGCGTCATGTCGAAGGCCAGCACGCCCACCGCCGTGCCGGCGAGGCTCGCGTAGGTCGGCAGCAGGGCCGCCGCCACGAGCAGCACCCCCTTGAGGGCGAAGCGCCCGGCGATCCACGGCCCCACGGCGGCGAGCGCTCCACCCGAATGCTCGCCCGCGGTGTCGATCCGCGCCGCCATCGGCAGGACCGTCGCGATGTCGAAGGTCGCCCCGAGAACGCAGCTCACGCCGAAGCGCCAGTCGCTCACTGTGAGCGACCCCGCGACCGCGGCGACCGCGGCCAGCGGTGCAGCCCACAGCGCGACCTCCCGAAGGAAGGTCGGCGAGATCGTCAGCGCGGGAGCGGATCGCTCTGAGGCGTCCATCGACGGCCGCCGCTCACATCTCGTCCCGCAGGCGCAGCATGTCGCGCACCGCGACGACGAGGGCGACCAGCAGGCCCGCGCCGGTGAGGTACGGGAACCAGCCGAGACCGGTGTCGGCCAGATAGCCCAGGACCGCTCCCGCCAGCAGGTAGGACGGGATGAGCGACCAGACCGCGATCACCTTGAGGAAGTCGGGTGGGATGAGCCCGGGCCGCTTCTGCGACGGGCCGACCTTGACTGTCTCGGAACCAGTCACCTGAGACGACATGAGGACCGCCCCCCAGCGCGTGGCGTCGAGCCACCCGCTGTTTCGAGCGATCCCCTCTTTGCGCGTATGCCAGGAGCGGGAGACCCGATCCTCGCGCGTTCACCGTGGGCCAGCCGGCACCGGCCCTGTACGTCCTTGGACTCTATACCGTGATGTGTGACGAAAATCACACGAACCGCCGAATCCGTCGGAACGGATCGGCGACCCCCCTGCATCGAGGCCCGGGCGCGAGTCGGGAACATAGAGTGGGACGCGCTACTCGAGAGTCTGGAGACCTGATGGAGCGTCGCGATTTCTGCACCTGCCTGGGTGTCTGCGCGCTCACCGCCTGTGCGGGCGGCCTTTCCGGGTGCGCTCGCCTGCTCGACTGGTCCGCTGGGGGTCGCGCCGCGGACACCCGCGCGATGGGTGGCGCAGAAGCGACCTCACCCCCGCCGGCCCAGCCGATCCCGAGCGAGACGGCGACCGCGCCGCCCGCACAGGCCCCGCTTCCCGACCTTGCCGTGTCCCGGGGCGACGACCCGGAGGCGAACGCCCGCGCCGCGGTCGCCGCGCTGGGCGGCATGAGCAGGTTCGTGAAATCCGGCTCGAAGGTCGTCGTGAAGCCGAATGTCCTCACGGGGCGTGCGCCCCAGTACGCGACGACGACGAACCCACAGGTACTCGCCGGGATCGTGAAGATGTGTCTCGAGGCGGGTGCCGCCAGCGTCGTGGTGCTCGACCGGCCCACGAGCTCCCCGCGCCAGGCCTTCGACGTCGCCGGTATCACAGCGGCCGTCGGCGCGGCCGGCGGGACCGTGAAGCTGCTGAGCGACCGCAACTTCGAGCGGGTCGAGATCCCGAAGGGGCGGGTCCTGACGTCGTGGCCGCTCGTGACCGATGTGTTCGATGCGGACGTGTTCATCAACGTCCCGATCGCCAAGACGCACGGCATGGCCGTGCTGACGATGTCGATGAAGAACCTCATGGGGATCATGGGAGGCGAGCGCGGCACCATCCACCAGGACTTCGCGCAGAAGATCGTCGACGTGAACACGCTTGTGAGGCCGCATCTCGTGGTGCTCGACGCGACGCGGATGCTCATCCGCAACGGGCCCACGGGCGGCAACCTCAAGGACGTCCGCAGCGCGAAGACGGTGGTCGCCGGAACGAGCCAGGTGACGGTGGACGCCTTCGGTACGACGCTGTTCGGCATGAAGCCGACGGACCTCGACTACCTCGTCAGGGCCGCCGACCAGGGGCTCGGCATCATCGACCTCTCGAAGCTGACGATCGCGCGCGGGACGGCCTGAGATGGCACCCGATGAGCGAAGCGCGGCTCCCCGCCGGAGTCTCCACCGGGTCCGGAAGGCGACCCAGTACATCCTGCTCGCAGCGTTCCTCCTGCTGCTCACGCTGACGGTGTGGCCCCTGGGACAGGTCTACCTCGGAGCGTTTCTCGTGGCGGACCCGCTGATCGCGGCCAACAACGCCGCCAGCGGCGTCCTGCGCCCCGAGATGCTGATCGCGCTCGTCGTGCTGCTGTCGCCGCTGCTGCTAGGTCGCGCCTTCTGCGGCTACGTGTGCCCCACGGGGGCGCTCGTGGAGCTGACGTCGCCGAAGGAGCGCGTGCCGGGCGGCGGGCCTCCGCGCATGCGCGCGTCCCGCGTGCCCGAGCGCGCACGGACGGCCCTGCGCGCGCTCCCGGCCTTCGTGCTGATCGCGTGCGCCGGCCTGCTGCTGTTCGCCAGCGGGGCCTTCCTGTTCTTCGACCCGCTGACCACTCTGACGCGGTCCGCCACCGTCCTGCTGTACCCCGCGCTGGACCGCCTCGTTCGGCTCGCGGGCGACGCGCTCTACCTGGCGCCGCCCCTGCGCGGCGGGGTCGATGCCGTCACGTCGGTGCTGACCGGCCGCATCGTGTTCGCACGGCCGCTCGGCTACGGCTTCCAGTTCGGGGTCCTCGGGATGCTCGCGCTCATGCTCGGTATCTCGAGGGTGGAGCCGAGGCTGTGGTGTCGGCACCTGTGCCCGCTCGGGGCGCTGCTGGGCCTCACCGGGCGCTTCGCGCTCTTCGGCAGGGTCGTGGACGCCGAGAAGTGCATCCACTGCGGCAAGTGCGACCGCGTATGCCCGCTGGACGCCGTGCGCGACGACCACCTGTCGACCGACACGTCGCGCTGCCAGCTCGGGCTCGAGTGCGCCGACGTCTGCCCCACCGGCGCCATCTCCCTCGGCTGGCTGCCACGACGCACGTCGTATGTGCCGTCGCGCCGCTTGTTCCTCGGTGCGTCCGGGGTCGCACTGCTCGCGGGGTTCTTCACCTACACCGGGCTCGCCCGCGCGGAACGCGACGTGCACCTGGTCCGCCCGCCGGGCGGTCGTCCGGAGCCGGAGGTCCTGGCGCTCTGCAGCCGCTGTGGGCAGTGCATGAAGGTGTGCCCGACGAACGTGATCCAGCCGGCGGTGACGGCGGCGGGGCTCGAGGGCGTGTTCACCCCGCAGATGGACTACCGGGCGGGCTACTGCGACTGGTCGTGCAACGAGTGCGGCAAGGTCTGCCCGACGGGGGCGATCATGCCTCTGGCGCTGGAGGCCAAGCGCACGACGAAGATCGGGCGCGCCTACATCGATCGCGATCGCTGCATCCCGTGGGCCGACTACAAGACGTGCCTGGTCTGCCAGGAGCTCTGCCCGATCCCGGACAAGGCGATCGCGCTGCGCGAGGTCGAGGTCGACGACCCGCGTGGCGGGAAGGTCAGGCTCGGCCGCCCCGAGGTCCTCGCCGAGCGCTGCATCGGCTGCGGCATCTGCGAGAACGCCTGCCCCGTCCCCAACGAGTCCGCGATCGTCGTGCGCGCCATCGCGCCGGATCGCGGCCGCATCGTCTGAGTGGGACCGCCAGGGCTGACATCGCTTTGACGGATATGCTCCGCTCCCTATACGATTCGCGTACGCTTCGCGCGTACGCGCGAGCCGTACCCGAGGGGTTGTGGCATGACCGACACTCGCTTCGTTCGACTGACCATCGTGTGTGCCGTCGTCGCCGCGGCCATGTTCATCGCCGTGCCCGCGGCCTTCGCCTGGAACGAGTACGGGGCCTACCCCGCGAACCCCAGCCCTCTGGGCGCCGGCCATACCGCCTGCCAGGACTGCCACGGCGCCGAATACCCCGCGGCGGGCGGCGTGGGCTGCCTCTTCTGCCACGGGCCGAACACCGGGCCGTACATGGGACAGGGCAACGGCAAAGGGCCACACGGCCTCTACACCGCCACGAGCGACAGGTGCGCTTCCTGCCACACGCTGCACGACGCGCCCAGCAGCAACAAGCTGCTGCCGGCAGCGACCAACACCGGCACCTGCTTCGCCTGCCATGACGGCACCGGCGGCCACGGCGTCTACGGCACGATCGTGGCGCGCGGCGGCTCGGTCGGGGCAAGCCACTCGATCGACACCACCGACGGGACGAAGATCGTCCCCGGCGGTGACGGCGTCGGGGGCGGCACGCGCACCCAGACCTTCACCGGAGCGGGCGACAATCTCGGCTGCAACGACTGCCACAGCCCCCATGACTCCAACACGGTCAACGAGTTTCCCGGGGACCGTCAGCGGACCACTGTCCAGTGGATGAATCACAACGAGACCTCGAGCAAGCTGCTCAAGCAGCGGCCCACCGGAGCCACGACCGCGACCCTGGAGTACGGCTCCGACTGGTGCGCCGGCTGCCATAACGGCCGGACCTCCGGCGGCATGGTCATGAACCATCCGGTCGAGACCACCGCGACGCACGGAGCCGACGCGTTCATCTATCGAAGCGCGGCCATCCTGGGCTCGGCCGACGCATGGACGGCATCGACCGTCCTGGGCCCGATCGGCGGCTGGAACCGCCCGCCGCACGTCTCCGGGATGCACGGCACGGAGCCGGCCGACAACTGGGGCATGAACCGCGGCTACCTCATGCCGTTCCCCCGCACGACCGGGGCCGCAGGCCAGGCCGGTCACGCTCCAATCTGCCAGCAGTGCCACGAGGACTCACGCAATGCGGGCGCCCTCAGCGCCGACGGCACGCAAGCGCGTTCGGCCCCGATGGTCGTCACCAGCGAGGACGGGCAGACCAGCACCGACAATCCCCGATACCAGAACTTCCCGCACGAGACCGTGAACCGCCGGATGCTCGTCGAGACCGGCGACGACCTCTGCCTCAACTGCCACCCGCCGACAGTCCTGCCGTAGCGGCGACCGTCGCACGCCGGCCGAGCTGCACCCGCCGCCGAGACGACGCGCGCCTACTCGTACGCGATGGCGTCCCGCACGCTGACCTGCGACGCCCGGTAGGCCGGCAGCAGGCTCGCGACCGCCGATATCGCGGCTACGACGCCCAGCCACAGCGCCACGCCGCTCCAGGAGAACTCGTAGGTCAGCGGGATCGTGATCGCCACCTCGAGCAGGCGCACGAGGCCGAGGCTCACCGGGTAGGTCAGCAGCGCGCCGAGCGCCCAGCTCATCACGCCGATCACCACGCCCTCGGTCACGAACACACGGTAGATCGATCCGTGTGAAGCACCGACCGCGCGCATGACCCCTATCTCCCTGGTGCTCTCGAGCACGTTGATGATCATGGTCCCGGAAAGGCCGATGACTCCTACGAGCGCGAGGATCACCGCCATGATGATCAGGAACGTGACGAGGATCCCGAGCTGATTGGCCAGATTCGTGGCCATCCCCGCTTGGTTGCGGACGCCCGAAACGACGAAGCCGGCGTCCTTCAGGCGGGCTTCGAGCCGGTCGGCGGCCAGGCGCTGTCCGGCGTCACTGTGGTCGGTCGTGCTCACGACGGCGCGGCTCGCGGACCCGTCTTCCCCGAGCGTCCGCGCAAGGTAGTCGCGATCGGCGAACACCATCGGGCCCATCATCTGCCCCTGCACGATGCCCACCACTCGCCACTCCCGCTCGACGCCCCGCACCGTGAACGCCCTCGAACTGCCGACTTCGAGTCCCTCGTCGTTTGCGACGTCGGTGTTCACGACGACCGCGGATGCATCGCCCGGCTGCAGCCAGCGCCCGGCCACCAGCCGGGGCGTGATGAAGTCCGAACCCGCCGGAAGGCCGATCACCCCGAGCGATTCGTTCTCGGTCCCGTCGGAGCGCTTCAGTGACGCGCCGTGCACGAGCCACGTCTCGACGCCCGTGATCCCCGGGGTCTTCGCGATCTGCGCCTCGATCGCAGCGGCGTTGACGGGCTGCTGGAAGCTCACCTCGACGTCGTAGTTCCACCACTCGGAGATGTCTCCGACGGTCGCGAGGATCGAGGTCCGCACGGTCATCACGGACATGACGACGGCGGATGCGAGCGTGAGCGTGGCGAGCGTCATGGCCAGTCGCCCCTTGCGGACGAACGTGTTGCGGATACCCAGGGCCACCGGCCTCGGCAGGCCTCGCATGAGCCCGAGCAGCCTGTCGACGATCCCGTGACCGAACTTGGCCCCGCCCATGGACGCGCCGTTCAGGGCGCGCACGACGCTCACCCTCGTCCCGTTACGGACGGGCACGAACGCGGCGATCAGCGGCACGAGCAGGCCCACCGCTATGGCGAGCGCGATCGCATAGCCGGGCGGGCTGGTGGGCTGGTCGCCGAAGTTGAGCAGACCGCCGCCGAACCGCGCGAACCACCCCGACCACCAGCTGCCGACGGGCAGTCCGATCACGACGGCCAGGACCCCGTAGACCGCCACGAGCGCCAGGTACATCCACATGATCTGGCTCGAGCGCCCGCCGATGGCCTTCATGACGCCGACCTGGCGAACCTGCTGGGTCACAAGCGCCGAGATGGAGTTGACCACCAGGAACCCCGAGAGGAGCAGGGCGAGAACGCCAAGCGCGAGCAGGAGCAGCGCCACCGCCCTGAAGATGTCGCCAAGGAAGTGGCTGCCGGGCTCCGGCACGTCCATGGCGTACGTCGTGATCCCTCGTGGCGCCAGGACGTCGTCGCGCAACTGGGCGGCTATGACGCTTGCCTCTTCGCGCGTGAGGTCGGGTCGGTCCATGGTCACGACGAGCTGGTTGTACGCCTCCGTCTGGTCCAGCGCGCGCATCTCGTTCGTCGCGACGAAGCCCCGCTCCCGGTTCGAGAACATCGCGGGGAACGAGTTGATGTCGTGCGCGAAGCCCGTGATCCGCAGCACGCGCGAGCGGCCCTCGCCGGTGTCGAGGGTGATCAGGTCCCCCTCCTTCAGCGAGACCTGCTGCTGTGCCGAGCGCTCGAGGACGACCTCACCTGGCCCGGGCGGCCAGCGAACGCCCGCGTCCGGGAACACGCGCTCCACCTGCGTTCGCTGCCACTCCCCGGAGGCCACGAGGTCGATGGTCCGTGCGCGCTGGGCGACCGCGACCCCCGCGGGCGGCTCGGGGACGTCGCGGAGGTCGCCCACCCGGTAGCGGAACTGCGTGACTCGACGACCGTCAGCGGCCCGCACGCCGGGATGGCGCTCGATCGCGCGCAGTAGCTCGTCGCCGAAATCGGTCGTGTAGAGCGAGGCGTTGGCGGGCGCCGAGCGCGGGTAGTTCGCATCGAATGATTCGACGAGCATGCCCCGGCCGCCCATCACCACGAGGATGGCGAAGACCCCCACGGCGATGGAGAGGACCACGAGCAGGGTCCTGATCTTGTGGGCGAGCACGTCTCGCCAGAGCTTGGAGAATCGCGGGTCAGGCATGGCCTGCGGACCGGACGGGCGAAGGCCTGTGGTCCTCCCGGACGATCTCGCCGTCGCGGACGTGCAGCGCGCGCGTCACGCGCGCCGCCAGGTCGTCATCGTGGGTGACCATCACGATGGTCTTGCCCTTGGCCACGAGGCCCTCGAACAGCCCGAATACCGCCTCGGCCGTGACACTGTCGAGGTTGCCCGTGGGCTCGTCCGCGGCCAGGATCGGCGGGTCGTTCGCGAGCGCCCGGGCAATGGCCACACGCTGCTGCTGCCCACCGGAAAGCGCGGCCGGCAGCTTGTGCGCCTGATCGGTCATCTCGACCTGCTCGAGCAGGGCCATCGCGTAGCCCTCTCGCTCGCGCGGCGCGTGCACGCCGCAGAAGTCCATCGGGAGCATGACGTTCTCGACGACGGTGAGCGTCGGCAGCAGCTGGAAGAACTGGAACACCACGCCGATGGTCCTGCCGCGCCACACCGCGAGGCGGTTCTCGTTCATCTCGTGCACGGGCGCGCCGTCGACGACGACCTGGCCCGAGGTGGGCCGATCGATGCCCGTGATCATGTTGATGAGCGTCGTCTTGCCGGACCCCGACTTGCCGATGAGGCCCACGAACTCGCCGCTGTTCACGGTCAGGTCGATGCCCTTGAGCGCCGTGAACGGCACTTCGCCCGTGTCGTAGACCTTCACGAGAGAACTGATCGATATGAGCGCGCGGGCAGGGGCGACAGGCACTTCTGCGACGGTCCTTCCGGGATGAGGTGCACCCGTGGCACAGGGCGCCCCAGAATGGTACGCCCGCGACGCTCGCGCGGCCACTCCCGTTACCGGACATCCACTCGCTCGAA
>Ga0209798_10001867_pt1 | contig 12479 bp, 14 predicted proteins | sample DOMMetBare3Fresh_FD_187475 | JGI IMG/M metagenome (GOLD analysis project Ga0209798, IMG submission 187475) | Wetland sediment microbial communities from St. Louis River estuary, USA, under dissolved organic matter induced mercury methylation -... | ecosystem: Environmental > Aquatic >...
ATCATCATCATCAGTGCATGCGGCAATGATCGGCCCGCCAGCACCATCAGCTCGAGCACATTGTCGAACATCGAAGAGTCCGAGCCGAACGGATTCACGATCGGGCGGATCTTGTCGATGTCGTCGCCAAACAGCTCGGATTCGAACATCGCTTCGCGGGCACGCATCCAGTTGATGTTGCCGCGCAGCGTGTTGATCTCGCCGTTATGCGCGAGGTAGCGGTACGGGTGGGCGCGTTCCCAGCTCGGAAAGGTGTTGGTCGAAAAGCGCGAGTGCACCAGCGCCAGCGCGCTTTCGATCGACGGGTCACGCAGGTCGGCGAAATACGCATCGAGCTGCGTGGTCAGCAGCATGCCCTTGTAGACCAGCGTCTTGTAGGACAGGCTCGCGACATACCAGAACTCGCTGCCGTCGCGCGTCGTGGTGCGGATGTCGTTGTAGGCACGCTTGCGGATCACGTACAGCTTGCGCTCGAATTCCGCCTCGGTCTTCGTATCGGCACCGCGGGCGATGAACACCTGGCGCATGAACGGCTCGCAGGCCCGCGCCGTGTCACCTAACATCTTGTTGTCGGTCGGCACGGTGCGCCAGCCCAGCAACTCCTGGCCTTCGGCCTGCACCGTGCGTGCAAAGACTTCCTCGAGCTTGCGGCGCTGGGTCGCGTTGCGCGGCAGGTAGATGAGGCCGCAGGCATATTGCCCGGGCCCAGGGAGCGTGATGCCCGCCTTCCTGGCAACCTTGGCCAGGAACGCGTGCGGCGTCTGCATCAGCACGCCGGCGCCATCGCCAGTATTGACCTCGCAGCCGCAGGCGCCGCGGTGGTCCAGGTTTTTCAGGACCTGGATCGCGTCCCGCACGATCTTGTTAGATTTACGGCCCTTGATATCCACGACAAAGCCGACGCCGCAGGCGTCATGCTCATGGCGCGGGTCGTACAGACCCTGGGCACCGGGCGCCTCGGACCGCGGCCGGTGGGTGGATGTCGAGGTCGGCAATTTCATCTTTCGCTCACTCAAGTCGGACAGGGCCCCCGCAAAAACCGGCAGCCCGCGACGCGCGCAGGCCACCTACGCCGCAGTCATGTGCCCGCAACGCCTTATAAATCAAATACTTATAATCTATATACCTGGGGTCGCTGGAGCAGCAGGCTGCCCGCCCGCGCGTGAGTATCGACCTTATATATGGACTCGATAATACTGGCCACGGGCCCGGGGTCAATCACCGTTTGGCCATCAGCTCATGCGGACTTGTGGGGCGCGTGCATGCCGTCGGCCCAGACTTCCTCGGGCTGCTCCACCGGCTCGATATCGAGGTTCACAACCACCGGGTCCTGGCCGCTGCGCATCAGCACGCATTCGAGCGACTCGGAGTCGCGCGCGTTGATTTCCTGGTGCGGCACGAACGGCGGCACGTAAATGAAGTCGCCCGGCCCGGCTTCGGCGGTGAACTCGAGGCGCTCGCCCCAGCGCATCCGCGCCTTGCCGCGCACCACGTAGATCACGCTCTCGACGGCGCCGTGGTGATGCGCACCGGTCTTGGCGTTGGGCGAGATGCTGACCGTGCCGGCCCAGATTTTTTCGGCGCCAACCCGCGCGTGGGTGATTGCGGCGGCGCGCAGCATGCCCGGCGTCTGCGCGGTGTTGGTATCGAGCGTGCCAGCCTTGATGACCCGGACGCCGGTGAGGCGCCAGTCCTGCGAATTATTCTTGGTCATCGTTCTAGTGTATGCAAAAACCCGCCGGCAGGCGCAATGCGGCGGTGCGATCGGCAAACCGCACTTGCACATCCGCGCCCAAGGTGGTGTATCGTGATTCCCGTGAGCAGTACTTCCTTCATGCGTACTGTTAGGCCCGCAGTCGTTCTTTTGCCGGGCCTGCTGGCCGCCGTTGCCGCGGCCGAGATGCCGCAATTCCCGGTCCCCGACAGCATCGAGACCGTCATGGTCGAAGCATTGCAGCCGCGTTATGTCGCCCCCACCCTGCGCGACCGCATCGGCCGCATCTGGGCGCCGGTCTATATCAATGACCAGGGCCCCTATCGCCTGGTGCTGGATACGGGCGCCAATCGCTCGGCGGTCATCGATCGCGTGGCCGTGGCGCTGGGCAGCGGCGTCGTGACAGCCGCCAATGCGCAGCTGCGCGGCACGACCGGTACGGCAGTCGTGCCGATGATCGATGTTGAGCGGCTGCAGATCGGTGACCTGCTGATAGAAGCAACGCAGTTGCCGATTTTGCCGGATGCCTTTGGCGGCGCTGACGGCGTACTCGGTTATGACGGACTGAAAGACAAGCGGATCTTCATCGATTTCGGCAATGACCTGATCACGATCAAGCGTTCGCAGCGTGAACGGCCGGCAGCGGGATTCACGTCGCTGCCAATTACTTTCCTGCAGGATTTCGTGCCGACGATCAATGTCTACCTCGGCAGTACGCGGATCAAGGCAATCATTGACACCGGCGCGCAGCGATCCATGGGCAATACCGCGCTGTATGAACTGCTGCAGCGCCGCCGCCGCGAGTTCGCGGACTCGACCGTCACCGGCGTCACGCTGGACGACCAGGCTGGGCAGGCAACGCGGCTCCATGACATTAGGATGGGCGACGTGACGATTCCCTCGCTGCAGGTGACGTTCGGCGACCTCTATATTTTCCAGTACTGGAAGGTCGAAGACGTGCCGGTGCTGATACTTGGCATGGACGTGTTAGGCACGGTCAACAAGCTGGTAATCGACTATCGCCGCCGTGAAGTGCACATGCAGGTGCGCAGTCGTCGTGCCGAGCGGCAACAGACTCTGGGCACACGCCTGCCCTGACCCGGGCGCGTTCGTCATCGCGCCCGCATCACAGAACTGAAATTTTTTTTGCCGCAGGTCTTGCATCGCGGGGCTGTGTGCCGTAACTTTCGCGGCGCGTCGCAGGCAGCAGTGCCGGTTTTTAACCTTCTCAGAGGTGTGGCAAGCAAGAGATGAAGAAGCAAATTGAGTTGTCGTATCGCAACGACCACGGAAAGCAGCAGATTCCCGACGCGGCCCCGCGTCTGCTCAAGGTCAACGAGTACCTTGAAAAGAACTTTCCGGACTTCTTCGCCGAAGCGCGTTTCCAGGTTGGAGACGACGATTACTTCCTCTACTCCCGCTTTGGCCAGTACCTGGCCCGCTCCATCGAAAAAAAGACCACGCCACGCGGCAAGATCAACCGTGGCTTTACCGTGCTCAACAAGATGGCCGCGCTGTCGCGCCGCGATCCGACCGTGCGTCGCATGCTGGTCTCGGGCCCGCTCGAGTTCCTCGTCGACGCACCGCGTGCTCGCGCAATGGCCATGAAGCGTTTATCGCCGGTCGCACAAGGCTATATGGAGAGCCTCTGCGAGTAAGTTTCGCTAGAATCACCCGAACAGAAGCTGGCAGATGCTTCGTCAGGATTAAGGACGCCCAAGGGCGTCCTTTTTTTCGGCCCGTTCTTTGGGAAGTGAAGGTATGACCAGGAAAGAAAATGCGAATCCGCAGGCACAGATGGTCGCCGACGAGTCCATGGTGCGCACGCTGCGCCACCAGGCTGACGCGATCTGGCCGCAGGAATCCAGGTTGTTTGCGCGCTACGCGCTGCCCGCCAATGCACGGATTCTCGATCTGGGCTGTGGTACCGGCGAGGCCGCCTCGCGCCTGGCGGGCATGAATCCGGACGCCAGTCTCATCGGCGTGGACGTAGGTCCCGAGGTGCTGGCAGTGGCGCAGCGCCTGCACGCGGCCGCCGCACCGCGCCTGTCCTTTGAACTGGGCGACGGCTACGCATTGCGCTTCGACAGCGGCAGTTTCGATCTCGCACTGTGCCGCCATGTCACCCAGATGGTGCCTGAGCCCGAACGCATGCTCGGCGAGCTAACAAGGGTGCTCAAGCCGGGTGGCTGGCTGCATGTGCTGTCCGAGGACTACATGATGCTGCACTTTCCGGAGCGCAATGGCGTGGACCCGGACCGGCTGTGGCGTGACGGCCCGGTGGCGTTCTGCAAGGCCACCGGAACGGATGCGCGCGTCGGGCGGCGCACACTGCCGATGCTACGGCGCCTGGGGCTGGTGGACGTTCGCGTCGATTACCTGACCATCGATACCGAACGCGTGCCGCGTGCGACCCTCGCAGGCATTTTCACTGCCTGGCGCGACGGCTACGCCGATGCGCTGGCCGCGGCGACCGGACGCATGACCACGGCCGAGGCGCACGAGTTGTTCGATTGCCTGCTGGCGACGATAGCGGATCCCGACAGTTATGCCGTCTGGCACGTGCCGGTGATCGCGGGCCGGAAACCCGCGGGGCACTGAGTGCCTTGCGCTAGCTGTTCCACCAGTTCGCCAGCTTTTCGATCAGGTCGGTGGCCGCGCTGACCAGCCATTCGTAGGTGTCGGCATAGCCTGGGGTCCCGGGACAGGGCACCGGCTCACCGCCAATGGCGCAGGTCATCTCGCCGGCCGACACCATCGATGCTTCATGCTGCGACAGTTCTCGCATGCCAGTCTCCTCAATGCTGACTAAAACTTGTAACCGTAGTAAATGTACAGCGCGACTTGCGACAGATTGACGCCGCCGTGAATGATCGCGCGGTTGAAGGTGCTCATGCCGCGCACGGCGAAGGCACACATCAGCAGCGAAAACAGCAGCGCGAATATCTGGTTGCCGTGGTGAACCACGCTGAACAGGACCGACACAACCACCGCGGACAGCGCGATGTGCACGTATTTTCCCAGGCCGAACAGCATGATCTGCCGGCAGGCCTTTTCTTCGTAGATCGGCGCCAGGACCGCCAGGTTGAGCGCGTACACCGCGACACCTAACAAGCCATTGTCGTTGGCGATGTTGATCGAGGCCTGGTGCCCCGCCACGTGAAACCAGAAGACGAGCACACCGGTTGCCAGGCCCACCAGCAGCAGCAGCCAGGACCCCCTGGAGAATTGCGGTTTCTCCGGGATGATCCGGAACATCAGGACGATCGTCAGCGCCATCAGCACCAGATCAGTGAGATCCCGGTCGAGCGCCAGCGCGGCCGCCAGGTTGGTGCCCGCCATCGGAATCAGCGACACCAGGAACGCGATCAGGTATGTCCAGCCGTCGATACTTTGGTCTCTGGCTTCCATCTGCGCAACTGTCCTTTGCTGTGGGGACGTCTCTTGTGCGGATACCGGCGCCTGGGCCAGCGCCGATATCGCGATGCCTGTTACCTGTCGCTCGGGCGATCAGCCGAACCAGGACTCAAACAGGTCGGTCATGGCACCGACAGCGTCGTTGTAGGCCTGCTTCCAGTCCGAGAGGGTGCCGGTGCAGCTGATGCCCTGCGGGAGACCGATCGTGCAGGTCAGTTCGCCGGCCGCAACCGCCGACAGTTCGTTGTGAGTCAATTCACGCATGTTGGTTCTTCCTTGATGGGAGCACAGCACCCCTGCGCCACGGGTTCGGGCGCAATGCCCAAATGAAATCCGTGCAGGATCCTGGCATGGCTCCGCTGTCCCGCGAACCCCTGGGGCAGGCTGAAAACTGGCGTAATCGACCGGATATGCGCGACGGGCGGCGAAGGTCGCCGCCCGGCCACACTCGTCAGGACATGATGAAGACGCAGAGCTTGTTGCCGTCGAGATCGCGGAAATAGCCGCCGTAAAAGTTATCGCCGCGCGGGCCGGCTGCGCCCTCGTCCTTGCCACCTAACGCCAGGGCCTTCTTGTAGACGCGGTCCACCTGCTCCTTGGACTTGGCCAGCAGGCTGATCATCATGCCGTTGCCCACGGTCGCCGGTTTGCCATCGTACGGCGTGATCGCCATGAACATCGGCGCATCCGGGGCGTTGGCCCAGCCGATGTATTTCTCGCTCACCATGGCGCGCTCGGCGCCTAGCTCCTTCAGCAAGGCGTCGTAGAAAGCGCCCGCGCGCTGCAGATTGTTCGTACCCACTGTGACATAGCCGATCATGTTGTTACCCCTTGCGAAAAAACCAGTAAATGATGCCTGTTTATACCGTAGCCTTGCGCCTATGGCCAACTCCGACCTGGAATCGCTGCGTGATGCGCTGCGGGAATTCGCGCACCAGCGCGATTGGGATAAGTTTCATACGCCGAAAAACCTGGCGGCGGCGCTCAGCGTGGAAGCCGCCGAACTGCTGGAACATTTTCAATGGCTGACGCCGGAGCAATCCGCCGAGCTAACAAGCGAAGCGCAGGCCGGCGTGCGCGAAGAGCTCGCGGACGTGCTGCTGTACCTGATCCGGCTTGCCGACAAGCTGGATGTGGACCTGATCGAGGCGGCGCAGGCGAAACTCGCCATCAACGCCCGCAAGTACCCAGCCGACAAGGCGCGCGGCAACGCGCGTAAATACTCAGAGCTGTAAATCTCCTGCTGTTAGTACGGTGTCCCGCAAATGACCTGCCAGAGTCGTACGCGACCGACGCGAACTGTGCGATCGACGGCCAAGCGCGCTGGCCGCGGCCAAGCGGCGAATGGGCGGCGGCTCGGGCGCGCGGTAAGCGCAAACTTAGTGCCAGCAGCTCAGCTTGGGAAAAGAACCTGTGAGGAACGTTTGCGCCCGCGCGCGCGAGCGGACGCGCAAGATCGCGTGCGAGTCCGCGAGCCGCGATCTTGCAAGCGCGACGCCCTTTGAGCCGCGCGACCGCGGCCAGCGCGCTTGGCCGACAATCACGCTCCGATGTGTCGACTCGCGTTCGGCGCCGCTAGCGCGGCACGCCGGGCTGCGTGATTTCCATGCGCGTGCCGTCCGGGTCGCGCGCCACCATCGATCGCAGACCGCCCGAGGCCGCCATCGGTGGTTCCAGGATTTCAGCGCCCAGCGCGACCAGCCGCTCATGGACCGCATCGACGCCGTCCGTGGTGAAGATCAGGATGGTCGTGCCGATCATGGTTTCGCCTTTGGTCAGGCGGCGCAGCGTCTTGAGTTTGCGGTTGTGGACCTCGGCGAGACCCAGCGTGCCGCCGTCGATGCGGCCGGTGGACAGCGTGTTGTCCATGGTCATGCGGATGAAGGTCAGCCGGGTGCCGAGCGGCAGCCCGAAGGTCTTGAGCGATGGCGCATCGGACACCTCGACTCGGCGGTCCTCGCGGAAACCGAGCGCCTCGTAGAACCGCTTGCTGCGTTCCAGGTTGCTGACCAGCAGCGTCGTGCGACGGGCCACGGCCTTGGTCCCCGGAGTGACTGTTGCCGGATCGGTATACACCGGCGGCGGGACGGTCGTGATAACCGGATCGGCGGCCTGCGCAGCTAACAAGCAAGGCCCGGCGATCACCAGCGCAAGCGCAAATCGCGCCTGGATGCGTATGTCGTTTGCAGATTTCATGAAATCACCTGTTGCGTCATACTGGGATAGTACCGGCAAAAAGGGGAGATTCGCCGATGACTGTGATCCGTCGCGCGGCAGCCATCGTGCTGGCTCTGCCCTATCCACCACGATGAATATCGACGCCTGGATCAACGGCATCCTGGGTCCGCTGACCGAGCGGATCGCGGCCGTGGTCTTCTATGCGGTGCCGGTCGCCGGCGCCCAGGTGCCGCTGATCGTGGTCTGGCTGATTTCGGGTGGCGTGGTGTGCACGCTGGCGATGGGCTTCGTCAATCTGCGCGGATTTCGGCATGCTCTGCGCGTCATCCGCGGCGACTATGTGAGCGCCGACGCCGCCGGCGAGACCACGCCGTTCCAGGCGCTGGCAACCGCGGTCTCCGGCACGGTCGGCCTGGGGAATATCGCCGGCGTCGCGGTCGCGGTCTCGTTAGGTGGCCCGGGCGCGACCCTGTGGATGGTGCTGGCCGGATTTCTCGCGATGAGCGCCAAGTTCTCCGAGGTGAGCCTGGCGGTCAAGTACCGCAAGCTGCGCGCGGACGGCACCGTCAGCGGCGGCGCCATGCACTACGTCCCGATCGCGCTGGGCCGCATCGGCCTGCCCCGGATCGGCAAGTTGTTAGCCGTGTTCTTCTGCATAGCGACCATCGGCGGCTCCATGACCGTATTCCAGGTCAACCAGGCCTACGCGCAGTTTCGCGAGGTCACGGGACTGCAGCAGGGCTGGATGTTCGGACTCGCGATCGCGATTTGGGTCGGAATCGTGCTGTTCGGCGGCATGCGCCGGATCGCGTCCTGGACCGAGAAACTGGTGCCGCTGATGTGCATCATGTACATCGTCGCCTGCATTGTCGTGATCATCGCCAATGCCGCGCATGTGGGCGACGCCGCCGCCACGATCCTGCGCGAGGCCTTTGCGCCGCAGGCGGTCGAGGGCGGCGTTATCGGCGCGCTGATCCAGGGTTTCCGGCGCGCGGCGTTTTCCTGCGAGGCAGGCCTCGGTTCGGCGCCCATGGCGCACGCCACCGTCAGGACCCGCGAACCGCTGTCGCAGGGACACGCGGCGCTGATCGAGCCTTTCCTCGACACGGTCGTCATCTGTTTCCTGACCGCGATCGTGATCGTCGTCAGCGGTGTGCCGCTGCACGGCGGCGCGCAGGGCGTGGCGCTCACCTCGCAGGCCTTCGCGACGGTGGTGCCCTGGTTTCCGGTGGTATTGGCGGTCTGCGTAATCCTGTTCGCGCTCTCGACCATCCTGAGCTGGGGCTACTACGGCGAGCTGGCCTGGACCTGGTTGTTAGGCGACTCGGCCCGCCTGCGCGCTGCCTACCGCCTGTTCCTGTGCGGCGTGCTGTCGATCGGCGCGACCTTTCCGCTGACGCAGGTGGTCAATTTCGCCGACTCGATGAATTTCTGCATGGCCATCCCGAACCTGCTGGCCGTGTATATCCTGCTGCCCGAGCTGCGCCGGGATCTCGCCGTCTACCGGCAGCGTTACTGATAGGATTCGTCCATGAGCATCCTTTCGCTTTTCCAGACCCAGGTCTATGTCGCTCCTCTGCTAACGCGAGGGGCTGCGGCGTTTACCGCGCGCATGGCACGCACCTGCCGGCAGATCCGGCTGGACGATCGCGCCGGCCAGAAGTGGTCGGCGCGCCGCTATCCGGGCGGTTATACGTCCTACAACTCGCTGCCAAGGCTGCACCTGATGTCGCCGATGTTTGAGACCCTGCAGCGCCACGTCGATACCCACGTCATGCGTTTTGCCAAGGCCCTGGACTTCGATCTGCAGGGGCGCGTGCTGGTGATGACGGACTGCTGGGCTAACGTGATGCCCAGGCAGGTTGTGCATACCAATCACCTGCATCCGCTGGCGACGATATCCGGAACCTACTACGTGCAGACGCCGGCCGGCTGCGCCGGTCTCAAACTGGAAGATCCGCGGCTGGACCGGTTCATGGCCGCTCCGCCCCGCAGGGTGAAGGCGCGCATGGCCAATCGCACCTGGATCGAGATCCCGGCCAAGGCCGGCAACCTGATCCTGTTTGAAAGCTGGCTGCGGCATGAAGTGCCGCCCAACCCGGCTAACGAAGAACGCGTCTCCGTGAGCTTCAATTACGGATGGTTCTGACGACTCGATAGCGCGATGCCCATCGAAGCCATTGCCGCTGCGCTGCTGTCCGCGGTCATCCATGCGGCCTGGAACGCGACTCTCAAGGCCGGCAGCGACCGGCTCACCGACCTCACTGTCATGGGACTCGGCGGCATGCTGCTGGGACTGGCCATTCTCGTCTGGCGGGGTATTCCCATCGCCGCAACCTGGCCCTATCTGCTCGGCTCGTCCGCGGTCCACATCGTCTATTGGTCGGCGCTGAGCCGCGGGTATGCGACCGGCGACCTGACCCAGGTGTACACGATCGCGCGCGGGCTCGCGCCGCTGCTGGTCACGCTGGGCGCGGCATTCTGGGTGGGTGAACGGCCATCGAGCGTGGCGTTAGCCGGTATTTTGTTAGTCAGTTTTGGAATTGCCACGGTAGGCCTGGTACGCCATGCGCACATCCGTGCCACTGCATGGGCCGGCCTGACAGGTGTTTCGATTGCCTGTTATTCGATGCTGGATGCGCTGGGCGCGCGTGTCAGCGGCGATGCAATCGGATACATGGGCCTGTCAGCATTCGCGACGTTTCTGCCGACCACTGTGTACGGCCTCTGGACGCGAGGCGTCAGTCCCGTGCGCAGGAATTTGCGCAGCCGTGGGCTGCAGATGTTGGCGGCCGGCGCCATGACCATGTTCGGCTACGGTCTCGTGCTGTGGGCCCAGACATTTGCGCCGATTGCCTACGTTACCGCGCTGCGCGAGACCTCCGTGGTCTTCGGTGCGGCGATTGCCGCATTTTTTTTGCGCGAGCCGGTCGGCCGGCGACGCTGGCTCGGCGCCGTCATGGTCGCTGCCGGCGCGATCCTGCTGGCGACTGGCGGGCGCGCCTAGGGCACGTGCTCCGGACCGCGGCCATGCGTCCCCGATGGCGACATGACGGTCTCTGCTCCGCCAGCCACAGGCATGCGTGCAATCTGAGTGCCTGTGCTGCCCGCCGGAAATGAAGTCATGATTATGGTCTGTCCATCCGCAGAAAATACCGGATCGACCTCGGCGATGTTGCGTGTGCTGGTCAGGTTGCGCAGGTTACTGCCGTCGGCGTTCATGATCACGATGTCGCAGTCGGCGGTGTCGGTCTGCGAACAGCTCTCGGCGACAAGCTGGGCGCCGTTAGGCGACCAGTAGGGATCGGTCAGATGTCGGTTGGCGACCCGGGCAACGAGGCTGGGTCGCGGCAGGCTGCCATCCGGATTGAGCTGAGTGCTGGTAGATCCAACCCAGATCGCAAAGCCGTTGCCGCCACAATCGGAGGTGTACGCAATCTTGCTGTTGTCGGGTGACCATGCAGGCTCTGAATCGGCACAGGTGTTCTCATTCGCGGTGCCCTGCCAAGCGGGTCGCTTTCCGGCTCCGTTGCTGCTCATGACCCAGATGTCGAAATCGCCGTCGCGTTTGCTGGCAAAGGCGATGCGATTGTCAGTGGACACATCAGGCGTGTTGTCTTCAAAGGCATTGTCCGCAGCGTCCTGAGGGTCGTTTGTGCGATTGAAAGGATTCCCGCCGGTCAGCGGGATCGTAAAAATGTCGGTCACGCCGTCCTGTTTGCTGACAAAGGCAATCCCCGGCACCTTTTGCTCGTCGCCATTGGCATTGGGCATGCCATCCGGAACAACGCCGCGTGACGGCCACTCATCGTCCTCGGAAGTCGCGACCAGCGCCGACTCGTTGGCGCCGCTCGCGTCAAGCAGATAGATATCCAGACCTGTGCCCGCGGATTCGCGCTGATACGCAACGCGGCCTGCCAGGCCAGCACCCTGCCCGCCCGAACCGCCCCTTGGCGGACACCCGGCCAGCAAACTTGTTAGTAATGGAACTGTAATCAAGACGGCGATGCGATGCGCGGGTAACATATAGGCCTCCCACAGCGTCTAACAAATACCAGACAAAATATACGCCGCAACATGGAAGGCAGGTACCCATGGAAACTACTTACAGCAGTCGGTAGTTATCGCCGACTTTTCCGGCGTGCGGTCAGGACACGCGCACCAGCTGCTTGCCGAGATTCTGCCCGGCAAACAGGCGGATCAATGCCTCGGGCATTTTCTCAAGCCCGTCGAGAATATCTTCCTGGTAGACAAGTTTGCCCGCCGCAATCCAGTCGGCGAGAGCTTTTTCGGCACGCGGAAAGTGCTCGGACATCTCGTAAATGAAAAACGCTTCCATGCGCGCCATTTTCTTGAAGATGTTGTAGGCGTTGCGCAGCGCATAGGGCTGCTCGCCCGCGTCGACATACTGGGAGATTGCGCCGCACAGCACGACGCGCGCGTGGCGCCGGATGTGTGCGAGCCCTGCGTCGAGGATCGCGCCACCCACGTTGTCGAAGAAGACATCGATGCCTTCGGGACACAGCGCGCCGATGCGCGCGCTGACATCTTCAGTGCGGTAATTGATAGCAGCGCTGTAGGCAAACTTCTCAGTCAAGAGCCGGCACTTGGCGTCGGTGCCGGCCATGCCGACAGCGGTGGCGCCGAGGTTGCGGGCGATCTGCCCGACGTTCGAGCCCACGCCACCGGCCGCGCCCGACACCAGCACGGTGTCGCCGGCTTTCACGGCGCCGATGTCGACCAGCCCGAGATAGGAGGTGAAGCCCGTCAGACCTAACACGCCGAGCGCGGTCGAGATGGGCGCAACGCGCTGCTGCACCTTGTACATCAGGAAATTCGGCGAGCCATCGCAGACGCGAAAGTCCTGCCATCCCAGCTTGCCGTGCACGATATCGCCGACCGCGTAATCCGGATGGCGCGAGGCCACTACCTCGCCGACTCCGCGGCCATGCATGACATCGCCGAGCGCCAGCGGCCGCTCGAATTTCTCGGTATTCAGCATGTAGCCGCGCATGACGGCCGCGACACCGAGATAACGCGTGCGCACCAGGAACTCGCCATTCCTGATGTCGGGGACCGGCGTCTCAACCAGCCGGAAGTCGCTGGCACGGACTTCCCGGCCTTCGGGGCGCTCAGCTAACAACCATTGCCGGTTCATGCCGGCTCGCGG